>Ga0335085_10008979_pt1 | contig 15152 bp, 12 predicted proteins | sample Lox_Sample_45_FD_206712 | JGI IMG/M metagenome (GOLD analysis project Ga0335085, IMG submission 206712) | Soil microbial communities from Loxahatchee National Wildlife Refuge, Florida, United States - Lox_Sample_4.5 | ecosystem: Environmental > Terrestrial > Soil > Wetlands | place: USA... | reverse complement strand
CGGTTTTATCGGCGCCATCCTGGGCCGAGCGCTCGCCGGTGCCGGGCATCACGTTACGTTCGGGTCTCGCCACCCCGGCGACGAATCGGTGGCGGAAGGCACTATCGCGGCGGTCGCATCGATCGGTAACGCGCTCACCCGCGCCGACGTCATCGTCTTGGCGCTCCCCGGCGCGGCGGTCGCCGAGCTCACCGCGGCGCATCGTGGTGCGCTCGACGGCAAACTCGTGATCGACGCGACCAACCGGATGGGGCAGGCCGTCGCCAACAGTCGGGCGGCCCTCCCGCCCGACGTGCGATACGCGCGTCCGTTCAACTCCCTCGGCGGTGAAAACATGGCCGACCCGGTGTTCGCGGACGGACCGGCCGACATGTTCTTCTCGGCCCCTGAGGCCGATCGCGCCACCGTCGAGACCGTCATCGAAGGTGTCGGACTGCGACCGATCTACCTCGGCGAGGACCAAGAAGAGCTCGTTGACGCGCTCTTCCGGATCTGGATCGCGCTCGCCGTCAAACAAGGCCGCGGACGCCGCCTTGCGATCCGAGTCATCGACCACTGAACAGGTCGTGGAGACTCAATGCGGGTGACGGTGTCGTAGCGCGCGACCGACGAAGAAGAGCGCGGCCAGCGCGACGAGTTGCGAACCGAGCACGATGCGAGTCACATCGACGGCAGGTTGCCAAGTGACGGCCCCGTCCTTCACGGCGAACACGCCGACAGGGCGCGCGTTGACGCCGAAGCCGAGCCCGGCCCCTTCGCCCTGCTCTTTCTGATCGGGCTTTGACCCTCCGCCGCCCCCGCCCCCGCCTCCGCCTCGCACGACGGCGACGGGCATGACGGTGACGCCGTCGATCTGCGTGGGTTCGCCGAAAACACGCTGCACCGTCATCACGTCCTTGACCGCATCCAACCTGGAGAGCGCGCCGGTGAGTGCTGTGTCGTTCATCGTGTCCTCCTCACGAAAGTGCGTCCTTTCCCTACCGCTCCGAGGGTACGAGCGCACCAGACTCGGGTCAGGTCGCGCCAGACCCGCCGTCGCGGCCGCCTGAAACCAACCCGTCCGGAAGAACGGTCTCGCAGTCGACGAGGCTGAGCATCCCCATGAGCGAGGACTCCGACACCTTCGCCGTCGAGGCGCGCAACAACGGACGATCCCGCTTCGCTGCGAATGCACCGCGGATCGCGACCCCTGGGCTCGCGATCAGGCGCCATGCCCAACACCGCTCCACACTGATGGCACTGCCACGGGCATCGCGACGGCCCGCACCATGGCCGGGCGGACGTAGTCGCGTCCGCTACCTCATCAGATGCACGGTGACCGTCGATTCGTTCGGGCTCAGACGCACCGTTCCCGTCGTGGCGTCGACGGTTCCCGCGGTGCTCGACGCGATGTTGTCGACGAACGAGGGAAGCTGAAAGAGGACCGGGCCGCTCGGCGCCGAGCCGGTCAGGGTGAGCGTGACCGCGTTGTCGGCGGTCGTGATCGTGAAGCCGAGCCGGTGGCCGGCCGTCGTCGGGAAATTCGTCACCGTGATCCGTGCGCCGGAAACGAGCCACTGCGCCGGAACGCCGCGGCCGATCACGAGCGTGCCGTCGGTCTTTTGCGCGGCCAGCGAGTCGAGCAACACCTTGTTCGCGTTCGCAATTCCCCACGCGTGGGGCGACGAGCCCTGACCGGCGCGGGGATGCGTGCCGATCCACGGTGAACGCGTCGGAGGCGCGGCCGCGCTCTCCCACCACGAATACGGGCCGCTCTGCCCGTTCGCGATCATGAAGTCGTAGCTGCGCACGCCCTGATCCCGGTGGTGGACGCTCGCGAGTCCCCAGCTGCCGTAGCCCGCGTTGTACCCCGTCGTATAGAAGTCGGACGGGTAGCCGCCGAAGGTGTCGGGAGGCAGCTTGGCGTGCAGACGCCGGAAGCCGTAGTCGTACGTCGCGTCGATCAGTTGCACGCCCGGCCCCTCGATCCGCGCGCCGAGGAGCTGCCCGTCCCAGGCCCAGCGGCCGAACAGGAACGGCGCGGCCCAGTTCGCGTCCGCCGGGTTCGCGCAGCGGTTCGCCGTGTTGGGCTGCAGGATCGAACACGGCAGGTACGTGAGGTGATAACGCCGGATCGTTGCCGTGAGCGTACGGTTCGTCGCCGCGAGCAGCCCGTCGTATTCGCCCGTCGCCCAAGTTGCTTCCGCGGTGTTCCCGATGGCTCGCGCGACGTAGTCGAACGCCGCGAGACCAGTGAGGGCTTCGTAGTCGTCGACGGTCCAATAGCCGTCGGTGTCGATGTCGTCGGTCGCCCGGATGATGCCACCGGGACCGGTGCGATCGGTTGCGATGCGGTGAGCGGCTTGCGCGATCCCGCCGAAGTTCGCCTTCACGAACGCGAGGTCACCCGTCTTCAGCACATAGATCGCCCACGGCCACGGGTAGGTCCAGACGCCGTCCTCGTACTGGCCTTGCGCCTGCACGACCGCGTGCGCCTCGAGCAGCAAGGCATGCGCGTCCTCGTCGTAGCCTTGCGTGAAGAGATTGGCGAGGATGCCGATGACATCGTGGCTGAACTCGGCCGCGTAGTTGTTGACTCCGGTGTTGAGGTGCGTGCCACTCCGCGCGATCTGCGTGTAGATGAATCCGCTCCGGTAGGCATCGTTCATCTGGGCGTCGGGGACTTGCACGGTCGCGATCTGTTTCAGCTGCGCGTCCCAGAACGAGCGCATGTGCGAGAAGTGTTCGTCGTAGCCACCCGCCGCGGCCAACTCGGCCGTGGTCGGCCATGGGTACGCGTTGCCGAATCGATCGGCCACAACGACGTAGTCGTGCGTGGCGGACGCATGCGGTTCGAGGCGATTCGGCGCGTCGTTGAGCGCGATGAGTCCCGCCGACGGCTGCGGATCGGCGTTGATCGGAGCGTTCGTCGGGTTGCTCGTCGCGACGCGGCTGTAGACGGCGACGTACGCGCGCCCGGAGATCGTCACGCGGTCGGCGAACTCGGTGATCGTCACATTCACGCCGCGTCGCCGGAATGTGGTGACCTGCGCAGGCAGGTATCCGTCGGCGTCGGTCCACCGGGTCGGCCCACCCGCGTAGATGCCGAAGCCGAACACGTGGTTGGCATCTGTCTGCACGTAGAAGATTCCGCCCAGGCACGTGACGACGCCGTGACCGTTGCCCGCCCAGCCGACCGCGGATGCGGATCCCAGTGCACCAGTCACGGCTTCCGTGTCGGGCTTGAACGCGCACGTCGGTGTGACCGGGATGTTGGGAACCGTCGTCGTCGGGCCCGCGACCGTCGTCGACGCGACTGAAGCAGGAGACGCCGAGGCAGGAGGCGCCGAGGCGTGATGCGACGACGACGAGCACCCCGCCGCAAGAAGCGCGCCGCAGACGAACAGCCACCCCGCGCGCTTCGCGATGCAATGCTCCCCGCGCACTCAGCCATCCCAGCACAAAGTGCCGCGCGTGTGCTCGACCGCCCGTCGCTAGGTGACGAACTCGGCAGCCCGGCGGTGGAATCGCCAGTTGCCGTCGTCGTGGTGCAGCGTGTCGTGGTATCGACCCACGACCTGGATCGCCCAGCCGGCCTCACCCTGCAAAAGGAAGATCACGTCGCTGATCGCGCTGGCCTCGTGGTCGTTCCAATGGGTGACGAGCGTGTTGACGACGAGGTGACGTTGCGGCCGCCGGGGCTTCCAAGCCGAGTAGGCCGCGCGCAAGGCGTCGTGGCCGGCATGGGTACCCATGCCCGGGATCTCGCAGACGCCGTCGGGGCAGAAGGTGGCGATCACGTCGTCGGTCCGGCCGTCGTCGAGGGCGTGGGTGTACGCGGCGATGGTGGCGCGGACGCCCTCGACGACCTCTGCGTAGCTCGTGTTCGTTCCCATCAGATGCCGATGTCGACGATCGGGCGCTCGAGCGGGTTCACGTTGATCGACTGCAGTGCCGGGAGCAGCCTTTCGTAGGGGAGGCCGGCGAGGAAGCCGTCGATCGTTCGTTGGAAGTTCGAGATGTGTCCCTCGGCCCGCTCGGACAGTCGCAGGTACTCGAAGCCCCTGGCGTGCAGGCCCTTTTGTTGCCGCGGCAGGTTCGAGAAGTCCTGCGCGGGGATCGGCGGCCACCGAGGATCGTCGCTTTCCCACGGTTCGGGCGGCGTCGGCCTCGCCGGCTCGTGGCCCTTCGGAAAGCGCGTGAGCGACCAGATCTCCATCAGCGTCTCCTCCGGTCCGAGCGGGCGGAAGCGGTACGAGGATGCACTGCTGTACATGGGCAACACGAAGTAGTGCGGGAAGCAGTAGCCCATCGGCTCGTTGAGCCCGCGCGCGGCGAGATCGTTGAAGTCGGGAATGTCGGCTCCCTCGGCCCGGTGCCAGTTCACGACCGCGTCGTTGAGCGCGTGTTCCCAGGCCGCTACCGCGAGTGCGGGATCGGCCGGCAACTCCATGTCGCGCAAACCCTCGGCGATACGCACGTCGCTCGCGTGAACCATCCCTGCCATGCCGTCGCTCATCGTGCGCAGGTAGTGGATGTCGGCATCGATGTATGCACGCGGGTCGAATGGGCCCCTGGGCGGCGCGTACCGCGAGGCGATGCGTAGTTGCGGATGCGTCTCGACGACGTGGTACTGCTCTACGAACGCTTCTTGCGCGAGCTTCCAGTTCACGGGGAGACGGCACGCGTACCACCACTCGGTGCGCAGCGACTCCACCTTCCATGCATCGAGGATCGTTGCGAACGGTTCGATGCACTGCCGCAGCGGCGGGGCGTCGTTGTCGAGATTGATCCACGCGCAGCCGCCCCACATCTCGCACCGCACCGGCGAAAGATCGATGTCGCCCGGCTGCAGGTTGTGCTCGGAGAACGATTTCACCCAGGGAATGAAGGTGTTCTTGCCGTCGACGTCGTAACACCAGCCGTGAAACGGACAGGTGAACCCGCTCTCGCACGTACCGCGACCCTTGACGACCCGGACGCCGCGATGACGGCAGACGTTCTGGAACGCCCGCACCTCCATCGCGTCGGTACGGAGCACGATGATCGACTGATCGAGGAACTCGTACTCGACGAAATCACGCGGCTGCGGGATCTCCTCGAGCCGGCACGCCATCTGCCACACTCGAGGCCACAACAATTCGGCTTCCATCGCGTAGAAGTCCGCGTCGAAGTAGCGCTCCTTGGGAACCCGGTCCGGGAACTTCATCGCGTGCCGCACCGACGGGGAAGATACACCGACCGGTCGGTACAATGCCCGACGTGAACGTAGCAACCGACGTCGACGCGCTCATCGTCGGCGCCGGTATCACCGGCATCTACCAGCTCTACCGTGCCCGCGAAGCCGGCTTCTCCGCGACGTTGCTCGAGGCCGGGGGCGGCGTGGGTGGCACGTGGTACTGGAACCGTTATCCCGGCGCGCGCTTCGACTCCGAGAGCTACACCTACGCCTACCTGTTCTCGAAGGAATTGTTTGAGGAATGGGAGTGGCAAGAGCATTTCGCGCAGCAGCCGGAAACCGAGCGCTACCTCAACCATGTCGTCGACCGCTTCGACCTGCGGCGCGACATCCGATTCCAGGCGAAGGTCACCTCGGCCGTGTACGACGAGTCGTCGGGGACTTGGACCGTGGTGCTGGGCGACGGCACCGAACACCGCGCGCGCTTCTTGATCGCGGCCACGGGCGTGTTGTCGGTGCCGTACTTCCCCGCCGTTGCGGGCCGTGACGACTTTCGCGGCGAGTCACTTCACACCGGACTGTGGCCGGCGACGCCTTTCGATTTCAAAGGCAAGCGCGTTGCCGTCATCGGCACCGGATCGAGCGGCGTCCAGCTGATCCCCGCCATCGCCGGCGAGGTCGCCTCGCTCACTGTGTACCAACGCACTGCCAACTGGTGCACTCCCCTCAACAACGCACCGATCACGCCCGACGAGCAGCGACAACTCCGCGCCGACTTCGAAGCGATGTGCGAGACCCTGAACACATCGGTGAGCGGGTTCCTGCACACCGCGCATGATCGTGCGACGTTCGACGACTCGAAGGAAGAGCGATTGGCGTTCTTCGAGAAGATGTGGAACAGCCCCGGGTTCTCGAAGCTCACGAGTCACTACACTGACTTGCTGTTCGATCCCGCCGCGAACACGGAGTGGTGCGAGTTCATCGCCGACAAGATCCGCTCTATCGTCGACGATCCCGAGACCGCAGAGAAGTTGATCCCCGACGACCACCGTTTCGCCGAGAAGCGGCCTCCGTTCGTGAACGGTTACTACGAGACGTACAACCAGCCGAACGTCTCGCTCGTCGATCTGAAGGGCACGCCGATCGTGCGGATGACAGAGCGCGGAATCGAAACATCCGAAGGCGAGCAGGAATTCGACATCATCGTGTGGGCGACGGGCTTCGATTTCGGTACGGGCGCGCTCAATCGAATGGGGATCCGGGGCCGGAACGGTCTCGCGCTCGCCGACGCGTGGCGTGACGGTCCGCGGACGTTCCTCGGCGTGCAGACCAGTGGCTTCCCGAACCTCTTCTTTCCGGGCGGGCCGCACGCGGCGGCCGGCAACAACCCGCGGTACAACGGCGACCAGGTCGATTTCATCTCCGACACCCTTGTGTACCTGCGCGACCACGGCTACGACACGATCGAGGTCGACCGCGCGGCCGAAGACGAGTGGACCAACATGGTCGACGCCGGCGCGCGTCTTTCACCCTTCGGGGAAAGCAGCTACTTCTTCGGCACGAACATCCCCGGCAAGCCGCGCCGGTATCTCCTGAACTCGGGGGGACGGCCGAAGCTCTTCAAGGAGATCGCCCGAGTCCGCGAGAACGACTACGCGTCGTTCAAACTGTCGCGATCGGCGTCGTAGGCGAGCCCACCGCGCCGGGCAGCCGTAGCGGCGGCGCGGTCAGCAGGAATCGGCTCCGGTCGTGCTCGCGCAGCCAGGTCGCGAGCTCGTGCAGATACCACATCTCGCCGAGCGGAACACCGAGTCGGAACAGGCAGAGGTTGTGGATCGGCAGGAACGAGTGCCGGCTCGGATCGCGGTCCTTGCCGAGCAGCCCTTCCACCGCGTAGTTGTCGGCGACGAGTGCCGAGATCTGCGATTCCGTGATCCACTCCAGTAGGGACTCGTCGCGCGCGTCGAGGTACGTGCACATCGTGTGGATCTTCACGGGATCGGGATCGCGGTTCCACTTCAGGACTTCGGTCGCGAAACCGGTGTGCAGCAGGAGCATGTCGCCCGGCTCGACGACCACATTGTCGGCCGCCATGATCTCGACGAGAGTCTTCCGGTCGACGCCGCGCCAGTCGTGACCCAAGTGGTGCGCAAGGTCGACGAGGACCCCGCGCCCCTGGACGCCCTGGTAAGCCATGTGCTCCAGGCCGAGGTGATGCGCGAAGCAGACGTGGCGGCCTCCGTCGCCGGCCGCGTCCTCCTTCGGGCCGACGAGGTCGATCCCGGCGCGGTACCCGTTGTAGTACACCGGCTCGTCGATGCCGTCGCCGTCCGCGTCGAACTCGGCACCGACGTGCGCGAGCGAATCCCACTGGGTCGAATACTGCAGCGAGAGGGTGACGATGTCGTCGGCCCACACGTCGACGTAGCGGGGATCGCCCCACTCCTCCATCTCGCTCATGTGGACGTTGTAAAAGGTGTCGGCGTTGCCGCGCATGTCCTCGGTCGGCGCGAGGCGCGGCGGGAGCCGCCGCTGGTTCAGGGCGGTTCCACCGGGGTAGTCGAGCGGCAGGCTCAGACAGAAACTGATCCCGGCCCGGACTTCGCCCACGCCCTCGAGGACCTTGTCGGAGGTGAGCAGATTGATGCGGCCCAGCTCGTCGTCGTCACCCCAGTCGCCCCACGTCGAGCCGGCCGGGCGTTGTTCCCACCGCTTCGTCACGGCGGTGTTCTACCACCGGGGAGCGTTGCCTGTACCGACCGGTTGGTTTAGCCTCGACGAATGACGCAGAAGGATTTCGTGGTCTCCGCGGACGGGCACCTGCTCGAGCCCACGGACCTCTTCCGCACCCGCTTGCCGAAGCACCTGCGGGACCGCGCCGTCTGGGAAGAAGACTTCGAGGTCGAGCCGTTGGTCGAAGGCGGCGCCCGGATCTTCCGGCAGTTGCACACGCCGGGGTACGAGGGCTGGACGATCTCGCGGTACCGCCAGACCGGCGGACGGATGCCCGAAGGTGACCCCGTGCACATCCTCGAGGACATGGACTTCGACGGCGTCGACGTTCAGGTGATGCACCCGAACCTGTCGCTGTTCGGGCTCTACTCCGACGACCACGAACTGTCGATGGCACACGCCCGCGTCTACAACGACTACGTCGTCGAACGCTTCGAGCCGTACTTCTCGCGGCTGGCTCCCACCGCGCCCGTGCCGATCACCGACGTCGACGACGCGGTCGTCGAGATCGAGCGCGTCGCCGCGGCCGGCTTCCGTGCAATCCTCCTCCCGGCCACCCCGCCGCAGCCGTACTACTCGCGCTCGTTCGACCCGGTGTGGGCGGCGGCGCAAGCCAACGGTGTACACGTGTTCATCCACACCCAGACCGGCGGCGTGAAGGTCAACGACGCAACGGCGACGACACTCAAAGTCGTCATGGAACAGGCGGCACAGGTCAACCAGCCGATGACCGAGAAGTCGGCGTCGAAGCGGATGATCACGCAGTGCGTCTACGGTCCGATGGTCCCGCAACAGGTCATGTGCGAGCTCGTCGGCGGCGGCGTTGCCGAGCGCTATCCCGACCTGCACTTCGCGCTGATCGAATTCAACGCCCACTGGCTGGGGTCGCTGGTGGGGAGCATGGACAAGTGCTGGGTCACCGGAATCGGGCAGGACGCCGACTGGTGGCTCGGCGTCTGGGACAAGGCGCGGCCCGCCGACGACCAACCGGGCATGGCGCAGCTCTTCCGGCTCAACGACAAGTGGCCGTACCCGCTGGCGCCGAGCGAGTACGTGAAGCGCCAGTTCCACGTGTCGTTCCAGGACGATCCCGTCGCCGTCGCGTGCCGGCACGTCACGGGGTTGTCGACGATCGTGTGGGGCAACGACTACCCGCACGCGGAAGGGACGTTCCGGCGCAGTCGAGAGTTGCTCGACAAGCAGCTCGGCGATCTGCCCGCCGACGAGCGGGCCGCCCTCGTCGGTGGCACGCTCGGCCGCCTCCTCGGTTTCGAGACCCCGGCGCACTCCGTGCGCGCCTGAACGAGCTCGCTAGTTCGCGATACCGCGGATGAAGATGTCGGCGAAAGGCTTGGCCACGTCGCGCGCCGACAAGGGACCGCCGGCCTTCAACCACAAATACGTGTAGTTGTGCATGCCGAGCCACGCGAGCGCGGTGAGCCTCGCGTCGATATCGCGGAACTCGCCGGTGTCGATACCGTCCTGAAGGACCGCTTCGACGCGGCGCTCGTACTCGCGCCGCCTGACGCGGAACTGCTCGGCGCGTTCGGCGGTCAGCGCGGGGAACTCGTGCAGGAAGACCCAGACGTGATCCGGGTAGCGGTGGATGACGTCGAGGAGCTCGTCGCCGAGCATCGCGAGGCGCGCCGACGGCGAACCGCCCGCCTCCGCGACGCGCGCGGCGCCGAGCATCACCTCGTCCATCACGCGATCGTGGATCGCGGCGAGGAGCTCTTCCTTCGAATCGATGTAGTGGTAGAACGCGCCTTTGCCGAGACCATTGACCGCGCACAACTCAGCGATGCCCGTGGCGTGATAGCCCTGGCGCGCGAACACCGGTGCCGAGGTGTCGACGATGAGGTCGCGACGCGCCTTCCACCTCTCGCTGCGTTGGGGCTCGTCGCTCGCTGCGGTGGCCGGCATCGGTTGCGACGGTACCGCAAAAGTAGAGTGACTGGTCGGTACAACGTGAGAAGGGTTCCCGGTGGACAAGCTCAGCTTCGAGGGGCGCGTCGCAGTCGTCACCGGCGCGGGGCGCGGCATCGGGCGGGCGTATGCACGGTTGCTCGCCGAGCGGGGTGCTTCCGTTGTGGTCAACGACCTCGGCGGTTCGATGGCCGGCGAAGGCGGCGACTCCGGACCGGCGTCGAGCGTCGCGGCCGAGATCGTCGCCGCGGGCGGTGTTGCGATCGCGGATACGAGCGACGTTTCCAAACGAGCGGGAGCGCAGACGCTCGTCGACACCGCGGTCGGGCAGTTCGGAACCGTCGACATCCTGATCAACAACGCCGGCATCATCCAGTGGGCCAGGTTTCCGGAAGCCGACGCGGACAACCTCGAGCGGCACCTCGCGGTGCACGTCGGCGGCTCGTTCCTCGTGACTCGCGCCGCGTGGCCGCACATGGTCGAACACAGCTACGGCCGTGTCGTCATGACGACCTCCGCGGGGATATTCGGACTGCCGAACAACACCTCGTACGCAACTGCCAAGGGCGGCGTCATCGGCCTCACGCGCAGTCTCACAACCGCCGGCGCCGCCCACGGCATCAAGGTCAACCTCATCGCGCCCGCGGCCTACACGCGCATGGCGAGCGGCCCCGGAGCCGAGCAACTCCCGCCGGAGCTGGTGGCGCCGATGGTCGCGTTTCTCGCGCACGAGGACTGTCCGGTCAGTGGTGAGATCTACGCCGCGGGCGCGGGTCGGTTCGCGCGGGTCTTCATCGGTGTGACGCGGGGCTACGTCGCCGCGACGTCGTCGCCCACGATCGAAGATGTCGCGCGCAGCTGGGCGACGATCAATGACGAGACGGGTTACTACGTGCCGGCCGACCTCAACGCGTGGTCGGCGGCCTTCATGGCGCATCTGCTTCCCGAGGCTTGAGCGTCACCGCGTTTGGGTGCGCAACTCTCGCTTCAGCACCTTGCCGGAAGGGTTCCGCGGGAGCTCGTCCACGAACATCACGTCCTTCGGTACTTTGAAACGCGCGAGCTGTCCGCGGCAGTGCTCGATGAACTCGTCCGGCGTCGTCGTCGCCCCCGCGCGCAGTACGACGTACGCGACCGGCAACTCGCCCCAGCGATCGTCGGGCCGTCCGACGACGGCGACCTCCACAACCGACTCGTGCTCGTACAGCACGCGCTCGACCTCGGAACTGGCGATGTTCTCGCCGCCCGACACGATCATGTCCTTGAGGCGATCGACGATGTAGAGGTAGCCGTCCTCGTCGCGCACGCCGATGTCGCCGGTATGGAACCACCCGCCCGCGAACGCGGTGTTCGTCGCCTCCTGATCGCGCCAGTAGCCCTTGAACACCTTCGGGCCGCGCAGCACGACCTCGCCGCGTTCGCCCGGGGGCATCGAGGTTCCGCCTTCGTCCCAGACGTCGAGCTCGAGGTACAGGCAGGGCCGGCCGACACTTCCGAGCTTTGCGACCGTGCTCTCCCGGTCGAGGAAGGTGTCGCCCGACACCGTCTCGGTCAGGCCGTAGGCATCCGCGAACCATGCCGACGGAAAGGCTCGGCGCAGGCGCTCGATGTACGGAATCGGCATCTTCTCCCCACCGGCGATGAGCACGCGAACGGACGAGAGATCACGCGTCTCGACTCCCGGCAGGTCGAGAATCGCCCGCACCATCGCGGGCGCGGTCCATACGCACGTCACCCGTGAGCGCTCGATCTCGTCCACGACGCGCGCCGCCTCGAACGCACGATGGATGATCGTCGTGGCGCCCACCGCGATCATCGTGGTGGTGACGAGGTCGAGCGCCCCGACGTGATACAGCGGCCCGCACGCGAGACCGATGTCGGCGTCGGTGAAACCGAACTCGACGATGTGTGCGTAGTTCTTCCACGCCAGGTTGGCATGCGTGATCATGACGCCCTTCGGGCGCCCGGTGGTGCCGGATGTGTACATCAGCCGGTGGATGTCATCGCGGCCGACGTGTGCAGGCGCGCGGCGAGGGGACTCCGCCGGGAGGTCGGAGAACCGCTCCCAGCCTGCGTGGCTGTCGGTCGAGGTGCACACGCGGACGAGGCCACCTCCGAGCCCATTCGTTGCTTCGTTTGCGAGGTCGATGCACGCGTCGTCGCAGACGAGCAGGCGCGCACCGGAATGGTCGAGGATGAACCGCAACTCTGCGGCCGCGAGCCGCCAGTTGACCGGCATCGCGATCGCGCCGAGATGGTTGGCGGCGAAGATCGTTGCCAGGAACTCGATGCTGTTGTACGAGAGCAACCCGACGACATCGCCGGCGCCGACCCCGCGCGCATGAAGCCCGCCCGCGAGTGAGGCGGCCCAGTCGGCCATACCCCGATACGTGACGACATCGTCGCCGAACACGGCGAGGGGCTTGTCCGGCGTGCGTCTCGCGTGGTGCTCGAGCACCCCGAGCCAGCTCATGTTCGAATCCATTGAGACCCCTACGGTGCCGCGTAGCCGCCGTCGACCACGATCGCCGAGCCGGTCGTCCAGCGGGACGCATCGCTCGCGAGGTACGAGTACGCGCCCACGAGATCGGCGGCAGTTCCCAGCCCGAGCGGATGCTTGGCCGCGATCGCGTCGATCGCCCCCTGCGGCAGGCCCGCGTGGATCCCCGAAACGAACGTCCCCGGGCACACACAGTTGACGCGTATCCCGTCGCGGGCGTACTCGACCGCCGCGACCTTCGCGAGCTGGATCACGGCGGCCTTCGTCGTGCAGTACGGAGCGGCGTGCGACCACGCGGTGAGACCGGCGACCGAGGCAGTTAGGATGACCGCCCCGGACTGCTGCGCGCGCATGACCGGAACCGCGGCGCGGATGTTGTTGACGGCGCCGAGCACGTTGACGCGAAGTGATCGTTCCCAATCCTCGGTCGACAGGTTGTGGATGCGACCGTTCGGGGCGAGCACTCCCGCGTTGCTGATCAACACGTCGAGGCGGCCGAAGCACTCGACCGCCCGCGCGACGACCGCTTCGACGTCGGCGATCTCGCCTACGTCGGCAGACAACGTCTCGACCCCGCCTCGCTCGGACGGCAAGCCGATCACGGAGGCTTCGAGCGACGACGCCTCGACATCGCTCAGCACGACGTCGGTCTCGGGTTCGCCGGCGAATTGGCGCGACAGCGCCGCGCCGAGGGTTCCACCCGCGCCCGTGATCGCGACGACGCGTCTCACGCTCATACGGGCCTCATACGAGGAGGTAACCGCCGTCGACGTTGATCACCGTGCCCGTGACGAAAGCTGACGCGTCGGACGCGAGGAACTGATACGCGCCCGCGAGATCGGTGGCTGCTCCCCAGCGCCGTTGCGCGGTGTGCCCGAGCACGCCGGCCTCCAGCGCGGGGCTGTTCTTCCACCGCTCCACCAGTGGTGAGTCGAACCATCCCGGCGCGACGACGTTCACGGTGATTCCCACCGCCGCGAGATCGAGCGCGAGACCCTTCGCCAGGCCGGTCAGCCCGGCTTTCGAGGCGCTGTACGCGGTGAGTCCTTCGCGAGGCCGCTCCCCGAGGACCGAGCCGGTGAAGATCAGCCGCCCGCCCTCGTGCATGACGCGGGCAGCCGCGCGTGCGCCGAGGAACGCCCCGGTGAGATTCACCTCGAGGATCTCGCGCCACACCGACGGATCGGTCTTGCGCGGCCCGGCAATGATCGGCGAGATCCCTGCGTTGCAGATCCAGACGTCGACGCCGCCCCACTCGGCCACGGTGGCGTCGGCTACCGCCTCGTTGAACTCCGCGTCGGTGACGTCGCCACCGAGCACGAGCGATGCTCCCGGGAGTTCTTCGGCGACCGCCTTGAGGTCGGGTTCCGTGCGCGCCACGAGCGTCACCCGCGCGCCGTCGCGCGAGAACGCGTGCGCGAGCAGCCGACCGAGCCCCCGGCTCGCGCCCGTGATCACCACACGTTTCCCGGTCACGGCCGCGACTCCGGCGAACGACGCGGGGATGTCGATCTGCTCGGTCATCGCCCTTCCCCGTTATTGTACCGACCAGTACAATACACACTCCATGTTCAGTGAGGCCGAGCTCCTCGAGATGCACCGGCGGATGCTCCTGATCCGAGGATTCGAGGAGCGCGTCGCCGCGCTGTACCGCGACGGCGAAGTGCCGGGGTTCGTGCACCTGTCGATCGGGCAGGAGGCGTCGGCAGTGGGAGCGTGCTGGCCGCTCCGCCCGGCCGACGTGATCACGTCCACGCATCGCGGCCACGGCCACTGCCTCGCCAAGGGCCTGGACCCGCTCGGGATGTTCGCCGAGCTGATGGCCAAGGACCAAGGCACGAACCGCGGGCGCGGGGGCTCGATGCACATCGCCGATCCGGCGATCGGCATATTCGGCGCCAACGGCATCGTGGCCGCGGGTCTGCCGATCGCGGCGGGAGCCGCGACCGCGGCGCAGCTCCGGCGCGACGGCAGCGTCGCGGTCGCGTTCTTCGGCGACGGCGCGGTGGCGCACGGCGCCTTTCACGAAGCGATCAACCTCGCCGTGGTCTGGCGGCTGCCCGTGGTCTTCTTCTGCGAGAACAACGGGTACGCCGAGTTCTCGTCGGCATCCGCTCAGCAAGCCGCGCCGCTCGAGCGACGCGCCGCCGGCTACGGCGCCGAGTTCGTCGCGGTCGACGGGAACGATGTCGTTGCCGCCGCGGCCGCGATGCACGACCTGGTCGCCGCGACCCGCGCCGGAGGCGTTCCCGTCGTCGTCGAGGCCACGACCTACCGCTGGCGCGGTCACTACGAAGGCGACCCGCAGCGCTACCGATCGCCCGAGGAGGTGCAGGAGTGGGAAGCGCGCGACCCGCTGCTGGTCAACGCGCTCCGGCTCCGATCGGCGGGCGTCACCGATGACGTGCTCGAATCGATGCAGTCGTCGGTCGCGCGCGAACTCGACGACGCCGTCGCGGCCGCGCGACGGTTGGCGGCGCCCGCGACCGCGACGCTGACCGACTTCGTCGTACGCCGGCGACCCGAACGCGCCGAGTCGCCGGCACCGGCCGCGGACGCCCCGGTCTTCCGCACGATGGACGCGATCCGGGCCGCGCTCGAAGTGGAGCTGGCCGGTGACGAGAGCGTTTTCCTCGCGGGAATCGACGTCGCGGCAGGGGGCAACGTGTTCGGACTCACGCGCGGCCTGTACGAGCGATTCGGCGATCGCGTCCGCGACACCCCGATCTCCGAAAGCGCGATCATCGGTCTCGGCGTCGGAGCCGCGATGGCGGGCATGCGACCGGTGGTGGAGTTGATGTATCTCGACTTCATCGGCGTCTGTCTCGACCAGCT
>Ga0335085_10008977_pt1 | contig 15153 bp, 11 predicted proteins | sample Lox_Sample_45_FD_206712 | JGI IMG/M metagenome (GOLD analysis project Ga0335085, IMG submission 206712) | Soil microbial communities from Loxahatchee National Wildlife Refuge, Florida, United States - Lox_Sample_4.5 | ecosystem: Environmental > Terrestrial > Soil > Wetlands | place: USA... | reverse complement strand
CCCGTCAAGGTCAAGGGCAGGGTAAGGCCGCTGACGCTGAATCCCGCACCCTTCACCGCAGCCGAGGTCAGCGTGACGGTGCTTTGTCCGGTGTTGGTAAGGGTCAGGCTTTTCTGGGTGCTGCTTCCGACCTGCACGCTGCCCATGCTGACGCTGCTGGGACTGGCCGTCAGAGAGCCAGCGGAGGAGGACGATGCGGCGACTCCGAACCCGACCACGCTAAACCTGGCGTAATCTCCCGAGCTGGTGACAAAGCCGAGCTGGCCATCGGCTTCCCCTATGCTGAAGGGAGTGAAATTGATGACAAAGGTCCGGCTCTCCCCAGCGGACAGGCTAAAGGGATAGGACAATCCCGCGGGAACGTAATCCTGATTATCTTCGCGGTACCCGGTGATGGTCAGCGTACTGGAACCGGAGTTGGTGAGAATGAATGTTGACGTGACGCTCTTGTGCACGACAACGTTGCCGTAAGAGTACGACGCCGGCGAGACCGCCAGCGTCCCAGTGGCCGCCCTGTGGAACTGATGCTGTGCATAACCGGGCCTGGAGACCAGTACAAATCCCAAGAGGAGGGCCGTAGACACAACGAGCTTCCGGAAACAACGGGGGAGGTTGTTCATGCCTGAAGTATTTGGCGCCGGGGAAGGCGGAGAAAGTCACAAGTGGGCAATCAAATAACGCAAAGGTTTGCAACCCTGGAGCGCGAGTAGTGCATGCTCTTGCAACCCTCAGGGGCAAGATTGCCTTGCGCCGACAAAAAATCCCTGGATCCGCAACGGATTCCAGGGATTTTTTCTGCTTCGCGAGTCGCTGCCCGGCGCTAGGGAGTCGGAATCACCGCCGAGACCTGATTCGAATAGCTGCTCTCCGTTCCATCGCTGGAGACGGCCGTTGTCACGTAAAAGTAGGTCTGTCCCGACTGGACGGAGCTGTCAGTGAAGCTGGTGCCGCCGTTCAGGGAGGAGTTCACTTGCGAGTACGGCCCCCCGTTTGCGCTGCCACGATACACGTTGTAGCCGCTCACGGAACTGGAGTTGCTTGCGCTCCAGGAGAGCGCCACGCTGTGTTGCTGGGCCGCAGCCGCGGTTCCGGTCAACGTTGCAACGACCGGGGTGTTCGACCCTGCCGCGACAAAGGAGATGTCGGCGGAAGCTGTTCCGCTGTCCGTCGGCGTGAAGGTCACGGTGAACGACTTGCTTTGGCCGGATTGCAGGGTCAGCGGCAATGACAGGCCCGTCAGGCTGAATTCCGTCGTGCTGGCGCTCGCCGAGTTGATGGTGACGCTGCCTCCGCTGGCATTCAGGGTCTCCGTGAGGCTCTTGCTGGAACCTACAGCCACGCTGCCGAAATCAAGGCTGGAGGGCGACACCGCTACCTGTCCCACCGCCGTTCCCGTACCCGAGAGCGCGATGGACGGCGCAGTTCCGGTGGCGTTCGAGGCGACCGTCAGGTTGCCGCTGGCGCTGCCTGCCGATTGCGGTGTGAACACCAGGTTGAAGGTAAAGCTTTGCCCGGCAGTGAGGGTCAAGGGAAGGGTAATTCCGCTCACGCTGAAGGCGCCATTGCTGGGAGTAGCCTGCGAGATTGTAACGCTGCCGCTGCTCGAGTTGGTAAAGGTTGCCGGCAGGGTATTGGTGTTGCCCACCTGCACGCTTCCAAAGGAAAGGCTGGAAGGACTCACCGCGAGAGTGCCGGCCGCCGTTCCCGTACCCGACACGGGAATGCTGAGCGTGGGGTCCGAGGCATTGCTGGTGATGATCAGGTTGGTATTGCTGCTGTTGCCGGATTGCGGAGCGAACACCACGCTGAACGAGGTGCTGCTGCCCGCCGCCAGAGTCATGGGCAGGCTCATTCCGCTCAGGGTAAAGCTGGACCCGGAAAGAGTCGCCTGGCTGACCGTGACGCTCGAACCGCCGGTGTTGCTGAGCGTGGCCTGCAGAGTTTGTGTGCTGCCGCTGGCCACCGAGCCGAAGCTCAGGCTGGAAGGCGCAACCGCCAGCGTCCCGGCGGTTACCGCCGTGCCGGACAGGGGAACGGTCAAAGTCGGCGTGGGAGCATCCGACGAGATCACGAGGCTTCCCGTCGCGCTGCCCGCCGCTTGTGGCGCAAACGTAATGCCGATCGAGGTGCTGCCGCCGGCAGCCAGGGTCACCGAAGAACTGCCCGCGCTCAGACTGAAGCCCGCCCCGCTCACCGTGGCGGCGCTGATGGTGACGCTGGAGCCGCCGGTATTGGTGATGGTGGCGGACTGCTGCTGGCTTTTGCCCACCTGCACAGATCCGAACGAAACTGCGCCGGCAGACAGGGAAGCCGAATCCGCGCCCGTACCGCTCAGTGCCACGGTAAGCGTGGAATCTGCGGCATCGCTGGAAATCACCACGCTGCCCGAGGCTGCGCCCGCCGCCTTAGGCGAAAACTTGCAGTTGAAGGTCGCGCTCTGGCCTGCGGCCAGAGAAGTCGGCATGCTGCTGCTGGCCAGGCTGAACGCGCTTCCGCTGACGGCCGTGTTGGTGATGTTGACGGTGTCCGTTCCCGAATTCGTCACTGTGACGGGTTGAGTCGTGCTGCTTCCCACCGGGGAAGTCCCGAAGCTCACCGTGGCCGGCGCGGCATTCAGTTGTCCGGTGCCGGCTCCGGTGCCCGCGACCGGAATGGTCAGGGTGGAGGTTTCGGTGCTATCGTCCTGCGACGTTAATGTCGTCCGGGCATGCACTTGCCGCACGCTGGGCGTGGCCGAGAGGGAAACGGTGGCCGTGAGCGTAATTTTGGCGCTCTTGCCGCCGCTGGCCTTGGGCGCGAATGCGATGTTGAAATGAGTGCCCTGGTTCGGCGAGAGGGTCACCGGCAGATTCAAGCCGGTGAGCGCGAAGGTGCTGTTACCCACGCTCACCTGCGAAATGGTCAAGGTGCTGCTGCCGGTGTTGGTCAGAGTCGCGGATTTCACCGCCGTGCCGCCAATTTTCACCCTGCCGAAATTAACCTGCGAAGGCTGGGCCGTCAGATGCCCGGCGGCCACTACTTTGGCGGAAATCGTCACCGCCGTGGAGGGGTGCGGAGCGGTGCTGGAAATCGAGATTGTGGCCGAAATCGGGCCCGCCGTTTTCGGCGCAAATTTCACCTGCAGCCACACCCGGGCGCCGGCCAGAAGCGTGAATGGCACTTTGGTGTTGACCAGCTGAAACCCCGCGCCTTCGACGGTCACACTCTTCACCGTGACTTTGCGCCCGGTGGGGTTGAATACGGACTCCCACACGATCTGGCTGCTGCCGGCGACCACCGTGCCCAGATTCACCGTGGACTCGGAAACCACCAGGGTCTGGCTGGTCTCTTGCGGCGCTGGATTTCCCTGCAAGGCGGCGCAGCCTAACATTGTGCTGAGGGCGAACAGAAGGGCAATACAACTATAACGCGAGCGGACAGTCTTCACAGAAGACCTCGTGTTTCAAGCCGTATTCCGCTTTCGTACGGCGGGGGATTTTGAACCACTGCGCTTGGACTGATCCAGATACAAGCATTGCAGCAAGTTCAGAATGCCCCCACGTAAGTAACCTGAAAAGATTTCCGAAGGTCAATGAACGTCCGGCAGAAGGACAAACGGGTCACTCCCTTTCGGGTGAACTAGTGTGTATGTGCTCGTCGGCCGGTTCCTTCGCGGGCTCGCGATTTGGAATTCTGGGGCCGGGTTGGACTGCAATGCTTTTCACTTTTATCATCTGGCTGCTGAATGATTCTCCGTAAACCATTGTGTGTTAGCGACTTACTGGACGCTGCAGTGGCAGCGAGATTGCCCCTGCAAGGTGTGGACCCTGCCTCGACAGGAGGGTTCGGAGGTCAAAGACATGCGATCCCACGCACTCTGGCGAACCGGGTTTTTCTTGCTAGCTTCCGGCATTTCTTTTTCTTCCGTCCGTTCCATTCCGGTTTCGCAGCCCGCCGCTCCGCCGGATCCCCAGGTCTGGGTAGCGCCGGCGCGCAATTCCGAGTTTGCTGCAATCGGCCACCTGGCTTCGCTGGAGACTTGTGCCGGGGCTCGGCCTCCGCAGGCGCTGGCCACGCCCAACCCGCTGCTCGATTGGAGCGGATTCTCTTCCAAGACAATCACCGTGAGCTTCATCGTCGGCGTAGATGGCCGGGTGCACAGTCCCCTGATCCTGGAAGGCTCCGGAGCACCGGAAGATCAGGCGGTTCTCGAAGCCGTGAGCTCCTGGAGGTATCGTCCGGCAACCTGTAATGGCGTGGCGATGGAGTCAGAGGGAAAGATTGCTTTTGAAGTCGCTAAGCACAATCTTCATCGACTAGAATGACGCTGGAGATTGGATTGAAGCAGGATGCCAATTCGCAACCCGCCAAGGGCGCACCGGCAACACGGCCCGGAGCGCAGTCGGATACGTCGGTGGACGATTTGTTCAACAAGCTGCAGTCGGATATGCGCCGTCCCGACCTGAGTCAGGAAGCAATCACCGCCGCGTTTCATGCCATTCAACAGCTGGCAAGCGATACCGACTCGGAGGCGGAAGCCGCCGCGACCGCGGATGCGGCCGTGGCTTGCGCCGCCTGTGGCGCCGCCAATCCTCCGCACAATCGATTCTGCGCCGCGTGCGGCGTGGCCCTGCGCCCGGCTTCCGGACCGGCGGCGGCAGCCGCGCCTGCCAGAGTGAAGGCTGCGGCGTTGCCCGGAGTGCACCACTACCATCATCATTACCACCACTACTTTGCTCCCGGAGAAGCCGGCGCACTGCCCCCGGGTCTGGCGCCGGGCGCAACCTCGGCTCCGGCCACAGCCCGCGATCTCAATCGCTTGCGAACACCAGTTGCGGGTTCGGCTCTCAGCCGGGCGGAAACTGCGGTCCGGCGCATGACCGTGGATTGGGCGCAAGCGTGCAATACCCGGCACCTTGATGATCTGGTGGAACTCTACGTACCCGACGCCCTGGTGCTGCGGTCAAATATTCCGCCGGTGCGCGGGACGGCTGCGATTCGCGAATTCTTTTTTACCGCCCTCGATGCCGGCCTCGGTGAAGTGGAACTCGAGCCGCTTCGCGTGGAGCTGTTCGGCGATTTTGCCTATGAAGCCGGCCGCTGCAAAATGCTGGTGCCCGTGGTGGTTGGCAAACGCCGCGAGGAGCGTGGAAAGTACGTCATGCTGTTTGCCCGCCAGCCTGCCGCCGATTGGAAGGTGATGCTCGACAGCTGGTCGAGCGATCTGAGCCTGACGGCAGATTCCGAGAGTCCCGCCAAACCCGGCGCCGGCCCGGCCGCGTCCCGACTGCCGAGACGCTAACCCGCCGCGTCCTTTTCCAAACCTTTGCTTACGGACTGTCAGTTTCTGGCGGGAACAGAACTGCCCGAGGACCGACGGAAAGCCCCGACCCTGGTTCGCAGGATCGGGGCTGGCCGTCAATGCCGTGTTTGGTGGCCTAGTTGGTGCAGTTTGAGCCGGTCTGCGTGGTGCAGGGCGCAAAATTCTGCCAATAGGTCAGGTTGTTGATGTCCTGCAATTCCGGCGTGCCCGGAGGCAGGTTCGTCGGTGTCAGGAATTCCGTATCGAAATAGTAGTAACGATTCGGCGGACTGTACACCAGGCTGCAGCATTTGAAAATACCGGTGTTGTACTCCGCGTAGTAGAGGCTGATGAGAGACCCGCGATAATACAGGTTGGGCCAGGTCTCGATGTAACGCAGAAAGTTGTGGACTCCGCCGTCGGTACCGAAGTCGTTTCCGGTGCCGGCAGGATGCGGAAAGTCCATGTTTTTCCCGGAGGCGATCGCCATCCGGTAATACGTGTCGGTGGCGCTCCGACCACCCAGGTTGGTGGTGTTGGCCATGTCTTTCAGATCCGACCAGTTGTTGGAGAGCAGCGTCACCGCATCCGAGATTACGGCAGCCGCGGAATGCGGAATGTCGGCCGCATTCGGGTTGCCCCAGAAGGGATCCCCGGCATTGGAGTTGTAGTTCCCCAGCACATAGACCGGATTCTCCGAAGCCACCGTGAATCCTCCCGTGCCGTCGGCCTTGGTGGGTAGATTGTTCAACCCGCCATCCACCAGCCTCAACACATGCCGGGCTCCGGTCACTTTGTTCTGGCGGCCGCGGTTAAAGCAGTCCACCTGCACGTAGGGATTGCTCGGATTGGCCGTCGGGTTGATGCCGAAGCCATCGGAGATGTTCGCCCATCCCCAGTTGTCCAGCTTGCCGTTTTCGTCCACGTCTTCCGGAGAGTAGCCGTTGTTGTTGTTGTAGCCGGCGGTGATCGGTTCCAGAGTCTTGTTTGGCGTGCCGGTACCCGAACTGCCGTTGATGTCGTCTTCCAATCCGGCTTCCCCGTTAATGGTGTTTGGGTTCGGATTGGCGTTGGGATTCGGCAGCATTCCGCGCCGGTCCGAGAAGTAGACCAGATAGCCGTTTTCCGGCGAAGGATCGACCTGGGTGCCGCTGCTGCCAATGTTGCCCAGCAGCCACTGCCGCAAGTTGCCCACGTCCAGTTCGACCACGTTCATGATTCCGTTCGCGTAGCAACTGCCGTTCGGCAACCCGGTGCTGTCGCGCGGGAAGCCCTCGCGCGGATCAAAGAAGTTGATCGGATACCAGCTGTAATTCCCGGCGATGCTGGCAGCCGTCAGCGCCGAGGGAGCGTCTGCCGCCGTCAGATTTCCGTCTCCGTTGCGGTCGGCGAGCTCCTGCAGAATCAGAATCGCCTTGGGATTGACCACGTTTCCCGTCAGCGGCGTGGCCGGAGGAAGCAGGGACCGCGCAAAACCCAGCTGCAGCCACTCAGGCGTGACTCCAACCCAGGTGCCCGCGGAATTCTTGAACTCCACGCGCAACCAGCCGCTGTACAGCGGCCACGGAGCAGCGAGGCCCGGATTGCTGCCCGGCCGCACCCAGTTGCCGTCTTTGGTGGGATCGGCCCACGCCGTTCCAGTTACGCCGCCCGGCGCGCCCGTCACCGAGAACGCCGCGGGTACGCCGCCGTTGGTCAGGTCAATATCGTTTCCATCATTGGCCGGGCTCCCGGGCCGCAGTCCGGCTTGAGTATCCGCCAGCAAAATGCGGATGTTCGCCTTGTTGTACTCGCGCGATGCCCCCAGCGGCGAAGTGGACGACTCGCCCGGTTGCGGCCGCCGAATAATCTGAATCTGCTGGTCCGCCGTGCCGCCGGTGGCTCCGGTTACAAACGGAAGTTGCAACGGCTGTACGCCGGTCGAGCTTGCATTGCCGATGAATCCGTTGAATGTTCCGGTGGAGGCCGTATTCCAGTTCGAATTGGCGGAGCCGGCGGGAGGAATTCCTCCATCCCAGCTGGCGTCGTCCGTCGAGTTGTTGGAATCTTTGCCCAGATCCAGGCAGCTGCTGCCTTGCGATCCGCCTGCCAGAAACGTATCGCATCCGCCGTTGGCGTCCGGAACGAATACGCTGCCCCGGTAGTTGGAGCCGTTGCTGAAGCCGTTCGACAGCACGTCGCGAATAATTTCGCCGACTGCCGTAACCTTGGCGTCCAGAATGAGAGGTCCGGAATCGGCCGCCAGGAACAGGTTGCCGTTGGTGTGCACACGCCCCTGAAAACCAAATTTGGGACCGGCAAAGTAACTCAGGTCGCTATCCGAAAACACGCCGAACTGGAACACCGGAATCAGAGCCACCTGCACGCCCCGGTTCATATTCACCGCCGCCCCGCTGGGACGGAAGGCGCTCACTTGCAGCGTGATGGGAATGATTTCCGCAGTCAGGCCGGCATTGGGTCCCGAGCTGATGACGCTGGTCGTGGTGATGGGATTACCGTTTCCATCGACGTTGCTGAACTGCGCGCTCTCGACATACGTCATGCCGGAAATCTGGGCGCTGCTGGGCGGGGAAGTCTGCGCCAGCGTATTCAAGTCTGCCTGGGTGGGCGACAGCTTCAGCTGATAGAGGCTGGCCAGGTCGGTGGTCAGCTTCTCCATGCCCGACTCCGCGCCGTAATACGCCTGGTTCGATTCCAGGTCATTGCCATTCACGTGGCCAGAGCCATTGACCATGTACATCAGCCCCACCGCGATGCCCGACAAGAGCAACAGCAGCAGCAGGCTGGCAATGAGGGTAAACCCTCGTGAACGATGTGTGGCCGTACCCATAGACTTGCCTCCTAAACCTCGCGCCCTCAGTTGTACCGACTCTTGAACGACAAACTCCGCGTACTCACCGATGTCACCAGCGCCATGCTGACCGACTTGCCGCTGGGGGAGAGCACGCTCTGTCCCATCACCTGAATGTTTACCTTGTGAATCTGGTTGGGCGTGTACCCGCTGTTGATCGGATTGTTCAGACCGGCGCAGGTAATCACTCCGTTGGTATTGGTGTTGTCGCAGGTGTCGTAGGTAAAGTTCAGGCCGATAATGTTGTCGGCCATCGGCACCGCGTTCTGCCCGTTCACCTGGCGCATCAGCCGCGGCGTCTGGCCGGCGGTGGTCGGAACTTCCAGGAAATAACTCACCGCCCAAAGCCGGTACGCCACGGTCGGCGAACCGCCGCTGATGTAGGCGACGCTTCCATTGGCCGCTCCGGTCTGGTTGATGTTCAGCGCGTCCAGATTGGCGAACGTCACCGTCGCCCCGCCCGAATTGCCCGGCGTAAGTCCGGTGACTTCACCCACTGCCGAACCCAGATTGTTGGTCAGCAGCACCAGGTCGCCGACGTTGAGCCCGGTGGGACTGATCACCCCCGGAAAGCCCACCGGCGGGTTGGCCGGAGGGGCGAACGTCACGGAATTATTGCTGGCAAACGTCGCAATGTACTGGTTCAGCGGAAAACTGTAGTCCACATAAACGCTGGTGATGGAGTCCGCGCCGTTTCCCGTCGCCGGGACGGTGGTGATTCCGGTTCCCGCTTCCATCCCGTTATTCGGACCCGGAATCAAGCCGTACATATAGTTGGAAACCACCGACGTCCCCACCGTGCCGGAAGGGTAGTTGAGCGTGCTCAGGTAGCATTGCCCGCCCTGGTTGCAGCCGTAACGCGAAGCCGTGGCGCCGGCGCCATAAGGCAGCGCCAGCCCGCCGGAGGGCAGGCCGGAACCCGCCATGCTCACGTCCTTGGCGATCATGTTGAGCGCGGCACGCACGTTCTGCTGCATGTCGGTCTCTTCCGTGATCAGCGTGGTGGAAGTCATGGCGGTGTTGAACAGAGAAGTTGCCGCCGCAATCACGATCAGGCCGATCGCCATGGCCAGCAACAACTCGATCATGCTGAAGCCGCGCGCTTTGTAGTACGTCACTGGTTTCATGATCCTGCCTCTCACCGGTACTGCGAGATCATCGCCTGCACGGTATACGTGCGCGTCGGACCCTGCGGAATCTGGTACTGGATGGTCACCACGATTTCGCGCAAACCCGAATCCACCGTGCCATCCGCGTTGTTCACGTCGCTGATCTGAATCTGGCGCTGGAAGTTGGTCAGCGAGATGACCTTGGTGGAGGCGTTGGCTCCGGTCATGGTTCCCGTCGAACCCGGAACCGTGATGGGAGCGGCGGGCACGTCGTCGGCAGTGCCGTCCAGCCCGTCAGGGCCGGGATCGGTCAGCGGTTGCATGCCGTTCACAAAAATGCCCGGCGTGTTCGCGCTCTGGTTCTGGATCGCGGCAAAGGGAAGCTGCGCCGTTTCCCGCGCGGTAAAAATGCTCTCCAGTGTCTCGGTGGCCTTCTGCCGAGCGATGGTATCCAGCTGAACGTTCTGGGTTGCACCCACCGCCATGGCGAAGACCGCCAGCAGGGCGACCAGTCCAACCGTGAGAATCGCGCAGGAAATCATCGCCTCCAGCAGCGTGAAACCCTGCTGGCCGTGCGTCCGCTTGCGAGTTTGCTTTGCCTTCATCATTGTTGAATCCATGTTGCGACCCCGGAATTGTTCACTAAGCGCCATCCCCGCAGCCGGCCGCTGCTGGCAAACAGCGTGACCGCCCGCGAGCTGTACAGATCGCCGGTGCGGCCGATATACAGAACGCCGCTGTTCAGGTTGCCGTTGGTGTCATGCGCCGAACCGTCGGGCATGAACATCACTTGTGTGGTAATGCCTCCCGCCACGCCCTGGTCAAAATCGAGCGCCGCGCTGGCATTGCCGAATCCATCCGGAGTCGCGCCGGTGGGCACTCCGGTGAGCACCTGAAAATCAATATCCTGGGGCAGTGACACGTTGCTGACCTGCACCGAGCTGGTGAGCGCCGTACCCGCCGGCCACTCATAAATCTGAATGCTCTGCGCCGTGGGTGCTCCCATCGGTTGCGCCCCCCCGGTACACAGGGTGACTCCGAAACACACGATGTATTGTTCACGGTCGGAAATCGCCCGGGCGCGCGCATTGCGCAGCTGCATCATCACCAGGTCGTAAGCCTGGTTGTTGTGAATGTCGCGCAGCGCCGGTTGCAGGCTGATGAACGTAATGCTCATCATGATCATGGCGATGGCCAGCACCATGGCCATTTCAATCAGGGAAAAACCGCGCGTGTTGCGTCGCTTCATGAGTTCCTTCTTGGAACGCTATACTGCGGGGGATACACCCATTCCTGACACGTCCCCTTGCACCCGTCTTCGGGGACACGGCTCCGCGCCAGTCGATGCAGATTCAGAGGGAGGTCACTGCAACCCGTCCATACGTTCCAGGCGGGCTGCCCGCATCAGACTCAATCGTAGGAACAGCGCAACCGAGCGTCAAAGCACCGAGGTGCCAGTCGGTACGTCTGACTTCCGTAACGTAACCTCCTCCGGTGACACTGGTCACTTTGGTTCTGTCACGTGCTGACCTTCTGTAATCAGGTGATTCCCTGAGCCTTCGCGCGGAGAGGAACTCCTCAACCCGTTCCCGTTTTCTCCGCCGTTATGGCTGCCGGCGCGCCAGAGATTACGGCAGGTGCCCAAAGTTTTCCTGAACCTTTGCGCCGGAAGGCAGTGCGGCGGACCCGGGCGCCGTTTTTTGACTAGGAGCCGTGTGCGGCCAGCGTTCTGCCCGACACGCGACGCGTGCTCGGGACGTACACACACGAGCGGAAATCGTAATGCTCCGCCAGACAGTCCGCGCACAGATGGAATTGATGCACTTTGCAGTGAATCACCGGCATCGCTTTGCGGCACAGATCGCAGTTTCCGCGGGAGCGCGCGGCGGAAACCGGCGCGGCCGCCGGCCGGCCCGCAAGCTCGCTTTGCAGCACACGTGCCTTGAAGTAAATTCCCCCCGCGATGGTCAGCGCTCCCAGGGCAAATACGCTGGCGCTGATGCCCAACAGGCTGGTATCGGCGCGATCGCCCGCCGCCGCCGCCAGACCGCAAATCCCCAATATCAGAATGGCGGTTCCGAATACGATGATTGAATTGCCAGTTCTTGACGACATTGTTGTCCGTCTTTCCGCGCTGCAGAAGCGTGGTCTTCACCCGCAACGGCTTCGGTTACCAGAAATGCCCGACGACGCCCACCCTATTCTTTTCATTGGCGTATCTCCAGATGACTAAAGTCACCGTGCCGCATTCGTGCTGCGTGCGGCCATGACACTGGTAACTTGTTGCCGCTTCGGCGTCCCCGTTAACATCGCGGGAGTATGACCTTCACGTCGCTTCTCGTTTGCGCGGAGCCTCAGGCGGTGCAGGTGCTCCGCCGCATTCTGGAAGGCATGGACATGCGAGTCGAGCACTGCCAGACCCTCGCCGAGGCGGCGGCCCGCCTGGCGGAGGAGCGCTTCAACGTCTTGCTGCTGGATTGTGAGGATGAACTTTCGGCCTGCGAATTGATTTCTTCCGTACAGGAAAACTCCGCCCGCGGCAGCACCCTGGTGATCGCCATCGTGGACGAGCACAACCGGGTGCGCGACATCTTCGAAAAGGGCGCCAACTTCGTGCTGTACAAGCCCATTTCTCCGGAGCGTGCCGGCAGCAGCCTGCGCGCCGCCCGCGGCCTGATGCGCGTGGAGCGCCGCCGCAAACGCCGCATTCCCGCCGCCGCCGAAGCTTCCATTTCATTCGCCGCCAGCGAGAACATTCCCGCGCCCGTGCTCAATCTCAGCGAAAACGGCGTCGCCATTCATTCCGAAAAAAAACTGCCGCCGCCCTGCAAGGTCTATTTTCAATTCACCTTGCCCGGACAGGTGTCCCTGGTGCGGCTTTCCGGTGAAGTCATGTGGCAGGATGCGCGCGGCCGCGTCGGCCTGCGCTTCGATCATGTGCCCCAGACCTCTCGCCGTCTGCTGGACGAGTGGATTCGATCCAATCTTTCCCGCTACGCCGCCAGCACCGAGGTTATTCCCGCTTCCGCCGTGCCGCACGGAACCGAGGCGCGCTTCGAAACCGAGGAAGTGGTCGAGGTGCTGTCTTTATCCTCGGCGCCCGCGGATGGCGCGCCCGAGCGCCGCATCGAGAACCGGCAGGTGTGCCGCATCGGCGTCGAGGTGTACCGCATCGGAGATAAAACTCCGCAGCGCTGCAGTCTTACCGATCTCAGCACTGGCGGCTGCTATGTCGAAAGCACGTTTCCGTTGAACGCCGGCACCCCGGTCGAGATTGTCGTCCACACGGAAAACCTCAAATCGAAGCTTTGCGGCCACGTGCAGAGCAGCCATCCCGGCTTCGGCATGGGCGTGAAGTTCGACTTGCGGACCGCGGAGGAAAGGGAAGTATTACGGCGCCTGCTGGCCTCGCAGAATCTCGAATCTCAGGGACCGCTGCAGAAAAATTAGCCCGTCATCGGCGCGAGGTCCCGGCTATCCGGCTTTTTCCTGCCCCAGGGCATCGCGAAAATATTCCAGCGACATCCGCAGGCCGCTTTCCAGATTGATTGCCGGTTCCCAGCCCAGCAGCGCTTTCGCTTTGCTGATGTCCGGCCGCCGCTGCTTGGGATCATCCTGCGGCAGCGGCTCATATCGTATGGAGCTCTTCGATCCCGTCACCGCCAGCACGCGTTGCGCGCACTCCAGAATCGTGAACTCCGTGGGGTTGCCGATATTCACCGGCAGATGCTCCTCCGAATGGGCCAGCCGCACCAGTCCTTCGATTTCATCGCTCACGTAGCAGAAGCTTCGCGTCTGGCTGCCGTCGCCGTACACCGTCAACGCTTCTCCGCGCAGCGCCTGCTTCATGAAATTCGGAACCACCCGCCCGTCGTTCAGCTGCATGCGCGGACCGTACGTGTTGAAGATGCGGGCGATGCGCGTGTCCACTTTGTAGTAGCGATGGTAGGCCATCGTCGTTGCCTCGGTGAAGCGCTTGGACTCGTCATACACCGAGCGCGGCCCAACCGGATTCACGTGCCCCCAGTAGGTTTCCTTCTGCGGATGCTCCAGCGGATCGCCGTAACACTCCGAAGTGGAGGAAACCAGGTACTTCGCGCCGTATTTCCGCGCGATGTCGAGCGCATGAAATGTGCCCAGCGATCCCACCTGCAGCGTGGCCAGCCCATGCTGCAGGTAGTCCACCGGGCTGGCGGGGCAGGCAAAATGAAAGACGTAGTCCACCGGACCACAATCGAAGGGCTGATTGATGTCGATGGTCTGCAGTTCGAAGTTTGCTTCGCGGCGCAGGTGGCTCAGGTTGCGTTCGCTGCCGGTAAGCAGGTTGTCCGCCGCCACCACCGAATAGCCTGCCGCCAGCAGAGCATCACACAGGTGGGAACCCAGGAACCCGGCTCCGCCGGTCACCAGCGCGCGCTTCGTGCTCATGAGGGATCGGCGTCCCCCACCTGGCTGCGGGCCGCGGGTTGGTTCTCCGGAGCGGCCGCGGGACGGCCTACGCTGTAATACGTGAATCCCTGGGCGGCCATGTGCTCGGGACTGTACAGGTTTCTCCCGTCAATCACGATCGGGTATTTCATCTCCCGGTACAGGCGGCTCAGGTCGAGGGCCGAGAATTCCTCCCAGTCGGTCAGCAACAGCAGGGCGTCGGCGCCGCGCGCGGCGTCGTAACAGTTGTCCACCAGTTCCACGCTGTCGTTCAGAACCTCGCGCGCGCGCTCCCGGGCGGCGGGATCGTAGGCCGCAATCTGGCAGCCTTCCTGCAACAGCGTCTGCACCAGCGAAATGGCCGGGGATTCGCGAATATCGTCCGTGCCCCCCTTGAACGCCAGCCCCAGAACTCCCAGCCGTTTCCCCCGCAAGGTCCAGAGCGCGCTTCGCACCTTTCGCACGAAACGGTTCCGCTGATCCTCATTAATACGAATGACCTCGTCGAGCAGGCGGAAGTCATAGCCGCATTCCCGCGCCACCGCGCGAAACGCCATAAGATCCTTGGGAAAGCAGGACCCGCCGTAGCCGATACCCGGATTGAGAAAGCGCGGCCCGATGCGTCGGTCCGTGCCCACCCCCTCGCACACCTGCTTCACATCGGCGTTCACCGATTCGCAAATCGACGCCACCGCATTGATAAACGAAATCTTCATCGCCAGAAACGCGTTCGCCGCATGCTTGATCAGCTCGGCGCTCTTGGTGCTGGTGACGATCAGCGGCGGAGGAATATGCGCCGCGTCCGGCCGCGGAATCGCATCCGCCCGGCTGTAGTAGCTGCCTTCCACCAGCGGCGCGTACATCGCCCGCAGCAGGGAGGCGCAGCGCTCGCTGTCGGCTCCCACCACGATCCGGTCGGGATAGAGAAAATCCGCTACCGCCGTGCCCTCGCGCAGAAACTCCGGATTCGAGGCCACATCGAAGCTTCCCGGTTTCACCCCGTGCCGCAGAATAATCTTGCGCACCCAGTGGCTGGTGTAGACCGGTACCGTGCTTTTCTCCACCACCACCTTATATCCGTCGATGGCGCCCGCAATCTCCCGCGCCACCGACTCCACGTAGGAAAGGTCGGCTTCGCCTTGCTCGGTGGGCGGTGTGCCCACCGCGATGAAGATCACTTCGCTCGACCGTGCCGCCGCCTGCAGGTCGCCGGAGAATTTCAGATTGCGGTCGCGATGCCGCTGCAGTAGTTCCGGCAGGAATTTTTCATGAATCGGCACTTCGCCGCTGCGCAGCGCCGCCAGCTTCTTCTGGTCGCTGTCCACCAGGATGACCACATGCCCTATATCCGCCAGGCACGCACCCGCCACCAACCCGACATACCCGGACCCCACAACCGTTATCCGCATTGCTACCCTCTACCCCCAAAAAACTTGGCTACCCGCTGCCAGTCGCATGATTATAACAGCTTTCCAACGAATAAC
>Ga0335085_10008976_pt1 | contig 15154 bp, 12 predicted proteins | sample Lox_Sample_45_FD_206712 | JGI IMG/M metagenome (GOLD analysis project Ga0335085, IMG submission 206712) | Soil microbial communities from Loxahatchee National Wildlife Refuge, Florida, United States - Lox_Sample_4.5 | ecosystem: Environmental > Terrestrial > Soil > Wetlands | place: USA... | reverse complement strand
AGCGGGTACTTCTGGCATTCTGGGCGCAGTTTTGAGCGGAGCGGGTCCCTCGGTGTTGGTCTTCCTTAACCCGAAGGCGAATGTTTCTCAGGCTAAATCGAAAATCGCCGCGCAGTTGAAAGCCGCCGGGCTTTCTGCCGAACTGGTCACCACCAGCATCTGGCCAAGAGGCGGTGCTGGGGATAAGGGTTGGAAGCGACGCAGGGGAAAATAACGGCGAGGGTGAAGATTTCCATGGGCTTGGGCGGGTTTTGAGCGAAATGGCGATGTTACGTCAGCCGACGAACGCAAAATATACAACCGCGCTTCCCCCTGTGGCCGACGTTTCCTTTTTGGATATTCTCAATCGCGTCGGTGGCTTCCTTCGCAACTGAGTGAAAGCCTCTCACGATCCTTCTATCAGTGGCGGCAAGACGCCTGAGCGAGAGAAGTGCTCGTTCCTCCGCCATCTCGCCAAGGGCGAATGCACACCAGAATCGAACGTCCTTGCTTGAGTCACCCAGTCCTGCGAGCACTGCATCATGCGATTTTCTTCTGTGACAGTGAGCGAGGGCCTCTGCCGATTCGCCCCTGACACGCGGACGCTCCGATTTGTTTTTGACGGCGCTCTCTAAGGCCCTGATGGTTCTTGGCGTGGTCACCATTTGCATTGCAAAGGCTGCGGCTGCACGATTGAAGGATCTGCGCCCGTTTTTCAAGGTCAGTATGAGAGAACGTTCAAGTCGTTTGTCAGAATCTTCCCACACTGCTTTCGCTGCCTCGAACGCGTCCAGCTGACTGCGTCCGTTCAATCGAGATACGATTTGTCGCCTCTGTTCGACAGTCATTCTCACATTCTAGATGTAGAGGAAAATCAGTCACGGAAATTGTAACTGTCAAAACTAGGCGATAGCGCTCAAACTCCCACCGAAGGGTCAATGAGCATGATGCGCAGCTTTGAACCGCTAACAGTTGAAGGAAGCGAGATACCAGTGTTGCGTGAACGAGAAATGACCGGGAAATGGACGGGCGTAATAGCCGCAACCGAGTTCCGTCTTGTCCGCCCGCGCCTTCCAGCCAGCGGTTCGTAGAGGCTCCTCACGCACAACTTCATCGCTCTCGTCGTACACATAGCCGCGCGACGCCCAGATCATCCCACCGCGGTTGAACACGAATAGCCGACGCTCTCCAGTGAGCGGAATTGCGCGAATTTCCTTTAGATACGAGGGGCGTTCCACCATGAAATACAGCACATCTCCGCCATCGTCGCAGAGATGGACAAATTGCCAGAACCGCAGCCCCACGCCAAGGACAACCAAGGGGAGAACGGCGCTGGCCAGCGCTCGCGACCATTCACGGCGTCGCATCCGTGCAATGGTGAGGATGAGCGCCCAAATCCCCAAACATGCCCATACGGCCAGCAGAAGCGGAATACCTATCATCACGAAAACAAAATTTGGGGCGATGGGGGTGGAGTTCAGAGCCACCAACAGCAGCGGCACTCCGATCGCAACCCACACTGGCCAGAGTTTCTTTATTCGCGACTTCGGTGGTGCGTCCACAATTCCCCCTAAGATGAGGAACATAGAGCCAGAGGAGACAAGGTCTACATCCCGGGAAATTTCATGCCTGCCAGCTTGCGGGCGAAGCTGGCTTTGCCCATCTGCTTGAACATTTTCCGCATCTGCGCGTATTGCCGCAGCAGATTGTTCACTTCCTGCACGCTGGTTCCCGAGCCGCGCGCAATGCGCTTGCGGCGACTGCCGTTGATCACTTCGTGATGCATGCGCTCGTGTACCGTCATGGAACCGATGATGGCTTCGACACGGTTGATCTGCTTTTCGTCCACCTTGTCGGCAGCTTTTTGCAAACCGGCGAAGGGGCCGATGCTGGGCAGCATGCCCATCAAGTTCTGAATCGAGCCCATTTTCTTAACCTGCTGCAGTTGGTCGCGAAAATCCTCGAGGGAGAAGCCGTCGCCGGTGAGGGCGCGGCTGGCCATCTCCTGCGCCTTTTTCTTGTCAATCTGCTGCTCAGCCTTTTCGATGAGCGACATGATGTCGCCCATGCCGAGAATGCGGGAGACGATGCGGTCAGGATGGAATGGCTCGAGCGCGTCGTATTTTTCACCAATGCCGATAAACTTGATCGGCTGTCCGGTCACCTGTCGGATGGAAAGCGCCGCCCCGCCGCGGGCATCGCCGTCCATTTTCGTCAACACCACACCCGTAAGCGACAGCTTCTTGTGGAACTCTTCCGCGGAGCGAACCGCATCCTGCCCGGTCATGGCATCCGCCACGAACAGGATTTCCTGGGGATTCAGCAGCCGCTTGAGCGACTGCATTTCGTCCATGAGTTGATCGTCAATGTGCAAGCGGCCCGCGGTGTCGACGATCACGACGTCACAGCCCGCGTTCACGGCCTCGCGTCTCGCCTCTTTGGCGAGCCGTTCGACGGTCGCAGTGTTCGCCTCGCCAACTTCGCCCTCATACAGATGGGCCTTGATCGCCTGCGCCACAATTTTCAACTGCTCGCGCGCGGCGGGGCGGTAGACGTCCACCGAAACCAGGAGGGGCCGATGGCCGCCATTCTTGAGCCAATTGGCCAGTTTGCCCGAGGTCGTGGTCTTGCCGGAGCCCTGCAAACCAGCCATCAATACGATAGTTGGGGGTTGCGAGGCAAACTTCACCCGTGCCGTGTCGCGCCCCAGGATTTCGACCAGTTCGTCGCGAACAATCTTGATGACCTGCTCGCCGGGAGAGAGCGCCGTCATTACCTGCTGGCCGACCGCTTTCGCCTGTACCTGATCGACGAATTGCTTGACCACTTTGAAGTTGACATCGGCTTCCAGCAGCGCCAGCCGAATCTCACGCAGCGCTTCCTGGATGTTTTCCTCGCTGAGGACCGCTTGGCCCCGCAGGGTCTTAAAAGCGCGCTGGAGTTTCTCTTGTAGATTCTCGAACATACGATGATGTATTTTAGCAGCGCGACCGCCGTGCTTGCGGCCTGAGGTCCGGAACTTTTCGCATGCCAGAGACAATCTCTCCATCCCCCGAGGAATCGGGGCAAAATCTGATCGCTCCGCTCTGGCACACGGTTGTCGTTGCCCTGATCCTGCTCGGGTTTTCCGCCTTGGGCGCTCGCTCGCACAGCGCATTCGGGGTGAGGAGCCACGGGCGCATGGCGGGGTACCTGACTGCCGCCGTTTTCGAATGGCTGGTAGTCGCTTTTATCTGGATGGGTTTGCGGCTTCGCCGGAACAGCCTAAGAGGCCTGCTGGGTCAAAGGTGGTTGAGTTGGAGAAGATTACTCCAGGATCTCGGCCTGGCGGTGATCTTCCTCGTGGTTTCGAACATCATTCTCGCCGTTCTCGCGGTTGCCCTCAAAGCGAAACCGAGCCAGGCGTTGCGTTCGTTGTACCCGAAGGGAACGGGGGAAATTATTGCATTCCTGCTTCTCTCGCTGACTGCCGGCATTTGCGAGGAGATCATCTTCCGTGGCTATTTGCAACGCCAGCTAACGCTCTTGTCAAAGAGCGCGGCGACGGGCGTCATCGTTCAGGGAATCCTGTTCGGCTGCGCTCACGGATATCAGGGCTCGAAATACATGGCGATGATCTCCGTCTACGGGTGTCTATTCGGAGTAATGGCTTATTGGAGACGCAGCCTGTTGCCGGGAATGACGGCGCACTTCCTGCAGGACGGTGTGCTGGGACTGTTGGTCGGCCTCGCGCAGCGGTGAGCCATGTTGCATGGGTTCCCGTTCCTTTGAATTCTTATACGAAGCTGATTCAGGCGCACTTGAAAAGCGATTCGGCCGTTGATCTTGAGGCGGTCTTACCGAAGTGCATGTCCGCTGGCGCAAAGAATCCTGCTAAGGCCTTGAAAAGCCGCATTTCACTGGGCCTGGGGCATTGTCTACCGCCTTGCTTTCAAAACCCTACGCCGGGCAAGTACTAAAGTTACTGGTGCCGTAACGCGTCTGCTGTGACAATTTGTGTCAACGCGAAACGGGCTGTATCTCCCGTGCTTAAACAGCTGCGATTCCGCGTGAACTAACCAAAATAGTGGTACTTCTCTGCCGCAACGATAGGAGATCGTAGTATGTCTCAACGGCTGGGTGACCTGCTCGTAAAGGAAAAGGTCATAACCCCGGAGCAGTTAGAACAGGCGACCAAGGTCCAGAAAGAAACCAACTGCCGCCTGGGCTCTGCCTTGGTGAAGCTGGGCTTTCTAGGCGACGAAGACGTCACCAATTTTCTTTCGCGCCAGTACGGCGTCCCGGCCATCAATCTCTCCTACTTTGAAATTGACCCTGCGGTGGTAAAGCTGATTCCGTTTGAAACCGCGAAGCGCTACCAGATATTGCCTCTCAGCCGCGTCGGCGCGTCTTTGACAATCGCCATGGTGGATCCGACCAACGTCTTTGCCATGGACGATATCAAGTTCATGACCGGCTTCAACATTGAGCCGGTGGTCGCTTCGGAAAGCTCCATTCTGGAAGGCATCGAGAAGGCGTACGGCACGACCCATCAGGAAGATCTCGAGCAGGTCATGCAGTCCATGACCGAGATGGGTGAGGCCGACGTTGAACTGCAAGCGGAGCAGGAGGAGCTCAGGCTCGCCGATCTGGAGAAGGCCGCTGACGAAGCCCCGATCGTCAAGCTGGTAAACCTGGTGTTGAGCGACGCGGTGAAGCGGGGAGCCAGCGATATCCACATGGAACCGTACGAAAAAGAGTTTCGTGTGCGGTTTCGCATTGATGGCGTGTTGCAGAGCATCATGACCCCGCCGCTCAAATTGAAGGACGCCATTACTTCGCGCGTCAAAATCATGTCCAAGCTGGACATCAGCGAAAAGCGGCTTCCGCAGGACGGCCGCATCATGCTGAAAATGGCGCTCGGCGGCCGCAAGAAGCAACTTGATTTCCGCGTCAGCACCTTGCCCACATTGTGGGGCGAGAAGATCGTAATGCGACTCCTGGATAAGGAGAACCTCAGACTCGACATGACCAAGCTGGGGTTCGAGGCCGAGTCGCTGGTCAAGTTTGAAAAAGCCATTCTGAAGCCATACGGCATGGTGCTCGTGACCGGGCCAACCGGATCGGGCAAAACCAACACTTTGTACTCTTCGATTTCACGGCTCAATCAGCCCGACACCAACATCATGACGGCGGAAGATCCGGTGGAATTTCAGTTACAGGGCGTGAACCAGGTGCAGATGAAAGAGCAAATCGGCCTGAACTTTGCTACCGCCTTGCGCGCCTTCCTGCGGCAGGACCCGAACATCATTCTGGTGGGCGAAATTCGTGACTTCGAAACCGCCGAAATTGCCATCAAGGCCGCGCTGACCGGTCACCTGGTCCTTTCCACTTTGCATACCAACGGCGCACCCGAAACCATCACCCGGCTCATGAACATGGGAATTGAGCCGTTCCTGGTTGCGACCTCGGTACACCTGATCTGTGCGCAGCGTCTGGTCCGGCGCATTTGTCAGGACTGCTCCGAAGTCGTGGAAATGCCCCCGCAGGCCCTGATTGAAGAAGGCTACAGTCCGGAAGAAGCCAAGACCGTCAAAATCCGCAAGGGGCGCGGTTGCGGTACTTGCAACAACACCGGCTACAAGGGCCGCACCGGTTTGTACGAAGTTATGGAAGTAGGCGACGACATCAAGGAATTGGTTCTGGTCGGTGCGTCCGCTTTGGAGTTGAAGAAGCGTGCCATCGAGGGCGGAATGATTACCCTGCGCCGCAGCGGGCTGATCAAAGTAGCCGCCGGAATGACAACGCTGGAAGAAGTGGCTCGCGAAACCATTCATTAGTCCCGAGAAAAGGAAAACCTTATGGCGCTTACATTAAGTGATTTGCTGAAACGAATGCTGGAGATGGGAGGCAGCGATCTCCACGTCACGACCAACACGCCGCCCCAGATCCGTGTACACGGGCATCTGGTGCCGCTTGATTTGCCGCAACTGACGCCGTCGGAAACCAAGCAGCTGGCGTATAGCGTGATGACCGACGCCCAGAAGCACCGGTTTGAAGAAACCTTCGAACTGGACTTCTCCTTCGGACTCAAAGGGCTGGCTCGTTTCCGCGCCAACGTATTCAACCAACGCGGGGCCACCGCGGCGGTTCTTCGCGTCATTCCGTTTGAGATCAAGTCCTTCAACCAGCTCGGGCTGCCGGCAGTCGTCAGCAAACTGTGCGACAAACCGCGCGGGTTGGTCCTGGTCACCGGTCCCACCGGGTCCGGCAAGTCGACGACTCTGGCCGCGATGATCGACAAAATCAATACCGAGCGGCACGAACATATTCTGACGATTGAAGACCCAATCGAATTTGTGCACATGAACAAGAACTGCGTGGTCAACCAGCGCGAGTTGCACGCCGATACCAAAAGCTTCACGGACGCGCTGCGCGCGGCACTCCGCGAAGACCCGGATGTAGTGCTCATCGGCGAAATGCGTGACCTGGAGACGATCGAGTCTGCCCTGCGAATTGCCGAAACCGGCCACCTCACGTTCGGAACCTTGCACACCAACTCGGCGGTTTCGACCATCACCCGAATCATTGACGTATTCCCGGCGCATCAACAGCCCCAAATTCGCGCTCAGCTCTCTCTGGTGCTGGAAGGCATACTCTGCCAAAGCCTGCTTCCCAGGGCGGATGCCCGGGGCCGCGTGATGTGCATGGAAGTACTCGTGCCGAATGCCGCGGTTCGCAACCTGATCCGCGAGGACAAGATTCACCAGATTTATTCCTCCATGCAGTCGGGGCAGGAAAAGTTCGGGATGCAGACGTTCAACCAGGCGCTGGCGACCGCGCATTTCCAGAAGCAGATCAGCTTAGAAACTGCTCTGCAACGCTCCAGCAACCAGGATGAACTGCAGGAGATGATCAACCGGGGAGCGAGCTTGCTGAACCGCTCCGGGGCCGGCGCGCCCACGATGGCCCGGGGAGCGGCGCCCGCCAAACGGTAAGCAAAGAATTTTGTATGCGGAGAGATCGAAGCAACGCAGGAAGACGAAGACAGCGAATACAAGGATTCATCCGGTGCGAAGTTGTGCTCCGGCAGAGACATTGTTGAAGTGAGGAGAACGTGCCATGCCAGTGTTTACATTTTCAGGCAAAACAGCAGAAGGCGAAAAAGTCAGCGGGGAACGCAACGCAGCAAATAAACAGGCGCTGATTGCCCAGTTGAGGCGGGAGCGGATAACGCCAGGCCCGGTACGCGAAAAGGGGAAAGAGTTTGTCCTGCCCACCTTTGGCTCGACGAAGGTAAGCACCAAGGAGATCGCGGTCTTCTTTCGCCAATTCTCGGTCATGATTGACGCCGGACTTCCCCTGGTGCAGTGTTTGGAAATTCTGGCTTCCAATCAGGAAAATCCGGCATTCCAGAAGACCTTGACCGGAGTGCGCACCACGGTGGAGGGCGGCGCGACGCTGGCCAACGCGATGCGGCAGTATCCCAAGATCTTCGACGACTTAACCACCAACATGATCGAAGCCGGCGAAACCGGCGGTATTCTCGACATCATTCTGCAGCGCCTCGCGATCTACGTGGAAAAGGCAGTCAAACTGCGGGCGGCGGTGAAATCGGCCCTTATCTATCCCGTGTCGGTAGTCAGCCTTGCCTTTTTGATTGTGGGCGCGTTGCTGAAATGGGTAGTGCCGATTTTCGCCAACTTATTTGTCGGTCTGAATGTCAGCCTGCCTCTGCCCACCCGCATCGTGATGGGGCTTAGCGCTTTTGTGCAGCAATTCTGGTGGTTTTTCTTTATCGCCATCGCTGGCGTGGTGATTGGCGTCAAGCAAATTCGCAAAGATCCCCGAGGCCGCTACTATTTCGATCTGGCGCTGCTCAGGCTGCCTATCCTGGGTATCCTGCTTCGCAAGATCGCGGTTGCCCGCTTCACCCGGACACTCGGTACTTTGATCACTTCAGGCGTGCCGATTCTCGAAGGTCTAAGCATTACGGCTCGGACTTCCGGCAACGCGGTTCTGGAAGAGGCGCTCATGAAAGTGCGCAAAGCGATCGAGGAAGGGCGCACCATTGTCGATCCTCTGAAAGAATCCGGCGTCTTTCCCAACATGGTGACACAGATGATCGGCGTGGGCGAAGCGACCGGAGCGATGGACGCGATGCTGCAAAAGATCGCTGACTTCTACGAAGACGAAGTGGACAGTGCCACCAAGGACATGTTGGCCATGCTGGAGCCTGTCATCATTGGACTGCTCGGCGTCATGATCGGCGGCATCGTGATCTCGTTATATATGCCGCTGTTCGCCATGATCGGCAAGTTGGCCGGTTAGGCCGGCTGATTTTCGCGGAGGCTTGGGGTGGCAACTCTCAGTTGCCACAACCTCTGGCTGATTTCTTTCAAACCCGGGATGCGCAAGGGCAAGTTTGAAGACCCTTGTTGGTTAAATCGAGAACCTGGAATACACATGCACTCCATGTTCGATGAGCGTTCGTGGCTGGCCTGGCTGGTCAAAGTACGCATCATCATTCTCACATTTCTGCTTGGCATTGAGCTGGCGATTGCGCGCCTCACGCCCAGCACATTGCCGCTTCGCCTGTTCATCCAGACGATGCTCCTCTGGTATACGGTTTCTATTTTCTTTCTGGTTCTGTTGTCCTTTTGGAACGAGCAGCGCATTCAATCGCTGCTGCAGGTAGTTACCGATCTGTTCATGGTCACGTTGGTGGTCTACGCCACCGGGGGCGTGGACAGTTCCCTGAATTTTCTCTATCCACTGATCATCATCGTGGCTTGTGTATTGTTGCCCCGCATGTGGGCCTACCTGTCCGCGGCCTCTGCCTTCATTTTGTACGGTACGGTCCTGGAGCTGACTTATTACGAAATCATCCCTTCCTATTCCACCGTTCATCCGGGACCGCGCACACTACAAGCCATCATCCTGGTAAACCTCTTCGCGTTCCTTGCGATTGCGTACCTGGCGTCTTTGCTGTCGGCCAAGCTGCGGCAGGTAGATGTGAGGCTGAAATATACGAGTGGAGCCCTGAAAAATCTACAGGCCCTCCACGAAAATATCATTCATGCAATAAGCGGAGGGTTGATTACCACGGGGCTGGAAGGCCATATTACTCTGGCCAACCCCGCCGCCCAGACCCTGCTGGAACGGCCGGAGGCGGAACTGATCGGCCGCAACGTTCAGGATTTTTTTCTCGATCCACTGCCTCAGCCAGGTACGGAGCAGATACACAGCGAAGTGCGTTCTGCGACCCGGAGCAACTTTCACAAGATGTTCAGGATCCGCGTTTCGCAACTTGCGGCGGGAGAGCGAGGCACGCTTGGCTATGTATACACCTTGGATGATCTAACCGAGATCCGGCGACTGGAAAGGGAGGTGCGCATACAGGATCGCCTGGCAGCAGTAGGGCGTTTGGCCGCTGCCATTGCTCATGAAATACGGAATCCGCTCACCTCAATCGCCGGTTCGGTCGGTATGCTCTCTGCCATTCCCGACTTGAGCGAGGAGCATCGTCAACTGCTGCGGATCGTAACCCGCGAATCCGAGAGATTGAATGCGATCATTACCGATTTTTTGGCCTATTCGCGCGGGAAGCACTATCGCTTTGTGGAAGTTGACCTGGTACCTCTCCTCGAAGACACTCTCACGCTGCTGGCGCACCGTCTTGCCGCCGAAAAGGCAAGCATCCAAATTGAGCGCCACTTCGAAGCTGTCCAGGCATGGACGCTGGCCGACGGCGACAAGCTCACCCAGGTGTTCTGGAACTTCTGCGAAAACGCGGTGCGGGCCATGCGGGACGGTGGCACTCTTCGAGTCTCTTTGCAGGTGGAAAACAACGATTGGCAGATCATCTTTGCGGACACTGGACCTGGAATGAGGCCGCAATTGGTAGAGAAAATCTTCGAGCCATTCCAGTCCGAATTCGAGGGCGGTACCGGATTGGGGCTGGCCATCGTTTATCAAATTGTGCAGGCGCACGAAGGCAAAGTATGGGCCCGCTCCAAGCTCGGGCACGGCAGCGAATTTGTTCTCAGGCTGCGGCATATTGCGGCGCGAGCGGAGTTGGGATCTCCCCAGTCGTCGGGCGCCGCTTTGTCCAAACAGGAAACTGGATCTAGCTACGATGCAACCGCCGCGGCTGCGGCCAGAGCAGGCGTAGGAGGGATATTGCATGGGTAACATTCTGATTTGCGATGACGAGCGCTCAATTTGTGAAATGTTGGACATTGCTCTTCGCCGGGAAGGCCACAAGATCGAGACCGTGAACTCCGGGGAGGGAGCCAAAAGGAAGCTCGACGGCGCACTCTATGACGTAATCGTCACCGACATCAGAATGCCGCAGACTAACGGTATCGAAGTGTTGCGCTATGCTCATCAGGTTTCACCCGAGTCCGCGGTCATTCTCATCACCGCGGTTGAGGACTATGAAGCGGCTGTCGAAGCGGTCAAGGCAGGGGGGGCGAGCGACTACATCCGCAAATCTCCAGGCTTGGTGAATGAGATAAAAATCGCCATTAACCGGGCGTTGGAGAAGCTGGCGCTGAGCCGGCAAAATTTTGCCTTTAAACGGGATGCTGCCAATCGAAATTCGTTGGATAACATCGTGGGCGCCAGCCCCGCCATGGAGAAGCTCAAACAGACGATTCGCACGGTGGCCTCCACCCAGAGCACGATTCTGATTTACGGCGAGAGCGGTACTGGGAAGGAGTTGGTTGCCCGCGCGGTGCACGTGTGTTCTCCTAGGGCGGCGGAACCCTTTGTTTCGGTCAACTGCGGGGCTTTTCCCGAGACCCTGCTGGAAAGCGAGCTTTTCGGCTATGTGAAGGGCGCATTCACCGGAGCCAACCAGAACAAGCGCGGCTTGTTTGAAGTGGCGCACCAGGGAACGCTGTTTCTCGACGAGATCAGCGAAATGACTCTGACGATGCAGGTCAAGCTGCTGCGCGTGCTGCAGGAGCGTTGCGTTCGGCCGGTCGGCGGAACGGATGAGATTTCCATCGATGTGCGCGTGATTGCCGCGACCAATCGCCATCTCGACAAGCAGGTGGCAGAAAATACTTTCCGCGAGGATCTGTATTACCGGCTTAGCGTCATCCCAGTGTCCGTCCCGCCTCTGCGGGAGCGGAGGGAAGATGTGCCGCTTCTGGTGAACCACTTCCTGAAGAAGTATGCGCCGGCCGCGGGCAGAAATATCCAGCGGGTAAATCAACAGTCGCTCGACGCCCTCTGTGGCTATGAGTGGCCCGGCAACGTTCGCCAGCTGGAAAACACAATCGAACGAGCTGTCGCCCTGGAGACAGGACAGGAACTGCGCGTCGAATTGCCGGCGGAGCGCCCCAAGGCCTTTGCCGTGGCCGCTGCAATGGGTACCGACCGGGTTCTTCCCGCAGGGGCCATGCTTCCGAACGGAGTGGACATGGAGAAATATGTGGCCGACGTAGAGAAGTCTCTGCTGCTGGCGGCGCTGGCGCAATCGAATGGCGTTCAAACCCGCGCCGCCGATGCCCTTCATATCTCCTACCGCTCGTTTCGGCACCTGGTAAAGAAGTATGATTTGTAGGGAAGTCCGTCGTTCGTCGTTCGCAAAACCTTAGCCGGTTGGCATGCTGGCAATCTCGTGGTTTTGCCAACGACGAACGACCAATGACTAACGACCGCTATCCTTCAACTGCTGCTTCCAGCCAAGGATGCGCGCCTTGTTGGCTTCTTCCTCCGCCTCGGGAATCATCCCCTTTTTCTGATAGAGGACCGAAAGGCTGGTGTGCGCCAAAACGTCGTCTGGATCCAGTTCCGCGATGCGTTTGGCGACTGCAATGGCCTCATCGAACCTTTGCAGGTCTTGCAATATCCGCGCCATGCCGTGCATGGTTTCCGTGAAGGTCGGGTCCGCCTCAAGAGATTGTTTGTACTCCGCCAGTGCATGCTCGGGCTCCCCTGCCGCTACCTGGTCGAGCGCCGCATAGTAGTGATCTTCGGCCTTCTGGCGGGCTGTCTGGTCTGACATGAGAGCGTATTCCTCTTAAGGGAAGATGGATTCTAGCATGCGAACGCCGGCCAGCCAGGCGAACCACAGCCGGGCTATACTGATGACAACTCCGCATGCGCTACATCATCCGTTTTCTGTGGAACGCTACCCGCGGCCACCGGCTTACTCCATGGCGGAGCCCGTATCTGCTATGGAGAATCGAAACCTATTGCGGCGTGCGTATGCAGCAGATCGGTTTCCTGGTGTTCTGGGAGTTCGTCTGGCGTGAGCGCGGCAACCTCTGGCGCTTTCTTAAGTGGACAGCGGAAACCGAGCGCTATGTTCACCCCAAGCCCAAGCGTCTGTGATACGCGAGCCTTGCCATCGGCAGAGTGCTGGATCGCCTCAGTCCCCGTGCAAACGATTGATTTTTGCGGCCATGATGAAGTCGCTCTCGCTGAGACCATCAATCTTATGCGTCCAGAGCGTGATTTCCACCTTGCCCCAGGTGAGCAGAATATCTGGGTGATGCCCCTGCTGCTCCGCAACTTCGCCCACTCGATTCACAAACTCCAGCGCCTGTTTAAAGTCGGGAAAGGTAAAAGTCCGCACAATGTGGTGCTCATTTACCGCCTTCCACTGGCGAGCATGCTGGAGGAGCCCTTCGAGTGCGCTCCCTTTGATCGGCGGGACCCCTCCCTTACAAGGAACACAAGTCTTGTCAGCCAGTTCGGGCATAACTCACCTCCCAACTCAGTGTGCCGCAGTCCTGCGATTTGAGCAATGCGATTCGTGGCCTTTTCCCGCAGCCTATCCTGTATTGTGCAACCCGGCCGCGATGCCATTGATAGTCGCACCTAAAGCGTAGTTCAGCGACTCCGTATCTTCCCCGAGGCGCTTGCGACGCAGCAAGTCCACCTGAATCAGACTCATTGGATCTACATAAGGATTCCGCAGGCGGATGGACTGCGCCAGGACAGGATTCTTCTCCAGCAGATCGATCTGCCCGGTGATCTGCAAAATCATGCGGCGGGTACGGTCGAACTCAGTCGCCAGCATCGTCCAAACCCGCTCGCGCAGATTTTCATCGCTGACGAGCGAAGCATAGAGCCGGGCAATCGTCATATCCGCCTTTGCCATGGCCAGTTCCACGCTGGCGATCAGGCTGGAAAAAAGCGGGAAGCCGCGCAACATTTCCTGCAGCAGCCGCATTGGTTCCGTGCCACAGCTTGCGAAACGCTCCAGTGCGTGGCCAACCCCGAACCATGCCGGTACCGCCTGGCGGCTCTGCATCCACCCGAAGACCCAGGGGATGGCGCGCAGATCCTCGAGTTTGCGGCTCTTGCTGCGCCGCGCCGGACGCGAGCCAATGCGCGCGTGCTCCAGTTGGTTCACTGGAGTGGATTGCTCGAAGTACACCAATACCTCAGGGTTTTCCGCGATGTAGCGACGATAGAATGCGAACGCCTCTTGCGACATCTGTTCCATCGCGTCCCGCCAGCGCAGGTCGTCGCCGGCAGCGGGTCCGCTGGGCCGGGTCAGCGCCTCCAGGCAGGCGGCAACCATCAGTTCCAGATTCCACTCGGCAAGGACCGGGTCAGCATATTTCCAGTTCAACACTTCGCCCTGTTCGGTAATACGAATTTTCCCGGAAAAATCCCCCACCGGTTGCGCCAGAATGGCGCCACGGGTCGGACCGCCGCCGCGCCCCACCGTCCCGCCACGTCCGTGAAACAGACGCAACTGAACGCCATGTTCCCGGGCTGCCTGGTGCAGTTCATGATGCGCTTTATACAACTCCCACGTGCTGGTCAGCATGCCGCCGTCTTTGTTCGAGTCCGAATAGCCCAGCATGATTTCCTGCCAGCCGCCCCAGGAGTCGAGCAAACGTTTGTACTCCGCGGCGCTCCACACCCGGCTCATCACCATGGCGGAAGTTCGCAGGGTGCTAATGGACTCAAAAAGCGGAACCGGCATGAGGCCGGGATCGTTTCCGGATGCAGCTAGTTGTACCCCGCACAGATTGGCCAGCCTTAGAACGGCAAAAACGTCCTCTTCCGATTCTGCCCCGCTGATGACGTACTGGCGAATAGCGCCGGGGGGATAGCGTCGCTTCAAATCCGCAATGGCTTTGAACGTTTCGAGTACGTCTGTGCTTTGTGCTGAGAGCTCTACAGGCATTGCAGTTGAATTGTTCGGCAAGCCTTGAGGGGCAATCTCTGTCAGTGTTTCCGCATGCACAGCAGCATGCTGCCGGACGTCCAACACCGAAAGGTGAAAGCCGAAGGTGCGCACTTTCCGCAGGAGCGGGTCCAACACCAGCTCTGCCAGTAAGCGCCCGCCGTGCGCACTCAAACTTTCACGCATCAGCCGCAGGTCCGCCTCAAATTCCCCCGCGTTTTCGTAAGAATTCCGATGGGAAAGGTCCTCCCGGCTGTGACGCAAGCGAATCAACATGAAGTTGAGAAAGAGCCGATAGAGTTCGGCATCGGAAATGCGTGCCCGGCGGGAGTGTTCATCGCCAAGACGGGATGTATACGCCGTGAGCCGGGCGCGCAGCGCCTCCGATACCGACACCTGCCGCTCCGAAGAGCTCAGTGGGTCCAGAGCGTGCTCCAGTTCACCGATGTAATGGCTGATGATGGTGTTGCGCGCGCGCTGCAGCGCGTCCCTGGTGCAGTCCGGGGTCACGAACGGATTACCGTCGCGATCCCCGCCGATCCATGAGCCGAAATGAAGCACCTCAGGCAGATCATGCTCTTCCAGGGCCATGCCATAGACATCGCGCAGGCTATCCGCAATTTCCGTGTAGAGGCGCGGCAGCGTGGCGAATAACGACATGGGATAGTGATCCAGTCCCATGCGGATTTCATCCGTGACCAGCGGCTTTTGCAGTCGCACTTCGTCGGTTTGCCAGAGCGCAGTAATCTCGGCAAAGATTGCAGTCTCCAGTTCCGCCGCATCCCCTTCCGCCAGGGGCAGGCGGTCCAGCCGTGCCAGTTGTTTGGCGATTCGCCGGCGCTTCAGTAAGACGGTTCGGCGCGCAACTTCAGTCGGATGCGCCGTAAACACAGGTGTGATATTTACCTTGCGCAAGGCCGCAAGCGCCTGATCGCCCGGTATACCAGCCGCGCGCATACGTTGCAGCGTGCCTCGAAATGACCCTGCGAGTGGCCTTTGTTCGGGATGCAACTTGGTTGCCCGGCGCCGCCGTTT
>Ga0335085_10008975_pt1 | contig 15154 bp, 12 predicted proteins | sample Lox_Sample_45_FD_206712 | JGI IMG/M metagenome (GOLD analysis project Ga0335085, IMG submission 206712) | Soil microbial communities from Loxahatchee National Wildlife Refuge, Florida, United States - Lox_Sample_4.5 | ecosystem: Environmental > Terrestrial > Soil > Wetlands | place: USA... | reverse complement strand
GGGCGGCGAACCGACGCTCTCGCCCTACTTCCTCGACGCGGTGCGGTACGCGCGCAAGGTCGGTTACAACTCCGTCCAGGCGGCGACCAACGGCATCGAGTTCGCCAAGAGCGCCGAGTTCGCGAGGGCCGCCGCCGAAGCCGGCCTGCGGTACGCCTACCTGCAGTTCGATGGGATCGGCAACGCGGCGAACTCGCACCGGCTCGTCGGGAACCTGTTCGATGTGAAGCTGCGCGCCATCGAGAACCTGTGGCGCGCCGGCGTGGACATCGTGCCGGTCACGACCATCGTCAACGGCGTCAACAACGAGCAGGTCGGACGCATCATCCAGTTCGCCCTCGACAACCCGAAGAAGATCTCGTTCCTCTCGTTCCAGCCGGTGTCGTTCACGGGCCGCGACGAGGAGATCACCGACGAGCGGCGCCAGGCGCAGCGCTACACGCTGTCCCACCTGGCCCACGACGTGAAGAAGCAGACGGGTCTCGGCGAGCCGACGCGCGACTGGTTCCCGATCTCGTTCACGGCCACCTTCGGCGACTGGGCCGACCTCGTCCACGGCGCGCAGGCCGACTTCGGCCAGCTCTCGTGCGGCTGCCACCCGAATTGCGGCGTCGGCATGGCGGTCATGATCGACAAGGAGACCAAGGAAGCCGTGCCGGTGACCGCCTTCCTCAAGGCCGACGTGATGGCCAGGGACGTCGCGAAGGTCAACGACGCGGCGCGCGGCCGGTTCCTGTCGGTCCTCGGCATGGGCCTGGCCCTCATGAAGAACTACGACCCGTTCAAGGCGCCCACGCACTTCAAGCTCTGGGACCTGATGAAGAAGTTCGACAAGACGTTCGGCGCGACCGGCAAGGACTACGGCCGGGTCACCGGCGACCGGACGATGGCGGACATCGAGAAGCGGCGCGGGGACCGCTGGAACTTCCTGTTCATCGCCGGCATGTGGTTCCAGGACCTGTTCAACTACGACTTCCGCCGCACCGAGCGGTGCATCATCCCGTACGCCACGCAGGAGGGCGAGATCAGCTTCTGCGCCTACAACACGGGCATCGGCTGGCGCAACATCATCGAGAAGATGCACATGACGGCCACCCTCACCAAGTGGTACGAGGAGCACGGGCGTCACGAGATCTTCGCCGGCGGCAAGAAGGTCGCGCTCGCCTCGGCCGACCACAGCCTGAAGCTCGATGCCGAGGCGGTCGCCAAGGGCAAGCAGACGGATCTGGACGTGCAGGGCATCGCCAAGAACGCGCGCGAGGAGAAGCTGCGCGCGCGCAAGGCGCAGCAGGAGCACGACCGCATGGCCGAGCTCTACCGCCAGGTCGTCCTCAAGGAAGCCAAGCCGGAAGTGGCGACGGGCCTGCAGATCCAGGGACTCGGCGTCGCGAACACGAAGAAGAGCATCGAACCCGCGACGCGGCCCGAAGGGGTGACACACTAGAAGCGGGTTCGGCAGGTTCCGCGGGTTCAGCGGGTTCGGCGGGTTCAGCAGGTTCAGCGGGTTCCGCACGTTCGAAGACAGGCCGGGTGAGTGCGAGACTCATCCGGCCCGCTGTGTGTCCGGGCTGGGTTAGGATGATGCCATTGGGGAGGCGAATCGTGTCCATTGCCGATCGTATCGACGCGCAGGTATCCGGGAAGCGGCTGCTCGATCATCCGTTCTACAACGCCTGGTCCGAGGGCGCGCTCACGCGTGAGGCGCTGCAGGCCTATGCGACCCAGTACTACCACTGGGTGTACGCGTTCCCGACCTGGATCAGCGCGACGCACAGCAACGCGACCTCCTTCGAGATGCGGCAGGCGCTCCTCGAGAATCTTCGCGACGAGGACGGCGGCCCGGAGAATCATCCGGAGCTCTGGCTGCGCTTCTGTGACGCGCTCGGGCTCGATCGCGAGGCCGTCCGGCACGCCGAGCTGCTGGCCGAGACGCGCCGGGCCATCGACGCGATGCGGCAGGTGTCGCGCGACGCGTCCGCCGTGGCCGGCGTCGCCGCCCTCTACGCGTACGAGTCGCAGCAGCCGGAGGTCATGACGGTGAAGCGCGAGGGCCTGCGCGACCGGTACGGCGTCCTGACCGGCCACGACTACTTCGAGGTCCACGAGACCAAGGACCTGGAACACCGCGCCGCGGAGCGCGCCTTGATCGAGGCGCACGCGGCCGGCCACGAGGCCGAGGTCGCGCGCGCGGCCGGCGTCGCGCTCGAGGCCATCTACACGCTGCTCGACGGCGTCGAGCGCCAGCGCCTCGCCAGGCACTAGAAGCATGGGGCCGAGCGGATCCGTCAACCCCCTCTGGTGTGCATTTCGAGGTGCGCGTCGGTCTTCAGCACGCTGAGCGGGATGAACGTCGCGCGTCCGCGAACCGCCCGGCGCTCCTCGGCGCCGCGGTCGGCGCGGCCTTCCCAGACCGCCTGAATCAGCCGTCGCAGGGTCTCGGCTGAGGCGCCGGCCCGCAGGGGCCGGCGCAGATCGGTGCCGTGCTGTGCGTAGAGGCACAGCAGCAGCACGCCGTCCGCGGTGAGGCGCGCGCGGTCGCACGTGCGGCAGAACGGCTGCGTCGTCGAGGAAATGATCCCGAACGTCTGGCCGGTGCCGAGGCGGAAGCGGGTGGCCGGGGCCGACGACGCCTCTTCGATCGCGGCGATTGGCCCCGAGCGGGCGCGGATCTGCTCCAGCATCTCGGTGCGCGTGAACACGACGTCGGGCCGCCAGCGCGTCGCGCCGCCGACGTCCATGTACTCGATGAACCGGATCTCGGCGCCGGCATCGCGCGCGAAGTCGAGCAGGTCGCCGAGCTCGTCGTCGTTGTCGCCGCGCGTGATCACGGCGTCGAGCTTGAGCGGCAGGCCGGCGCGCCGGGCGGCGTCGATGCCCGCGAGGACGTCCGGAAGCGCATCGCGGCGGGCGAGCCGCTGGAAGCGGTCCGGCCGCAGCGTGTCGAGGCTGACCGTCAGCCGGTGCAGGCCCGCCCGGCGGAGGTCGGCCGCGAGGTCCGCCAGGAGCACGCCGTTCGTCGTGAGCGCCAGATCGCGGACCCAGGCGCGCCCGGCGAGCGACGCCACCAGGTCGGGCAGGTTGCGCCGCAGCAGGGGCTCGCCGCCGGTGATGCGGAGCCGATCGACGCCGCTCTCGGACAGCAGATCCGCCAGGCGCGCGAGTTCCTCGAAGGTCAGGACGTCCTCGCGCGGCAGCCAGAGATAGGTGTCCTCCGGCATGCAGTAGTGGCAGCGCAGGTTGCACCGGTCGGTCACCGACAGGCGCAGACTCCTGAGCGGGCGGCCCAGGGTGTCGAGCAGCGGCATGCCTCATGATACGCCCGCGGCCCGGCCGCGGCGGGGAGCACGTCTATAATCCTTGCGGTGCTTCGCCCGTTTCGTGGCCGCCTGCCGGCCGTCCACCCGACCGCGTTCGTCGATGGGAGCGCGCAGGTCATCGGCGACGTCGAGATCGGCGCCGAGAGCAGCGTCTGGATGAACGTCGTGATCCGCGGCGACGTGAACACGATCCGCATCGGCGCCCGGTCGAACGTTCAGGACGGCACCGTCGTTCACGTGATGCACGACACGTGGCCGACCCGGATCGGCGACGACGTGACGATCGGCCACGCGGCGGTGGTTCACGGCTGCACGATTGGCGATCGCGTGCTCGTCGGGATGGGCGCCATCGTGCTGAACGGCGCCGTGATTGGCGAGGACACGATCGTCGCCGCCGGGACGCTCGTGCCGGAGCGCATGCACGTGCCGGCGCGCTCGCTGGTCATGGGCCGGCCGGCCGCGGTGCGGCGGCCGCTCCGCGACGACGAGGTGGCGTCCATCCTCGAGTACGCGGGCAACTACGTGCGCTACAAGCGCGACTACGCGTGAGGCGGCGCGCGCCGCACCGACCAGGAACAGCGACGATGATCACGGCCATTCGCGGAACCCACGACATCCTGCCCGGCGAGGTCGAACGGTGGGCGCTCGTCGAGCGCGTGGCCCGCGATCTGTGCGACCGGTACGGGTTCGTCGAGCTGCGGACGCCCGTCATCGAGCGCGAGGAGCTGTTCGCGAAGGGCACCGGCGAGACGACCGACATCGTGCAGAAGGAGATGTACAGCTTCACCGACAAGGGCGGCGACCGCGTGACGCTGCGTCCGGAGGCGACGCCCGGCATGGTGCGGGCCTACATCGAGCACGGGCTCGAACAGGCGCTGCCGGCCGTGAAGCTGTTCGCCATCGGGCCCATGTTTCGGTACGAGCGGCCGCAGAAGGGACGCTACCGCCAGTTCCATCAGCTCGATGTCGAAGTGATCGGGCCGGACGACCCGGCGGTGGATGCCGAGGTCGTCGATCTGGCCTGGACGTTCGTCCGCGAGCTGGGCATCCCGCGGGTCGAGCTGCTCGTCAATTCGGTCGGGTGTCCGGCGTGCCGGCCGCGCTTCCAGCAGGCGCTGCTCGAGGCGCTCGGCGCCGATCTGCCCCGGCTGTGCGAGGACTGCCAGCGGCGCGCCCGGACCAACCCGCTGCGGATCTACGACTGCAAGGTCGAGGCGGACCAGCCGATCATCGACCGGCTGCCGCACGCGATCGACTACCTCTGCGAGCCGTGCGCGACGCACTTCGCCGACGTGCGTGGACACCTCGATCGCTGGGGCATTCCGTGGCAGCTCTCGCACCGGCTCGTGCGCGGCCTCGACTACTACACGCGGACGACGTTCGAGGTGCGCGGGGAGGCGCTCGGCGCCCAGAACGCGCTGCTCGGCGGCGGGCGCTATGACGGCCTCGTCCGCGAGCTCGGCGGACCGGACCGCACGGGCATCGGTTTCGCCGCCGGCCTCGAGCGGCTCGTCCTCGCGCTGCCGGAGGCGGCCGGGCGCACGCCGGCGCCCCGCGCGTTCGTGGTGGCGATCGGCGAGGAGGCGCGCCACGGGGCGCTCGGGCTGCTCCGCGACCTGCGCACGGCCGGCCTCGCGGCGCAGATGGAGCTCGGCGCCCGGGGCGTGAAGGCGCAGATGAAGCGTGCGGACCGGCTGGCCGCGCGCGTCGTCCTGATCGTCGGCGGCGACGAGCTCGCCCGCGGCGAGGTGACCGTGCGCGACATGCGCGACGGCAGCCAGCGGCTGGTTCCCCGCGCGGACGCCGTGCCGGCCGCGGCGGCCCTGCTGCAGGAAGGGTGAGACGAAGAGATGTCGTCGTTCCGCTATCGCACGCACACCTGCGGGGCGCTGCGCCGCGCCGATGCCGGCCGCGAGGCGATCCTGCTCGGCTGGGTCCACCGCGTTCGCGATCTCGGCGCGCTGCTGTTCATCGACGTGCGCGACCGCTACGGGATCACGCAGGTCGTCGTGCGCGACCCGCGACTCATCGAGGCCGCGCGCCGGGTCAGAGCGGAATACGTGGTCGCGGTCGAGGGCCGCGTCGAGCCGCGCGAGCCGGCCGCCGTGAATCCGAAGATGCCCACCGGCGAGGTCGAAGTCGCCGCGTCGGCCGTCGACGTGCTCAACGACGCGACGACGCCGCCGTTCGTGATCGCCGACGAGGCGCTGGCGGCCGAGGAGCTGCGGCTGCGGTACCGCTACCTCGATCTCCGGCGGCCGGAGCTGCAGCGCAACCTCGTGCTCCGGCACCGCGTCGCGCTGGCCGCGCGCCGGTACTTCGACGCCCAGGGCTTTCTCGAGATCGAGACGCCGATCCTGACGCGCTCGACGCCCGAGGGCGCGCGCGACTACCTGGTGCCCAGCCGCGTGCACCCGGGCGAGTTCTTCGCGCTCCCGCAGTCGCCGCAGCTCTTCAAGCAGATCCTCATGATCGCCGGCATGGACCGCTACGTGCAGATCGTCCGCTGCTTCCGGGATGAGGACCTGCGCGCGGATCGCCAGCCCGAGTTCACGCAGATCGACGTCGAGATGTCCTTCGCCACCGAGGAACTCGTCTACGGCATCGTCGAGGGCGCCATCCGCGAGATGTTCGCCGTCGCGGGCGTGACGGTCGCGACCCCCTTTCCGCGGCTCGCCTACGACGACGCGATGCGCACCTACGGCTCGGACAAGCCGGATCTCCGGCCGGGCATGCCGATCGAAGACGTCAGCGGCATCTTCGAGACCTCGCCGTTCGCCGTCTTCCGCGATGCGGTGGCGGCGGGCGGCGTCGTGCGCGGGGTGGTCGTCGCCGGCGGCGCGCGGTATTCGCGGCGCGAGCTCGACGGCCTCACCGAGGACGCCAGGGCGTTCGGCGCCAGCGGGCTGGTCTGGGTGCGCCTCGCGCAGGGGGCGCTGCAGAGTTCGGCGCTCAAGGCCGCCGGCGAGGCGCCGCTCAGGGCGGCGTTCGATCGGGCCGCCGGGCGCGAAGGCGACCTGCTGCTCCTCGCGGCCGGCCCGGCGCCGACCGTGGCTGCGGCGCTCGGGCACCTCCGCCTGTCGATTGCGGCGAAAGAAGACCTGCTGCGTCGCGACGACTACCGGTTCGTCTGGGTGACCGAGTTCCCGCTCTTCGACTGGAACGCCGACGAGCGACGCTGGGACGCGATGCACCATCCCTTCACATCGCCGCGGCAGGCCGACGAAGCGGTCCTCGAGACGGACCCGGGACGCGCCCGCGCGCGCGCCTACGACCTGGCGCTGAACGGCTCGGAAATTGCCGGCGGCAGCATCCGGATTCACCGGGCGGACGTGCAGCGGCAGGTGTTCCGCCTGCTCGGGATCTCGGACGAGCAGGCGCGCGCCCGTTTCGGATTCTTCCTCGACGCGCTGGAGTACGGCACGCCGCCGCATGGCGGCATCGCGTTCGGCCTCGATCGCATCGTGGCGCTGCTCTGCGGGGAATCGTCGATTCGCGACGTCATCGCGTTTCCCAAGACGGCCCAGGCGACCGATCTCATGGCGGGCGCGCCCTCGGCGGTGGACGAGCGCCAGTTGCGCGAGCTCCGCATCCGCACGACGTGACGCACCGGCTCGGCATCGACGTCGGCGGCACGAAGATCGCCGCGGTGGTGCTCGATGCCGCCGGGCGCGTGACCTGGCAGCAGCGCGTGGCGACGCCGCGCGACGACTACGAGGGCACGCTCGCCGCGATCGCCGGGCTCGTGGACGCCGGGGAGCGCGCCGCCGGCGCGCGCTGCTCGGTCGGGCTCGGGATTCCCGGCGCGATATCGCCAGCCACCGGCCGCGTGAAGAACGCCAATTCGACGTGGCTCAACGGCCGGCCGTTCGCCGGCGATCTGGCCGCCCGTCTCGGTCGTGAGGTCCGGCTGGCGAACGACGCGAACTGCTTCGCGGTGTCGGAGGCGACCGACGGGGCCGCCGCGGGCGCCGACGTCGTCTTCGGCGTGATCCTCGGCACCGGCACCGGGGGCGGCGTCGTGGTCCGCGGCCGCGTGATCACCGGCGCGAACGCGATCGCGGGCGAGTGGGGACACAACCCCCTGCCGTGGCCCGACGACGACGAGCGTCCGGGCCCGCCGTGCTATTGCGGGCGCCGGGGCTGCCTGGAGACGTTCCTCTCCGGTCCGGGGCTCGCGGCCGACTACGCGCGGCGCGGCGGCGACGCCGTTCCGGCCGAGGTCGTCGTGGCGCGGGCGGACGCGGGTGAGACTCGTGCACGCGAGACGCTGGACCGATGGGAACAGCGGCTCGCCCGGTCCCTCGCCGTCGTCATCAACATCCTCGACCCCGACGTCATCGTCGTCGGCGGCGGGTTATCGCGGATCGGTCGGATCTACACCGGCGTGCCGTCGCGATGGTCCGCGTGGATCTTCTCCGACGCGGTCCGCACGCGGCTGGTGCCGGCCTCGTACGGCGACGCGAGCGGCGTCCGGGGCGCGGCCTGGCTGTGGAACGACCTGTGCTAGGCTCCTGCTGATGCGCCGCATCACGATGCCTGACGAGGGCATTGAGACGCTCTTCGGATCGCTCGACGAGAACCTGCGAAGCCTCGAAGCGGCGCTGGGGGTCAAGCTGAAGACGAGCGGTCACGACGTCGTCATCGACGGCGAGCCCGACGACGTGGCGCGCGCCGAGCGCGCGTTCGCGCAACTGGCGGGCTTGTTGCGCGACGGCTACCGGTTCGAGCGCGGCGACGTGAAGACGGCGGCGCGGCTGCTCACGTCCACGCCGGCGATCGAGCTGCAGGGCTACTTCCTCAAGGGCCCCGCGAAGGCCGTCGGGCGCCGGCAGGTGACGCCGAAGAGCGTCACGCAGCGCCGCTATCTCGAGGCGATCGAGGCCTGCGACATCGTCTTCGGCGTTGGCCCGGCTGGCACCGGCAAGACGTACCTCGCGATGGCCCAGGCCGTGTCGTCGCTGCTCGCGAAGCGGGTGACGCGCATCATCCTGGCACGGCCGGCGGTCGAGGCCGGCGAGAAGCTGGGGTTCCTGCCGGGCGATCTGCAGGAGAAGGTGAATCCCTACCTGCGGCCGCTCTACGACGCCCTCTACGACATGCTCGAGGCCGAGCGCGTCGAGCGCCTGCTCGAGCGCGGGGTGATCGAAGTGGCGCCCATCGCGTTCATGCGCGGGCGGACCCTGAACGACGCGTTCGTCATCCTCGACGAGGCGCAGAACACGACCTCCGAGCAGATGAAGATGTTCCTCACGCGGCTCGGGTTCGGGTCGAAGGCCGTCGTGACGGGCGACGTCACGCAGATCGATCTCCCGGTCGGCCGCGTCTCCGGGCTCGTCGAGGCCCTGCGCGTCGTGAGCGGCATCGAGGGCATTGCCACGATCTACTTCGACGAGCGCGACGTCGTCCGGCACTCGCTCGTGCAGCAGATCGTCAAGGCCTACGACGCGTACTCCAACCAGTCCTCCTGACATGCCCGGGCGCCTGGGGCCTCGGCTGAGGGTCACCGTGACCGACGATCGCGGGCGGCGTGTGCCGGGCGGCGCGGCGCTCGGGCGCTGGCTGACCCGGGCCGCCCCGGCGCGGGCCCGCGGCGCGGTGGGCGTCGCGCTGGTCGGCGACGCCGCCATGCGGCGGCTGAACGCCCGGTTCCGCCGCCTGCCGCACGCGACCGACGTCCTGTCGTTTCCGTCCGGCACGCCCGCCACGGCGGCCGCGGACGGGCCGGGCCATCTCGGCGATCTCGCGATTGCGATGGGCCTCGCGCGGCGTCAGGCGCGCGAGCACGGGCACGCGGTCGGCGTCGAACTCCGGATCCTCGCGCTGCACGGCCTGCTGCACCTGCTCGGCTACGATCACGAGACCGACGACGGCGAGATGCGCCGGGTGGAGGATCGGCTGCGGCGGGCGCGGGGGCTGCCGCGCGGGCTCATCGCCCGTGCGACGGGCCGGACGGCGGGGCGATGATCGGGTTCCTGTTCTTCCTGACGGCGTCGGGTCTGCTGTTCTTCGCCGTCGTCGAGACGGCGTTCGGCCTGCTGATGCGGTTGCGGCAGCGGCTGGAAGCCGAGCGCGAGAGCGAGGGCGACGCGCTGGCGGCGTACCTCGAGGACCCGCTCAAGTTCTTCGTGCCCGCGCGCGTCATGCGCGGCATGCTGCTGGCGCTGGCCATCGTCCTGCTCGCGCAGGTGTTCGGGACCGGCTTCATTCCGGCCCTCACGCTGCTCGCGTGCGGTCTCGGCCTGTCGATTGGCGTGGCGCACGTGCTGCCGGCCATCATCATCCGGCGCGCCCGGTCGCCCGAGCGGGTGCTCGCCCTGCTGCTGCCGGTGTTCACGTTCGTCGCGAACGGGATCTCGCCGTTCACGGCGCTCATCATCGGCTGGCTCGGCGGGCACGCCCGGCCGAGCGACGCCACGCCGGGCGCCGCGCCGCTCGCCTCGGCCGGGCCCGAGGCCGAGGCCGCGCCGGCCCGCGCCGACGAGCGGCTCCTCCGCTCGGTCGTCGATTTCGGCGAGACGCTCGTGCGCGAGGTGATGACGCCGCGCCCGGACATCGTCGCCATCCGCTCGACGGCGACCATCGACGACCTGCGCCGGCTCGTCCGCGAGCAGGAGTACTCGCGCCTGCCCGTCTACACGGACAACCTCGACAACATCGCCGGCCTCGTCGTCATCAAGGACCTCATCCAGTTGACCGACGGGAGCCCGGCGAAGCTCGTGTCGGACATCATGCGCCCGGCGGCCTTCGTGCCCGGGACGAAGCGCGTCGCCGACCTGCTGCGCGAGTTCCAGCAGGACCGCGTCCAGCTCGCGATCGTCGTGGACGAGTACGGCGGGACGGCCGGGCTCGTGACGGTCGAGGACGTCGTCGAGGAGCTCGTCGGCGAGATTCGCGACGAGTACGACAGCGAGGCGGAGCCGATCGTCCGCGAGGCCGACGACACCTATGTTTTCAGCGGCAAGGTCGCCATCGACAGCATGGTCGCGCGGCTCGGCGTGGAGATCGACGATGGCGGCTTCGAGACGGTCGGCGGCTACGTGCTGACGCGTGTCGGCCACGTGCCGGCCGCCGGCGAGCACTTCGAGTTCGACGGCCTCGACGTCGAGATTCTCGAAGCCGCGCGGCATCGCATCAACAAGGTTCGCGTCCACCGGCTGCCGCCGCCGCCCGCCGCCGAGGGCGAGGCGTGAAGGCCGGGTTCGTCTCGCTCATCGGCCGGCCGAATGCAGGCAAGTCCACCTTGCTCAACCAGTTCGCCGGCCAGAAGATCGCGATTGTCTCGGACAAGCCGCAGACCACACGGCATCGGATCACCGGCATCCGCCACGTGCGCGGCGGCCAGATGGTGTTCATCGACACGCCCGGCATCCACAAGCCGCAGCACCGGATGAATCGCCGCATGGTGGACACGGCCGTCGGGACCCTGCGCGACGTCGATGTCGTCGTGCTCGTCGTGGATGCCACGGTCCGGCCGGGCTCGGGCGACGCCTTCGTCCTCGACCTGCTCGGCAAGGCCGGCAAGCCCGCGATCCTCGCGCTGAACAAGGTCGATCGGATCCACAAGCCCCGGCTCCTGCCGATCATCGATCACTTCGCGCGTGCGTTCCCGTTCCGGGCCGTCGTGCCGATCTCGGCCCGGACGGGCGAGAACCTGCCGGCGTTGGAGCAGGAGATTCTGAGCGCGCTGCCCGAGGGCGAGGCCCTCTATCCCGAGGACGTCTTCACGGACCAGACCGAACGCACGCTGGCGGCCGAGCTGATTCGCGAGCAGGTCCTGGTGCACACGCGCGAGGAACTCCCGTACACGACCGCCGTCGTCATCGACGGATTCGAGGCGCCGGCCGAGGCGGGCGGTCTGACGCGCATCCACGCGTCCATCCTGGTCGAACAGGCGTCGCAGAAGCCGATCGTCGTCGGCAAGGGCGGCGCGATGATCAAGCGGATCGGCACCGACGCCCGGCGCGCGCTGGAGCAGATGCTCGACGGCAAGGTCTACCTCGACCTGCACGTGAAGGTCCGCACCGACTGGCGGGAAGACGAGCGGCTGCTCGACGAGTTGGGCCTCGGCCCGTCGCGTTGAGCGCCATGGGGCTCGCGACGGGGAGCGGTGCCGATGCGTCCCGGCCGGACGAAGAGCGCCCGATCATCAGCCTATAAGCAAGAAGCGTGCGAATTGAAGCCGGCCTGATATGCTAGCCGGACATGGCCGGCCGAGGTTGTGCCGGCGGTGCCCAGCGGCAATGCGGACCCACACGGCCGACGCGTTGATCCTCCGCACGTATCGATACGGCGAGGCGGACCAGATCGTGGTGTTTCTGACGGAGGACCGCGGGAAGAAGCGCGGCGTCGCCATGAACGCGACGAAGTCACGGCGCCGATTCGGCGCCGCGCTCGCCCCGTTGACGCGCGGCCGGGTGGCCTATGTCGAGCGCGAAGGACGGGAGCTGGTCCGGCTCGACCGGGTCGAACCGCGGACCATGCCGCTCAGCGCCGCGGACGGCCGGGCGGCGGACGACGCGGCCCAGGCGCTGGCGTGCGCGGGCTACTTCGCCGAGCTGCTCGACGAGTGGGCGCCAGACAGCGCGCCGAACGAGCGGCTGTTCCGGCTGGGCGCGGCGGTTGGCGAGGCGCTGGGGCAGGCGGCCTCGGTCGAGGCGCTGGCGCGGTACTTCGAGTACTGGCTGCTGCGGCTCGAGGGGCTCTACCCGGCGCTCGACGCCTGTCCCCGCTGCGGGCAGCGCACGCTCGCCGCGGGAGCGGTGCTGGTCGTCGGGGATCGCAGCTACGTGTGCGAGGCCTGCGCTTCCGGCGGGTTGCGGCTGTCCGCGGCAGCGGTGGCGTTCCTGCGGGAAGCCGGGGGACGGCCGCCCGGCCAGGCCGGCCGGCCGGTCGCCGTGGCGGCGCTGCGCGAGATCGAGCAGGTGCACGATCGGCTGCTGGCCGCGCACCTCGAGAAGGAACTGCGTTCGGCGCGTGTGGTGAAGGAGCTCAGACCCGAACTGTGACGCTGCAGGATCTCATTCTCAAGCTCTCGGAGTACTGGGCCGCCCAGGGCTGTCTCATCCAGCAACCCCTCGACATCGAGATGGGGGCCGGCACGATGCATCCGGAGACGTTCCTGCGGGTGCTCGGGGACAAGCCGTGGAGCGTCGCCTACGTCCAGCCGTCGCGCCGGCCGGCGGACGGACGCTTTGGCGAGAATCCGAACCGGCTGTTCAAGCACCATCAGTTCCAGGTCATTCTCAAGCCCGCGCCCGATGACGTGCAGGATCTCTATTTGCAGAGCCTCGAGGCCTGCGGCATCGACCTGCGCGCCCACGACGTCCGGTTCGAAGAGGACAACTGGGAGTCGCCGACGCTCGGGGCCTGGGGCATCGGGTGGCAGGTGATGTACGACGGCCTCGAGATCACGCAGTTCACCTACTTTCAGCAGGCCGGCGGCCTCGACCTCGCCCCCGTCTCGGTCGAGCTGACCTACGGGCTCGAGCGGTTCGCCATGTCGCTCCAGGGCGTGGACAACGTGTACGACCTGCTCTGGGCGCCCGGCGTGCCGTACCGCGACGTGCGGCTGCAGGACGAGATCGAACAGTCGAAGTACGCGTTCGGGCACATTCCCGGCGTGACGCCGGCCGAATTCGCCGACTTCCACCGGGATCTGTTCGACAAGTGCTACGGCTTCTCGCGGAAGCTGATCGACGCGGGGCTCGTGCTGCCGGCGCTCGACTACTGCCTGAAGTGCTCGCACCTGTTCAACCTGCTCGACGCGAGCGGCAGCGTCGGCGTCACCGAGCGGACGGCCTACATCCTGCGCGTGCGGCAGCTCGCTGTCGCCATCGCGGCCGCCTGGCGCGATCGCCAGGCGCTCGTCGGGAGCGGCCATGGATCGTGAGCTGCTGCTCGAGGTCGGCGTCGAGGAGCTGCCGGCGTCGTGGCTCCCGGACCTGACGGCGCAACTGGCGGCGAGCCTGCAGGCGCGCATCGGCGAGGAGCATCTCGGGCCGCGCGGCGCCGTCGAGGCGTTCTCGACGCCGCGGCGGCTGACGGCGTGCGTTTCCGATCTCGTCGATCGCCAGGAAGACCGCGAGGACGAGGTCATGGGGCCGCCCGTGTCGGCGGCGTTCGACGCCGAGGGGCACCCGACGGCGGCCGGTCTCGGGTTTGCGCGCAAGCTCGGCGCGGACTTCGACGCGCTCGTGCGCAAGGACACCCCCCGCGGCAAGTACCTCGCCTACACGCGGCGGATCCGCGGGCGCGCCACGGTGGACGTGCTGCCGGAGATTCTCGGCCGCGTGCTGCGCGACCTGGCCTTCCCGCGGCAGATGCACTGGGACGCCCAGCTCGCCGACGACCGCGGCGAGCTGCTCTTCGGCCGACCGATCCGGTGGCTGCTGTTCCTCTACGGCGGCCGCGTGGTGCCGTTCACGATCTCGCGCCTCGCGGGCGCGTCGAGCCCGCGCGTTCAGGACGTCTCGTCGGGCGCCGTCACCTACGGCCACCGGTTCCTCGCGACCACCGGCCGCGCCGGCCGCGCCATCAAGGTCCGGACGTTCGAGGAATACCGCAAGCGCCTGACCGAGAACTTCGTCCTGCTCTCGCGCATCGACCGCCACGACCGGATCCTGCGGGACCTCGAAGCGCAGGCGCGCCGGCTGGGCGGCCGGGCGATGCTCCAGCAGCACCCGCAGGCCGAGGCGCTGCTGGCCGAGGTCCCCGATCTCGTCGAGTTCCCGGCCGTGGTGGCGGGCGCCTTCGCCGCCGAGTTCCTGTCGCTGCCCGAGGAAGTCCTGACGACCACGCTCATCCACCATCAGCACTTCTTTCCCGTGGTCGGGGGCGCCGGGGCGCTGATGCCCGCGTTTCTGGCCGTGATGAACACCCAGCCGGGCAACGATCGCGCCATCGCGGTCAACGCCGAGCGCGTCGTCACGGCGCGCCTGCGCGACGCCCGCTTCTTCTGGGACGCCGACCGGCGCGTGCCGCTCGACCAGCGGCTCGACCGCCTCGACGCCGTGCTGTTCCACAAGCGGCTCGGCTCGTATCGCGCCAAGGCCACCCGCATCGAGCAGCTCGCCCGGTGGATTGCGGCCGAGGTGCTGGGGCGCGCCGACGCCGCGGACGCCGCCGCCCGCGCGGCGCGGCTCGCCAAGTGCGACCTGACGACCGATATGGTCCGCGAGTTCACCGAGCTGCAGGGCGTCATGGGTGGCATTTACGCCCGCGAGTCGGGGGAGCCCGAGGCGGTCTGGAAGGCGATCTACCACCAGTACCTCCCGACGGCGGTGCAGCCGACGGCCGCACCCACCGCCGCGGTGCTCGGCTCGGCGCGCGTGACCTGGGCGGCGGTCGCCCTGGCCGACAAGCTCGACGGCGTGGTCGGCCTGTTCCTGGCAGGGGAGCGGCCGACCGGCTCCCGCGATCCATTCGGTCTCCGGCGGCTGGCTCACGGCATCGTCCGGATTCTCCTCGACGCCGAAGCGCTCTGCGGCGCGCCGATGCAGGCCTCGCTCGAGGGGCTCCTGCGGCAGGCCGGTCAGCTCTATGGCGACGGCGGCTTCGACGACGTCTGGCCGGATCTCCGGGCGTTCTTCCAGGAGCGGCTGGAGTACGTGCTCGAAGCGCGGGGCGCGGCGCGGCTGAACGTGCGCGCCGTGCTCTACGCGCCGGAGCAGAACCTCGCGCGCCCGCTGGCGGGCGTCGAGGACAACCTTAGGGCGCTGGCCGAGTTTGCCGGGTCGCCGTCGTTCCGGCAACTGGCGACGGCCTTCAAGCGCGTGCGCAACATCGCCCGGGAACTCGACCCCGCGGCGGCGCCGGTGGACGTCGTGAAGACGCTG
>Ga0335085_10008974_pt1 | contig 15154 bp, 7 predicted proteins | sample Lox_Sample_45_FD_206712 | JGI IMG/M metagenome (GOLD analysis project Ga0335085, IMG submission 206712) | Soil microbial communities from Loxahatchee National Wildlife Refuge, Florida, United States - Lox_Sample_4.5 | ecosystem: Environmental > Terrestrial > Soil > Wetlands | place: USA: Florida... | reverse complement strand
GTGTTTGCAGCGGCATGCCTCGCAATGGAGCGAGATCCGTGACCTTCGTTTCGGCAAGATGCAGATCAATTAGCGGCACGCCACGCAACGGAGCCAAATCAGACACATCGGTGTGGTTCAGTGTGAGAATGCTGATTTGCGCACCACGCAAAGGAGTTAAATTGGCAATGGGCTGACTGTTCAAATTCAAAGACCACGTGCCATCGTTAAGCAGCGAATCGCTGAATTTCAGTCCCTCTTGTCTCAAAGCCGTGATCCAGGCGGGCTCCTCCTTCACAACGGCGGCGAAAATGTCATTGGATGCGACCACCTCCGGCATCATCTCGGCCGCTTCACGCATCAACAAATGCGCGATAATCCACCCATCCCAATCATCCCCCAGGTCGCCACCAGGCTTGGTCATTTTTGCGTCGGCCAATTGCAGTCCTTGGACGAATATGGCGCGCGCGTCATTGGTATGTTGCAATTGATGTTCCGCCATGGCCAGCGTCACCAGGGCCGTGACGCGTTCGTTGGCTCCGTAATACTCTGAGAAAATGGTATTCGCCATCGTGTTTTGCAGCCACTGTTTGGCATCGGCGAAGCGGCTTTGAGAATAGTCGAGGCACCCTTTGCCAAACGCTGTCCCTGGCGAGGACGACCAACGTGACAATCCGGGACTCAACATATTGCCAATCATTTTTGCCTGTTCCCCGGAAGGTGGAACGAGCAAACAGATTCTGGCATAGTACCCTGCCCAGTTTGCGTTTGTCGTCGTTCCGAATTGTCGAAGAATTTCGCCGCGCCAATGGTCATAAGCTTCGATTTTGCCAAGCTGAAAATTCAGCACGGCCAACTGCCAAAGTGGCTCCTGCGACGGCTCGAGTTCGGCCATCTTTTGGTAATTGGTGAGAGCCTGCTGGCATTGGAATTTGCGCGCATTGTCATTGCCCAACTGGCCAAGCAACCCGAGCATCGCCGGCTGAAGAGGGATTTCATTCAGGATTCGTTCGGCGCCGTTATCTTCGCCTTGCGCAAGCAGCAACCCGGCCTGGGCGATTTTTTTGCTCCAGTCGGCTTGCTGTTCCGCCGCGGCCCGCAAGCGGGCCTGTTCCCGTTCGGCGACCAGCGCTTTCTGTTCATCGGCGATGGCCCTCTCGCGGGCCGCCAGAGCTTCTTTTTTGGCGCTCGTGGCACGAATGGCCTGCCACGAGGTCGCAACAATGCCAAGCAACAGCGCGGCAGCCACCGCCCCTGCCGCCGCAACGGCCAGCTTGTTTCGCCGGACCAGTTTCTGGAAGCGATACGCCGAACCGGGCGGACGCGCGATGACGGTTTCGTTATTCAAATGACGTTTCAGGTCCATCGCCACGCCGTTGGCCGTCTCGTAACGCCGCGTCCGGTCTTTCTCCAGACATTTCATCACAATCCAGTCCAGGTCGCCGGTCAGCATCTTTGCCAGTTTTGAGGTTTCCACCGACCGGCGCTTGGCCGTCGTCGTGAGATCCTCGCCCTTTAATGTCGCCAGTTTGGTGCTGGGGCGAAGTGGGTCCTGCTCCCGGATGGTTTTGCGCATGGCGTCAATCCCCTGCGACATCAAATCCTTGGCGTCAAACGGCGTCTTTCCCGTCAGCAATTCGTAAAGCAATACGCCAAGGCTGTAGATGTCGCTGCGCGTATCCACGTCCAGCCCGCTCATCTCCGCCTGTTCCGGACTCATGTAAGCGGGTGTGCCGACAAATTGCTGCAGCTGCGTGTAAATCGTTTTATCGGTTAGCCGTTGGTCGGTCGTGGCTTTGGCAATGCCGAAGTCAATCACTTTGGGCACCGGCACTCCATCGTGCAACGTCACAAGGATATTCGAAGGCTTGATGTCCCGGTGAATAATGCCCTTCTGGTGGGCGTGTTGAATCGCCTGGCAAATCTTGACGAAGAGTTCGAGTCTCTCGTTGGTGGACAGATGGTTCTGGTCGCAGTAGTCGGTAATCCTGATGCCGCGCACCAACTCCATGATGAAATAAGGGCGCCCAGTTTCAGTCGCGCCGGCATCGAGCACCTTGGCGATGTTGGGATGGTCCATCATCGCCAGCGCCTGCCGTTCGGCCTCGAACCGGGCAACAACCTGCTTGGTATCCATGCCCAGCTTGATGACTTTGAGCGCCACGCGCCGCCGCACCGGCTCCGTTTGTTCGGCGACGTAAACCACGCCGCAGCCGCCTTCGCCGATTTTCTCCAGAATTTTGTAGCGCCCAATCTTCTGGCCGACGGTTTCGTCGGAAATATCGGCCAACTCAACTTTCATCGTCGCCTTTGCTGGAGGCACGGCTTCGGCCAGCACGCCCTCAGTCTCTTCATGCGCGGCCAGCAACGCTTCGAGGCGCTGCCGCAGGGCCATGTCATCGCGACAGGCATTATCAAGGAATGAAACCCGGGCGTCCCCGGTAAGTTGGACGGCGGCTTGAAACAGCGCTGCTTCGTGTTGAGCGTCGGACTTCATTTTGGATCCGCTTTCAGTCGTCTATCTAACCAAGCGGATTCCGTCGGCAAAAAGTATGGAAAAGATTTCGACATACTATTTTCCCGGCGATTGCGCTTATGCGGATCGAGACCATGAGCAACAACGAATTCAAATTCTACTGTTCGCACTGCGACCAGCCGTTGAAATGCGAGCCGCAATTCGCCGGGCGCCAGATCCAATGTCCGGCCTGCCGGCATTTGATCCGCATTCCCAATCCACCGCCCGGGATGGGCTTTACCCACGTCAAACCTGAATCGGGAAAAACGTGGGACACATACCCGCTCCAATAAACGATTAACGCTGACAGCCCGAGCATGCGCTGGCGATCTCCACCCGCAACCAGGCTCGCGCGTAGGCCCACCATTGTTTCGCCGTCGGCACGGCGATGTCCAGGGCTTGGGCAGCCTCTTCGAAATTCATGCCTACAAAATAGCGAAGTTTCACCAGTTCCGCCTTGCGCGAATCCACCGTGGCGAATTTCTCAAGCGCGTCACTGACGGCCAGCAACTGGTCATCGGCGTCCGGCGCGGGAATGTCCAGGTGATCCACGACGAGCGGTGTTTCGCCAGCACCACGTTTGATGGCCAGGCGGCGGCGTGCGCGGTCCACAAGAATGCGCCGCATGGCCTCGGCAGCCGCGGCAAAGAAGTGTTCGCGACCGTTCCAGGCGCGTTTGTCATCGCCGGAAAGTTTGAGCCAAACCTCGTGAACGAGCGCTGTCGGTTGCAGCGTATGCTGCTGACGCTCACCCGCGAGACGATGCGCCGCGAGCCGCCGTAATTCCTCATAGACCAGGGGTAAAAGCTCCAGGGCGGCCTTGGGATCTCCGTTTTGAGCCGCCAATACCCGTGTGACTTCGCCGTTTGATGTCGGCGCTGGCTTGGAATCGTGCTCACTCATATCAATGCGCCTGGGCGGAGCTTGGTCTATTCCTGATGCGTTTCATAGTGAAATCGGTGACGCTGCTTTGAGAACCTTATGAAGCGGCAATCCTGCGACTGTCGCCCGCAAAGATGCTCGAAAAGTGCTGGGCTGGGTAGTGCGGTGTCGAGCTTGGGTAGTGCTTGGACCCGAAGGCCGCACTGCCCAACTTTTGCCGGCTTCAAGCATTTCCTCGAAACCTTGGCCGCCCCAAACGCGTCGAGAGAAGGACGGTGATTTTACTGTTTCGCCTTGCCCGGAAACGTTTTCGGTTCGCCAAAGCACGGAATCGCCGTCAAATTGTTGAACGAATGAAATTAATGCATCCCTGCACGAAGTTACTGTCGCGATTGCTCGCGGCGTCCCTCTTAATATCCGCGTCCGGCTTTGCCGCAGACGCTCCGGCGTCCGCCGAAGATCCGGGCGTGGTGTGGCAGCGCGAATACGGCCCGACCCACGACCAGCGCATGCAATGGTGGCGCGAGGCCCGCTTCGGCATGTTCATCCACTGGGGCGTTTATTCGGTCCCCGCCGGCACGTATCACGGCCAGCAATCCAAGCACATCGGCGAATGGATCATGCGCGATTACAACATTCCCGTCGCCGAATACGCCGCCTACGCGAAGGAATTTGATCCGACGAATTTCAATGCCCAGGCCTGGGTGCAATTGGCGAAAGATGCCGGCATGAAATACATCGTCATCACGGCCAAACATCACGACGGCTTCGCCATGTTCCACACGCACACGGATGGCTATAACATTTACGACGCGACGCCCTGGAAGCATGACCCGATCAAGGAACTGGGCGACGCCGCGCGCGCGGCGGGCCTGAAGTTTGGCGTGTACTATTCGCAGGCGCAGGACTGGCATCATCCGGGCGGCGCCGCGGCCAGGCGCAACGCGGATAAAAACATCGACAGTGCCAACCACTGGGATCCCGCGCAGCAGGGCAGCATGGATGATTACATCGACAAAGTGGCGGTGCCGCAGGTCAGGGAATTGCTCTCGAATTACGGCACCATTTCGGTTTTGTGGTGGGACACGCCGGTCGGCATGACTCCCGAGCGCGTGGCGAAATTTCTGCCGTTGTTGAAACTTCAACCAAACCTCATCACCAACAACCGGCTTGATTCGAAAAAAGAAACCGGTGACAACGAAACGCCCGAACAGAAAATTCCCGCCACCGGCATCCCGGGAAAAGATTGGGAGACGTGCATGACCATGAACAGCACGTGGGGCTACAAGAGCTTTGACAATAATTGGAAGAGCACTGAAACCCTCCTGCACAATCTCATCGATATCGCGAGCAAGGGCGGAAATTATCTGCTGAACGTGGGACCCACGAGCCAGGGCGTGATTCCCGAACCCTCCGTCGAGCGTCTGCACGCGATCGGCGCATGGATGAAAGCCAACAGCGAGGCGATTTACGACACCACTGCCAGTCCGTTCCCGCAACAGCTCCCGTGGGGCCGGTGCACCAAGAAAGTTTCCAAAGACGGCGCCACCCTTTACCTGCACGTCTTCGACTGGCCGGCGGATGGCAAACTGGTCGTGCCTGCGCTGGAAGGCAAAGTGGAATCCGCGCAATTGCTCGCCGACGGAAAAAGCCTGCCGATGACGTTGGATGCCACCGGCGCCCTCGTGCTCTCGCTCCCGCAAACCGCGCCGGATAAAATCTCATCCACAATCAAGCTCGAAGTCAAAGGCTCGGTTCGACCGGCCGAAAATTCGACCGCTCCCATGTGAGTCTGGTTTAACCGGAACGATGCAGTTGATTTTAAGGGTAGGGCAGCCGCTCGGCTGCCGTTCGGCCCGCCTCGGGCCGAACAAAAAGGCGTGCGGAGACACTAAACGGTGAGTCAATTTCGTGCGCTATTGTGAGCTGCGAGGCGCGGCTCACAGCAGCCGGGGCGGGCGCGCTCCCCTTTTCAACTGCATGGTTCCGGTTTAAAGCCCTTATTGGCTGTTAGTTGAGCGCGGCGGAAACGCCGCGCATTTTTTTTGCTTTTTTTTGCTAATGCCCGCCCAAATCGCTTGACACTCGAACATTAGTTTGGCAAACAGTGTTCATCACCGAAATTTCTAGCCTTATGGAATACATCGCCATGTCGTTCCGTAATTGCACACTCCCTACCCGTGTGCGAGTGCTGGAGTTTCGAATCAGTCTGGACACCCCTAATGAAAAAAACATCCTTCATCTATTGGGCGGCGGTGGCATTGGCCACTGTCGCGGTCCCGCGAGTCATTAACGCAGCGACGAACTACTGGTCCGGAGCCAGCGGTGTCGATACGAATTGGTCCACCGCAGGGAACTGGAGCCCTGCGTCCGTGCCGGGCCTCAACGACGATGCCATATTCTTCGATACCGGCGGTGCCGTCGACAACCTCACTCCAAGCAGCGCCGTCACCGCGAACACCACGATCAGCCACCTTTGGGTGGGGCAGACCAACGGATTTCAAAACATCCAGATCAATGCCGGCGTCACCTTGACCATCGCCGGGACAAACGACAACGGCTGGGGACCTCTGGGCAGCGACCCGAACAACGCCGCGCCGGATCCGTTGAGTTACCATTCCACGCTTTACGTCGGCACGAAGGCCACGAATTCAACCACCGTCACCGCTGACTTCCTGGGCAACGGCACCCTCGTCGTCAGCAATCTGAACAACGAAATCAACGTCCGCCAGAGCAATCCCAGTTCTTCGGGAACACGCAACGCCATATTGGACCTGAGCGGCCTCGATACCTTCGTGGCGAAATTGGGACGCATTCGCGTCGGTGACGGCGAAGCGCAACCGCTGAACCGCACGCAAGGCCAGTTATACCTCGCCAAGACAAACAACATCACGTTGAGCGGCACCAATTATCAGGACAACGTCCAATTGGTCGTCGGCAACAATGACGTCAACGCCAACGGCACCTCGACCATGCTCATGGGCCAGCAGACCACGATCAACGTCGACCAAATCCTCGTGGGCGGCAAAAAACAAGCGGGCGTCATTCGGAATACCAACACTTACGTCTCTCCAACCCTCGTGCTGCGCGGCAGCGACGGCGTCAGCCGGAACAGTCTCTTCCGCATCGGCGATGAATCCGACCAGACCGGCAGCGGCAATGGCGCCACCGGCACCGCGGACTTCACGGCCGGTCCGGTGGATATTTTGTCGGACCACGTCATCGTCGGAAAAAGCCAGCAGATTTCCGGCTCTTCGGCGACGGGCCAGCTCCGATTGGGCGGTGGAACGTTCGATGTGAACACGCTGGATGTTGCCCACATTACCGACGGCAACACAGCCGCCAACGCAGTCACCGGAAACCTGCTCTTCACCAACACCACCGTGAAGGTGAACACGCTCCTGCAACTCGGATATCTGCCCTCGGCGGGCATTGGACCGCGGAACGCCGGTTTGGAACTCATCGGGGGCTCGCTGACGGTCGCCGGCGCCTACATCAATCAGGGCACCGTCAACATGACCAACATCAGCGCCGTGCTCGCATTCGCGCAACCCGCCACGCTCAATTTGAACATCCTTGTGCTGGACGGCGGCACGATCAGCAACGCCGCTGTCGTCAAGGCCACCAACTCGCTGCAAATTCTGGATGGCGGCGCCTTCCTCGGCAATCCAGCCTTCGACATGGGCAACAACGTTTCCGTGCCGGCCAATTGGGACGTGAGCGGAGCGCCCGGCGGCGGCCTGACCGTCAGCAATTCATTTTTCGGCGGTGGAAATTATAGTGGCGCTTTGGTCCAGGGAAATGGCGGCGTGATCGGCGCGGGCGGCGATGGCACTGCCGGCTCGCTGAACATCAGCGGCAACGTGACCTTGAACGCGGGCACATTGAAGTTTGATTTTTCGCCCACCGCCGGCGGTGTCAACGACATCATCAACATCGGCGGCACGCTCACGCTCAACGCCACCAACGACGTTTTTATTACGGCCCTCGGTGGCAGCTTCGATCTGTCCAATCCCTACACGCTCATTACTTCGAGCGGCATTACCGGCAATGAAACTTATTTCCGTCCGGCCGGACCTTTGGCCTCGAGCCGCTACATCTTCACCTTTGACACGACCGGCGTTCCGAACATGGTGCGCATGACCGTCGGCGGCACGGGCGCCAAAAACCTCACCTGGGTTGGCGGTCTCTCCGGAAATTTGTGGGACGCCAAGAACACGGCGAATTGGAATGACGGCTCGGGCGCGAGCCAATTCTTCAGCCTGGACAACGTGACGTTCAACGACACGGGCTTGGCTTCGCCGGCGGTGAACCTCGGAGCGGTTTTGATTCCCGGGGCGATGGTCGTGAACAACACCGCTCAGGCCTACGGCTTTGGTGGCGCCGGCGGGCTTTCCGCCAGCGGAGCGCTGACCAAATCGGGAACCAATTCGCTCACCTTCACCAACGGTTCCGGAAACAGCTTCAGCAGCCTGGTGACCGTGAACGGCGGCACTGTCATGTTCGGCAACGCTGGCCAGAACGTGCTTTCGAGCGGATTGTCCATCACGGCGGGTTCGGTCGTGCTCGGCGGCAACAGCACAAACATGATCTCCACGTCGGACGGTTCCACCGCGATCAACGTGGCGGCAACCACTTCTTTGACCATTTCCAATGCTGGAGCAGACGTTTTCCCGGGCACCATCGAACTGGACGGAACGATGATCTACAACCAGAGCGTGAATAATTCATTGGATGCGTCGATTAACGGCAACGGGACGCTCGTGAAAAGCGGCTCCGGCGCGCTCACGGTCAACGGCGCCAATGGCGGCCTCGGCACAGCGGTGCAAATTAACGGGGGCACCATCAAGGCCGGCAGCACCACCGCTCTCGGCGGCACGGGCGTGGCCGTCGCGAATGGCGCAACGCTCGATTTGTTCGGCAAGGTTTTGTCAGTGCCGGTGGTCGTTTCAGGAATGGGCGTCGGTGGCAACGGCGCCATTGTTAACTCAGGCGCGGTCCTTGAATTAGCCACACCGAACGCCGCCGGAGACGGGTTGACCGATGTCACTCTGGTGGGCGATACGGCGCTGGGCGGTCCCGGCTCCTGGGACACCGACCCGGTCAAGAATCTGGGCGTCTGGGGAATCACCGGCACATTGAACACGGGCTCCACGAACTTCAACCTCATCAAGGTCGGCCCCAATCAAGTCAGCTTGTCTGGCAGCGTCACCGTCGATCCCGCGCTCGGAAATATCGACGTTCAACAAGGCATGCTCGCCTTCCAGGGCAGCGTCAGTTCCATGGGTGATCCCGGCAGCAACATCACCGTCCGCGCGGGCGCGTTGGTGTCGTTCTTTGACACCACGACGGCGTGGGACAAAAAATTCATTCTCTTCGGTGATGGCGTGACGCCGAATTTGTTCAACTACGACGGCATGAACACAATTGTCGGCTCCGTGAACTTGAACGGGAATTGCGTCATTGGCGGCGCGCCCGCCGCGCGCGGCACGCCGATTCAACTCTCCCTCAACGGCCCCGTTTTCGGCACGGGCAATTTAATCAAGCCTTCCCAGGACGTCTTGAGCCTGGGCGGCACCAATACTTACTCGGGCACCACGTCCGTCAGCGGCGGCACGTTGTCCGTCGACGGCGTGAATCAAGGCGCCGGAATGATCACCGTCTCCGCCGGCGGCACTCTCGGCGGCGTGGGAATCATCCACAGCCCCGTGACAATCGCCTCGGGCGGCGCGCTGGCTCCGGGCAATACGAACACGCCAATGGGCACGTTGACCATCAGCAACACGCTCATGCTCGCCGGAACGACGACGATGGATTTGAACAAGGCCGGCGCAGTGCTCACCTCCGACCTGGTCACGAATATCAGCACGCTCAGCCTCGGCGGAACGCTCCAGCTCAACGCCACAGGCGATCCTCTGGCGGCCGGCGACGCCTTCAAAATCTTCAGCTTCACGACCGCGAACGGAGCCGTCGCGGCTTTCGATCCGCCCACGCCGGGCGACGGCTTGATGTGGGACACGTCCACGTTGAAAACGGATGGCAAGATCCGCGTCTCGGTCGCGCAAGCCGCGCCGCCGGGAATTGGAACCATCACGATCAGCGGCGGCCAGGTCGTCGTCACCGGCACCAATGGCCCCGCGAGCGGCAATTATTATGTGCTCACGTCCACCAACGTGTCGTTGCCGGTGTCCAGCTGGACTTCGGTCGCTACGAATGCGTTTAATAACGGCAACTTCAGCTTTACGAACACCGTGAGCCCGAATGTGAGCCGGCAGTTCTACATAATCCAGGAAGCGCCGTGACGCGACTTCACCCTGAACGCCGGAGCAATCCGCTCCGGCGTTTGGCAATCTCATCCTCCTCGTCCTCGAATTTATTTTAACAACGATATTCCGCCGCGGAGCGCCGATTTATAATCGGCTTTTAATTAAGATTTGAAACTTGTCGCGACCGCAAAACGTCTGCGTTATGGCACGGGCTTGCAGCTCGAACACGAAGTAAAAAATGCATACATCTCCGATTCAGTTTCGATTGAGACATAAAATCCAAATTCTCCTCGCCGCCACTCTGCTGGCCGCCTCCTCCAAAACATTCGCGCAAACCCTCGCCAACGGCGCGGCCGACACCGGCGATTCACATGATGGCCAAAAATTGATTGCGACGGAATCGCCGCAAGCCGTGCGCGAACGCCTCGCCTGGTGGACGGACGCCCGTTTCGGCATGTTCATTCACTGGGGGCTCTATTCACAATGGGGCTGCCACTACCCGTCCACAAACGGCACGATGCTCAACGGCCAGAGCGAGCACATGATGCAGCACCTCCGGATGCCGCTCGCGCAGTATGCAAAAATCGCGGACGTTTTCGATCCGACCAATTTCAACGCCGACACATGGGTGAGCATCGCCAAAAATGCCGGCATGAAATACATCGTCATCACCTCCAAGCATCACGATGGCTTCGCGATGTTCAACAGCCCCAGCAGTGATTACAACATCGTGAAACGCACGCCGTGGAAACGCGACCCGATCAAGGAACTGGCCGAGGCCTGCCGCCGGCAGGGATTGAAATTCTGCGTTTATTATTCGCTCGGCCGTGATTGGCAGGACCCGGATGTGCCGACCAAAAATGGTTATCGCAGCAACACCTGGGATTATCCCGACGAGAGCAAAAAGGATTTCTCGAAATATTTTGAGCGCAAAGTGAAACCGCAGGTCACCGAATTGCTCACGCAATACGGACCGATCGGAATCATGTGGTTTGATACGCCGGAAATGATTTCGAAAGCGCAAAGCCGGGAGTTGGTCCAACTGATTCACAAACTTCAGCCCGGCTGCATCATCAACGCGCGCGTCGGCAATCGCCTCGGCGATTACGCTGTGCAGGAGCAAAAAATTCCCGCAGGCGGCGATCCGCAGCCGTGGGAAACCTGCATGACCTTGAACGGTCACTGGGGCTATTTTCTCGGTGATGAAAAATGGAAGCCCGCGAAGACCGTCATCCAGAACCTCGTGGACATCGTCAGCAAAGGCGGCAATTACCTGCTTAACGTGGGCCCGACAGGGCAGGGCGTGATTCCCGAAGGCGCGGTGAACGACCTGCAGCAAGTCGGCGCGTGGATGAAAGTGAACGGCGAATCCATCTATGGCACCAAAGCGAGCCCGTTGAAAACACAACCGGCATGGGGCCGCGCGACTCGCAAGGGCGATACAATCTATCTGCACGTCTTCGACTGGCCGGCAGACGGCAAGCTGACTGTGGATGGTCTCAAAGTTCCGGCTAAAAACGCCTATTTGCTGGCGGACGCAGGGAAGAAAAGTCTGAAACTAGCCTCCGGCGCCGGGGGTTCCACCGAGATCGAACTTCCAGAAAAACCGCTCGATCCGATCGATACTGTCATCGTGTTGCAACTTTGATCTGTGAGCTGGAACTTTATCTCGCGAATCGAAATTTTTTCCGTATCATAAATACGAGTCGCCGCCCCCCTTTGCGGCGCGAGTTGTGATTATGCATTTATCATCCCTACGAACCCTTCTCCCGTTCTGTGCAGTGGTGGCATTGCTGAATTGTTTTCCGGCTTCGGCCGTCGCCGCCGAGACGAATTCCCCCGCGCATGAGAATTTCGATCTGCCCTCCAAGGACAGCCCGGATGTCGCGTGGTGGCGCGAGTCAATGAAGACCCGCGACGAACGGCTCGCCTGGTGGCGCGAGGCGCGCTTCGGCATGTTCATTCATTGGGGCGTGTATTCCGGCCTGGGCAATGAATTCCACGGCAAAAAGGGCGGGGGTTACGCCGAGCATATTCAACGCGTGCTCAAGATTCCGATTTCCGTTTACCGCAAGGAAGTCGCCGGGACATTCGACCCGACCAACTTCGACGCCGATGTGTGGGTGAGCCTCGCGAAACAGGCCGGCATGGGCTACATCGTCATCACCGCCAAGCATCACGACGGCTTCGCCATGTGGCCGACGAAGGTGAATACTTACAACATCATGGACGCCACGCCGTGGAAGCACGACCCGATGAAGGATTTGAAGGAGGCGTGCAAAAAACAGGGTATTCGATTCGGCTTTTATTATTCGCAGGCATTCGATTGGGGCGAAAAGGACGGCGTGGGCAACGATTGGGATTACGACAATCCCGGCGGCGACAAACTTCTGGGCGGCAAGGAATGGTGGAAAACCCGTCCCGAATACATGGCGCACGCGCGCAAATACGTGGATGAAAAAGCCATTCCGCAATTGCGCGAGCTCATCAAAATGTACGACCCGGACATCCTGTGGTTTGACACGGCGGGCAAATTGCCGCCGTCAGAGAATCTGCGCATCATGAAAGCCGTCCGCGAAGCGAGCCCGCGCGTGGTCATCAGCGGCCGATTGGTCAGCGGTTGGGGCGATTACGATGACACGACCGATCGCCCGGCGGAATTCCCGCCGCACGCCGGCGATTGGGAAGCGATTCCTACGACCGACGAATCCTACGGCTGGAATAAATTCGACAACTCGCACAAACCGCCGTCGCATTTCATTCAGTTGCTCGCCAAAGCCGCGGCGCGCGGCGGGAATGTTCTGATGAACATCGGCCCCATGGGCGACGGGCGCATTGATCCGAAGGACGTCGCGATTTTGAAAGGCGTCGGCGATTGGTGGAGCGTGAATGGCGAATCGATTCGTGGCACGACCCGCACGCCACTGGCGCCGCAAACCTGGGGCGAATCCACGCGCAAAGGCGACACGCTTTATTTGCACGTGTTCGATTGGCCGGCGAATGGACAGCTTGTTATCGGAGGTCTGAAATCGGATTTCGCGTCGCAAGCCTTTCCGTTGGCGGATAACGCGGAAAAACTTCCCGTGTCCCGTTTGAATTCGGCGGACATCAGCATCGATGTTCCAGCCAAAGCGCCGGATAAAGTGGATTCAGTGGTTGTTTTGAGTTGCAAAGGCGAAATTCAAGCCGATACGACGCGTCTATTGCAGCCTTCGTATCCAACTGAGACTTTGCGCGCGTTCGACGGAGAATTGCACGGCGGCCTCCGCTTCGGCCCCGGCAAAAAAACCGATGACGTGGTCCTGAACTGGACGAAGACGAGCCAGTCCATCACCTGGCCGGTGCGCGTGAATGCGCCGGTCACCTATGACCTGAGCGTGAATTACGATGCCGAGTCAGCATCCGCCGGAAATACTTTTGTCGTGTCGTTCATTCCTTCCGGAAATGGAAAAGCCGTTTCAATTTCAGGAGCGGTTCAGGCGGGCAAACAGCAAACGCAATCGCTTGGGCAAATTCGTTGGGAGCGTGCCGGAGAGCCGTTCGAAATCAAGATCGCCGCCGGGGAAATAAAGGGTGGCGAATTGTTCCGCCTGCGAAAACTGGAATTGAGGCCGGTCAAAAATTAAATGCTTCCAGTTCTTTGAAAAATAATCTGCCGCCTCGACGGCAATTAAGATTCGGCGGACCCGGCGCCGACGGGTATCTGCTGGATGTCCTCAAGCCGTCGCCCGGAAGTTTCCCGGCCATTGAGCCACAATATGATCGCGGCCAGCAACAGCGGTCCGGAGAGCAGCAGGCTGGGAACGACAAACCCGGGGAACGCGGCGAGAATCATCGCGAGCAGCCGCGGGCCGATGACGCCCCCCAGTTTGCTGCTGCTCGCCGCCACGCCGCCACCCGTCGCGCGCAGTCGCGTGGGATAGAGTTCCACGCTGTAAGGCGGCAGCATCGCAATCATTCCGCTCAATCCGACCAGCAGCATCACCGTAAGCACGCTGAACAAAGTGGGATTGTAGCCATCGCCGTTTTGCATGGTTGAAAAACCGGCGAGCACGCCCGCGGTGGCGACCGCGAACAAAATCAGTGTTCGTTTGCTGCTCCAGAATCCGTACAGCCAGGACACCACCACGCAACTCGGCACGGCAATCAGCGCGGATTTGGCGAGCAGCCGGTTCGCAATTTTCCCATCGAGATGCAAATAATCCTGCATGATGGTCGGCAGCATCAGCACGAATCCCCAGTTCACCAGCCCCCACGCGACTCCGTAAATGCAGACCGCCGTGGTGACTGGCAGGAAGGGTTTTCGGAATAATTGATTCACCGAATGGCTGGCGGGTTCAAGTGGTTTTGAGTTGGTCGCGGGCACCAATTCAATATTGAACCGAGCGAGCGTGCGCCTGGCTTGTTCAACGCGGCCGATGTGCAGCAGAAAACGCGGCGATTCAGGAATGAAACGGCTGAGCAAAATCACGAGCAGCCCGGTGGGAATGTTGAGCAGCCAAAGAATGCGCCAGCTGAAGATCGGCTCAAGCCAGCCCGCCGCGCCGCTCGCGGCGAGGTAGCCGCCGGAGGTTCCCAGGCTGCCGATCAGGACCGAGAGCCAGCCCCGATGCCGCGAGGGGACCATTTCCGCGAGCAATGCAAATACGATGGGCAGCATTCCGCCCGCCGAGAGTCCCATCAGCAGGCACATGAACAAATTCCATTTGAAGGCCGGCATGCATCCGCAAATTCCGGTGCTGATGAAAATCAGGGAGGCGAGCAAAATGGACCCGCGCCGGCCGAGCGCGTCGGCGAGCATTCCCCAGATGACGGAACCAATCGTCGTTCCGATCAGCGCCACGAGCGGCAGCCAGGCACTTTCTTTCACGCTGATGCCGTATTCACGGCGCATGCCCGGCAACACGAAGCCCAGCGTGGCCGGCTTCATCACGTCCACGACGAGAGCGAATCCGAGCACCAGGAGCAGCAGCCAGTGGGAACGGCCCAGGCGCGCGTCATCCATCGAGCGCAATTCGTATTCCGCGCTGGCGTCTTTTGATTTGTCTCCAGCGGGAAACAATCCGTAAGCCGTGGCCCCGATGCCGGTGACGATGAGGAACATGCCGAAGCACATCATGTTCGACATGGGGATGCCGCTGAGGTGAAAGTGCTCACTCCGGCGCGCGATGTAATCCGGCAAATGGCACGAAACTCCGGCCAGGATGTAGAGCACCCCGAACCAGAAAGCGAGCGCGTGACGAGTCACGCGGCTTTTGGTTTCCACAGCTAACACAACGAAAGGCCGGAATCGTGGCTGCTTTGCCTAAAAAGCACCATGGGCATTATCTCCCATGCTATTTCTTCGGCTTCGCGTTCCAGATGGCCATCATATCCGGCGAACCTTGGCTGCGGATGCCGTTGTCCGAGAGGATATCGTCGGTCGAAGCGAGCATTTGCGCGCGGGGGAATACCATGGTTTCACCGAAGCGGCTGTCGAATTCGATGGTGATGAATTCATCCCTGGAATCAC
>Ga0335085_10008973_pt1 | contig 15155 bp, 17 predicted proteins | sample Lox_Sample_45_FD_206712 | JGI IMG/M metagenome (GOLD analysis project Ga0335085, IMG submission 206712) | Soil microbial communities from Loxahatchee National Wildlife Refuge, Florida, United States - Lox_Sample_4.5 | ecosystem: Environmental > Terrestrial > Soil > Wetlands | place: USA... | reverse complement strand
CGACGACGACGACATCCCTTTTTGAGTGGTTTGAAAGCTGCTCGGCATCTTGCAGGTGAAAGTCCTGTCACAGGAAGAGGCTAGTTGCCTGTGTAGCTATGGCGTACGGGTCGAGGGCGACCGAGGCGCGGGAGCAACGCCGGAAAAACGTGGCCCCAGACCCAGACCGTGGGCGCGCGCAACTGCATAGCCCGTAACGCAAGTGAACCTCGCAAGCCTCGTAAATGTCAGCCGTGCGGTGATACTGGGAGAGCATGGTGTAGATGGTTCCGCCGAGTCTCTAGAACGGGGACGAAGGCCAGTGTCCCCGGTGGATGAACTAGCCGTTCGAAGCCGGGGGCGGAACCCGGGGTATAGAGGATGGGATGCGCAGAAAGAACCGAGCGGAACAAACGAGACCTCTACCCGTCGCGGCCCAACCCGCCGCGTAACCAAAGGTATAAGGCAACCACCGAAGTCCGGAGGAATGCGGGATAGAGGAGTCGGAGGAGGTCATAGTACCGGCGATGGCGAGGACAACAGAACCTTGCCGGAGGGAAGGAGCTCTGCTTCTGCCGTGCGAACCGCTGCGAGAGGCACTGCGTGATTGCGAAAGCTCAGAACACGCCGCTAGAAAGAGTGCGAGTACTGCAACGGACGCTATACCGCGCAGCCAAGGCGAATCCGACGCGCAAGTTCGGAGTGCTCTATGACAAGGTGTGCCGCGACGACGTTCTGCGCATCGCGTATGCACGGGTCAAAGCCAACGCCGGTGCCCCAGGCATCGACGGACAGACCTTCGAGGTAATCGAGAAGGAAGTCGGCGTAGACACGTTCCTGCGCAGCATCAAAGAACGCTTGTTGCGGCGGCGCTATCGGCCTCTGCCAGTTCGGCGAGTTTATATCCCGAAGGCGGACGGTACGCAGCGACCGCTCGGCATTCCTGTCATTACCGATCGGGTAGTGCAGGCAGCGGTGAAGCTCGTCATCGAACCTCTGTTCGAGGCGGACTTCAAGGATTTCTCGTACGGCTTCCGACCCCGGAAGAATGCTCACCAAGCGCTACGGGAAGTCTACAAGCAGCTCAACTTCGGCTGCCGATGGGTGGTCGATGCGGACATCAAGTCGTATTTCGACCGGATACCGCATGACCGCCTGCTGCTGTCTGTGCGGTCCAGAGTCATCGACCGGTCAGTGGTCAAGCTGATTGAGATGTGGCTCGACGCCGGGGTCATGGAGGAAATGCAGGTCCGAAAGGAACTGACCGGAACGCCGCAGGGCGGGGTCATCTCGCCACTGCTGGCGAACTTGTACCTCCATTGGTTGGACCGATATTGGGAGCGCAAGGGCTTCGGCGGACGCGAGCACGATGCTCACATCGTGCGCTACGCCGATGACTTTGTGATTCTGTGCCAGCAGCGGCCTGAAGTATATCTGGCCGCCGCCAAAGCGGTGCTCGACCGGCTCGGTCTGGCGCTCAACGAACAGAAGACACGGGTGGTGGATGTCCGCCGGGAATCGTTTGACTTCCTCGGGCATCGCTTCGTGGTGCAGCCCTCGAAGCGCACCGGAGCGATACGGCCATACTACTATCCCGCACCCAAAGCGATGAACGCGGTCAAGAAGAAAATCCGGGAAGCAGTCCGCGGCGGACAGCACCGGAACCTCCCCGACCTCCTGCGGGAAAGGGTAAATCCGGTCCTGCGAGGATGGGGGAACTACTTCAAGACTGGCAACTCGCGGATGCACTTTCTGCGCATCGCAAACTACACGACGTGGACGCTCTGCATCATGCTGCGGAAGAAGTACAAGAAGCGCTCGAAAGGGTGGAGGGACCATCCGCCGTCCTGGTTCTACAACTACCACGGGCTGTTCAAGCTCTATGACCTGTTGGCCCGTGGCCCAGACCGGTATGGGCATCTTGTCACGGCATAATGCTGCCGGAGCAATGGCAGTCGGAAAGCCGTGTGCGGGAAAACTGCACGCACGGTTTGACGAGGGGCCGCTGAGGCGACCACTTCAAATCAGTGGCCCACTCTACAGTAAGAAGTCCCGTTTTTGCGGAGAAGTATAGTTTTGCGAAGACGCGCCGTTCTGAGCGAAGCGCGCGGAGCCGATGGCCACGCGGCGGCGGCTTGACCTCGAGATGGCGCGGCGCGGGATCGCGCCGAGCCGCGAAGGCGCACAACGCCTGATCATGGCCGGACGCGTGCGGGTCAATTCACAGCCCGCGCTCAAGGCCGATCAGAGCGTCGACGAGCGGAGCGCGATCGCACTGGTCGGCGAAGCGCCCGAGTATGCGAGCCGCGGCGGTCTCAAACTGGCCGCCGCGCTCGATCGTTTCGGCGTCGATCCGGAGGGGCGGCGGGCGATGGACGTCGGCGCCTCTACCGGCGGCTTCACCGACGTGCTGCTGCGCCGCGGCGCGGCTCACGTCATCGCGCTCGACGTGGGGTACGGACAAATCGCCGATCGCTTGCGCCGCGATTCGCGCGTCACCGTGCTCGACCGCACCAATATCCGTCTGGTCGAAGCCTCGAGCCTTCCCTATGCGCCGGAAATCGTGACGATCGACGTAAGCTTTATTTCGCTACGCCTCGTGATCCCCCCGGTGCTTGAGCTGAGCGCCCCGGCGGTCGAGATCCTCGCGCTCATCAAGCCGCAGTTCGAGGTCGGCAAGGGTAAGGTGGGCAAGGGCGGAGTCGTCCGTGACGAGGCGATGCGCCGCCGCGCGGTCGAGGAAGTGCGGGAATTTGCCGCCGGGCTGGGGCTCGAAGTGACACAGGCGATGGAGGCGCCGATACGGCGCGCGGCGGGTAACCAGGAGTACATGGTCCTGATGCGCCGGCGGGGTGCAGGATGACGGCTTAGAGGCGAAAATTGCAAATGGGCCAAATAAAGCAGATGTCAGGCGACCTCGTTTACATTCCGGATTGCATCTCCGCCTACTTGCATTTACGCTGTTAAACGTAGCGTGGCGCAATGGCATCTGTATGGGGACCATGAAATTTAGGCTCGCATTTCTTACGGTCCTGGCCCTGGCGGGTTTATGCGTCGCGCTGCATCCGGCCAACGCGCAGACCTACGTCCAGGACGTTACTTCCGCGCCGCCTTCCGTTGCGACCGATACCGCCGGCACGTCGCAGGAATCCGCCCAGGAGACGGCGCCGGGCCGGCACGCCGGAGAGTTTTCCTACAGCGTGAGATCGGGCGATTCGCTCGGATCGATCGCTGCCACCTTCGGGATTCAGGCCGAGGATATCGCGCACGCCAACCGCCTGTCGCTCGACTCGACCCTGATGGTTGGGCAGACGCTCAAGATCCCCAACCCGTTCGCGGCGCGGATGCGCGAGCTGACCGCGGAAAATCAGAAACTCGGCGACCAGCTTGCCGACTTGCAAAAGCGCTCCGACGCCGCTGCCGCGGCGCAGGGCGACCTCAAGACCCAGGTGCAGCAGCTCACGGCCGACAGCCGCGAGTTGAATCATGAAGTGCGGATGCTGCCGTGGTGGAAGAGCGCCGTTTACGGCGCGGCGATCGTCTCGCTGATCCTGCTCGGCGTGACCGCGCTCGCGGTACTCGAATGGTTCCTGCTGCGCCGGCGCTTCATCGCGATCGCCGACCTCAACGAATCTCTGCGCCGGCTCGACCAGCGCTACCGCGCGCTGCTGGCCAAGGCGGAGCTTCGGATGCAGGAGCTTTACGGGCGGCGGCGGCGCGGAATCTCCGACGATCACCAGCGGCCCAAAATTCCCGAAGAGGCCGATCTCGAACGTCTCGATCAGCAGCTGCACGACGTGCTCGAGCGCCATCTGAAACAGCTCGGCGGACCGGTGCGTCCGCGTCGGCGCGCCCGCTGGGACGAGGAGTTCGGCGGCGCCGTTGCTCCCCCGGTCGAGGCGCGTTCGGTCCGCCGCTGAGCTTGCCGCCCCGATCCGCGGCCCCTATTCCCTCCAGCCCAAAATCTTTTGCGGACATGCAGGCGTGCACCTGCACGCGGCGCCGGCAACCCTTGTGATGCGTGCGGGGGATGGAGAATAGTGGGAGGCGCGGCAGCGCAGCTGCAGACGCAACATGGAGTAGGGCACAATGCGAAAGATCCTCATCATTGGTCTTTTGGGGCTTGGCGCGATCCTGGCCATTGGGATCGCCGGCCGGGGAAGCGCCGCGGATGCGGAAAAGACGGTTACCGGCAGCCTCGAGGACACCTTCTGTTACAACGTGGTCGGCGCGAAGGGGCCGGGTCACGCGCAGTGCGCGCTCAAGTGCGCGCAAAAGGGAATTCCGGTCGGCCTGGTCGAGAAGGGGACCGAGAAGATGTACATCCTGCTCCCGCCCAAGAACGAAGAGGGCATGCCGGAAGACGTGCTGAAGAACATGGAGAAGGAAGTCACCGTCACCGGGAAGTCCTACAATAAGGGCGGAGTCGACTTCCTGACCGTCGAATCGGTGAAATGATCCAGTGGTAGGCGACCTGCTGGGCGGCGCGGCGAATCTGTTTTCGTTTCCCGGCGCGCAGCATCTGCAGAACATCCACCCGCTGATCGTCCATTTCCCGATCGCGCTGCTGTTCGCCGCCGCCCTGATGTACTGGCTGGGATTCCTTGCGCGCCGCGAAGCATGGCTCTGGACCGGCCTCTGGACGCTCGTTCTCGCGACGCTCGGCGCGGCGGCCGCGGTGGCGACCGGACTTTACTCCGCGCCGGGCGTGATGCTGGCGCCCTCGGTCAAGACCGCGCTACTCGTGTACCATAAGCGGATAATGATCGCGGTGCTCATCCTGAGCGCGGCGCTCACGATGTGGGCGGCGGCGGCGCGGCCGATGCCGGCGCGCGGACGCGGGGCGTTCCTGGCGCTGCTGCTGCTGGCGGCGGCGCTTATCGCCAAGGGCGCGGACTATGGCGGACGGATGGTTTACGACTACAACGCCGGCGGCTATGCCTGTGGACAGCCGATCGAGTTCAGCCATTAGCCGATGCTTTGTTTTGGCGGAAAGCTCATCCGGACCATGCGGTTGCATGCAGAAGGAACGGCGATGCGGCGCACGCTATGGCGATTGATCGTTTTCGGCGCGGCGTTCGCCTTCGCGGCCTGCTCGATGCTCCATAGCGGCAAGCCGGCTGCGTCCGGCGCACCGTCCGCCTCTTCTGCCGAGGCTTCATCCGACGCTTCCGCCCAGGCCTCGCCGTCGGCCGAGGGCAGCCCGGCTGAAGCCGCGCCCGGCGCCGAGAGCACACCCGGCGCCGAAGGCGCGTCGAGCGACGCTAATCCGCCGGCGCCCGGCGCCACCGTCGCGGTCTCCTACGCGCACAAGGGCGATTATCTGGCCTCGCTCAGCGTGTCGAAATACAGCGGCGCCGAGATGGTCGAGTCGCGAAATGTCGATCCTCAACATGTGGAGTCGATCATCCTTTTCGACGGCGGAGTGACGGTATGGGAGATCAAGGCGGATACCGGCGTGTTCTCGAAGCTGCCGGTGCTGGGCTCGGGCGACAAGTTCGCGGTCAAGTCGGTCGCCTACGGCAAGCTACCCGATCATTTTGTGCAGGCGACGCCGGACAGCGGTCAGCCCGAGCCGCTCGAAACCGGCCACTACTACATCTTCACCGCTCAGCGCGCCTCGGGAACGCTGAGCTATGAGGCCGTGCGGGTCGAAGCGGACGGCACGCTCGACGGTTATGCGGCGGAGCCGCGCGCCGGCACGAGCTACGTCCTCTGCTGCAACGTGAACCCGGATTTCGTGCAGCCCGCTCCGCCGCTGGTTCCGCCGGCGGACTCGGACTCCGGGCCCTGATCGGCCCGAGCACGATCACGCACCGCCGCGGGCGCGACGGACTAGATTTTCAGAAAAATTTCCCGGGTGCCCTCGGCGCTGAGTTTTTTGACCGAGGTTACGCGATCGCTCATCTGCGCGAGCGTAGAAAGTTCGCTCGAACCGACGTCGACCAGCACTGCGAAGATCGAAAACTGCAGCTCCTCTTTGCGCCGGCGCAGGCCGGCGAGCCACTCGGGCGCAACCTGGCTCTCGCCGTCGGTGATGATCACGATGTCGGCGCGGCGCAGCCGCTTGTGCTCGACAAGCTCCATCGCGGCGTCGAGCGGCTGCTGAAAGTCGGTGCCACCGCCCGGAAAATACTCCGCAAGCTCCATCACCTTCCCGAGTTCCGGCTGGTAGCGGCGCTCCCGGTTGAGATCGAGCACCTTCAGGCTGCCAGGACCCGAGGAAAACAGCACCACGCGAAAGAGCCGCCGCTGCCGCCGCGCGATATCCATCAGGGTAAGGCTCACCGCCTTGGCCCACAGCTCCTTGTCGCCCTCCATCGAGGAGCTTACGTCGATGCACACGACCATCGGGCCCTTGCCCTTCTGCTCCTCGTCGCGCAGGCGGTACTGGAGCAGCTCGCCCTCGAGCAGACGGCGGCCGAAGTCGCGCTTGAGCGCCGGATGATGCATCGCGAGCAGCTCGGCCGGGATCATCCGGCCGAGCTCGGCGCCGCGCTCGATGTCGTAGGCCTCGGCCGCGCCGCGCTCCATCGTCTTGCGCCTGAGCGCCCGCGCGTCCTGCTTGAAGCGGCCGACTAGGCGCGCTAGCTCGCCGAGTTTGCGGTTGCGCGCGAGGTGACGGCCGAGCTCCAGCCGCTCGCCGGCCGAGAGCCGCCCGCCCTGACCGAACTCGAGGCTGAAGTCATGACTGTCCTGCGCGACCCGGTCGATCTCCTGCGCGAGCCCGATGGTCTTCGCTTCCAGCCGGCGCAGCTCGCTATGGTCGGCATGCCCGATTTGTTCGCTCACCTGCCGCGCCTTCTGATTGAGCCGCGCCTCGGAAACCTGGGCCGCGCGCGCAGCGGCCTCTTTCAGCTTTTCGAGCTTTTTCTTCAGCTCCCCGTCCGCCGCCTCTTCACCTTCGGCCGGTGCGGCCGCCTCGGTTATCGCCTTGAGCTCGTCGGCGCGCTGGGCGAGATCCTCTTCCTGGTGATCGAGGTCCCAGAGGTCAAGGAGTTCGCGGCGATTCAGCAGACGCTCGGAGCGCACCAGTTCAAGCGCCTGCTCGGCGAGCGCCAGCGCCGCGATGGCGGCTTTGTCTTCCTCGAGCATAGTCCGGCTCTTGAGCACCTCGAAGGCGGGCGAGGCGACGAGGCGCTCGAGGATAGTGCGGTTGAGGATCGCGCTCTTGCGCACGGCGTCGGGCTTGAGCCAAACGAGATTGTATTTGAACAGTGCGGAGAACAGATCGGCGAGCAGCGCGTCGAAGTGCGGAATGAGCCGGCGGCCGGCCTCGACCAACTCGCTGATCGCGCCCGCGCCGAGCCCGATATCGCTCCACGCGCGGCGATCGTAGCTGTCGCTTTCGATCCAGGCGCCGCCGGCCGGTACGACCGGAATGTACAAGCGCCGCGGTTTGGCTGCCTTTTTCGCCATCGCTGGTATTGGCTGCGCCGCAGGCGCGCCTTCCTGGAGAGCGTATCGATGATGAGCCTAGCAGGAGCTCGGACTGTGTTAAAATGACCAGACGGGCAGCCCTTGCGCGGGTCCTTTGCACGAACCAAAATCGTCGCAGAGCATCGGCTGCCGATCGGTCAGGGTTGACGAGGGTCCGCTCGAAGAGGGTATCCGGCGACGGGTCGTTGACGGGATGGAAACTCCAGCATCACAGGGCGAATTATCCCAGCGCCAACATGCAGTGCTGCTCGCGACGGTGCAGGAGTTCATCGCGACCGCGGGGCCGGTGGGCTCGCAACAGATCGCGATGCGCTATCCGCTGGGCGTGCGCGCCGCGATGGCGCGCAACCTGATGGCCGAACTGGAGAGTGCGGGATATCTTCGCCAGCCCCACACCTCAGCCGGCCGCGTCCCGACCGACCGCGCGTTTCGCCACTATGTGGACCATGTGATGGCGGTGCGGCACCTCGGGTTCCAGGACCGCGCGCAAATCGAACTGTGCTATTCGGCCGGGCCGCGAGAGCTTGGCGAGGTGATGCGCGAAACCTCGCGCCTGCTCGCGCTCTTGACCGGGCAGGCGGCGATGGTGATGGCGCCGCGGCTCGAGCTGATCAAGCTCGAGCGCGTGAGCTTCATCCATCTGCGCGAGCGCGAAGTGCTGGGGATTTTCGTCGCCGCCGCCGGCGGCGCGCATCAGCGGCTCGTGCAGACCGCGACCGACCACGGCCAGGAGGAGCTCGACCGCATGGCGCGCTACCTCAACCAGGCGCTCCACGGGCGCACGCTGGAGGAGGCGCGCGAGTGGATCGAGGAGCGCCAGCGCGAGGATCGCGCCCGCTACGATCGCTTCATGCGCGCGGCGCTCGCGCTCGGCGGCGCGCTGGCCGAACGGGCCGGTACCTCTGAGGTTTACGTCGAGGGCAGCGCAAAGGTGGCCGACCAGCCCGAGTTCGCCGACCACAACCGACTGCGCGAACTGCTTCATGCGCTCGAGGACCGCAGCGCGCTGCTCGACCTGCTCGAGCACAGCGTGGCCCGCAACGAACTCACCGTGTCGATCGGATCGGAGAACGTCGACGCGCGCCTGGCGAGCCTGAGCGTGGTCGCCGCCTCCTATCAGAGCGGTGCGATGCCGCTTGGGAGCGTCGCGGTCGTCGGCCCGGTGCGGATGGATTACGAGCGGGTCATCCCGCTGGTCGATTACACCGCGCGTACGCTCTCGCGCCTGCTCGAACACTGAGCGCGCCGCCACATCCGCACGCGCCAGCCCCCTGACGCGCCTGGATCGTCAGCGGCTTCCAGAATGTGTCAGGAAGAGGAAGCATGAAGAAAATAATAGTCGTGGTCGCAGTCGTGGGCCTGCTCGGCTATTTCAGCTTCGGAGTGTTCGTGCGGGCCTATCGTCAGCACCAATGTAACAAGTACGCCGACGCCGTGAAGGGATTTGCGCGGGACCGGGATACCGGCGTTTCCGCGGATGCGATGCGCGCGAAGCTGAAGGCGCTGACGCCGCAAAACGATCCCGCCGTCCAAAACATGGTGGAGAGCACGGTCACCGGAATTTACGGCCATCCGGAGCTGTCGCCGGACCAGTGCGCCGCCGTCGCACTCGACGCCTGCATGAACCTCAACCCCCACCAGGAAGAATAGCGGGAAGACGGCGCACCGCGCCGTGCCGCCATGCGGCTCGTTTCGCACGAGCCGCCCGGCGCGGATGCGAAAATCGGGGTTTGAGAAGGCCGGAGCCCGCGCTATTTGACGTAGATCACGCCGAACTGGTTGTCGGTCACGCGGCCTGCGTCGTCCATCGTGAAGTTCGACGTGATATAGCCGCTGGCACCGGCGAACTGTCCCTCGCCGCCGTCGACCCGCCACATCACGGCGCCCGACTTGACCTTCGGCTCCGGGCTGTCGCCGAGATGCCCCTGTCCGACCGTGCTGAAGCGCAGGCGATGATTCCCGTCGCCGAAGCGGATGGTGCCCGACTCGACGAACGACGTCTCGCCGGTAATCGTCACTTCGGATTCGAACGAGGCCTTGCCGCTACCGGCCGGCTGCAGGCTGCCCTGCACGCCCTCGGCGCCGACAGTCGTGCTTAACGTGCAGCTGGTAGAACTCGTCGCGGCCTTGAGAACATTCGGCGACGGCCCCGGCCCGCCCTGCCCCTTGAACTGCATGGCATAGATGATCTGCTTCATCGTTCGTTCTCCTCGAGGTGATTTGCTCCGCGCCTTTGGGCTGAATAACTGCAATCGAGGCGAAAAGGCAAATTAAATCGGCCGCGCCTCGAGGAACGTGCGGCAGGCAGCCGTTGCTAATCTTTACCTGATCTTCGATGCCACATTCGGATTATGCCTTCGGATCCTCAAATCGACCGGTAATTGCCGCTTGGTTTAGTTTTTGCCCAACACTATCAGGGACATGGCTATGGAAACCGCTTTCTTTCTCTTACGAGAGCTTTAAGCGGCAATGTCCTCAGAGGGCAGGGGGGACCCGATGAAACGACGCATTGACGTTGCGGCCCTTCGGCGGATTGTGGACCGCGACGGTGTTCGAGGTGCCGGGACGAGTGCCGCCGTCGGCAAAACCGTTGTGCGACGACGCGTCCTTGGCCGCGGTGGTTATCTGCGAGCTGCCGCCGCCGATGGCAATTTCATCGGCACCTGCGACCGCCCCCGCATCCGCCGCGCTCTGCATCAGCCGCCGCGTGGTCCACAAGTTCCCTACATCCACGGCCACGGCCGCGATTCCGACCAGCATGGCAATGGCGATGCTGATCAGGAGAAAAGTCTGTCCGGGATGCCTGTGTCGTATCCGCTGTAGTACGTCGGGCCGTATGCGGCGAATTCCAATGCGGTCCAGGTGGACGTCTCGGAGAACCAGCCGACCTATTTTATGAGGGTATTCGGATGGCACTCTGTCCCAGTATCTACCACTGCCACCGCTGTGACGCTGGGGTCGGGCTCGTGCATCTACGCGCTCGATCCATCCGCTTCGGGGGCGATAGACGTCGGCGGCAGCGCGAGCGTCAGTTCGGGCTGCGGTCTGTATGACAACTCGACCAGCGGTTCAGCCCTTATCGTGAGCGGCGGCGGGACGATCACCGCTCCGCTGGTGGGCGTGGCCGGAGGAACGACCGTGAACGGTGGTGGCAGTACGCCTCCGACGACGGGGATTGCCCAGTTCGGCGATCCGCTCGCCTACATCGCGGAGCCGACTGTCCCGAGCGGTGCGTGTTCGAGCTACCACACCCAGAATATCAGCGGGCCAATTACCGCTCCGCAAACGTACTGCGGAGGCATCCATATCAACGCCGGCAACACGGTCACTTTTAGTTCCGGCCTGTACATCATCGACGGCGGCGGAATCACGATCGACGGCGGCGCCACGGTCAGCGGGTCGAACGTGACCTTTTATCTGACAGGGGGCAACGGCAACGGCAACAATGCGTCAAACTATTCCGGCGTCACAATCAACAGCACCGCAACCGTCAACCTGAGCGCGCCGTGCACCGCGTCGGGCGGCGACATCGCGGGGATGCTCTTCTTCCAGGACCGCTCGATCACGAACGGTCACGGAAGTTCGATCAACGGCAGCGCGAGTTCGACCTTCAGCGGCGCGATCTATTTTCCGACTACTCCACTCGCCTATGCGGGGAGCACCGGCGCCAACATGTTCACGCTGCTGGTCTCCGACACGCTGAGCTTCCTCGGCAATTCCACCGTGGGCAACAACTTCAGCTGTCTCGCCAACGGATCACTGGTCAAGGACGCAGCTCTGGTTCAATAGAGGAGGAAAATACGGTGACTAGATGGCGGAAATTTTCCACAGGACAAGGCGCGACCGAACTGGCCCTGGCACTGCCGTTAGTCGTGGTCCTGCTGTTTGTCGTCTGTCAGTTTGCCCGTGTGTTTTACGTGGCGATGGGCGTCGCCAGCGCGGCGCGCGCCGGCGTACAGTACGGGGCGCAGAGCTATGTGAAAGCCATCGATACCACCGGGATGAACACGGCGGCGACCAGCGACGGCAAGAATATACCGGGGCTGACGGCCTCCTCGACTCATTTCTGCATGTGCGACGGCAATCAGTGCAGTCCCACGCAGAGCACTCCTTGCGTCGTTTCCTGCAGCGCGCCGCCCTCCACTTGCACCGAGCCCAAGGTCTTCGTGAAGGTGACCACCAGCGCAACCTTCCAGACGGGGATTAGCTGGGGTCTTCCGAGCACCATCCCGTTGAGCTCGATCGCGGTGCTCCAGGCACAGAAGGGGACGTCATGAAATCGCGCGCCCGAATCGATCCGCGAGGCCGCCTGCGCGGGTGGTTGCGCGGACAGACCTATGCGGAGTTCATGATGGTCGTGCTGCCGACGATATCGCTCATTTTCGGCATCTTCAGCTTCGCCATGATCATCTACACCTACAGCTTCCTCTCCAATGCCGCTCGCGACGCCGTCCGCTATGCGATCGTGCACGGCTCGAAGAGCTCATCGCCGGCAACCGGCGACACGATCCAGACCTACGTGCGCAACGAGGCAAAGGGCATCAATCCCAGCGCGATTTCGGTTACTTCCTGCTGGAATCCTCAAGCGCCGCCCAACCAGTGCCCAGGCGCGACCGGAAACAATTCGCCGGGTAAAGTCGTTAGCGTCAGCGTCTCGTACAGCTATCATCCGTTCTACCCCTTCAGCGCCGTGACCCTGCCGTTGACGAGTTCGGCGCAGATGGTCATCGACTACTGGTCGGCAGCTGACCGGCATCGCTCTTTTGCGCCCCCGCACGCGTCGTCGCTTGCGGGGGCTTTTCTTTTCGCGCGATTTTCTGCGACAAACTTGATGCTAGAGGCGCCGCTTTCGTCAGTTCGCGAGGCACGAGACAGGGGCGACAGGGCTCTCGATTCATCCAGGAGATAACCGAATCATAGCGGAATATATCGAGGTAGAGCAGGCGCGGCCGATGAGCGGGCTCAGGGTTGTGCTGACGCCCGGGGTGCCGGGTCCCTGGAGCGAGGCGGCCAAGGGCATCCTGTTCGTCAAGAAACTCCCCTACGTCAAGGTGCGCCAGGAGCTGGGCGGCGCGAATCGCGCGCTGCTCGATTGGACCTCCCAGGCGAGCGCTCCCGTGATGGTCTGGAACCAGGAATGGCCACGCAGTATATGGAACGACCAGCTAAACCTGGCCGAGCGGCTCCAGCCGAATCCGCCGCTGATTCCGGCCAAGCTCGAGGATCGCGCCCTGATGTTCGGCTATGCCAATGAAATATGCGGCGAGAACGGATTCGGCTGGTCGAAGCGGCTGATGATCATGCGCCAGGGCCTTGGCAATCCCGACGAAGCCGGCCGCCGGCTTTTCACCTATCTCGTTGAGAAGTACGGATATGACAAGGCTGCTGCCGAGGCCGCACCGGCGCGGCTGGTGGGAATCCTGCAGGCGCTGACCGCGCGGCTCGAACAGCAGCGCGGGCGCGGCAGCCGCTTCTTCATCGGTGACTCGCTAAGCGCGCTCGATATCTATTGGGCGACTTTTGCGGCGATGCTCAATCCGCTGCCCGACGAGCTATGTCCGCTGTCGCCGGCGTTCCGGCGCGTGTACACCAACACCGATCCGGACATCAAGCAGGCCACGGCGCCGATCCTGCTCGAGCATCGTGACTTCATCTATCACAGCTTTCTCCAGCTGCCGGTGGATTTCTGAGCCGCCCGCGCGGCGCCCGGCGCCGCGCGAAGACGTCAGGACTTGAGCTCAGAACTCGAGCGCGAGCACCGCGTCGCGCACGCGTGCGCTTTCGGTGGCAAGCGCGTCGAGCGTCGCGCGCGCCCCGGCGAGCGCGCCGCCCGTGCCGAGCGTTTCCAGGGCGCCGCACAACTCGTCGAGGCGGGCCGCGCCGAAATTGGCCGCGCTGCCGCGGAGCGCATGGGCTTGCAGCGCGAGGCCGCGCGCATCCGCGCGGTCGATCGCGCCGCGAATTGCGCCGAGCCGCGCGGGAAGGTCGGCGACGAAAAGATCGATCATTTCGCCGACCACGGATTCCTTACCGGGCATTGAGCGGCGCAGCCGATCGATCCGCGCAAGGGTGATGACCTCGGCGCCGACCGCCTCTGCGGCGGCACCCAGGTTGGCGCGCGAACTATTGCTGTTCGCCGGGGTCACTGCCGCGCGCCTGGCCGAACGATTCGTTGCCCAGCCGCCGCATGAAGCGGTAGAGCGTCGCGCGGCCGATACCAAGGCTGCGCGCCGCCTCGGCCCGATTGCCCTTGGCCTTGGCCAGCGCCCGCGAGATTCGCTCGCCCGCCGCCTTGTCGAGATATTCGCTAAGCCCCACGTCACCGCTTTCTTCGAGGGCGGCAGCGCGGCGCGCGCGCAGATCGGCCTCGTTCAACGCGGGCGCGCCAAGCGCATTGTCGGTGCGGGCCTCGCTCGCGGGATGAGCCGGCAACGCGCCTCCGACCCGATCGAGCATCAGGTCCGCGGCCGCGATGATGTCGGTGCGGTGAGCACCACGGCCCGCTCGATCGCATTTTCAAGCTCACGCACGTTGCCCGGCCACGAATGCCGAAGCAGCATCTCCGCGGCCTCGGCGTCGAGCGTCATGTGACGGGAGGTCTCGGCCGCCATCCGGGCGAGAAAGGCGCGCGCCAGCGGGAGAATATCCTCGCGCCGCTCGCGCAGCGGGAGGAGCTGAATCGGGATCACGTTGAGACGGAAGTAAAGGTCTTCGCGAAAATTGCCCGCGGACACCTTGTCCTTGAGCGAGCTGTTGGTTGCCGCCACCACGCGCACGTTGATCCGCCGCGGTTTCGCGCCGCCGACGCGCAGCACTTCGCTCTCCTGCAGCACGCGCAACAGTTTGGCCTGGAACTCGGGGCTGATGTCGCCGATCTCGTCCAGCAAAAGCGTTCCGCCCGACGCCCGCTCGAAGCATCCCTGGCGCGCCGCGACCGCGCCGGTAAAGGCGCCCTTTTCATGGCCGAACAGCTCGCTTTCGAGCACGCTCTCGGCAAACGCCTTGCAATTCACCGCGACAAACGGCCGCCCCACCCGGTCGCTCCAGTAATGGACCAGGCGCGCAATCAGCTCCTTGCCGGTGCCGCTCTCCCCCTGGATCAACACCGTCGAATGGCTGGCCGCTATCCGCCGCACCAGTTCCATGAGCCTGCGGCTCTCGATACTTTCCGCGACCACCGCGTCCGGACCGAAACGCCCGGACAATTCCTGGCGCAGGGTGTCGTTCTCATGCTGGAGTTGATCGAGTTCGAGCGCGCGCTTGACCCGCGTCTGCAGCTCGATGACCTCAACCGGCTTGGTAACGTAGTCGAACGCGCCCGCATGCATCGCCGTCACCGCGGCCGAGATGCTGCCGAAGCGGGTGACCAGGATTACCGGCAGGTTGGGGGCGCGGCGATGCAACTCGGTGAGCAGCTCGTTGCCCTCCATGTTCGGCATCATAATGTCCGAGATCACCACGTCGGCGGAACGCCGCTCGAAGGCGGCCAGCGCCTCGCGCCCGTCGCTGCAGATTTCGATTTCGCGCGTGGGATCGCTCAGCGCCTGCTCGAACAGGCGCTGGTCAACCGGATTGTCTTCAACGATCAGTATTCTGTGCATACGGATTGTCTTCAACGAGCAGGATTCATCGTCGGTCCCGCCCCCCGTCTCACAAGGATTATTGTTGCTTGGCGGACAAAAGCATGACGCGGCCGTGCGCCGCATGCTGCTGGCGCTTACGCCCGACCGCTGAAC
>Ga0335085_10008972_pt1 | contig 15156 bp, 15 predicted proteins | sample Lox_Sample_45_FD_206712 | JGI IMG/M metagenome (GOLD analysis project Ga0335085, IMG submission 206712) | Soil microbial communities from Loxahatchee National Wildlife Refuge, Florida, United States - Lox_Sample_4.5 | ecosystem: Environmental > Terrestrial > Soil > Wetlands | place: USA... | reverse complement strand
TTTTCCGAAATTTTCTCTCCCGCTACCGGTCGTAAGTGAGACCATGGCCTTCTTACCCCGGAACGAGCCCGTTTCGTACCATTTTCCCCGGCCATAAATCCTGCCCATCACGAATACACGGTCCACCCAGCCCTTCAGGATTGCCGGCATGCCGAACCACCAGAGCGGAAATTGCAGCACCAGCACATCGCACCAGAAGAGCTTTTCCATCTCCGCTTTGATCTCCGGCGCAAAGCCATCGTGCTCGCTGGCGTAAAGCTCCTCGCGTTGCTGCTTGTAGTAGTCCGGGTCGCAAACGGTCGTAAAATCGCGCCGGTCGGCAGTTGGCTGCCAGTTCATCGCATACAGATCGCTGTGCGCAACGCAATGCCCTTGCTCACGTAGATGCCGCACGGCATCATTCACCAGCGCGTGGTTAAAGCTCTTCGGTTCCGGATGGGCGGTTACGAAAAAATAATGGCTCATACTCTCTCTTTAATCCTCAATACGGATTATATTTGTATCATTATATTTAACAAGTATGATATTTTTTATGATATACTAATCTTTATCATAGTATTGAGCGCGCTTGCAGATGGCCCAACGTTCCAAAACCGCGATGTGCCCGGTCGAAACCACTCTTTCCGTGGTTGGCGGCAAGTGGAAGTCAGTTATTTTGTACTATTTGCTCGCCCGCCCTGTGATGCGTTTCAACGAGTTTCAAAAAGTCATGCCCGGCATTACGCCGCAGATGCTCTCCCGCCAGCTTCGCGAGTTGGAGGCCGATTCGCTCCTTCGCCGCAAGGTCTATCCCCAGGTTCCTCCCAAGGTCGAGTACACGCTGACCGAGTTCGGCCAGACGCTCAAGCCAGTCATCTTTGCCATGATGAAGTGGGGACTTGACTACGAAAGCCGTCAACAGCTATCACCTGTCTCTGGATAAATCCTCGGGCATTTTTTGTTCTGACACGCGGAACCACCTCGTTCGTTCCGGCACACTGAATCGCCTTCTTATCCGTTTGAGGGGTCGAAGCCTCTACAATCGAACTGTGCGCGGCTGGTCAATTCCGCTGGGGCGATGGATGGGCGTGGAGATGCGCGTCCATATTTTCTTCCCCTTGTTGATCCTGGTGCTCTTCGCCATTAGTGGCGCCGACAGTTGGCCCCGCGGACTGGCTCTGTTCGTCCTCCTCGTAGCAGCGGTTACGGTGCGCGAAACCGCGCGGCTGCTGGTAGCGGCCTGGCTGGGACTGCGCCTGCGCGCCATTCTGCTTCTGCCGATCGGCGGCCTGTTTGCTTACGCCAACCCCGAAAGCCAGGAGATCGCCAACCAGGGCAGAGGGCAGATTGCTCTGGCGCTGGCTGGTCCGCTGGCGAATCTGGTCACTGCCCTTGCTATTGCGGGCGCCATTCTGGGCGCCAGCGCCGATGTGCGGCTCTTTGACCAGCCGTTCATCACTCCCGCCCACCTTCTACGCAGCCTGGTCTGGACGCAGGCATTTCTGGGACTGCTTCATGTGTTGCCCGCTTATCCGCTCGACTGCGGCCGGCTGATTCGCAACAGCTTTGCCCGCAGGCACGGATTTGGTTCCTCGGCCCGCACCGTTGCAGGCCTCGGTCAGGGGCTGGCTTTGATTGCCATGCTGGCCGGCATGTTGCTGCGCGATCCCTGGCTGATCATCGCCGGCTTCTTCGTCATGATCGGCGCGCAGGTCGAGGATCAGGGGGTGCTCTTCCAGTCGGTGGTCGATACCGTGCGCATGCGCGAGGTCATGCTCACTGACTTTGCTACGCTGTCGCCCTCTGACACGCTGGCCGACGCCCTGTATCGCTGCGTGCACTCGCTGCAGGAGGACTTTCCCGTCGTGCGCGGCCCGCAACTGGTCGGTATTATCTCCCGGCAGCGCATTCTCGATGCCCTGCGCAACGAGGGCAATGGCTACGTGCAGTCCGTCATGTCGCGCGCCTTCCAGGTGGCTCGGCCTGAGGACACGCTCGGCGCCACCATCCGCCGCCTCACCGCGGGCCAGGGCCTGCCCCTGATTCCGATCACCGAGAGTGGGCGCATCGTGGGCGTTGTGAGCGTGCAGAATCTCATGAGCTCCATGTCGCTGCTCGCCGAGCAGCGGCGAGTCGAACGCCAGGAATCTGGTAACTGATGGCTCGTTTGACCGACCACCCTTCATCAGGGTGTGCCCCGGGTCCCGATTTTGGGACCCGGGAGACCACGTCAGCCACGCCACTTGCTCCCGGCCTCTACCTGGTCGCCACTCCCATCGGCAACCTCGGCGACATCACACTGCGCGCGCTCGACGTACTGCGCGGTGTCGATCACATCGCATGTGAAGATACGCGCCAGACGCAAAAGCTGCTCAACCATTTCGAAATCGCGAAGCCCACGGTAAGCTGCCACGAGCACAACGAGCGCACCCGCGCCGCGGAACTCATCCAAAACATCAAGGCCGGGAAGGCCATCGCGCTCGTCTCCGATGCCGGCACGCCGGGCGTAAGCGACCCTGGCTCCTGGCTGGTTCGCGAAGCGATCGCCGCCGGCGTCGCGGTGATTCCCATTCCCGGCGCCAATGCCGCCATCAGCGCGCTCGTTACCTCGGGACTTCCTGCTGACGTGTTTGAGTTCCTCGGTTTTTTGCCGGAGAAAGCCGGCGCCCGCCGCACCTTCCTCGAAAAACTCGCCGCCCGCTTTCAAGCTGACCCCCGCGAAACCGCGCGCACATTGATCTTCTACGAGGCGCCGCACCGCATTCTCGATACGCTCGCCGATCTTGAATCTGTTTGGGGTCCTGACCTCTCTATCGTTGTTGCCCGCGAAATCACCAAGCTCCACGAGGAGTTTCTGCGCGGAACCGTCGCGGAGGTGCGACGGGAACTCGCCAGCCGCGACCGGATTCGCGGAGAAATTACATTACTGATCGAAGCGCCGTCGAAAAAAGAATCGCCCGAAACCACCCTGAGCGCGGCTTCCGCGCACGAAAAGCTTACCGACCGCGTCGCGCGCATGATTGCCGAGAGTGGCCCTGACACCAAACCGGACGCGCAAATCGACGAGAAGGAAGCCCTCAAGCGCCTCGCCCGCGAACTCGGCCGCTCAAAAAGCGAACTCTACCGCGAACTGCAACGCGAACGCGCCAGAAAACGATAGTCTGTGGCGCGATAGAAGATGCGCGCCGGCTCCTGCGCTCCTTAGTCCCTAGTCCTGCTCTTTTCGTCCAGAAACGATTGCAGAATCAGGGTCGCTGCCACCTGGTCCACCAGGTTGCGGTGTTTCTGCCGCTCGTGCCCGGCTTCATATAGAATCTGATGCGCCTCACGGGTAGTTAACCGTTCATCCCAAAGGTGAATCGGCAAACCCGTCCATTCGCCCAGGGCGGCGGCAAAGGCCAGTGTTCTGGCTGCCTGCGGGCTCAGTTCACCGGAAAGGTGCACAGGATTGCCCACTACAATTCCTGCTACGCCAAAGCGGCGGCAAAGGCGCGCCAGTGAGCGCAGGTCTTCTCGCCGGTTCCGCCGCCGCTCGAGCGTCAGCACCGGCTGCGCAGCAAGGCCCAATTCGTCCGACACGGCCACGCCGATGCGGCGGCTGCCGACGTCGAGGCCGAGAAAACGGAGTGGACCGGAAAGGCTCAGAAAGCGGGCTCCTGGTTCCTAGCTTTAACCTAAGGCCTTCGCCATGTCCGGAGGCTACCTCTTAAATCGGTCGGCGACCGCCGCAAGGAAGATCGTAGCCTGGACCCAACCCCAGACGATCAGCGCCCAACGAGTAAAATTCAGAACCCCGTACGTGCTAATGAAGTAGAGCCAGTCAACGCGAGGAAACCACGCCGCTCGGAACTCTGCACTTGCATTCGGGGCCCACATCACATCCATGCCCAGCTTAATCGGGGGAACGGCGTTCTCCAGTGTGTAAGCGAATGGTTGAAACCTGGGGTAAAGCGGCGAAACCGGCTTGCTTTGATCACCTGCTATCGAAGGGCGGTCAGGGTGCTGAGGATTAGGCCGTTTGGCGTCTTCGAATGAATACACGGAATTCGGTTGGAAGTGTACCGACTCGGTCATTGCTCCCTTGTCCCCGCCCCACGTGAACACACAGCTGCCCAACAAAAGAGTCCCCACAATTGACCAGAGAATGCGGATCGGGTTCTCTTCAAGCCAAGCGAACCCCCTCTTCCACAACCGCACAAAAAGCCAGCGTCTTTCCGCCTGCAGGCAACGAAACGCATAAATTACGTGCCTGGCCCCTTTGCGATCGCCCTTTGACTCGAGGTGTTTAGCTAAGAACATCCATGGCTGGGCCTCCAGGCTGCGATCTTTCGGCTGCCGCTTCAGCCAGTCGATACGCTCGTTCGCGTCAAGCTGCAATTCCGCAATCTCGTGCCCGCCTTCCAAGCTCTTCCTGAGTGTATCCTGCGACAGCCCTTCTTGAAGCGTCACTTCGTCGTATACAAATCCATCGAAAATAGCATTCCCCTCCTTCGGCCAACTGGCTTTGTCGTCGCGGAGGTTTCTCAATCTCGCGCCGGTTAGATCCAAGGAAGCCTCGAATGGGTTCAAGATCCCTAGCCACCTCAAGTCGCCTAAGAGATTGATATTGCTGCACTGAATTTCGCCGACCTTTGCCGAGCAGAAATCGAGGTAACTCCCGATTTGCGCTCCCCAAAGACTGATCTTGCCGGTAGCCTCGAAGCCATCCCGAAAGAAGACGTCTCCCTTGATGGTTGCGCGGTCGGCAGTAAGTGCGTATTGAACCCGATGCCGGAGTTTCGCACCGGAGCAATCGAGGTCGCCTTTTATGTTTACTCCGACGAAGCGAACGTCGCCATCAGACTCGAACTCAGGCCCGGACTCGGTCCGGAGAAATACGTCGCCAATCGTTGAACTGCTCGCTTCGAGAGAGACCTTTTCGGCAGAGAGCTTCGCCCCAGAGCAAAAGAGTTGGCCTGAGATGTCAGCGGCAATAAGTGAAATTGTACCCTCGGATTCGAAGCGCCGCAGCGTCGGATCCTCGTGGATGCTCAAGAATACGTCTCCGCCGATGTTAGCGCCATCTGCGATAAGCGCACCGTCTTTGGCCCTCAGGTGCGCGCCGGCGCAATCTACATTACCGCCGACGTGTGCACCGACTATGCGTACCTCGCCCTGCGACTCGATGCGACGCAGAAACAGATGGCCGTGGATTGCCACCTGATCAGCAGCGATGCCCCCGGCTAGTGATGAGGCAAAGAAGTAGATCCCCTGCGTTGTCGCATACTTGAGGCTGATTTCGGCCGTAAACTCGCAGTAGCGGAAATCAAGGGCGCGCGATACAGTACATTCCTCCAGGTCCAACCTACCTTTAATGATCGCGCCATACACGCGAATGCCCTTCGGATCGATGTGCGGCGCGGCTTCAGGGTCCGTCGCCAGCCAACGCAGAAACTCCGCGCGAACAGTGGGGCGAGGTGTCGCAACGCCTGGCGCGGGAGGATCGGCAGAACTGGCGGAATCATGCAGGATTCCCTTTTCGGTTGGCGTGATACAGGTGTCGAAATGTTCGACTGCAAGTTCATCAAGGTTCTTGAATCGAATCTCGTCTAATTTAATCACGATGCAAATTCCGTCCTTGCACAAGAGTCGCTTGGGGGTATGGCATCCAGTTTGCACCAGAAGGGCGGGAAGACCAAGCAGGAAATTCTCGAACCAACCGTCGGGACCGGTGGCTAGGTGGCGGATTGGTGCCGTCATCTGCCCGCAGCAGCCCGGGTAGAATCGAATAGATAGCAAGAAAGAAATCTGTGCGTTCTTGAGCGGAATCAGAATCTAAAGCAACGACACGCCTGCTTTGGTTCAGCTCAGGACATTGAAGGGTAAAGAATAACGGAATGGCAAGCCGCAAAAGAAAGAGCAGGAAGAAGAGTTCTGGCGCGGCGAGAGTCTTTGGGGCCCTCCTCGTTCTGTTGTTGCTCGTGGCCGGCGGGTTGGCGTGGCTGGTGCTCTCGCCCTACGGTCCGGAGACAGAGACATTCGTCAATGTGGCGCCTGGTTCCTCTGCGGCGGCCATCGGCCGCGAGCTGGAAGCGACGGGCGTGGTGCGCAGCCGCTACGCCTTCGATCTGGTACGCTGGCTCCGGCGCTCAACGCTTGAGGCCGGCGTGTATCGCTTCGACCATCCTGCGCCGGTGACAGAAGTGTATGCGCGGATTGCACGGGGCGATGTATTTACCCTCGCGTTGACCGTACCGGAGGGCGCGAACATCTTCGACATCGCAACGCGCGTCGAACAAGCAGGGCTGGGCACGCGACAGAATTTCCTCGACGCGGCCGTGAGCCAGACAAATCTGGTGGCAGATTTAGACCCTGGAGCGAAAACGCTGGAGGGCTACCTGTTCCCGGATACTTACCGTTTTGCGCCGACGGTCAGCGCGGTACAAATGGTCACTGCGATGGTGCGGCGGTTCCGCGTGGTGGCCGCGCAGCTGGGGTTGAAGGAGAATGTGCATCAGGTGGTGACGATGGCTTCGCTGGTCGAGCGCGAGACCGCGGTGGATGCAGATCGCCCGCTCGTAGCCAGCGTCTTTGAGAATCGTCTGGCCAAGAAGATGCCGCTCAACACCGATCCTGCAGTCATCTATGGGCTGGAGCTGACGGGCCAGTGGCGGGGCGTCATTCACCAGAGCGATTTGACCCGCGACACCCCCTACAACACCTATCTGCATGCCGGCTTGCCGCCGGGCCCGGTGGCGAATCCCGGCATCCCGTCGCTGCGGGCAGCGATGAATCCGGCCCGGACGAATTATCTTTATTTTGTGGCCGTCGGAACCGACGCCCAGGGCCATTCGCTTTTTGCCGCCACTTTGGATGAGCATAACCGCAACGTCGCCGGTTACCGGCGCGCACAGAAACTAGCAGGTCAGCGATGAAATACATCCATCGTCTCGACTGCGCCGCGGCTTTGGCGGTTCCGTTGCTACTCCTCTCGGGCTGTTCCTATCTCATCCCCACCAAGCGCCATCTGCCCGTTCCCAAGACGCCGGCTGTTGTGCAAACGGTATCACCTGAGGAACTGGTCAAGCAGCTCAACCAGCGCTGGGACGCGTTGAATACGCTCACGGCCACCGTTGAGATCCAGGCCACGGAACTCAAGACCGCGGAGGGTCTAGCAAAGGACTTCCCATCATGCCGCGGATTCATCCTGATGCGCAAACCCAACATGCTGCGCGTCGTGGGCACCTATTTTGGAGTGAAGATCTTCGACATGGCCAGCGACGGCCATCAATTTACGCTGGTCATTCCGTCGAAGAACCTGGCTATTGAAGGCGCAGATTCAGTGACGGAGAAATCGCAGAACCCGCTGGAAAACCTGCGCCCCGACTTCTTTTTGGACGCGATTGCAGTACGCGGGCTTGACCCGGACAACGAGTACATGGTGGCTTCAGATACAGAAACGATTGAGGACGCAGCAAAGAAGCATCTGTACGCGGAGCCGGAGTACGTGCTGAGCCTCATGCGGCCGAAATCGGGGAGCGAGAAACTGCCGGTGCGCGTGGTGACGTTTCATCGCGACGACCTGCTGCCCTACGACCAGGATATTTACGACAGTACGGGCACCCTGGAGACGCAGATTTCTTATAACAACTACGCCGATTACGGCGCCGGAAGGTACCCCTCCAGGGTGGTCATCAAGCGTCCGCTCGAAGGCATCCAGATTGCACTGACGGTATACAGGGTCGAGGAAAATGTGGAGCTTCCCGCCAGCCAGTTTCAGGTCACGATCCCCCCTGACACCAAGATTAAGGAACTGAAATAGCGCGGCCTGACGCCGGCGCGGTCCACTCTCCAGCCTCAGGCCTGAGCTGCCCCGCGGTGCAGTGGCGGCGCGGCACAGCGCCACGCCGGATCGAGCCGCATGAGAAGCCTGAACTGAAGTTGCGAATTGCTCGGAATTTTACTTCCAATACCGGTGAATGTGCGACTAAGCCAAAATGCCCGCGTACGCGCCAACTCCATTGCGTACTCTTGAATCAGGGAACAGATGCCCTGGCGGGTGAACGGCATGAAAGCAGGCGCAATCGAGTTTCGGCTGCGGATGATCATTCAAATCGTCATCGTGATTCTCGGCTTTTGGGCGCCGTGGCTTGGTTTCGATTTGGGACACCGGATCGCAACGCTGGAGTGGCTGGCGCTGGGGATCAGCCGCCTCGGCCTTGTCAGCTTTACCGTTGCCACGCCGATTGTGATTGTGCTGGGCGCTCTCGCAGCCGCGATTGGCGCCTTGCTGCGCGTGTGGGGCGCGGCCTACCTGGGATACACGATTGTGCACCATGGCGAGATGCAGGGCGGCACGGTGATGGCCGCCGGTCCTTACCGCTACATGCGCAATCCTCTCTACGTGGGCGGCTGGTTCGTGATGGTCGCAATCTCGCTGCTCATGCCACCCACGGGAGCACTCTTCACCATCGTCCTGATGACGATCCACTTTTTGCGCCTCATCCTTGGCGAAGAGGCATTTCTCGCCGCGCAGATTGGCGAGCCCTACGACGAATACAGACGCCTTGTTCCGCGTCTCGTGCCGCGGCTTGCGCCACGTTCGCCTGCCGCCCAAGCCCAGCCGCACTGGGTCGCCGCAGTTCTTGCTGAAGTAACTCCGATCGGCATCTTTGTCGCGCTGGCTTTTCTTTCGTGGACCTACAACAACCTGCTGATGATCAAAGCCATTCTGATCAGTTTTGGGATCTCTCTTGTAGTGCGGGGTTTTGTGAAGAGCAGGAAAACGGCGCACCCGGCGCCGGGTAGCCAGGCGCCGAAACCGCAAAGCTGAACGCCTGAGCAGAAAAAGGGAGAGCGCAAGGCTCTCCCTTTCACTTGTACTGTGTGCGCAGTCCGGAGGGTAGAACTACTTCTTCGGGGGCGCGATCACGTCCTTGGCAGACTTGGCCACGCGGAACTTGACCACGGTCTTGGCCTTGATCTTGATGGCCTCGCCAGTCTGTGGGTTGCGTCCCATGCGAGCCTTGCGCTCTGCCTTTACCAGGCGGCCGATGCCGGGGATTACAAAGACGCCGTTCTTCTTGGTCTCCTTGATTGCGGTCTCTGCCAGCAGATCCAGTGCGGCAGCAGCTTGCTTATTGGTGATCTCCAGCTTCTCTGCCATGTGGCGGACTAGGCCGGTTTTGGTCATTCCTTTTGCCATGCGATGTTCTCCTTGTGGGCGGCCCTCAGGGCTGCCGTTGTGGTTGGGTTTCCGCCGCGAAACAGATACCGCATGAGAGGGAGGACGATCAATACAGACTTAGCGCGGAACCCCTGTATTCATGCGGCTACGAAGAACCCTGCCGATGGTTACAATGCGGCTTCAGGGCAGTCAAAGTCAATGAAAAAACGCGTGTTTTCCACAGTTTTCTTAGGGTTTCGTGCCAAAATAGCCTATTTTTGCCGGTTTTTGTGCCTTAGGGGCGTTGAAACCTTCGATTTTAGAGGGTTTTTCGCGTTGCGCCGTTGGCTTGCGAAAAGATCGAGAGATCTGACAGGGCGCTACGTCTGGGTGCAGAAATACCCACCGGGCCGGGGTGCGCTCTTGTCTTCAGCCTGAATGGGGCTCACTCAACGCAGCCCGAAAAGCACCTTCCTCTTCGGCGCGTGGGCTGCGGCGATGGGCGTATTCAGCGCATCGACGATGGGCGCGGCGATTTTGAAGTAGCGAATCACCACGTCGGCGAAGTCTTTTTTTAGCGCGGCCTTCGCCGGCAGCTCCGCGGCCAGGCCCCACTGCCGGCAGCGGATCAGATCCATCCCCGGATGCTCGCAGGGAAACCCCTGCGGGGGGCGGACCAACGAGTTCCCTTCGAATTGGGAAAAGTGCTTCCGCACTTTTGGGCTTTGGAGCAATTTCTTAAACTCCGCATGATGATCGAGCAGCCAATGGCGGATCGCCGCCAGTTGATCTTTGTCGGGCATATAAGAGCCGGCAGCAACGATCACTTCCTTCGGGCTCACGTGAAAGTAGTAACCCGCGCCGGAGGTCTTTTCGAATCCCGTATGCGTCCACCATGCGGCCACGTGCGTTTTGTAGGGCCGCTTGTCGCTGGAGAAGCGCGTGTCGCGATAGATGCGGAAGATCGACTTCTCCGCCGGACGCACGTGGTTGGGAGCAAAATCCACCATGGCGTCGGTAATCCTGCGCACAATGGCCAGCATCGGCTCTTTCAGTTCCGCCTCAAACTGCGCCTTGCGCGGCTGAAACCATGCGCGATCGTTGTGGCGAGCGAGGTTGCGCAGAAAGGTGAGGGCTTCCGGGCGGAAGCAGGGAACGACTGATGCATGTGCCGGTTTTTGTTTAACGGCCATAATACGAAGTCTATCGGATCACCGCGGAACAAAGCGTCGAAAACGGAAGGAGCAGGGAGCCTTCAGGCCCCTGAATCAGAGCGCTTCTTTCGCGGGCCTTTAGGCCCGGATCACTCCATCAGTATCCAGCGGTGAAGCGGCGACGGATGTGCTGAGGCCTTTCAATCTCGTCGAGGATCGCTATGGCGAAATCCTCACGCGAGATCCGGCTGCGGCCCTCAGCGTCCTGGATCAGATGGTCAAGACCAAGGCGGAAAACGCCGGTGCGTTCGCCGGGCTGAATGTCAGCCGACGGCGAAATCGCGCTCCAGTCCAGGTCATTGATCTTTTTCAGCGCGTCAAGCGCAAGCATGGCCGGTTTTGACGATGGGGGCGGAGTCCCTTTCTCGGACATATGGTCATAATGCGTACGCCCGTCGTCGCGCAGCAGGCTGCCCGCCCCAACCACGAACAGGGCGCGCTTGACGCCCGACGCCCGAACCGCTTCAATCACCTCGGCGATGTCATTCTCGTTCCATTTGACCGCCACGATCACCGCATCATTCCCTCGCAAAGCCTCAGCCAGGCCTTTTACGTCGTGCGTATTCGCCTGAGTCACGGTGAGGCCGTCCCGCGCAGCCAGTTTTTCAGGGTCGCGCGTGATGCCAATGACCAGATGCTTGCGGCCAAGCGCTTCAGCAAGAACCCTGCTGCCAATATTGCCGGTGGATCCAACCAGCGCGATCTTCATTTCAATCTCCCCCTTTTTCGGGTTCTACCGAATCACCTTTAGCGCCCCACGGAATAAGCCGTCGAAGTCCGCGGCGAGCGCCTTGTCTTTGGCGATGGCTTGCTCGATGGCCTTCTCGGCCGCAGCGCGCTGGTACCCGAGATTCACAAGCGCCGAGAGCACGTCGTCCACGGCTGGCCCCTGCGCGGCCACCGGCGCGGGCGCTACGGCAAAATCATCCAGCTTGTCTTTGAGCTCGACCACGAGCCGCTCGGCCAGCTTTTTGCCCACGCCGGGAATGCGCGTGAGCTGCGCGTGGTCCTGCGAGCGAATGGCCTGGATCACACGTTCGGTGTTAAGGCCGCTGAGGATCTTGATGGCCAGCTTCGGCCCCACGGCGCTCACCGTGATCAGCCGCTCGAAGAGCCGCTTCTCCTCGCGGTCGAGAAAGCCGTAGAGCGCGATCTGGTCGTCGCTCACCTGAGTGTGAATGTGCAGCGCCGCTTCAGCGCCCACCGAGGGCAGATTCGTGAAGGTGGGCACGGAGATGACGACGTCGTAGCCGACGCCCGCGGCCTCGACAATGGCCTGGCCGGGCTGCTTATAGATGAGTTTGCCGCGCAGGTGTGCGATCATCGTGCCTTATTGTAAAACTCCCAGCCGCTTCGCCACGCGCTCCATGGTTTCCAGCGCGCGGTCGAGCTGCGCGCGAGTGTGCTCGCTTGTAACGATGGCGCGGATGCGCGCTTTGCCTTCGGGCACCGTTGGAAATGCAATGCCCGTCGCCATCACGCCCTCGTCGAAGAGCGCCCGCGAGAACTCCATGGCAGCGCGGCCCTCGCCCACAATGATCGGTGTGATCGGTGTCTCCGTAGCCGGCGTCGTCACGCCGCCGATGTTGAACCCCGCGCGTCTCAGCTCGCTCTGAAAGTAGCGCGTGTTCGACCACAACCGCTCCATGCGCTCGGGCTCGCTCTCAAGAATGTCGAAGGCCGCGATGCACGTAGCCGCGACCGACGGCGGATGCGATGTGGAGAACAAAAACGGCCGCGCGCGGTGGTAAAGGTAGTCAATCAAATCCCGCGTGCCGCAGACGTAGCCGCCCAGTGCACCGATGGCCTTCGAGAGCGTGCCCACCTGCACATCCACCTTGCCGTGCATCCCGAAGTGATCGACGCTGCCGCGGCCGTTGCGCCCCAGCACGCCCGAAGCGTGCGCGTCGTCGACCATCATGATGGCGCCATACTTCTCTGCCAGCGCAGCCAGCTTGTCTACCGGCCCGATGTCGCCATCCATTGAGAAGACGCCATCGGTAATCACTAGCTTCCTGCCGGGCTCCTTGTCCAGCTGCTGCAACAGTTCCTCGCAATGGCTCACATCCTTATGCCGGAAGACCTTGATTGTGGCGCGAGACAACCGCGCGCCGTCGATAATGCTGGCGTGGTTCAGCTCGTCCGACAGGATAAAGTCTTCTTTGCCCAGAATCGCGCTCACCGTGCCGGCATTGGCGGAAAAGCCGCTCTGGAAGACCACGCAGGCCTCGACGTTTTTGAAGCGCGCAATCTTTTCCTCGAGCTCCATGTGGATGCGCATGGTTCCGGCGATGGTGCGCACCGCGCCCGAGCCAACGCCAAGGGTTCGCGTAGCCGCGATGGCCGCCTCAATCAGCCGCGGATGGTTGGCGAGGCCCAGGTAATTGTTGCTGGCAAGGTTGATGACCTCGCGGCCATCGTAGTGGCAGACTGGCGCCTGCTGATCGTCGAGGACGCGGAGCTTGAAGTACGTGCCCTTGGCGCGAAGCTCGTCAAGAACGGCGGTGAGATGAGCAAGCTGAGGACGAGGAATAGGCTGAGTCATGGCAATTCACCTGCTAGCTAGATCCCGTGTCACGCGGTATCGGGCCTACGCAAGAAGCATAACGCGCCGTCCGGAGGCTCTCCTCACTTTGCGCTTCCCTCCTGCGTACCTTTCCAAATCCTCTTTCCCTGCGTCCAACCCTTGAGCGGAACCAGAGTAAGCGTGGTTTCTTCCTTAATTCGTGAGGGTGGCTTTTTCTTAAGGGAAAAGCCACCTGGCTGACGTGCTTTCGGGATACACCTACTCTGGTTACGCTGTTGCCGGAGCGGGTGGGCGATTTCAAGCCTTTTTGCTATGCGCCGGCTCGCTCCAACCGATACAATAAGGTTCTACGCAGAGGCAAAACCGGCAAAGCGCGGTAGGGCGATTGCGCGATCTTTCTGGAGAGTTGGAGCAGGTGCACGTGAGAGGCATGAGTTGCCGCAGTCTGCGGCTTGAATGGGTTGCGGCGCTGGGACTTGCCATTGCATCGCAAGCGCTGACGGCAACGGCGGAGACTACCACAACGGGGACTGCCACAACTACGACAATCAGCAGCGTGCAGACCGTCCAGTCGAGCGCGCAAACCAATCCTGCCGGGGCCGTTTGTTCTTTGACCACAGTCACGGTAACCGTGACCGGCGTCTCAACCGCGCCGACCGGAACGGTCACGATTGATGACGAGGGCGACTCTGTTGGCAGTCAGACGTTGAGCGCGAGCGGTACAAATGGAGTGGCAAGCTTTACCTTTGCCCTTTCCGCTGCAGATCATTCCCTTACCGCTGTCTACTCCGGTGACTCGACGTATTCGGGGTCTACCTCTGCCTCGGTTTCGCCCACCATCAGTTCGCAGTGCAGCTCGTCGTTTGCCGTAACGCTCTCGAGCTCCAGCATGACGCTCACCGCCGGTCAGTCGGGAACTGCAACGGTCACCATCACGCCTTTGGCGTCTTTCCTCGCCAGTATGGGTAGTGCACCGGCGTTCATCACCGTCTCCTGTTCGGGCCTCCCGGAGCAGTCCAGTTGCAGCTTCACGCCGGAAAAGCTGGAGATCCTTCCCGGCCAGGATGAGGGCGTGACCAGCGATCTGGTGCTCACGACGCAAGCGCAGGGAACCAGCGGCGCCCTGCTACCGGCGGGGCCTGGGCGCCAAAGCGCTCCCATTGCCTGGGCATTTCTGCTGCCGGGAATGTTGGGGCTCGGCGGTTTGGGGTGGGGAGCCGTTTGCGCGCGGGGGCGCCGCGCGTGGCTTCGCCGGCTGATGCTGCTGGCCCTGCTGGGCCTTGTCACCACGCTGGGTATAACGGCCTGCAGCCCGCTCCACAACTATTACGCCCACGGCCCGGCCGTCAATAATCCGACCCCTGCCGGCACCTACACCGTGACTCTCACCGCGCAGTCGAGCAATGGCGTGACCGCGATTACCAACTCCACCACGTTTACGCTGACGGTGAAATAGAGAGATTATTCACTCTGGCCGCATCACAACTTTGATCGCCTCGCCCGATTGCAACAGTTCCATCGCCTTCTTGAATTCGCTCAGCTTCAGGCGATGGGTGATCACCGGCTCCAGGTTCAGCTTGCCGGCGGCCAAGAGCGCCTCCATCTGAAACCACGTCTCGAACATCCTGCGGCCGTTGATGCCCTGCACAAGCGCGCCTTTGAAGATGATGTCGCGGGCGAAGTCGAGCTCGAAGGGACGCGAAGGAATACCGAGCAGAGAAGCCCGTCCGCCGGTGCGCAACAGAGCGAACCCCAGCCGTATGGCCTCGGGGTTGCCTGACATTTCCAGCAGCACGTCCACACCCGTGCCGCCTGTTGCCTCGAGAATCCGCGTCTCCGCGTGGTCCGAGGTTGGATCGAGGACCAGATCGGCGCCCATCTCCGCGGCGACCTGCCTGCGGTGCGCATTGATTTCGATGGCGTAAATACGAGCCGCTCCGCAGGCTTTGGCTACGGCGATGGAAAAGAGTCCAATTGCCCCGCAGCCGGTCACGGCCACCGTTTTTGCGGCGATAGGTCCGGCCAGAACGGTATGCACCGCGTTGCCCAGCGGGTCCAGCAACGTAGCGTAATCGTGCGGAATCGAGGGCGAGAGCTTCCAGATGTTGGATTCCGGAATGATAGCGTAGCTGGCGAAGGCGCCGTCGGCGTCCACGCCCAGGATGCGCACGTGCTGGCACACATGCGCCAACCCGGTGCGGCATTGCAGGCATTTGCCGCAGGCTACGTGCATCTCCGCGCTCACCAGGTCGCCCTCGCGCACCTGGGTCACGCCGCGGCCCACGCCGGCC
>Ga0335085_10008971_pt1 | contig 15156 bp, 16 predicted proteins | sample Lox_Sample_45_FD_206712 | JGI IMG/M metagenome (GOLD analysis project Ga0335085, IMG submission 206712) | Soil microbial communities from Loxahatchee National Wildlife Refuge, Florida, United States - Lox_Sample_4.5 | ecosystem: Environmental > Terrestrial > Soil > Wetlands | place: USA... | reverse complement strand
AGAAGAGCGAGCGCAGATGCCGGCACGGCTTGACCTTGAACTGCGGTGCGAGGCCGGCCAGGCGCTCCCACTGATAGGCGGCGTAGAGGACGCCGCGCGGGCACGAGCAGGCCCATACGACACCGGAGCCGCCCTCTTCCTGCGTCCGGCCCTGGCGCTCGATCTGCGAGCCGCCCATGCGACCGATGATCACGAGGACGCCTCTTGCGCCATCAACTCACGCACGACGGCGGTGAGACGATCCTTGGCCGCCTGCCCTGCCTGAGAACCGCAGAGCGTGCCAAGCCGACGTTGAACGGCTGCGAGATCCACGCTCGCCGCGAGGAGCTTGCGCTCGAGGATGGTCCCGCGCCCCGTCTTCTTGACGCGCTTGGCGATGCGCTCGAAGTGCTCGGCGTACCAGGCGAACTCGCGGGGATGATTCTTGCCGCCGCACGCCGGACAAACCTCGGCGATCTGCGTCGGCGTCTGTTCCGCCGTCTTCCAGAAGTCCGCGCTGCCCTGCGGGGTTGGGTAATCGACCGCGAGCCAGCCGCGCTTGACGATCGCGCCGTTGTCCCGGAGCTTGGTCTCGAGCGCGTCGGCGCCGTTCGCGATGTCGAGCTCGCTGGCATCCGTCTCGATCGCGATGCGGACGAAGACCGTGCGGACAGGCTTGCGCTGCACGTGGGGCATATCGCGCGCCGCGATGCACGCCGGACAGGTAACGACGGACCAATCCATCGAACCCATCGAACCCGCATCGGCGCTCGCGTGAACGAGCCCGTCATCCGTCGAAGCGCCGCAGAGCCGTCCAGGAACGACGTGGGTCATGTCTTACGTGCCTCCACAAGGGGATTACGATGTCGGCCGACATGGCTCGCGGGCGCCGTGCAGCGCACGGGGTCACCATCCGCGACCGAGAAGAGCGTCCCGCAGACGCCCAAGAACACGGTCCCGTAATCATGCGGGTAGGCATGACCAGCGGGAAGGAAGCACGGTCGAACGAGCCGCACGGAGGGCACGTGCAGGACCGCCTTGCAGCGCGGGATGCTCACGCGGACCTCGGCATGAGCTTGGGGAACTGCCGGATGCGGAGATCGACCGGCCACTCCTCCGGGTCGCCGCCGTGCGAGTCCGCGAGAGCGATCGACTCCTCGTCCTCGCGCTCGTCTACGTACGTGGGATCGCGGCGCATCTCGAAGGGCTTGGCGCCGAGCTGCTTGACGAAGCAGGCGACGCCGGCGTCCTTGCACTGCGCGAGGATCGAGCGAGCCCACGCGAGATCGAACGGACGCGCGTCGGGTCCGCTCTCACCGCCGACGATCACCCACGAGATCCCGCGGCCCGCACGCCAGTCGACGTCCTCGAGCAGCGGCTCACACGAGAGGAAGCGCACCGCCGCAGGCAGCTTCAGGAGCTTGGGGACGCGCTCGTCGGCGCGCTGCTGATCCTCGATAGAGACGCCCAGCCAGACGTTCGGGAGCGGCCAGTGGAGCTCGCCGCTGTTCAGCGGCTTCCAGCCCGGAGCGAGTCGCGCGCCCTCGCCTGCGATCACCGAGAGAGGATGCTCGGCCGTGGAGCCGACCCACGCGTACCACGCCAGCGCGCGATCGATCCGCTTCGTGAGCACCTGGAAGGTGATCTCGGGGCAGGCCGCCATGACCCCGTAGACGGCGGCGATCTGCTCGAAGGTGTGGCCCTCGAAGAAGAGATCCCCGAGGTCGTTGACGAAGACCTTGCAGCCCTTCGCGCTCTTCTTCCGGAGCGGCTCGTCCAGCCGATCCGCGACGATCCGGTGTTCGCCGGTGAACCGCGGGCCGGTCTTACGCATGACGGCCAAGCCCTGATAGACGGGATGGGAGCGGAGCCGCGTTGCGAGCAAGCGTTCGGCGTAGCAGTTCTGGCAGCCCGGCGAGATGCGGCGGCAGCCCACGAGCGGGTTCCAGGTGAAACCGCTGTCGGGGACGAGGCCCGCTGGCCCCTCGCGCCATGTCCACTGAATGCCCGTGCGCGTCATGCCGCACTCCTTTCGGGGATCCCGCCGTCCTTGCGGCTCCTCTATCCGGGCAACGGCTGAACGCGAGCCCGACGAGGGGTCCGCCGCAGTGGGTACACTCGGGCGACCTCGGCGCGCCGCGCAGAGCGGGAGTACGCGTCAGCCGTGCTGGGCACGGCATGCTCCTCGATCCACCGGCTCACGAGCACGGAGTGTTGGGCCACGCTGTAGGGCTGCGCCGTATGGCCGCCGAAGCGGGGGATCGCCGCGAGCCCGTGCGCCACGTCCTCCACGCGGATCTTGGCCGGGTCCGGGTTCGTGGGGTCGAAGAAGATCCCGCTCGGGTAGAGCAAGAGCGTCGGGGTGCCGTCGCGCGTGGTCACGTGCTTCTCTCCTCTCCTGCCTGTCCCGTGAAGAGCTCGGCCTGGCGACTCGCCAGGCGGCGCTTCGCCGCTTTCCTCGTCTCCCGCTTCGCCGCCGCCTCGAGCTCGCCGATGCGGCGCAAGATGTAGGCGCGCAGGCCGCCGAGCGCGCACGCATGCTCCGTCACCCCGTCCGCGGCTGCGATCTTCGCGAGCAGCGCGCGGTCTTCCTCGCTCGCGCGAAGCGAGAGGAGCCGGACCTTTTTGGTTGCCATCGTGGATCGTCCTCGGATCGAACGAGGATCGGTCGGACGCGCGACCAGGAAAGGGCGAAGCGCGACCCGGACCATGCTTCCAGTTGCACCAACGACCCACACGTGATCCCTTTTTACGGGCGATCACGTGTTGCTGCGGCAAGCCCGGAGGGCGAGCGCGTCCAGACTTCCGAGCGTCGTAGCAACGCTCCCGGACGCCATCCCGCACAGCACGGCGGGACGAAGGACGGGCAATGGGACTGCTTCCCGTCAGAGAGCCGTCCGAAGACGGCGCGTTCCGTCATACACGATTCGCGCCAAAGGCACGAGAGATTCAGGCCGCGATGTCTCGCGTCCGTCGGACGCGCCGAGCATCCTCCCACCTGGCCCAGGACACGCGCGCGAGCCCGCTCTTCACGAGCTCGTCCAGCGCGCCGAGGAGCGCGCCGCGGGAGACGCGAATCCGTTTCGCCAGGTGCTTCGGACTCGAGGCGCGGAGCTCGTTGCGTGCGTCTGCTCGGCGCTTGAGCGCACGGAGGATGCGCACCGTGCGAGGGGAGAGGCGGAAGCCCATGCGCCCATGATGCGCGCGAGGCGCGGGAGCTGCTAGAGCGGCGTGCATGACCCGGCAGGCACTCGCCCGCGCGATCGGCGGCGCCATCGCGCGAGCGCGCAAGGCAGCGGGAATCGAGTCGCAGACGGCGCTTGCTCGGGCGATGGGAGAGGGCGCGCGAGCCGAGCACGTCAGCCGATGGGAGGCCGGGTCGATTCCCGCCACACTGGAAAGCCTGCTCCGGGTCGCCCGGGCGACGGGGCGTCCAGTAGTCTTTCAATGCCCCGACGGTTCTAGTGTCACTGTAACGCCACCACTGGAAAGAGCCGCGAACGAGGGTTCCTAGGCCGCGAAGTATGCTTCCCACGGGGCGCATAGAGGGTTTCGCGTGGGATTGTGTCATACATCGGCCACACGGGGCGAAGTGGTCCAATTACGGACCGCCACAGCGGAATTAGGTGGTACTATGTAGGATAAGGTAGTATGCGTCGCGTGGGCACGGGCCATGCTTTAGGGTAAGCCGGGAGCAGCGACCCGGGCGGCCGAAGGGATACGCCGGACGCGCTTGACGCACACGATATACGCGCTACATTAGGCGCACGGACGGCGCCCGCGCAAGCGGGCAGAAAGGCTCACGAACCATGGCTCACGAATGGCACCGCGGCGTTTTGGAAAGCTCCTCCTGGCACGGCCTGGAGGACGTCGGGGCGAGGACATCTTGCTCGACCTGAACTGACCCACGCTCCGCGCGAGCCCCGCCCCGTGCGCCCCGGAAAACCGAGGGCCGCGGGGCTCGCGCCGTTGGAAGGCGCCCGCGCAAGCGGGCAGAAAGGGCCCGCGTCATGCGCGCAAGGGATCTGCTCGGGATCGTGAAGATCGGAGACAAGGGGGCTGCGCCGTGGGGAACGGTCGCCCTGTCCGGACGCTCCGTCGTCGTGCATGGCGAGGGTTTCTCCCTGCGCTACACCGCTCCCGGCGAGCTCTGCTCGGGCGACGTGTCGGTGCCGTCGACGTGGCTCCGTGACGTGCTCGGCGCGGTCAAGCGCGGTGGGCCCCTGACCCTCGAGGCGACGGGCGGCGCGCGCGCGGCCGGTCCGATCGGCCCGACGGGCAAGCGCCCGCACGGGACCGAGCCCGCCACGTGCCGCGCGACGGCGGACGGCAAGCGCTGGCAAATCCAGGGCGAGAGGGACGACGCGGCTTTGCCGTTCCCCGGGCTCGCGCGTTCGGAGGCGCGCGCTCTGACGCGTGACGAGCTCGCGCCCGTTGACCTCGCGAAGGATGGCCCCGTCGCGCGGGCGCTCGCGAGCGCGGGCCGGGATCGCGACCGCGCAAGCACGTACGCCGTCCACCTGGACACGCACGCGTCAGGCACGGACGGCCACGCGCTCGCGCGGCTTCCGCTCGCGCGCCCGCTGGCATCGCCCGCGTTCGTGCCGGTCCCGCTCGCGCGCGCCCTGACGGCCCTGGTTGCCACGACGGCGCCCGCTCGCGTCGTGCTTCGGCGCGACGCGAACGGCCGCGCGTGGTTTGTGGGGCGGACCGCAGACGGCGCGACGTGGCGCCTTCAGGGGCGCCTTGCGGCCGGTCCGGCGCCTCGTTACGAGGCGGTCGAGCGGTGCGCCTACTCGGTCGCGCACGTCGAGGCGGCGGAGTTTCGCGCGGTCGCTCGCGGCGCGCGGCGCCTGGCCGTCATGCCGTGCGGCGGGCTCGTCGCCTGGACAGAAGCGCTGGATCTCGCGTGCTCGCTCGCGTCCTACGATGGCGCATCCGACCCGATCGCCGTGTTTACGTCGGACGCGCTTCCGGGCATCGTCAAGGCTCTCCCGAAAGACGGTCGGATCGCTGTGAGCGTCGACGCGTCGGGCTGCGTCGCGACCGTTGACGGGCGCGTGGTCATGGGGGTCGCTCCCGCGTTCCCGGACGGCGTGCAAGAGGAGCTTGCGCGTACCTTCGGGCTCGCCTCCGCGGTACCTTCCGAGCGTCCGGCGTCGGCGGAGCACGTGCTGACAGATGCCTTCGCGCGCGCCGTGAAGGAAGGGAGCGAACCGAGGGTGTTCAGCGGCGAGAGCAAGGTCGACCCCGCGACGGCGCGCTTGCGCGCCGAGGAGAACGTCAAAAACCTCGGCGAGCGCTGCCGCAGTGCGGTCGAGCGTGGACAGTGGGGAAACGTTCCCGGGCTCGGCTCGGCTCTGCTCGCCCTGGCGCGACCCACGAACCGCCCGGGCGGGACCTTCCTCGAGTTTGACCCGGCGCCCTTCATCGCGCGCGCGCTCCCGGCCGAGGAGCCCCGCGGGCGCATGCTTCCCCTCGTGAACAAGCGCACGGTCCGTGCGCGTGCGGCGAATGAGGCGCGACTGTAGACAGCCCGCGTCCGCCCCGGCCCGGCAAGCCCTGGAAAACCAGGGCCCCGGGCTCGGGGCATTGGAGGCTCGCAGGGAGCGAGCCGAAGCCCCGGGCGAGGAGCCCGGAGACAGGAGGCACGGAACATGGCGAAGATCACGGTCACGACGGGAACGCCAACGCGGAGCACGATGACGAGCATCGGCGCGAACGGCATCGACGTGGACTTCACGCTCGACATCGACGGCGAGGAGACGGAGGGCGGGGCCACGCTCTTGCCGTGCGCGGACGGGCGCAAGGGATACGACACTTGGGGCGACCTCTCCGCCTGGCTCGACGGCTCGACCGTCGCTCGTCTGTGGGCGATCGAGGACGAGGAGACGAGGCGCGAGGCGATCAACGCGATCCGCGTCGAGGTCATCGAGGCCGCCGACTCGTCGGGCATCGAGCCTCACGAGCACGTGCGCGTCGCGGGCGAGGACGTCGTGCTGGACGACGGCGAGGACGGCTACATCGTCGCGACGTGCGAGGCGCTGGGCGCCGTGAGCCAGGGGCGGACGCGCGCGGAGGCGCTCCGCAACGTCCGCGAGGCGATCGAGGTGTCGCGGTAGAGCCCCATGAGTTTGCGGATCCCGCACTCTCGCGACTTGCCCGGCGAGACGACGATCCTCGTCGGCTCACCGGACAAGCGCGCCTGCACGCGCTGCCTACGCGTGCTCGCGATTACCGCGTTCCGGCGCACCGGGGATCGACGCGACCGCGACTACCGAAGCGGTGGGTGCCACTCCTCGTGGTGTCGTACGTGCGAGAATCGCTACTCAGCGGAGCGCAAACGCCGCCGCCGCGAGGCGGATCCAGAGACGTGGCGCGAGCGGGACAGGCGCGATGTCAAGGCTCGGGATCGACGGAAGGTCAACGCGCGAAACAAGGTTCGTGTGGAGGCTGCCGTGCGTGAGGGTCGCTGCGCCTCGTGCGGCCTGATGCGCGGCTCCGACGAGCGCGCGACGCCGCGGCTGTGTGGGACGTGCGCGGAGAAGCAGCGCGTCCGCGCGCTAGAGCGTCATCACCAACGCCCGCCCGTCCGAGGTGGTAGACCCTGCGGCTGCGCAAGGCGCGGCCCGCATCGACTCGGCTGTCCAGCGAGAAAGGACCCATGAAATGCATCTCTTCGTCGACTGTCCGAACTGCACCGGAGAGGGCGTCGTGCTCGCGCCCGAAGAGCCGGAGCCTGCCCAGCCGGGCCCCCAGCCGGCGCCCGCCACGAGCTACACGAAGCCCGAGCGCGAGAACCTGGCCGTGATCGGCAGGCGGCTGCGCCACCTGAAGGCCAGGATCGCGCAGACGTCGGGCGCCGCCTCCTACGATCGCGCCGAGGTCCGCGCCCTGGAATGGGCGCTCGAGGAGCTCGTCAAGGCGCGCGGTCCCCTGCCGGCCCTGGGCGGCCTGGTGGACGTGGAGATCGAGCAGAAGGGCCCGGCTCGGTACATGCTGACCCCGCGCTCCGCGTCCGGGCGGCGTTGGCTGGCTGAGCACTGCATCGGCTTCCACTACCTGTGGCTCAAGGGCGGCAACGGCGCTGTCGAGGCGGACGCCCCGCTCGAGAGCATCGTCTCTCTGATGCAGCGGCGCCGTATCGCCGTCCATGTCGTGAAAAAGGAAGGGATTGCCCCATGAGCCTCGATCTCATCGTCAACCTCGCCGTGTGCCTGATCGTCGCCGCCGTTGCCCTCTGGGAGGCGCGGGACCTCGAGAGCCCGGAGCCAGCGCTCGCCGGCGCGGCATCGCCCGAGGAGCCTGCGCTCGTGCCGCTCGAGAACAGCGTACTCGAGGCGGTCCACTGCACGGGCTGCGGCGCATTCGTCGCGGCCGGGGAGCTCGCCGAGCACGCGTGCGACACGTCGAGCGGCGCGCGGAGCATGCAGTGAGGGCGGCGGCCTTCCTGTTCACGTTCCTTGCCGTCGCGGCGTGCGCTAGCGGGGCCCCCGCGGCTCCCTCGTGCGTGGTCTCGGTGGACGAGCTCTGCGGGTGTTGCCTCGTCGCTGGGCACGTCGAGTGCCCGTCCCCCGACGTGGACGTCCCGCCGGACGCCGCTGTCCTGGCCTTCCCGTTCTGCAAGTAGGCGGTCAGTGCCGCACGGTGCGGCTCCTGGCCTTCCGCGGCGCCCGCGTCGGCCTGGCCTTGCCGTTGGCCTTGCCGTTCGCGTGCGCTCCCACCGTCGCCTTGGTCTCGGCGCGCGGCTTCTGTAGCCGTGCGATCTGCCGGTCCTTTGCGGCGATGATCTCCTCCATCTCGGCGTAGGACCCGTCGAGCTGCGAGATTCGCTCCGCGTGCTCCCGGAGCTTGACCTGAAGGGCCTCGATCTCCTCCTTCAGCTTCTTGACGCGCCGCTCAGCCTTGCTCGCGCGCCGCTCGGCCTCCTGGGCGGCGGCGAGCAGCTCGTCATCGGAGCCTTCGATCTCCTGATGGGCGGGCAAGAGCCGGTCGAGCTGCGTCACGACCTCGCCGGCCTCGAGAAAGAGCGTGTCCTGCTCGCTCGCGAGACACCGGCCCGTGGTCGGATCGTATTGCTGCCGCAGGATGGTGACGGTCTCGTTGACGGCCTGCGCGGCGGCGGTGTACCGCTCGCGGAACGTCTGCTCGTCGAGCAGCACGCGGAAGACGCGGGCCTGGTCGGGCAGCGCGTCGAGCAGACCGCGGAGGACGTCATACTGCTTGCGGTTCAGCGCGAGCAGCTTGTCCAGGTACTCGCGCGTCTTCTTGTCGGGATCGGACAGCCAGTCGTTCGCGCCGAGGACGATCTTCTCGCCGAGCTCGTCGGCGACCTCGCGATCGATGAAGGGATCGGCGCGCTCCTCGAGCGCCTTGTTCTCTTCCTCGAGCCGCTCGATCGTGCGCTTGGCGTCGGCGAGATCCGTCTTGAGGGACGCGTTCTCCTCGCGCAGCCGATCGACCTCCTTGCGTTCGGTGAGCAGGCGCTGGGTCTGCTCGCGATCTTGGACCGAGAACTGCTCGACCGAGCGCAGCAGGACGGCGTTCGCGGCCATGGCCTTGGAACCCGGCGTGATCTTCTCGGCGTCGACCTCGCTCTGCTTCTGGATCTTGCAGACGTAGAACTGATCCCCCGGGCTGTCCTCGTCGGCGCGCTGCCGATGCCGGATGAAGTAGGTCCCGAACTTGTACCCTCCCGTGATGAACTCGCTCTTGACCGAGATCGGCACGGCCTGGGAGTAGGGCGTCCCGGCTGCCGAATACCAGCCCGAGATGTGCCGGCGCGGGAGGTGCTGGCTCTCAAACTCGTACTTGATCCACAGGCGCTTCAGCACCTCGCGGAGGTGCGCCTGGCCGAGCGGCTGCCAGTGCTCCTCGAAATCCTTGAGCGGGATCGGGTTGAGGTCCCCCGGGACGGGCGCCGAGCGGGTCTCGTAGCTCTCGACCGGCTTGCCCGCCGTCACGGCGGGCTCGTCATCCTCGTCCTCGTCGAGCGACTCCTCCTTGTCCCCGGGCTTGGGACGGCTGAAGCGCTCTTCGCGCTCGAAGGGATCGGCCTGCTCGGCAGCCGTGGCCTTCGCTTCCAGGTCGGCGAGGGTGCGCTTCTGCGCATCGGCCTCGACCGCATCCTCTCGCGCCTTGCGGAGCTCGGCCTCGAGCGCCGCAACGCGATCGGCGAGGGCGCGCCGGTTCTTGATCGCGTCGCTCGAGGTCTCGACGATGAGCAAGGGCTTCGGCTTCCCGTCGTCGGGCACAGGATCGAGCCATTCCTTCATGCTCGAAGGGGCCTGCGTCTTCTTCTTGTCCTTCTTGTCGTCGAGATCGAGCTCTACCGCCATCTCTCACCATCCTCCACGTCGACGATCCCAGGGGGCTAGGCTCACGCTGCGCCGAATGCGCGGCGAGGAGAGCGCAGTTTGCGTGAGCTCCTCGATCTCGAGCCGGCGCACGGTCCGGAGCTGCTCGAGCGGGTCGGTGTGCTGCGCGGCGACCCGTAGATGCCGAAGGGGGCTCGACTCGAGCGCGACCACGACGAGCCGGCGCGCGCACCCCATGCACGCCTTCGTGAGCTCGGTGCACGTGCCGCACCCCTCGCCCTCCACGAGCGGGATCCGCCGGCCGATGTAGCGGAGCTGTGCCGCATGGCGGTAGGAGGAAGTCGTCCACTTCCCAAACAGGATCGAGAAGCGCGTCGACGTAAGCGCGGCGATCCTGTGGGACCTCGAGAGGGCGGACCCCTCGACGCAGGCTTGGATCTCTTCGAGCGAGAGCGCGACCCCCGGGACCTCCTGACCGTCCTGCGACTCGCGCCAGTCCTGCACCTCTTCAGGCGTGGCTTCGACGACGCGTAGACCTTCTCCCCGGACCCGCATGATCTCGTAGACGTGCCCGTCGACGCGAAACACCCGCGAAGCATAGCCGTAGTCGGCGACCGATTCGCCGTGCGTCGGAAGTTTTTGCATGGCGGATGGCAGTTTCCCTTGACCGGCGCTTGACCTGGCAGGCGCGGCGAGCCTGCGCGCATGCTTCGAGCCGTGGCTGAAGAACCGCTCGCCTCGTTCGAGCTGCAAGACCCTTCGCAACCTCGCTACTTCTTCGGAGGGAAAGCCGCGGCGGCCACCTCCCCTCCCACGAAGAAGAAGCGCGGGCGCGCCAAGAACCCCGAGGACTTCCTGTCGCAGGTGTTTCGCATGCGACGAGAAGAAGGACGACCCATGGCCGAAGCATCCGCAGCTCCCGCGCCGACCCAGAAGGGGCGCGTCAGCAAGAAGATCCTCAAGGCGAGCCTGAAGACGCTGCCCAAGGGCTCGAAGGAGTACATGGGCGTCATGCGCGAGCTCGCCGCGCTCAGCCGACGCAAGCGCGGGGGAAAGAAGGCCGAGGCCAAGGCCGAGAAGAAGCCCCGGGCGGCGCGGAAGACCGCCGGGGAGCGCAAGGCGGCGCCGCGCACGTCCTCGAAGCGGAGCACCAAGCGTGCGGAGCGCAAGGCGGCGCCGCGCACGCGCCGCGCCGCGCCGCGCGCGGAGAACATCCCGACGACGCACGCGCTGGTCCCCGTCGGTGCGGTCGCCGAGGCGCCCCGCAAGAAGCGGCGTGGGCGCAAGCACGGCAAGCGGCACGAGAAGGCGCACCCGTTCTCGCTCGGGCTCCGCCGCGGCGAGCTCCGCGCGATCCACCGCGTGAAGCGCAAGCACGGCAAGGAGATCAGCCGGGAGCTCGTCGGCTATCGCCACAAGAAGACCGGCAAGCGGTTCGCGCTGGCGAAGGGCGGCAAGGGCATCCTCGGCAAGGTCGCGCACACCTGGGACAAGCACAAGACGATCGGCAAGGCCGCCGCGGTCGCGGTGGGCGCGGTCGGCGCCGTGAAGGTCAACCAGAAGTTCCCGGACGGGGTGGACCTGAAGATCGTCAAGGTCAAGGCGTCGACGGCGGCCACGGTCGGAACCGCGATCCTCGGCGGCGTCGCCAAGCGCTTCGGCGCGAAGCGCATCTCGTCCGCGCTGCTCCACACCGCCGTGGGCGGCGCGATCGGCACCGTCGCCGAGACCGTCGCGAAGGGCGAGCCGCTCCTGAAGAGCGCGGGGAGCACGACCTAGCGCCGACGCCGAGCTCCGTCGCCTCTGCTCTCACGTCACACCCGCGCCGCTTCGTAGCGGTCGCGGGTCGCGGCGTTGGAACCATCCGGGAAACCCCGGCAACCACCCTCACGAGCGCCGCCGTCCAGGTTGGGCGCCCAAGGACGGATGATATGAACGGGCAGATGCAGCAGTATCCCGACGACCTCGGCAGCGCGGACAAGCTCGAGCGCTACTCCTCCGCCGATCTCGCGCGCGTGATCGGCGGCTACCGCGAGGCGTGGAGCGACCTCGGCCGGATGGTCGCCGACCTCGACGCGGTGGGCTTCATCTCCGACGGCAGGGCCCACCCCTGGGGGCCGATGGTGATGCAGCGCCTCGAGCACCACCTCCAGCACCCGCACCACGCCGAGGTCGCGGCGCGGCTCGGGGTCGCCGGCCAGACGATCCACCGGCTGCTCCGGTACCTGCACGGGATCATGGCGCGCCACGTGAACCTCGAGCGCGAGAAGCGGCTGTGGCACTCGAAGTCGAACGTCGTGCAGACGATGTACTGGCAGAACTGCGCCAGCGGCACGCTCTCCACGACCGCGACCGTCCGCGCCCCGTACAGCGGCGTCAACTACATGGTGCTCGACATCCTCATGGACACGGCGCTCACGCCGCCGGGCCTCTGGACGAACATCTCCTTCGCGAGCATCAACTTCGCGCAGGCCGGCTCGCAGATCACGTACGCCGCGCCGGGCACGACCGGCACGCAGGCCGCCGCCGCGAACGGCGGCATGGGCTTCGAGCAGTTCCTCCACGACAAGACGGCGCCCGAAGGCTCGCGCGGGTGGAACCCGTGGACGGGCTGGATCCTGAGCTCCGACGCCGTGTCGAGCTGGCAGTGGCTCAACCTCGACCCGAACGGCAACGCGCGCTCGCTCTTCTGCTCGATCCTCATGCGCTCGAGCCCGTGCGAGATGCAGAAGTGGGAGGGCAACGTCAACCAGACGGTCAGGGGCCAGGAGACCTCGATCCCCTGGGCCGGCTACCCGACCTTCGCGCACGACATGGGCAGCCACGCGCTCGACATGATGTACGCCGGCATCCTCGGCCTGTCCCCCGCCCTCCAGGGCCACCCGTCGCAGTGGGGCGGCATGAGCCACCCGATGCAGGGCCAGCACGCGGGACACCAGGGCAACTACGGGAGCGTCGGGCCGGGCCCGGGCGTCCACCCGAGCGGCCACGCCGGTCCGACCGGCGGCGGCTTCCACTCGATGATGCCCTAGCCGGACGTCGGCCGTGACCTGGCCCTCGAAGCGACCTCGGAAGGAACTGCGACATGCCCGTGCTCTCAGGCTCCGGCTGGCGCAAGTTCCTCGAGCAGGACGCGACGATCGGCCAGGTCACGAACACGCTTCGGTCGGTCGCGGAGAACAACGTCGACGAGTGCCGCAAGAACCCCGCGCTCAAGCGCGAGCTCTACCAGCGGTGCAGGTCGGCGCTCGAGGGCGCGAAGGACGGGATCAACGGCGGCCTCGGAGCGCTCCCTGGCGTGAAAAACCAGGGGCGCTCCGTGGCACCGTTCGAGTACCGGGAGGAGCCGACGGACGAGTGGCGGACCTGGGGGCTGCTCGCCGAGACGTTTCCAGGCCAGGCAATCATCGCCGACTGCGATTGCCTCTCGCCGGCCTGGGCGTGCTTCTTCTTCCTTCGGTGGGCGGGCAAAGTCCCGGTCGGCCTCGGGATCTCGCAGCCGAAGACGCGGCCTTGTCGGTGCCGGTCGGAGGGCAAGTCGTGCGATGCGAGGATCTGCGTCGGCGACTCCATCCTCTGCGCGCGGTGCGGCTACGGGATGGCGCACGCGTACACGGTGCTCGTTCCGGCGGCTCTGCCGGCCGAGGCGAAGAGCACGATCGGGGCGATGCTCGTTCCGATGGGAGGAGAGTACGAGGGCCTGAGCGTGTGGGATGGGAGCGAGAAGGCGGGGATGGCCGAGCCAAACGCCAGCTTCTACGGGAGCGGTGAGACGGCGATCCGGATTTTGCGCGACGAGAGCGACGATGCCTGGAAGGATGCGCTGACGACGTGAACGCACGAGAAATCGCAGCCCTGCTCGAGGAGAGGATCGACGCGCTTCCCGCCGGAGGCGTGGCGGGGCTCTCGTCGGCCGGCGTCGTGATCGACGTCGAGGCGCTCGCTCGTTCGCTCACGGAGGAGCAGCGGGCCGACGCGCTCGGGAGCGTGGACGTTTCGGCCGAGGAAGCGGCCCTCGATCATTTCACCCTGGCACAGGTGCGACGCGCGACGATCGACGCCGAGACGGGCGATGCGGTCGGTGCGGTCGACGCCGGCAGGGTGTTCGCGGCGATCTTCACCGGCGGGGCCAGCGAGGCGATCCGCGCAGGGCAACAGGCCGCGCTGAAGCGCGAGCAGGCGATCGAGCAGCAGCAGGCCGCCGCGAAGGCCGCACGCGCGAAGCGCCAGGCGCGTGCGCGTGCCGCAGCGAAGCTCGCCGCGGCGCGCCGCCGCCGTCGCCCTGCCCACACGTCCACGGCGCCGCGACCGCCGACCGTGCTGGCACCGGCACCGGCGCGTCCGCTCGTCTACATGCCCTACGGGGGCGCTTTCGATGACAGCGACACGAGCGACACGAGCGACACGAGCGACACGAGCGACACGAGCGACACGAGCGACACGAGCGACATCGGCGGCCTGGGCGACCAGATTTTCAGCGGCATCGCGAAGTCGGCCGGCGCGGTGACCAACGTGTTCGTGCCCGGCGCGGGCACGCTGCTCGACCAGGGCGCCGAGCAGATCAAGGCCCAGGTCGACAAGTCGACGGGGCACGACCCGAACGCCGGCAGGTACGCGCTCAAGAACATGCCCGGGCAGGCGGGCAAGTCGAGTGCGCCCGCGAAGCCGGCGAGCAGGCCCGGGTCCAAGGGCAGCGCGGCGCCCGTGGGCAACACGGGGCCGCTCGCCGCCGCCGCCGTCTTCGCGACCAACGCGACGATCGTCGCGGGGATGCGAAACTTCGGCTTCGCGGTCGTCGATCCAGGCGTCGCACTCGAGGTCGGTGAGACCGAGGTCACGTGGGACGATCCCTCGTTCGCCGACTGCCGGAAGTGGGTCGAGGGCATCGACCCGAAGGCCGTGCTCAACTGGCGCGCGCACGGATCGAGGCTCGTCAAGATCAAGCTCGCGACGGCGAGCACGGCGGCAAGCGTGCCAGCGGACAGCAAGGCGGGCACGAGCGGCGTCAGCAGCGAGGAACCCATGAAGCAGGATCTCAGCGATCTCGGTCAGGTCGGCGCCCGCGCCGTGATGCTCACGTCCGACCTCGCCGAGCGCGTCGCCGCGCGCGGGGGACACCTCGCCGGCATTTTCCGGGAGGACGGTCGGTACGCCGCGATCGTGCAGGGCACCGAGAGCGAGGCACCTGTCCGACTGATGCGCGTCTCGCCCGCCGTCGGGGCGCGCCTCTCGCGGGCCGGTCGCGCCGTCGTCGTCCGCAGCGGCGACGATCTCGGCATGGCGCCGCCGATGATGCTCGGCGCGTGGAAGGTGATCGCCGCGGCTCTCGTCGGCGCGGCGGCCCTCTACGCCGGTCGCAAGCCGCTGATGGAGGGGATCGCGAAGCTCGCCAAGATGGGCCCGACGTCGGCCTCGCCCGCGGCCGCGCAAGGGCGCGCCTGCTCCGGCCGGGCCGCCCGCCAAGGTCTCGGGCGTGAGCCGGGATGCTCTGCTCGGGGTGCTCTCCAGCGAGCAGCTCGGCGAGATCGAGGCCGGCGTGTCCGACGGTCTCGGCCACGTCGAGATCCTCGATCGGGCTCGGGTCACTCGCGCGCAGGCGGCCCAACTGATCGAGCTCGGTAACCGTGCGGAGAAGAGCGACCTCGGCATGGGCCCGCTCGCCACGGCGGCCGCGGCGGGTGCCGTGGCGGGCGTCGTCGGTGGGATCTTCAACGCTCTGGTCGCGCCCTTCGTCGTCCGGAAGCTCGGCGAGATCCGCGGCGCCCCCGAGCTCCCGGCCGCGGGCGCCTCGGTGTCCGGCGATGACGTCGGCGGATCGCCGCGCATCGACGCGACCGGGCGCCCCTTCGGGATCTACCCC
>Ga0335085_10008970_pt1 | contig 15157 bp, 12 predicted proteins | sample Lox_Sample_45_FD_206712 | JGI IMG/M metagenome (GOLD analysis project Ga0335085, IMG submission 206712) | Soil microbial communities from Loxahatchee National Wildlife Refuge, Florida, United States - Lox_Sample_4.5 | ecosystem: Environmental > Terrestrial > Soil > Wetlands | place: USA... | reverse complement strand
CGAAACTGAGAACGGGAACTTTGAGTCCAGAGTAGCCGAGTTGGCGGAATTCCATGACTGGTTAAGGATGCAGCAGCAAGTGCCAAGGATGCAACGATCGCCGGCACGTTCCGGCACAGCCTACTCCGTTTTTTCCGCAGATTCCAGAAAGGTCTTCAACTGCTCGACGTCGTCGGGAAGGATGCGGGTGAAGCGAATGCCGTTGCCCACTTGCGGGTCACAGGTAACCACCAGGCCCAGCACAAGCAGAGTGTCTTCCAGTTGAAGCTTCATTTCCAACTCGGTGCCGATGGGAAAAGGGAAAATGGTTTCGATGTAGCAGCCGCCGAGGCTGAGATCGGCGGTGGCGCCGCGGATGGGAGATTCGCTGTCTTCGGTGTAGAGTTCGACCGGTACGTGCAATTTCAGACGCTGAAATCCACGCCGCTCGTGGTCGAAGGTTGACACAAATCAGACTCCGGAAGCAGACGACTCACTCTTCCGGTGACAAAGTATATCGCGAACCGCCTATTTGTGCGGAAGGAGGATAGGCGCAAGGTATTACCGGACCGTTACCGCCCGGCTACTTGGGGATGCCAGACTTAGCGGTCGGGGCAGCCTCCGGAGTCGCGCTGTCGAGCCATGCGGTGTACCACAGGTTCAAGAGCATCTGCGAACCCGCAGCGAGACGCTTTTCGGTAAATGACAGCGCCTCGGGCGAACCCTTGCCATTGAACCCGCCTGACTTATCCAAGGCATAGACTTCTTCGACTAAGCCATGGGAAGCTTCGAGATAGTCAAGGTACTGGTGAAACGGGTCCACCAGACGTTCGGGGGCGTGCACCATGCCGGCGAAATCCTGGGGATGGATATTTGCGCCTACGTATGGCCCCTCGAACCGCCAATGAATGCCGGGTTTGGTGGTGTACTGCCTGGGGTTCGGTCCGACCCAGCCGTTGTAACAAATAGTGGTGTGCAACGGCTGGGAACCATCTGCCACGTAGTGGCCGAGCCACCCAGCGTAAAAGACGATGGTGTGCTCGACCGGGCCAGTGGGCTGATGCAACTGATGCAGCCGGCGATATTCGCGAAAACCGACTTTCAGCCGGTCGAATACTTCCATCGTGATGTAGGGCTGAAGGCCGACGTGCTCGGGAAGATAATCGTCCGGATGGTCTTTGGTGGCGGCGCGCTTTTCGTATAGTCGGCGATAGAACTCATAGCGGCCGGCCGGAAGCGGTTTCATCCACTCGACCCGTTCGAGGTCGATGAAATGATCCGGTTCCTGGGAATTCTTCAGGGCGAATTCCGAGGGGTTGCGCCAGCGATCGGGTTCGGGCCCGAGGTATGCGATCTCCTTCACCGCTCTGCGCAGAAAGCGCGGCATGCCGGCAGGAATCTTCTCCGCCGCGACCTGGTTGATGTACGTGTGGCCTTCATTACCCCAACCCAGCGCTGTTGCCGGATCGAGGAAGCAGAGCGCGAGGAGCGCCAGGCCGAGCAGCTTCTTGCCGAGTGTTCGGTTCTCCACTTCCGCCGGATGATTGTGCATGCCTTATTGTAGGCCAGTTTTAGAAGGTCAGCTGGCATGTCATCTGTACGAGTTGCGGACTGCCGATGGTGCAAGTTCATTGGGATCGTGAGGCGCTGGCAAGCTAAGTAGTGAGGCGCTCTAGCACTCGATGACATTCAACGCGAGTCCGGCCAGCGAAGTTTCCTTGTAGCGGGATTGCATATCCAGGCCGGTGCGGTACATAGTCTCGATCACCTGGTCGAGAGAGACCTTGTGCTCATCTTCTTCGCGCATGGCGATGCGGCAAGCGTTAATGGCCTTCACCGATCCCATGGCATTGCGCTCGATGCAGGGAATCTGGACCAGGCCGCCGATGGGATCACAGGTCATGCCCAGATTGTGCTCCATGCCAATTTCCGCGGCATATTCTACTTGACGGTTGGTTCCATTCAGCGCGGCCACCAAACCGCCGGCCGCCATGGAGCAGGCCACACCCACTTCCCCCTGGCAACCGACTTCCGCGCCCGAGATTGAGGCGTTCTCTTTGTAAAGCACGCCAATTGCCGCCGCCGTCAGAAAATAGCGCAACAGTCCTTCGGAAGAAGCCTCGGGCGTGAATTGCGTGTAATAATGCGCCACCGCGGGAATGATGCCGGCGGCGCCATTGGTGGGTGCGGTAACGACCCGCCCGCCGGCCGCGTTCTCTTCGTTCACCGCAATCGCAAAAACATTGACCCAATCCATCGGAGCCAGCGGATCGGCTGGGTTCTGCTGTTCGAGTTTCCGTTTGAGCTGGGGAGCGCGGCGGCGGACTTTGAGGCCCCCCGGCAATATGCCCTCCGTTGCCAGCCCCCGCGCCACACAGGCTCGCATGACCTCCCAAATGCGGTTGACATAGGCGCGGATCGCAGCTTCCTCGCGCCACGCTTTTTCGTTTTCCAGCATGACCTGCCAGATGAGGAGATGATGCTCGTCGCCCATCTTGAGCATTTCGGCCGCGCTGGAAAAGGGGTAAGGCGGCGCCTTCAACGGCGCCTTCGCAGAGATACTCTCCCCCTCGCGGAAAATAAAGCCGCCGCCGATGGAATAGAAAACTCCGCTGTGGATCGGGTTGCCGGAGGCATCCACGGCCGTGAAATGCATTCCATTGGAATGCCTGGGGAGGAGTTTGTCCTTCAGGAAAAGCAGATCGCAGCTTTCTTCGAACGGAACTTCGTGGCTACCCATCAGGCGAAGAGTTTTCCTGCCCCGTATTTGGGCAACTTTCTCCTCAATCGACGCGGGATCGACTTCCTCTGCCGTTTCCCCGGAGAGTCCGAGCAGGATGGCGCGATCGGTGCCGTGTCCGTGACCGGTCAGCGCGAGTGAGCCGTATAGTTCCACGCGAATCCCGGCGACGCGCTCCAGGGTATTCGATCTCTGCAACTCAAGGGCGAATTCGCGCGCGGCGCGCATGGGACCGACAGTGTGCGAACTGGAAGGGCCCACGCCGATCTTGAAAAGTTCGAAGATGCTGGTTTTCACGAAGCTCCGAGTCTGGAACTCAACTACATCTCCAGGTTCTATTATCGTCTTCGAACCAGCTGGAGCGCCAGGGTTGCAGATCGAACCAGGTTGGCGCGCGGTCGTGCGCGAGCGGCAAGAGCGACCAAATGAGACTGGAATTACGCCATGATCTACCTGGCGCCTGAATTCTTCTGTAACTCGTCGAGCGCCGCCAGCACTTCCTGGCTGTGCTTGTTAGGGTCCACGCTGGTGTAGACGCGCTCGATTTTTCCCTCGGGATTGATCAAAAACGTGTGCCGGGCCGCGACCTGGGTAACGCCGAAATTCATCAGCGAGCCGTAGGTCGTGGATACCTTGTGCTCGGTATCGGCCAGCAATTTGAAGGTGAGTCCCTGTTGCGAACAGAATTCCTTATGCGAGTTCGTGGTGTCGACGCTCACGCCCAGTACGACCGCCTTGCGTTTCACATATTGATCCTGGTCGCGCTGGAAGTTGTGCGCTTCGATGGTGCAGCCCGGAGTGCCGTCTTTCGGGTAGAAGTACAGCACCACCCACTGGCCACGAAACTGATCGAGGCTAATTTGGCTGCCGTCCTGCGAAGGCAAAGTGAAACTGGGGGCGGTGGTGCCCACTTCCGGAGGAGATCCGGCGAAGACGGCACGGGCAGCGATACCCACGGCCACGATTCCTACGGCGACGAACAGCAGAACGATCCAGAAGCGCATAGTTCTCCCCGCAAGCAAACTACACCTTCATGGGAACGGCTGTCCAGATGGGGCCAGGCGTGCGGGATTGGCGAGGCGACGCCCGGCGTGCTACTAGGGGAGTTTCACCACGGTCAAATTCTGCGGCTGGATGCCCGCGGCGTAAGGGCCGGCGCTGAACGCAGTGAGAGCGCCCGTCGAGCTGTTAACCGCAAAACCCGTGACGGTTCCAGCGGTGGGATTGCTGGCATAGAGGAAGGCCCCGGTAGTATCAATCGCCAGACGCGAAGGCGCTGTAGATACACTGAAGGGCGAACCGGAGACCTCGGTCAAAACTCCGGTGCCGGCATTGATGGAAAACACGGAAATTGTGCTGGTCGTGGGGTTGGAAGAAAACAGGAATTGGCCGGCCGGATCGATCACCAGACTGGTAGGCCGCGTCAGCGGGGCGAAGGCCGATGACTGGACGGCGGTGAGAGCGCCACCGCTGCCGATGGCAAGACCATAAATCCCCCCGGCCAGCGACTCGCTGACGTAAAGGAACGTTCCAGCCGGAGTAACTGCCATGGCTGTGGGTACGCCATTCGAGACAGTGGCAAAAGGAGAACCGGAAATTGCCGTGAGACCCCCGGTCGAGGAATTAATGGTGAATCCGGCGACTCCCCCCGAAGTGTTCAAAGAATCGGAGACGAACAGGAATTTTCCGGAGGGATCCACAAGGCCGTTCCAGGCGCCGGAGCCGGCGGCGAAGGGCGAGCCAGAAATTGCGCTCAAGGCGCCGTTGGAACTGTTGACGGTATAGGCATTGACCGAGTTCGCGGTGCCGCTTGGAGCGTACAGGAACTTACCAGCCGGATCGATCGCCAGCCCGGTGGTGACCACCCCAGTGGAAAACGGCGATCCGGATACAGCCGTGAGAGCCCCGCTGCCGGAGATGGAGAAGACGTCGGCGCCAAGATTGGTCGTGTCATCCACGAAGAGGAACGTGCCTGCGGCGTTGCCCACAATGCTGGAAGCGGAATCCGGTCCGATGACCGTGGTTGCGCTACCCAGTGCGCCAGTGGTCGAGTTGATGGGGAACGCGGCCACCGCTCCGGTGGTTTGGCCGGAGCCCTGGACGGTGGTGGTGACGTAGAGAACCTGGCCGCCGCCGGAGCCCGATCCGCCGCCAGTGCCGACCTGCTGGCCATTGCCTGCCGGCCCGCAATTGCTGAACAGGAGCGCTGCCGACAACAGAATGGAACCCGGGAGAAGTTTCCAGCTGAACTTTGCACCCATGACGTACTCTCCACCTCGCCCTTACGTGGCAACTGTAAAGAAACAACATCTCGGCGGATTGTAACCCGGAGACAGTGGCCAGCCGAGTGACCAGCGAGGCGCACAATTAAACGAAAGGTCATCTCCTTTTGCGTACTCACCAGCAAAGCCAATCTAAAGGCCCGAACGACAACGTGTAATTCCTCCTCGGCATCTCGAATACAATCCATCAGGGACCATGTTCCGGAGCAGGAGGTATCTTTCATGAGCCAGGCGGCAGAAGTACTGGCTGCTATCGAAGGTGGCGACGCCGGGAAACTGGAGATGCTCTTGAAGGAGAATCCCAGGTTGGCCTCGACCCGGAATTCGAGCGGAGTCTCCTGCATCATGCAAGCGTTGTATCGCGGCCGTGCGGAAATGATTCCTCTGCTGGTGGAGGCCGTCCCAGAGTTGGATGTCTTCGAAGCCACTGCAACCGGCTGTACCCAGCGCGTGCTGGAATTGCTGCAGGGCGAGCCGGCATTGGCCAATCGCTGGTCGGCAGATGGGTTTACGCCGCTGCATTTCGCCTGTTTCTTTGGCCAGGAAGAAATTGCCCGCCTGCTGATCGAGCGTGGCGCAGATGTCTCCGGCGTGGCCCATAATCCCATGAAAGTCATGCCCCTGCACAGCGCCGCGGCCACACGCAATCTTGCGATTGTGCGCCTGCTGCTGGAGTATGGGGCTCCGCCCAATGCACCCCAGCAGCATGGCTGGACCGCTCTGCACGCGGCCGCCCAAAACGGCGATAAGCCGATGGTGGAATTACTGATGGAACATGGCGCCGAGCGCACCCTCAGGAACGACGACGGCATAACCGCCGCCGATCTTGCCCGCAAATTCAGCCATGGAGAGATCGTCGCCCTGCTCACCTGAAGCTCCCGTCGAACGTACGGGACTCATTCTTGACAAAGAAGTCTTCTGTTATCATCACGTTTAACCGATGAACGAAAACATTCCCGATATTCAAGTACCGACGGAGGGATCCATGGAAGTGCCGGGCACAGCGGCGGGAGCGCGCCGTGATGAGGACATCGCACTCGATCTGATGAAGTTCATTGCGCTGACCACGAGTTACGGCAAGACTGCCTCTTCTGCAGTTGGATTCCAGGGCGGCGGACCGGCGTCCAAGCCGGATGAATACGCGACCCATCTGCTCGCGCTTTACGGTAAGTGCCTGGAGGCGGTAGGCGGCAGGAAGTAGCGGAGCCGCGGAAGCAGCCAACCCTCCTCTTCCCTCCTCTTGCAGTGCGGGCGCGCGGGCGGTGGCCCCGCCTTTGCGCACTAGAAAGCCTAAGGGTTTTTCCGTAGCGGCTGACCGCATCATCATCCATCCGCAACCCATTCTGATAACGGCGTTGGTTTTCACAGAAAAGGACTTGGTTTAGGCTCCGGAATGGAGTATGTTGTCCGGCACCTGAATCCGGGCTTGGAGGCGACCGAACAGAGCAAAGCGGGCCAGGTTTCGCAGGGCTCGGGGAGCGGCGGAGTACGTCAATCCCCGGCTTGCTCGAGTTGGGAATCACCCGTCTTCTTTCTTATCCTTTCACCGCCAAGTCTGGTTTTGCAGCCTGTTCTTGAGGCTTCGGAGAGGCTCCAGTCATGAAATCTCCTTTTTGCCTGCCTGCCGTCCTTCCAGCCCTGTGCCTGGGCGCTCTTTCCTTCTTCTGTCCCAACGTCATAGCCGGGACTTTGGGGACGCCATCCGCGCCGGCGGCGGGGTCTCCGGAGGTGTCGACAGTCAACATTCCGGGCCCTCTTCGTTCGTTCATGCGCATGGCGGGAATCAGCCAAAAAGTTTCCGCCGATGAGGTTTTACCTCTTCTGGCTCGCAATGTGTATTACCAGGGCTACGAAGGCCCGGCGAATTCGGGGCACGAAACCGAGTTCCTGGTTCTACTGAGGCATTACCTGCAGCAGGCTCGGGAATTATCCGGGCTGGCGGGCGCCGACGGGACGATTCGAGTCTCTGGTTGCCAACAAGTCGAACCGCTGCTGCGTATTCTCGGGTACCGGGTACGCCGGGGGGAGTGCGGACAGAGCAATACTTCGCTGGAGACCGCCGATGCAGAGAGGGCGTTTCTCACCATCGACGCGGGATTTCCGCTACCCGAACTGGAGAGGAGCCTTCAGGGCAAACAGGACTTTGTCTATCCCTTTGCCGCCTCACCGGTGCCGGTATTGTTCAGCCCCAACGACTGGATGATCGGGGAGCGCCGCCGGGCGAGCGATGATTTTCTGGACCTCCTCCTGGACGATCGCGGCTTGGCCCGCTTTTACTGGGCCATGTCCCATCTGGACCGGGAAACCCGCGATGCGCTCCGGCAATCGCCGGGTCTGGCCAAGCTGGCCCCGCTGGGAGCGGTTCTGGATTTCTACGGAAGCTACATCTGCATCCGGTCTGGACGGGTCGAAGTACCGGGGGGCAGCGCGGCGGAGTCCGCCTGGCGCGACCTGGTAGGGGCCCACCCGGAATCGGCGGGGGAATTCACCCTGCGGTTGCTTTCCCGGGATCGCGGCTGGCTGGCCGCTTTTTTTGATGCCCTGTCCAGGGTGCCACCGAGTCAGCAGGCCCACTTTACGAACCCACGCCGACTGCGACGCTCCTATGAGGCCCTGCGGGAAGAGGATAAGTCCAGCGGTGCCGCGCAGCCGGTTTTCCGGCCGGACCCCGGCCTGTTGCTGCTGCTTACCCGCATGCGATGGGAGGACAATGGGGAGCTTTACATTCCCGGGAACCTGGGAGTATGGAAGGAGATTCTCCAGGATAAGCGCACGACCGATGTACGGGGGAAGTGGCGCAAGCGGGTTGCCGGCTGGACGACGTCCGAGCAATTGCTGGAGGCCATGTTCGCGTTTTCGCGGGTTAGGAGCGAACACGGGCCTGTGCAGATTTATCTGGCTCTCAGTGAACTCGACGCCCGGCGTGCTCCCGGACACCGGATGAGCCCACAAACTGTCCTTCTGATGGCGCAGAAGTTCGCACAGTTCAGCAGCCAGGACCTGATTTTTTCCGAGTTTCCGGAGCTGGACGATTCGGCCATCGCAGATTTTCTCAATGCGGCAGAAAGCCTCAACAACCTGGGCAATCACACCCTCCGGGGCAATGCCATGGGAATGTTCCAGGCGGAGATTGGGATTTGGCAGATTCTGGCTCGCCAGCACCAGATTCCGGAGCAGAGAATCAATTCCTCCTGGCACAACCTGGTGAAGTCTTTTGCCCATGTGACTTCGTCCGCCCAGCTTTTCGATGCAGGCCGCGGCGTCCTGACCGGCCTTCTGCTGGCCGCCAACGCCGAGCCTTCCAGCACGCAGGATGAAATCATTGGGTTGCTGGCAGGCCCACGCCAGACGAATCCCCAAGATCAGCAGGTTCGCCAGGAGTTAGCCAACCGGATGCGGGCGGTGATGGATGGCCAGCGGCTGATTTCGCTCGACACCATCCTGGGTTTGGGGGACGGCCTGCACCGTATCACCGAAGTGCGGAGCCTGAGCGACAATCTGCTGCGGCTGGCTGGCGATCTGCGGGAATTTGAAATGCCCCAGCCGATCTTCAGCATGAGCGAACGGGAGGAGTGGGCGACGGGGGTTTACAACAGCCACCACACTGATCTGCAAATGCGGACCGACTTGAGCAAGATCATCAAGTCGCCTACCTCGGAAGCGCAACTGACCCTGGCTCGCGGGCAACTTGCTCCGTTCCTTCGGGACACGCTGGTCGGTCTCAACTACGCGTATTACCAGCCTCCTGGAGCCCAGATCCTGCTGGATAATCCGTTGTTCGTGCGCTCGCATGATTTTTCCGGAGAAACGGTCATGGGGCTGGAGAACAGCCTGTGGCAGGCTCCACAACTTTTCGGGCAGGGTGCGCCGGCGGGCGGCGGAGCGCATTTCATTGGATCCCTTGCCGATTTGCCCTACGCTCTGGCGGAGGCGGAACAAAACTTCCTCGCTCCGAAAAATATCCAGGCCCTGATTTGGGAACAGATGGTGCCCGGCCTGTTGACCAGCGCAGTCGTACCGCGGTTCTGGGGAATCAGCCGCCACGAACTCCATGCCGTCGCGCTCTATCAGAAGGCAGGCGAGGAGATTTTGGCAGCTTCCGCTGGAAACGAAGCGCTGCAACGGGAAGTGGACGAAATTCTTTCCGAATCTCTGTCTCCGCAAAAAATGTACCGCTTGCGAAAGGCGCTGGCTGCGGGTAGCGGGGCCGACATTCTTCTCGAGATAACTCCCGCCGATAGTTTCCGCCTGACGGCTGAATTCCGCCGGAAATATCCCGGCCAGGCCGCTTCCTGGGGGCCTGCGGGAGAAGAACTGGAGAAACTGGCGCAGGGCTACCCGTCCGAAGTGGGTTGGAAGCGCCTGTCGCGGGATTTTGGCACCCCGCACCCATTTCTGACCCGAAGCTACGCCCGGGAAGTGCTCGACGTGTCTCCATTCCCGGCGTTCATGGGGTACTCCAGCCGTTTGATGGCGGAATCCTGGGATTCGAGCAATCTGTACTGGGCGCGGCTGGCGGATGAAAAAGGCTACTCTGCGGCGCAGTTGAACCAACTCGTCCCCGAACTGACCCGTCGCATGATCGAAAATATTTTTGCCACCGATCAGGAAGACTGGGCGGCATTGCTGCGGGCGACGAGAGAAACCGGCGACGAGTTTCTGCATGGCAAGGTGGCCTCGTTGACGATGAGCGCCGACGCTGCCCGACATTAAATCGATCGGCGAAATCAGCACGGCTCTGTCTGGCCGAACTGGGAACGCTTAGAAGAGGAAAGCAATCGTGAAACGGTACAGGTTATCTTTCGCAATTCTGCTCATGGTTGTTCTGGTTTCGGGACCCAGCACCCGGGCACAGGAGGAGAATCCGCGCATCCGGGTGGTGGTGAATCTGGTGCAATTGAATGTGGCGGTCACCGACAGCAAGGGCAACTACGTCACCGGCCTTCGCCCCTCGGATTTCAGCGTCGTGGAAGACGGAATTACGGAGAAAGTTGCTACCTTTGCCGAAGGCAATGGCCCGACGCAAAGGCTGGTGGATATTGAGCCGGGGGAAGTTGGTGCGGGAGCAGCGGATCCTGCACCTGCGGGTACCCAGGCCAGCGCGCCGGCGCAGGAGTCTGCCGAGACTCTCAGTTCCGCAATAGCTGGCGCGAACGTATTCATCCTCTTTGACACCAGCAACTATATGTACCGCGGTTTTGTGTACGCCCAGGATGCTATCGCGGACTTCGTGCGTTCCCTGGAAAATCCAGACAAGGTGGCGTTCTACTCGTATAGCCGGAACCTTTCGCGGGCTTCCCTGCTCACCGCTGACCGTTCCGAGGTCGTGCGCGGGGTACGTTCCACGGTGGCGGGAGACGATGCCGCGCTGTATAACTCGCTGTTGCTTACGGTGAAGGATGCGACAACCTGCAAAGGGAGAAAGGTGATCGTTGTATTCTCCAATGGCCCCGACAATTCCAGCATGGTGCCGCCGGAGGATGTTGCGGAGTTGGCACAGTCGGCGGGCATTCCGATCTATATGATCAGCACCCGCGAAGCCAGGCTTGAACCTGTCTCCACCGCAGTGTTTGAGCGCATGACGGCCGCCACCGGAGGCAAGGTATACTTTTCCAAGAACTGGAGAGATGAAAAGCGGGCGTTTGCCTCCATTCGCGACGACCTGGCCCATCTTTATTCTTTGAGTTACTACCCGAAGCCGAATCCCAACCGCGGCTGGCGCGCGATTACGGTGAAACTCGTGGGCAGCCGTCTCAAGAAGTACAGACTGCGCACCCGCAACGGATATCGGCCGCAACCAGCGCGGCTTTCAGCCGAAAGCGCTGCCTCCTCTTCCGCAGAGGAGGCGGTGGGGGGCATTCGTCCGCCGGGATTATGAGCCTGGCGGGAAAAGCTTGGCCGCGCGTCCCTCGTAGCGTAGAGCCTGAAACGAGAGACCTGATCCGGCAAACCAATATGTTTTCTGACGAAAGGACGATGCCGCATGGTTTCAAACCGGCAGGGAAAATTCATCCGCAGATTGACGCTGGGAGGACTGATTCTTGGATTTGCGCTTTTTTCTTCGCGCCTGTATTGCCAGGCCGCTTCCCCGGATTCGCCGACCGCGGCGGAAGCACCGGAAAAGATAGATGCAATCTGGCAGAAGGCCAGCGCCAAGTACGACGGTGAACGGCAGACGTTGCTGCAGGACGTCGATCGCGGCGATCACGCCGGCCCGTTCCGTCCAGACTGGGAATCACTCCAGAAATACGAAATCCCGGAGTGGTATCAGGACGCCAAGTTTGGCATTTTCATCCACTGGGGCGTCTATTCCGTGCCGGCGTTCGGCAACGAGTGGTATCCCCGCAACATGTACATTCCCGGCACCGAGGAGTACAAGCACCACCTCGCCACCTACGGCCCGCAAAGCAAATTCGGCTATAAGGACTTCATCCCAATGTTCAAGGCCGAGCACTTCGATCCGGCGGCGTGGGCGCATTTGTTCAAAGAAGCGGGCGCGAAATATGTGGTGCCGGTGGCGGAACACCACGATGGCTTCGCCATGTACAACAGCGGCCTGAGCGACTGGACGGCAGCCAAGATGGGTCCTCACCGCGATGTGATCGGCGATCTGGCCAAAGCTGTGCGCGCCGAAGGGCTGCATTTCGGCGCTTCATCGCACCGGGTAGAGCATAACTTCTTTCTCGGCGTGGGTCGCGCCATCCCATCAGACATCAACGACCCGAAATATGCCGCCTTCTACGGGCCTGCGCACAACTGGCTGGAAAACAGGCACGGCACGCCGCTCTCCAACGACTTCACCTACGTCTCGACGGCCTGGACCAACGATTGGTTGGCCCGGGCGGCGGAAATCGTCGAGAAATACCATCCCGACATTATGTACTTCGACTGGTGGATCGGACAGCCCTATGTTCGCCCTGATCTCACCCGCTTCGCGGCGTTCTACTACAACGAATCGCTCAAGTATGGCGACCATGTGGGGGTGATCAACTACAAGGACTACGCCATGATGGAGCACTCGGCGGTGTTGGACATCGAGCGCGGGCAACTGGGCGACATCCGGCCACTGCACTGGCAGACCGATACCTCGATCAGCAACAAGAGCTGGGGCTACATCAAGAACGATACCTTCAAGTCGCCGCAGTTTGTGGTGCATCAGCTGGCCGATATCGTGAGTAAGAACGGCAATCTGCTGTTGAACATCGGGCCGCGGTCGGATGGCACGATTCCAGAGGAGGTACAGCAGGTGCTGCTGGATGTGGGTGCCTGGCTGAAGGTCAACGGGGATGCAATCTACGGTACCCGTCCCTGGAAAATCTACGGCGAGGGTCCGACGCGAGTAGCAGCGGGGTCATTCCATGACACCGACACCACGGCCTACACAGCGGAGGATTTCCGTTTCACCACCAAGGGAAATACGCTCTACGCGATCGAACTTGGCTGGCCCACGACCGGCGAGGCAGTGATTCATGCTTTCGGCACCGACGCACTCAAGGGTCAAAAAGTTGACGGCGTTTCCCTGCTGGGATCGCAGGTCAAGTTGCAATTCCAGCAACAGGCCGACGGCTTGCACGTCCATCTGCCGGAGGAGGCTCCCTGCAAGTACGCTTACGCGTTTCGCATCGTGCTCGAAGGTGCAGCCAAGTAGGGTTTAGTGTGACGACAACGCTGCTGAGACCGAGATCCGTTGCCCCAATGGCCTGGTGGGCCCTCAACAACGTCGCCGCCCAGTTCCAGCACAGGTGACCCTGGACCGCGAAGGAACATGCGGTCGTGCGATACGAAAATCATGGTGCTTTCAAAATTCTTCAGGTCAATCCACCCGCCAGGGCCGCAGATGAACTCCCATGAACGCGGATGACCTACGGTCTTATCGGCGTTCATCCGCGTTCATTGGTGAACCCACTGGATTCGCCCTGGAAGGATTACGAGATGCGAAAAGGGTTTGCGAGAAAACCACAAGCGGACGAGCCCACGACGCGAGTCAAGAACTACATCACGCCGAGCGGGCTGCAGCGCCTTAAAGATGAGCATCGGTTTCTGCTCAGCCGGGAACGACCCGCTGTGACGGAGGTGGTGGCGTGGGCTGCCGGCAACGGCGATCGCAGTGAAAACGCCGACTATCAGTACGGCAAGCGGCGGCTGCGGCAGATCGATGGGCGAATCCGCTTTCTCACCAAGCGAATCGAAGCCGCGGAAGTGGTGGACCCGGAAGCTCCGAGAGCGGGGCAGGCAACAACGAAGCCGAGGGCATTCTTCGGAGCGACCGTGCGCTATGCCAATGCTGCGGGAGCGGAGCGGGTGGTGAGCATCGTGGGTACCGACGAAATCGACCTCAACCGCAACCACATCAGTTGGGTGTCCCCTCTGGGGCGCGCGTTGATGAAGTCGGCCGCGGGTGACAGCGTAGTCCTTCAATTGCCGGGCGGTACAGAGTGCCTGACCGTGCTGGAAGTACGTTATGAGCCCATTTCTGTGGAACCGTTCCGTGAACCGCCTGGATCTGAGGCCTCGGCAAAGCGACACCCTCGCCGACGCTAAATCCACCCGACGGAGAAACGGCGAGATTAGCTTATCTGCAACGGGGAGCGGGGCCACACTTCCAAGCGGGCGGGATCAGTCCTCTCTCGACGCAATCGAGGATAAAAATGGTGCGACACTGAATAGGATAATTAACGTACCGCGCAATAGTACAAATACGGTGCAACGCAATTAGGTCCGGGCTGGTGAAAAACGACTGGCGGGGGAGCCTCTTGCCGACGGTGCCGAACGCTTTGCGCGTAGACGAACTCTAAGCAATTCTCGATCTGCGAGCAGCAGCGAGGTCAAGATCTGCTGACAGGTGCACCGCGTAGAATTGCGAATTGACAAGAGTGCGATAAGGGGTCGGAAAACGCAGCGCTTTGGCGCCGCTCGGACATGGGTTCACAGATTCCAAGTCGTCCGCGCGTGAAATCAAACGATAGCAGCTCTGATGAATGGTAGAATCCCGAACGGCTGCTCTCTAATGACTTGGCAATGGGCTCTCAGAATCGCGCTGCAGCGCTTCATGGCGAGGGACAAGAAGTTGTGGAAATCGGCGAAACCCGACACAGTTTCTTATACGTTACACCATTTGTCGTTTTGGATGGCAACGAAGTAGAACCCGCAATTAGCTGTTGAATCAAGCACTTCCACGAAGTGCCGGGATGGCGGAACTGGCAGACGCAGCGGACTCAAAATCCGCCGGGCTTCGGCCCATGGGGGTTCGACCCCCCCTCCCGGCACCAGGATTCTAAAGGGCTTACCGGAAAGCAATCGAAGAGCAATTGCGCAGTGAATGGTTGCCGCAGGTGATGGATGAAGTGGTGAACGGCGCCGTGACGCGGACCTATGCCTACGGCCTGCAGCGCATCAGCGAGAATCAGCTCATCGGCGGCGTTTGGACGCCCAGCTTCTACGGCTATGACGGCCATGGCAACGTGCGCTTCCTGACGAACTCAGCGGGCACCATCACCGACAGCTACGACTACGACGCCTTCGGCATGCCGATCACCACCACCGGCACCACGCCGAATAACTTCCTCTACAGCGGCGAGCGCTTTGACCAGAACATCGGGCTGTTCCATCTCCGGGCGCGCGACTACAACCCCCTGACCGGCCGGTTTGAGACGATGGACCCGGCCGAGGGCAACATTCTTAACCCGGCCACGCTGCACAAGTATGTGTACGCGGGGAACAACCCCGTGAACGCGAGCGATCCAACGGGAAGGGCACCTCTGTTTGAGCAGTCGCTGATTGATGATGCAATCTTTCCCGAACTCAGGCAGGTGGCCTTCGCAATTATCAAATCACCCATCACTCGCGGGGTGGTGCACGGCCTGGCGCTTACTTGTTACGCGGCGAACGCTTTCGTGGTTGTCGCAAAAGACTTGGGTTATCATCCGGAGCTGCCTCCGTTGGTAGATAATGTGTGTCTAATACCAGGGCCATGATCCGTGGTCGGTAGAAGGCCAGCATTGCGCGGCGTAACAGTGAAGGTTCGAGCAGACATCTCAGCAAAGAGAAGTATTGTGATTACATTGATCAATCCGAGAATTCCAATCAGTAAAAATCTTTACGGGCTTCTGCAATTAGTTGTGATACTCGCGGCTTGGGCACTCTTGCCTTTTGCCGA
>Ga0335085_10008969_pt1 | contig 15157 bp, 14 predicted proteins | sample Lox_Sample_45_FD_206712 | JGI IMG/M metagenome (GOLD analysis project Ga0335085, IMG submission 206712) | Soil microbial communities from Loxahatchee National Wildlife Refuge, Florida, United States - Lox_Sample_4.5 | ecosystem: Environmental > Terrestrial > Soil > Wetlands | place: USA... | reverse complement strand
AATCCGTCGCGGGTGCGCTTCCTGACCCAGACGACGCTCAGCCTGGACGAAACGCGCGATATTGTCGACCGGCTGAAGCAGCGCTTTCCGGAAGTAAAAGGACCGCCGGCACAGGATATCTGCTACGCTACCGAAAACCGGCAGATGGCCGTAAAGGCGGTATCGCAGCATTGTGATCTGCTGCTGGTGGTCGGTTCGCAGAATAGCTCGAATTCCAAGCGGCTGGTTGAGGTGGGTGAGAATTCCGGCGTTCGCGCATACCTGGTGAACGATCGCGACGACATTCAGACGAGCTGGCTGGACGGCGTCAAGAACGTAGCCCTGACGGCGGGCGCTTCCGCACCGGAATACCTGGTCCAGGACCTGCTCGAATTTCTCGGCCACCACGGGTTCCGCGAAATGGAGGAAATCGAGCTGGTGGACGAAGACGTGCGGTTCTCGTTGCCCGCGGAGCTGACGACGATTCGATGAGCGCGCACATCGAAATCGGAAACATGCTCGAAGCGGCCGCCGCTCAAGGCATGCACCGCTCGGCCTCGTACCTGGCCGGGGTGCAGAATCGAGACGGGCATTGGTGCGCGGAGCTGACCGCGGATTCGACGCTGGAATCGGATTTCATTCTGTTCCAACTTTGGCTGGAACCGCCGGTGAACGGCGTGTGGGAACCCAGCTCGCGGCCCCGCATCGAAAAATCCGTGCGCTCGATCCTGGAACGGCAACTGCCGGACGGCGGATTCAATATCTACGTCGACGGTCCAGCGGAAGTGAGCGCCTCCGTAAAAGCCTATTTCGCGCTGAAAGTAGCGGGCGTACCGGCAGAGGACGAACGCATGCGGCGCCTGCGCAATCTCATCCTCGAGTTGGGCGGCATTCAGGCGGCCAACAGCTACGTCAAAATCAACCTCAGCCTGTTCGGTCTTTACCCGCGCGAGCATTGCCCGGCCATTCCGCCGGAGGTGATGCTGCTGCCATTCGATTTCCTTTACCAAATGTCGTCCTGGACACGCGCGATCGTGGTTTCGCTGGCGATCGTTCATGCGGCTGACCCGCGCAAACCGGTGCCTTCCAACTTCGATCTGAAGGAACTCTGGAAGCCCGGCGCCAGTCCGGCGTTCCGTCGGCAGAGCCGGCTGACATGGCATAACCTGTTTCTGCGCGCCGACCGGCTCTTAAAATGGTGGGAACGGCACGGGCTGAAATTCGTACGCCGGATGGCGATCGAGAGAGCCAGGCAGTGGATGCTGGAGCGGCTGAACAACTCCGATGGCCTCGGTGCGATCTATCCGCCCATGATGTATTCGGTGATGGCGCTGGACGTGCTGGGCTATGCGCCTGACGACCCGGTGCGATTGGAGGCGCTGCGGCAATTTGAGAGGCTGGCGGTGGATGACGGCGAGCGCTTTTTCTTCCAGCCGTGCTTTTCGCCGGTATGGGACACGGCGATTGCAACCTACGCCCTGGGCCAAAGCGAGCCGGAGCATCACGCGCTCAGCCGGGCCGCGGATTGGATACTCGCGCGCGAGATTCGGCGAACGGGAGACTGGATCGTCAAACGACCGCAGGCTGAGCCCTCCGGCTGGGCGTTCGAATACCGCAACGATTTCTATCCGGACATCGACGATACCGCCATGGTGCTTCTGGCGCTCAGCGGGGCTTCTGCCGGCGATGAGAAAAAGCAGCGCGAATGCCATCGGCGAGCGTTGACATGGCTGCTGGCCATGCAATCGAGCGATGGAGGATGGGCGGCCTTCGACGCCGACAACAACTGGCATTTCCTGAGCCAGGTGCCGTTTGCCGATCACAATGCCATGCTCGACCCGGCCTGTCCGGACATCACCGGGCGCGTGTTGGAGGCGCTGGCGGCGAGCGGGCTCACGCGCGCGCACGCGGCGGTGAAGGCCGGCATCGATTGGCTGGTGCGCAACCAGGAGCCGGACGGAAGCTGGTACGGCCGCTGGGGCGTGGCATACATTTACGGCACCTGTTTCGCGCTGCGCGGGCTGGCGGCGGCCGGCGAAAGCGACCGCGAGGCACATGTGCTCCGTGCCGGTGAGTGGCTGAGATCGATTCAGAACGCCGATGGCGGCTGGGGCGAAAGCTGCGCCAGCTATGACAACGGCAGTTACACCGCGGGGCCGAGTACACCGTCGCAGACGGCGTGGGCGATCCTGGGGCTGATTGCCGGCGGCGATGCCGAAAGCTCCAGCGTGCAGCATGGCATCGAGTATCTCTTACGCACCCAGCGTGAGGACGGAAGCTGGGACGAGCGTCTAGCCACCGGGACGGGATTCCCGAAGGTTTTCTATCTGAATTACCACTTGTACAAGGACTATTTCCCCCTGCTGGCGCTGGCTTCCTTCGTGAAGGCGCGCGCCCATTCGACCGCTCCCTCGCATGGATAGATTATGAAATTCCCCATCGGCATGACCGCCGGCCTGGCCGGATACATTCTCAAGAACAAAATGCGCCCGCGTCCGGAATGGCAGAAGAACGCCGCGCCGGAGCCGGATGCCGCCAATCCCTTTCGCATCCTGCCAGCCAAGACGGGCGAAAAGCGGCAGCCGCATCCCATGATCAACAAGCGTTTCCCGATCGTGCTGATGCTCGAGCCGCTGCATGCCTGCAACCTCACCTGCACCGGTTGCGGGCGCATCCGCGAGTACGAGTCCACCATCACCGAGCGCGTGCCTCTCGAGGAATGCCTTTGGGCCGTAGATGAATGTGGGGCGCCAGTGGTTTCGATTTGCGGCGGCGAGCCGATGATGTACCCGCAGATCGGCGAGCTGACGGCCGGCATCCTTGCCCGCAACCGGCACATCTACCTCTGCACTAACGGCATGTTCATCAAGAAGCGACTGGGCGAATTCACGCCCGACAAGCGCTTCTACTTCAACGTGCACCTGGACGGCATGCGGAAAACGCACGATATCGCGGTGGAGCGCGAGGGCGTGTTCGATGCCGCCATCGAAGGCATCCGGGTGGCCAAAGCTGCCGGATTCCAGGTTTGCACCAATACCACGGTCTACAAAGAGACCGACATGCGGGAGATCGAGGAGCTGTTCGAATTCCTCAAGCAATTCAATGTGGATGGCCACCAGATCGCGCCGGGATACGGGTACTCTGCGGTGAACGACCGCGAAATCTTCCTGACGCGGGAAGACATCCACGAGAAGTTCAAGGACATCGATCGGCTGGCGAAAAAATATGCAGTGCGCCAGACACCGATGTATCTGGAATTCCTCAAGGGCGAGCGCGAGCTTCCGTGCACCGCGTGGGGCAATCCGACCTATAACGTCAAGGGCTGGAAGGGCCCGTGCTACCTAATCACGGATGGCCACTACAAGACATTCGAAGCCCTGATGACCCAGACGCCATGGGAAAGCTACGGCAAGGGCAACGACCCACGCTGCGAGCACTGCATGGTGCACTGTGGCTTTGAGCCGTCCGCCGCGCTGGGCATCAACGCCGGCATCGCCGACAACCTGAAAATGCTGGCATGGACGCTGCGATAGAGGGGCCGGGGACCGGGGGACCGGGGCCGAGGGATCGGCCATGAAACCCGTTCTGGTTACCGGCGCTTCTGGCTTCGTGGGCTGGCACGTGGCACGGTTGCTGATAGAGCGCGGCTACACCGTGCGTGCCTTGGTGCGGTCCCACAGCAAGGTAACAGACCTGGAGGTGGAAACGGTCGTCGGCGACCTGTGCGACCCCGATTCGCTCGCGCGGGCGGCCGAGGGCTGTAGCGTGGTATTTCACGTAGCGGCCGATTACCGGCTGTGGGCGAAAGATCCGGGGGAACTGTACCGTTCGAATGTGGAAGGGACGCGCCACTTGCTGGAAGCGGCCCGAAACGCGGGCGCGGATCGCGTCGTCTATACGAGCACGGTAGGCGCGATCGGTATTCCGCCTGATGGCCTCGGCGATGAAAACACGCCAGTCACACTGGGAGATATGGCCGGCGATTACAAGCGCTCGAAATTCCTGGCGGAACAGGTGGCGCTCGAATTCGCGCACAAGGGATTTCCCGTGGTGATCGTGAATCCCACGGCGCCGGTCGGAGACCACGACGTCAAACCGACGCCAACCGGCAGGATTGTGCTGGATTTCCTGAACGGCGCGATGCCGGCATTCATCGATACCGGTCTGAATGTGGTGGATGTCCGCGATGTAGCCGAAGGGCATTTGCTGGCGTGCGAACGCGGACGTCCGGGCGAGCGCTATATTTTGGGATCGGAAAATCTGACATTCGCACAAATTCTGGGCAAACTGGCGGCGCTGACAGGACGAAAGGCGCCAACCATGCGTTTGCCTTACGCGATGGCATACGGCGCGGGCGCGTGCAGCACAGCGTGGGCGCGCGTCACCGGAAAGCCTCCTCGGGTTCCGCTGGACGCCGTGCGGATGGCACGCAAGAAGATGTGGGTCACCCACGAGAAGGCTCGCCGCGAGCTTGGCTTCGAGCCCGGACCGGCGGAAACGGCTCTGGCCCGGGCCGTCGCCTGGTTCCGCGCAGCCCAGACCCATGCCCTACACCAGCCGGCTAACAGCGGGCTGGCCGGGGGCCCCGGCACGGCATGAAAATCCTCTTCGTGGCGGCCGACCCGATGGAATTTCGCGGAATGACACGACAGTTAGCGGATATCCGGCCCGCGCCGCTGGCAGTAGACTGGGCGCGCGCGGGAAAGCTGGGCGGAAACGGCGTCCTGCTGGTGGCCAACGGCGCCGGATGGAAACCGGCCGCCGCAGCCACCGATGCCGGAATCGAGCACTTTGTTCCGGATGTGGTTGTCAGCACCGGTTATTGCGGCGCGCTGGATGAGAAGCTGAAGATCGCGGATGTCGTAGTGGCGACCGAGATCTGGGTGGCCGGGCTGGCGGGAAATCCGACCCAGACCGCGGCCCTGAAGGAAAAGCGCGGCGACGGTCCGATCTGCTCGATTGATCACGTGGCCCGGACGGCTGAGGAAAAACAGCGGTTGCGCGGCCTCGGGGGATGCGCGGTGGAGATGGAAGCAGCCGGTGTAGGGGAACGAGCGAAAGCGGCCAGTTTGCCCTTCTATTGCGTGCGAGCAGTCACCGACGCGGCGCACGAAAATATGACGAACGACTTCGATAGCGCACTGCGCGGCGACGGCCACTTCGATACAATGTTAATTTTCAAAGGAGTATTGCGCCATCCTCGTGCGCGGATCCCGGAACTGGTGCGGTTAGGCTTCCGATGCGCGCGGGCATCTCGATCACTGGGGGAGTTTTTTGCCGATTGCAGGTTCTGATATGAGCGCCATTTCACCCCAGCAAACCGCAGACCGGTTTGCCGGGGGCCGAGGAATTCCGGACACGATGCGGGCAGCCGTATATCGGGGCCAAAGTACGGTCTCGATCGAGGAAATTCCCACACCTGTCATTCAGCCGGGAGAGATTCTCATTCGCGTGGAGGCTTGCGGAATCTGTCATACGGACCTGAAAAAGATCGAGCACAATCTGCTGGCGCCGCCCCGCATTTATGGCCATGAAACCGCGGGTGTGGTGGCGGCGGTGGGAGCCGGCGTAACCCGTTTCCAGCCTGGCGACCGCGTAGTGGCATTCCACCACATTCCCTGCCTGGAGTGTTTCTACTGCCGGCGCAAGCTATACGCGCAGTGCCCGGTTTACAAGCGGGTGGGCATTACGGCGGGCTTTGAACCAGCGGGCGGCGGCTTCTCTCAGTATGTGCGGGTGATGGACTGGATTGTCGAACGCGGTGTAGAGACGATTCCGGATGGCGTCTCGTTCGAGCGCGCCACCCTCGTGGAGCCTTTCAACACGTGTCTGAAAGCCGTGGTGCAGTGCGATCCGCAGCCGGAGGAACTGGCGGTCATCATGGGCCAGGGACCGATCGGCTTGATGTTCACCATGCTGACGCGGCGCACGGGTGCGCTCGTCGCCGCCACCGACACTATCGCCGAGCGGCGCGAGATTTCGGCGCGTTGCGGCGCGGAATTCACCTGGGACCCGATCAAGACCGACATAACGGCGGAAACCAAGAAGCTGACCGGAGGGCGCGGCGCGGACCTGGTAATCGTGGCAGCGTCGGCGCCAGGCATCGTGGACCAGGCCATTGCCTGTTCGCGGCCGGGAGCCCGCATTTTGCTCTTCGCGCAGACTTCGGCCAGGGAAAGAATCGAAGTTTCGGGTGCGGACATCTGTGTGGGAGAACGAAATTTATTTGGCTCTTATAGTGCGTCGCTGGACTTGCAGGCCGAGTCCGCCCGCCTAGTTTTTGGCGGCGAACTGCCTTTGGAGAAACTTATCTCCCATCGTTTGCCGTTAGTTAAAATCCGTTCAGGATTTGATTTGGCATTGCATCCGGGACCTAAATCGTTGAAAATAATCGTTCAGCCACAGAGGTGGTCATAGTGAATACTCAGATGATGGCCGCCGTGCTTTACGGCAAGGAACACTTGCAAGTAGAGCCGGTTGCCGTTCCCACAATCCATGACGGTGACATCCTCGTCCGGGTGAAGGTAGCGCTGACCTGCGGAACCGATGTAAAAGTATTTCGCCGCGGATACCACGCCCGAATGATCGTCCCCCCCGCTGTGTTCGGGCACGAGCTGGCCGGCGATGTTGTCGCGGTAGGCGAGGGTGTGACCCAGTTTGAGATCGGCGACCGGGTAGTAGCGGCCAATTCGGCTCCTTGTAACACCTGCTATTTCTGCCGGCACGGCCTTGAGAATCTGTGCGAGGACCTGTTGTTCAACAACGGGGCTTACGCCGAGTATATTCGCATCCCGGCGCGCATTGTGGAGCGCAACACGTATCGGATTCCGGCCGATGTAGGGTACCAGGACGCGGCTTTGATCGAGCCGCTCGCCTGCGTGGTGCGTGGGCTGGAAGAGACAACCCCCCGCCCGGGCGACAGCATCGCCATCATCGGACTCGGGCCAATCGGGCTCATGTTCGTCAAACTCGCCAAGCTCTATGGCTGTCGTGTGATCGCGGTAGGACGCAGAGTGACGCAGTTGGAACGCGCCGCGGCGTTGGGCGCCGACGAACTGGTGGTCGCGGCCGACCATTCCAACCCGGTGAAGGCGATTCGCGACATGACCCACGGACGCGGCGTCGACATTGCCATCGAAGCGGTGGGAAAACCAGAAACGTGGCAGTGGGCGGTCAACATGGTACGGCGCGGTGGCACCGTCAACTTCTTCGGCGGCTGCCCTAACGACAGCAAGGTGAACCTGGATACGGCCCTGCTTCACTACTCCGAAATTACCTGCAAGGCCAGCTTCCACCACACGCCTGCATACATCCGCAAAGCGCTCGATCTGGTCTGCGACCGCCACATCACGGCCTCATTCTTCGTCAATCGGGAGGAGCCGCTCGCCAACCTGCTGGAAGTGATGCGGCACCTCATGAGCCACAACGGCCACTTGAAAACGGCGATTCTTCCTTAGGAACCTGTGGCAGAAGTCCTTTACAGGCGGCAGCCCATGCAGATGTGCTCTCCAATCGACGCCGAAATTTCCGGCTTCGGATGCGATCCGACTTCGGCCACAGGCGATTAGGCGCGGGCGTGGGCCCGCACACGAGTTCCGGTATGCTTCTCGCCCCCGCCGATTTCGTGCGCTCTCCAGACGCAAGGCGCAAGACTTACACACGGGAAGAGGCTTGCGCCTACACGCGATGGCTGGCTACCCATCATTACGAGAATTTCCACGTAGTCAGTTTTTTGCTGCCAAAGCGGCTGCATCAGGATTTCTACAATGTCTACGCCTACTGTCGCTGGGCTGACGACCTGGGCGATGAAATCGGCGAACGCGACGAGAGTTTGCGGCTCCTGGACTGGTGGCGCGGAGAACTCGATGCCCTGTACGACGGACACGCCTCGCATCCGGTCTTCGTAGCGCTCGGTCCCACAGTGGAACGGCACGGCATTCCACGCCAGCCCTTCTCGGACCTCATCGACGCCTTCGTGCAGGACCAGAAGGTATCACGTTATCTCAATTGGGACGAGCTGTTCGGTTATTGCCGATGCTCGGCGAATCCGGTAGGGCGGCTGGTGCTGTACCTGTGCGGTTATGCGGATGCCGAGCGGCAGAGCCTGTCCGACGCTACCTGCACCGCCCTTCAGCTTGCTAATTTCTGGCAGGATGTGACAGTCGACCTGCTGAAGGACCGCGTGTATATCCCGCTTGACATCATGGCGCGCCACGGCTACGCGGTGGATGACCTGTTCGCGCGGCGCTTCACGCCGGCGTTCCGCGAGGTCATGCGGGAGATTTGCGAGCGCGCGCGGGCGTTGTTCCTGCAGGGATTGCCCCTTGTTGGGAAGGTGGACCGGCGGCTGGGGCTGGACCTGGACCTCTTCAGCCGCGGCGGCATGTGTGTATTGGAGAAGATCGAGCGGCAAGGATATGACGTGCTGGCGGCCCGGCCGGCCATTTCCAAGGCGGAGCGCGTGCGCCTGCTTGCCACCGCGCTGATGCGTGCCGCGCTCCGAGTGGCAGCATGAATACCGCCATCGAGCAGTCTTACGCCTATTGCCGCGGCGTGGCTCGCAGCCGGGCCAAGAACTTCTACTATTCCTTCCTCCTGCTTTCGGCGCAGCAGCGCAAAGCGATGTGCGCCATCTACGCGTTCATGCGCTATTGCGACGATTTAAGCGACGAGCCGGGCGCCAACCACGCGGCCATCGAGCGCTGGCGGGTGCAAACGGAAGAGGCGCTGGACGGCCGCTTCGGCGATCACCCCGTGTGGCCGGCCTTTTATCACACGGTGCGGCGGTTCGGCATTCCACGTCAGTATTTCCGTGACATGATCTGCGGCGTGTCATCCGATCTGGAGCCGCGCCGCATCGAGACCTTCGACGAGTTGTACCGGTATTGCTACCAGGTGGCTTCGGTGGTCGGTCTCACTACGATTCACATCTTCGGATTCGATACACCCAGTGCACTGCCGCTGGCCGAAAAGTGCGGTGTGGCCTTTCAGCTCACCAATATCCTTCGCGATATCCGGGAGGATGCCGCGCGGGACCGGATCTACCTACCGGCCGAAGATCTGCGCCGCTTCGATGTAACGGAAGAGGAGCTACGCGCAGGCCAGAAAAGCGAGCGCTTTCTACGCCTGATGCAGTTCGAAGCCGCCCGCGCACGCGCCTATTACGACGAATCGCGCCCGCTGCTCGACCTAATCCATCCGCGCAGCAGGCCTTCCTTGCTCGCGCTGATCTCCATCTATTCGCGCTTGCTGGAGCGGATCGAGCGAAGCAATTACGACGTTCTCGCGCGGCGGCTGCGGCTTTCGCCGCTCGAGAAGTCGTGGATTCTGGTGAGGGCGCTGGTATCGTAGGGTGGGAGGCTGCCGGAGCCATCCTCCTGCCCGCAGCGCCCAGCTATTTGGGCCGGTTCGCGAGAATCAGCGGGCTGGGACCGGGGGATTCCAACAGGCGTGCGTTCTCGAAACCGGCCTGATCGAGCCATTTGCTGATTTCGGAGAACGAGAACGTATCGCCGTTTTCGGTAGCGACCAGCATGTTGACGGCGAAGATGAGACCCATGGGCGGTCCCGTTCGGTCGTCATTCACCAGGAATTCGGCAATGGCGATGGTGCCCCCCGGCTCCAGAGCATCGTAGGTTTTGCGCAGCAGGATCCGGCTGCGCTCCGCGCCTTCGCTATGCAGGATGTGGCCGAGCGTGGCAATATGATGGGCGCGGCCGAAATCGGCTTCCAGCAAATCTCCGCTTACGAACGTGTACCGGTCCACGAGGCCGAAACGGGTGGCCACGCGGCGGGTGACATCCAGGACGCCCGGCCAATCCACCGCCGTAACCGAAACGTGCGCGGAGTGCTGCGCCAGAGCGATACTCCACACCCCCGAACCCGCAGCCAGGTCCAGCACCTTCATGGGCCCGGTAGCGTCGGCGACATTCAACGCGCGCGCCAGGTTCTGAGCTGCCGGATAACTCATGGGAAAGATATCTTCCACAAACTCGTGGAAGAATTCCGAGCCGGTGCGCTCCTGATTCACGCCCGTGGTCGGTCCGCCGCGGGCCACCACTTCGTTCAACTGCATCCAGATCGGCATGAGCTGGCTGCTCGTATGCTTCAGGATGCCGCCAATAAAGGTCGGCTTGCCGCTCACCAGGAATACCGCGCTCTCCGGCAGCAGCGAGTACCGCCCTTCCCCATCCCGGGCGAGCAGTTGGAATCCCACCAATGCGTTCAGGATGGCGCGCAAGCCTCGATGAGAAGCTCCGGTCGCGGCAGCCACCTCGTCCAATGTCTTCGGTCCCTCATCGAGACGATCAAATACTCCGTGCCGGACGGCCGCTTCCAGAATCAGCGGTCCCGTATATCCCCAGGCCATTTGCTGCAGCCGCTCCGGCGTCACCTGCACCTGCCCTCTAGCGCTCATTTATCTTTTCCCCTCCACGCAAACTGACGATTATGTCACGTTTGCTGTGAATTTCGCCAGAAACCCGTGGGCATTGCTCTTAAGGTCGCAACGAATAGAAGCGGGCTAACGGGCCGGCACCCGCGAGGTATTTGCGCGCCCGCACCAATTCGGCAATCTGGCACACGTGCCCCAGGTCGTGCAGCGCCCATTCATGTAGCATCTCGGCCAGCGTAATGGCACCGGCTTCACGGTGCAGGGCGGTTCGGGCGCCCGCTTCCGCCGGCAGATCCCGCAGGAATTCGACGTTGTCGTCGCGCTGCTCCTCGAAGTGGTTGAAGTCCTCCTCGGGATCGCAGTCGCGGTAGATCGCGGCGTACATCTGGGCGTCGTCCGGCTCGAATTCGGGCCGCTCCTCGGACAGGAAGCGATCCACACGCGTGCGGTAGCAATGGCCTTCGGAGTGAGACAGGTGGGCCAGGACCTCAGCCACCGAAAAACGGTCCGGCGCGGGTTTCCAGCGCGCGTCTTCTTCGGAAAGCTCGCACATCAGTCCGCGCAGGATTTCCGGCGTGGCTTCCAGAAGGTCGAGACAGGGCAACGTATCGGCCATATCAAGCCATCGTACCCCTGTCGCAGCGGCCTTAGTCCTTCTGGATCATGACTTCGGTGGACTTCACCACTACGCGAACCGAATCGCCCTTTTTCAGACCAAGCTCATCGGCGCTGGTGCGCGTAATCACGCTCTCCACCGTGTTTTGCCCAACCCGCACCACCACGTGCGCCATGATCTCGCCCAGTCGCACTTCCTCCACCACGCCCGGCAATTGATTCCGCGCCGAAAGACTCATGCTGCTCCTCTTCGAGTGGCCCGTTGCGGGCACACCGCGCGTTCACTATACCATCCCCGCAACAACGGCGGCCATCGGTCTTTGTGGCCCGCAACCGGTTCGCTCTGGGCGCAATGGAACCGGCCGGACTACTCTACGATGCTCTCCCCGCCGTCGACGTGTAACGTGTTTCCGGTCATCCAATACGTGGCCGGATGGCAGAGCGCCGCGATCGAGCGGGCCACATCCTCCGGTGTGGTCAGGCGGCGGTGGGGGTTGCGCCGGCGCGCCGCAGCAAGAATCTGTTCGTGGCCGGGAATAAGACGCAGTGAGGGCGTATCGGCGAATCCGGCGCGTATGGCATTGGCCGTGATGCCGGCCGGCGCCAGTTCCAGGGCGAGTTGGCGGACGTGAGCTTCCATAGCAGCCTTGGCCGCGCTCGCTGGTCCGTAGTTCGGAATGGCGCGCTCGGCTCCGGCTGAGGTCATGGCAAAGATTCGCGCACCCCATTCGAACAGCCCGGCGCGCAGGCAGTCCTGCACCCAATAGACCAGCGAGTGGCCCATAGTGTCCACGGTAATCTCCAGTTGCTTCTTGGCCACCACCTGCTCGGCGCCCGCCAGTGGCTTGAACCAGCCGAGAGCGAGCGAGTGCAACAGAACGCGAAGGGTACCCTTCGACTCTCCGCTCTTGTCGCCTGACCGCGCCGCAGCGGCCTCCGCCGAGGCTGGTACGCCGGAGGCGTCAGGCCGCCCTTCGAGGGGCCCGGCCGATAGGCGTTGCCGGATCGTCTCGATGGTGTCCCGCCGGAACTCGTCGTCGGCCGCGTTCACGTTGAAGAATTCCGCCTCGCGGCCGAGCGCCCGGATTTTCTGGCATACCTCCTCGGCGTGCGGGCGCTTGTCCGGCGGGTCGAGGTGCACACCGAAAATGTTCATGCCGGCCCGCGAAAGTTCGATAGCGGCAGCCTCGCCAAACCCGCTCGAAGCGCCCAGGATGAGGGCCCACGGTTGTTTGTTCATGGCAGTGACCGGACGTCGATTTCCCTTTCCTCATCTCGAAGCGTGCGCAGCCGGATCTCGATTCGTATGGACGGCATCAACTGCGGAAAACGCTCTCCCCACTCCACCAGCACGACGGCCTGGCGTTCGAAGATTTCATCCAGCCCGAGCGTGGCCACCTCGCGCGCTTCTTCCAGCCGGTAAAGGTCGATGTGGTACACGCGGCCATCGCCGTACTCATGAATGAGAGTGAAGGTGGGGCTCGAGACCTCGTCCGCCGACGCCGCGCCCAGGCCTTCCACGATGCCCTTAGCCAGCGTGGTCTTCCCTGCCCCCAGGTTGCCGATGAGCATCACCACCGCGCGCCGCGGCAATTGTTGAGCAATATCGTGGCCCAGCGCGACGGTCGCCGCGGCGGAAGTGGTGCGATATATGCCATTCATCGTAAGCAGGCCACCCGAGCGGCAAGCGCAACGCAGAGACCCGAGGGCGGGATCGCTCGTCGGCCCCTGGTCCCTGGCCCCCGGCCCCTAACCCGCACACGCCTCCATCGCCCTCGGCAGATAACGCAAAATATCGGTTGCGACAAATGGCTGCTCGCCCATTTCGCGCGCACCAATCTGGGCGGCGAGGCCGTGCAGATAGACGGCGGCGGCTGCCGCTTCATCCGCCCGCTTGGGGAATTGAGCCACGAGGCCGGAGATGAGACCCGTCAGAATATCGCCCGTGCCGCCCGTGCCGAGCGCCGGCGTGCCGGTGGGATTGATCCATACGCGGCCGTCCGGGAACGCCAACAGCGTGCGCTGGCCTTTCAGAACCAGCGTCACCTTCTTTGCGGTCGCGAATTCGCGTGCGGTGGTGAGCCGGTTCTTCTGGACCTCGGCCGTGGGCTTTCCGCTCAGGCGCGACATTTCGCCGGGATGCGGGGTGAGGATGCGGGCCTGTTCCGTGTTCCAATCCACATCGGGTAGGAGTGCATCGGCATCGATCACCACGGCCAGATCCAAGCGCGCCGCGCGCCGCACGAGATCTTCGACACCCTCCGTGCGCCCCAAGCCCGGCCCGATGGCGATCACCGTTTTGCCTTCGGCCAGTTCCTCGAGGTCTCCCTCGAGCGGCGCGGTCATCAGCTCCGGAGCATGTGCGGCGATTTGTGGGATCGCTGCGGCCGCTGAAGCCACCGTCACTAGGCCTGCTCCTGCGCGCAGTGCCGCCATACCGGCCATGGCGGGAGCGCCCGTCTTGCCGACCGACCCACCAACCACGAGAACGTGACCAAATGTTCCCTTGTGGCCCCATGGCGGCCGCGGCGCGAGCAACTGCCGGAACATGGCCGGCTCAACCAGAGACACGGCTGCGTTTTCATATAGAGATGGCGGGCTGCCGATGGCGCCCACCACCAGTTCGCCCACGCGATCGCAATTCGGCGGCATCACCTGGCCCAGTTTCGGCGCGGTGAAAGTGACAGTGAAATCGGCGCGCGCGCATTCGCCCACGGGCTCCCCGGAATCGCTGGGCATGCCGGACGGAATGTCTACCGCGACCACCTTGGCGAGCGGGAAATCGCGATTCATGGCGCGGATGCCTTCCAGCATCCGGCCGGTGGCCGGGCCGGTGATGCCGGTGCCGAGCAGCGCGTCCAGCACCAGCGTGGCGCAGCGCGCAGAAGCGGGGATTTCCCTTTGGACCGGACAGCCGCACGCCTCCAGCATCCGGTAATTGGCCGCCGCATCGCCCTTCAGATCCGCCGGATCGGCCAGCAGAACCACATCCAGCATGCGCGGGCGGAAGCGCGTGTAGAGCTGGCGGGCGACCACAAAACCGTCGCCGCCGTTATTACCCTTGCCGCACAAAACGGCGATGCGTTGTTCCGCCAGCGGCGCGAATTTCTCGGCCAGCAAATCCACCACGCGGTGGCCGGCGTTCTCCATCAGCACCAGGCCGGGAATGCCCGTCTCGATGGTGCGCCGGTCCACTTCGCGCATCTCGGCCGCAGTGAGCACTTTCACTTCTTAATCCTCGTTTTCCATCTGCTCCGGCTTCCATTCCTCGCGCACAGGCACGGTCACGCGCTGAGTCGGCGAGCCACCACCATCGTCATATCGTCCTGCAATTCCGAGGAGCCGGTCCACTGGTTCACCGCTTCCATGGTGCGGGCGATGATTTCCGAAGAATCCGCGTGCGCGTGCTTCAGGAGCAGTTCCTTCAGCCGCTCCTCGCCGTACATTTCGCCATAGGCGTTTTCCGGCTCTACGATGCCGTCCGTGTACGCCACCAGCATATCGCCCTTCTGCATTTCGAGCGTCTTCTCGGCGTAGCGCGCCTTGGGGAACGCCCCCACCACGGTACCAGTCGAATCGAGCGTGGTGATCGCGCCGTCGCGCAGCAGCATAGGAGCAAGGTGGCCGGCGTTGGTGTAGGTGAGGGAGTGTGTAGCGTCGTCGTAGAGTGCGAAATAGAAGGTGGCGTACTTTTCCGGCGCGGTTGTGGCGTAGAGCTGCCGGTTCAGGTTCGAGACCAACTGCGCAGCGGACAGCCGCGGCGCTTCGGGCAACGCGCGGTTGAACGTCAGGTGCCCGCTGGCGACCAGCTCCCGCACCCCGTCGATCGCGTTCAACTGCGTCCGCATCGTCGATTGAATGGTGGCCATCAGTAGCGCGGCCGAAATTCCCTTGCCCGCCACGTCGCCGATCGCGAACGCCAGCGAACTTTCCGAGAGTGACATGAAATCGTAGTAATCGCCCGAGACCATGCGGGCGGGGTGGCAGACGCCGGTGAGTTCCAGCGTGCGGGTAAACGGCACGTCTTTGGGGAAGAGCTGGTTCTGGACTTCGCGCGCGATGGCCAGCTCCGATTCCAGCCGCTCCTTTTCCTTGGCGACCACGATTAGCCGGCCGAGGTTGGCGGTCATGGAATTGAACGATGTGCCCAGCTCGGCAAGTTGGTCCGAT
>Ga0335085_10008964_pt1 | contig 15161 bp, 14 predicted proteins | sample Lox_Sample_45_FD_206712 | JGI IMG/M metagenome (GOLD analysis project Ga0335085, IMG submission 206712) | Soil microbial communities from Loxahatchee National Wildlife Refuge, Florida, United States - Lox_Sample_4.5 | ecosystem: Environmental > Terrestrial > Soil > Wetlands | place: USA... | reverse complement strand
GCAGATCCGCAACATCGCCATCATCGCCCACGTCGATCACGGCAAGACCACGCTGGTGGATCAGATGCTCCGCCAGGCGGGCGTGTTTCGCGCGGGCCAGCAGGTCATGGAACGGGTGATGGACAGCAATCCGCTCGAGCGCGAGCGGGGCATCACCATTCTGTCCAAGAACACCTCGGTCCATTGGGGCGACACCAAGATCAACATCGTGGACACGCCGGGCCACGCCGACTTCGGCGGCGAGGTCGAGCGGATCCTGCGCATGGTGAACGGCGTGCTGATCCTGGTCGACGCGGCCGAAGGCCCCATGCCGCAGACCCGGTTCGTGACCCGCAAGGCGCTGGCGCTCGGCCACGCGCCCATCGTGGTGATCAACAAGATCGACCGGGCCGACGCCGAGCCGCTGCGGGTGCACGACGAGGTGCTGGAGCTGTTCATCGACCTCGAAGCGTCGCCCGAGCAACTCGACGCGCCGTTCCTCTACGCCAGCAGCCGGCACGGCGTCGCGTGGAACGAGCTGCCGGACGTGACGCGTCACGCGTCGGCGGTCAGCGACCTGCCGGCGGGCAACCTCAACCCGTTGTTCGACGCGATCCTCGCGCACGTGCCGGCGCCCAAGGCGCTCGCCGGGCCGTTCCAGATGCTGGTCTCGACCATCGACCACTCGCCGTACGTCGGCCGCATCGCGATCGGGCGCATCGAGCGCGGCAGCATCAAGGCTGGCGACACGGTGGCGCTGCTGCCGTGGGGCGAGCCGGGCATGGTCGACGGCGACGTGCCGCGCGTCAAGGTCGCGCAACTGCACGGCTTCGAGGGCCTGGCGCGGGTGGAAATTCCGGAGGCGAGCGCGGGCGAGATCGTCGCGCTGTCGGGCCTCGAGGGCGTCGAGATCGGCCAGACCGTCACCGATCCCGAGCGGCCCGAGCGGTTGCGCGGCATCGCGGTCGAGGAGCCCACCATCTCGGTGGACTTCATGGTCAACACCGGCCCGTTCTCCGGCCGCGACGGCAAGTACGTGACCAGCCGGCAGCTGCGCGAGCGACTCTACCGCGAGGCGGAGAAGAACGTCGCCATGCGGGTCGAGGACACCGAGGCGCCGGACACGTTCAAGGTGTCGGGGCGCGGCGAGCTGCACCTGTCCATCCTCATGGAAACCATGCGCCGCGAGGGCTACGAGTTCCTGGTGTCGCGGCCTCGGGTGATCACCCACGAGGCGGCCGACGGCACGCTGCTCGAGCCCTACGAGGAGCTGCTGATCGACGTGCCCGAGGCCTACCTCGGCATCGTCATGGAAAAGCTCGGCCCGCGGCGCGCCGAGCTATCGGACATGCGCAACCCCGGCATGGGCAGCGTGCGGCTGACCTTCCGCATTCCGGCGCGCGGCCTGTTCGGCTACCGGTCCGACTTCCTCACCGACACCCGCGGCACCGGTCTCATCCACCACCGGTTCCTGGAGTACGGCGCGTGGGCGGGCCCGCTGTCGGGGCGCTCGCGCGGCGTCATGGTGTCCATGGTGCAGGGCGAGGCCGTGGCGTTCGCGCTGTACAACCTCCAGGACCGCGGCGTGCTGTTCCTGGGCCCGGGCGAGCAGATCTACGAGGGCATGGTCATCGGCGAGCACTGCCGCCCCGGCGATCTCGACGTCAACCCGGCGAAGGGCAAGAAGCTCACCAACATGCGCGCGTCGGGCTCCGACGACGCCGTTCTCCTCGAGCCGCCGCGAGCCATCACCCTGGAGCTGGCGCTCGAGTACATCGAGGACGACGAGCTGATCGAGGTCACGCCGCGCGCCATCCGGCTGCGCAAGCGCGCACTGTCGCAGAACGAACGCAAGAAGATCATGCGGGCGGCCCGGGCTGCGTCGGAGTAGCGGTCCGCGCCGGCCTCCGGCGCCCCTTGCGGCAACCCGGCCGATGGGTGTATTTGCCGCCTTGCTAGCCGGGGCGTCGGCGATTACCCTGGAACCCAGGTTGTACCGAGCTCAAACCTTTTCGGAGAGGATGCGATGAACCCGCGTTGGGCGTCGGACCGGCAGGTAGCCTTGCGGGGGCGCCGGGACGACGAAGAAGAGGAGTTCGAGGGCCTGGACGACTTCGAGGAAGACGAGGAGTTCGACGACGAGGACCTCGACGAGGACGAGCTCGAGGAAGAAAGCCTGGACGACGAAGACGACGTCGATTACGACGACTTCGACGAAGAATACGACGACGACGGCGAGCCGCGCCGCGGTGGCGGCGGTGGCGGCCGGCCAAGGAGAGAGTGGGAGTAGGCGACGACGTCGTGCAGCGGCGAGGGGCGGGTGGCGAGAGCTACCCGCCCTTCATTTCTTGGCGGGCGCGGGCAGCCGGCGCCGCAGGTACAAGAACACCAGCGCCGCCGCGGCGTGGGCCGCGAGGCCGAAGATGACCAGCGCCACGCGGGAGCGCTCGTACAGCAGGCCCATCGTCACGCTCCCCGCGAACCACGCGATGCCGAACACCCCGTTGAACGCGCCGAACGCGGCCCCGCGCTTGGACACGGTGGTGATGCGCGCGATGCCGGCGCGCAGCACGCCGTCCTGCGCCCCGAGGCCGGTCGCCCAGCACCCGATGCCCACCGCCACCAGCGCCGGTCCCCCTAGAAATCCCAGGGGAAGCGCCAGCGCCGAGACGACGATGCCCGCCACCAGCGCCAGCAGGCCGATCCGGTCGAACAGCCGGCCGAACAGCAGCGCGGTGATCCCGTTCACGGCCATCGCACCCGCGTAGGCCAGCGGGATCATGGCGGCCGGCATCAGCGCCGCCTTCTCGATGTGGTAGGCCAGCAGCGAGAAATCCGCGAACCCCAGCGCCAGCAGCCCGGCGGCGGCGGCGTACGTCCAGAACAGGCCGGGCGTCTGGGCCGCGGGCTCCGGCGCCGGGGCCGCGGGGGCGGCGGGCCGCTGCGCACGCGCCAGGACCAGCGCGATCACGGCGGCGACCGCGGGCGCCGCGAGCATGAGGAACGCCGGCGCGAACCGGTGCGCGCGGGAGACCGCGAACACCACGAGCAGCGGGCCCAGCACCGCGCCCGCCTGATCCATCGCGGCGTGCAGGCCGAAGCCCCAGCCATGACCCACCTCTGCGGTGGCGCCCGAGAGCAGCACGTCGCGCGCCGGGCCGCGCACGCTCTTGCCGGTGCGCTCGGCCACGACCAGCAGCGCGGCCGCCTGCCAGCTTCCCGCGAACGCGAGCGCGGGCACCACGATGATGTTGAGCCCGTAGCCGAGGAACGTCAGGGGCCAGTACGCGCGCGACCGGTCGGCGAAGCGGCCGGAGAAGAAGCGCAGGCTGGCGGCGGCCATCTCCCCCAGGCCGGCGATGAAGCCCACCTGGGCGGCGGTGGCGCCCATCACGGCCAGGAACGGGCCGATGACGCTGCGCGCGCCCTCGTAGGTCATGTCGGCGAACAGCGACACGAAGCCCAGGGCGACGATGAACCGGACCGCGGCGTCGCGGGGAAGGCGCGGCGCGCCGGCGGGTGGTTCGGGCGAATCCGTCACGTGGTGGTCCGTACCATTGCGATGGCGGGAACCTAGCGGCGCCGCGCGCCGGGGCGCTACGTTGTGCGCCGGATGCGACCGCTTCGTACCGCCGGACTTCTCACTCTCGGCTTCGCCACGGACTTCTTCGACACCCTCGGTGTCGGGTCGTTCGCCACCACCACCACCGTTCTCAAGCTCGGCGCGGTGGTGGACGACGCGCAGATCCCCGGCACGTTGAACGTCGGGCACGCCGTGCCCACCATCTTCGAGGGCGTGCTGTTCCTCTCGGCCGTGCCCGTGGATCTCTTCACGCTGGTCACGATGGTCGCGGCCGGCGCGGTCGGCGCGTGGTTCGGGGCCGGCGTCGTGGTCCGGTGGCCGCGCAACACCATCCGGCGCGCCATGGCGCTCGCCCTGCTGGTCACCGCCGCGTTCATCGTGCTCCGCCAGACCGGCGTGTTCCCGTCCGGCGGCATGGCGCTCGGGCTGACCGGCGGCGCGCTGGTCCTCGCCATCGCGGCGAGCGCGCTGATCGGATCGCTGGCCAGCCTGGGGATCGGCAACTACGCGCCGACCATGGCGGTCCTGTACCTGCTGGGGATGAATCCGCGGGCCGTGTTCCCGATCATGGCCGTGTCCGCGTCGCTGATCCTGCCCGCCGCGGCGCTGCGGGCTGGCCGTGGGCGGCGTGCCGGGCGTCCTGGTCGCGTTCTACATCGTCAAGTCGCTCGACGTGCGCAGCCTGCTGTGGATCGTGGTGGGCGTGCTGGTCTACACCTCGGTGATGCTGTACCGGTCGTCGCGCATGGACGGGCGCGCGGAGCCGGCCGCGGCGGAGCCCGCCGCCACGTGAAGATCACCGGCGTGCGCGTCTACCAGGTGGACCTGCCGCTGCACGAGGGCAGCTACCAGTGGTCGGGCGGCAACTCCGTGTCGGTGTTCGACTCGACCGTGGTCGCGGTGGACAGCGACGCGGGGCTGACCGGCTGGGGCGAGATCTGCCCGCTCGGGCCCGCGTACCTGCCCGCGTACGCGACGGGCGCGCGGGCGGGGATCGCCGAGCTCGCGCCGCGGCTCATCGGGAGCGACCCGCTCGCGCTCGGACGCCTTAACGAGCAGATGGACGCCGCGATGCGCGGGCATCCCTACGTCAAGTCGGCGATCGACATGGCGTGCTGGGACCTGCTCGGCAAGGCGAGCGGGCTGAGCGTCGCGACGCTGATGGGCGGCCACGTCGGCCGGGACTTCGCGCTGTACCGCGCGATCTCCCAGGACACGCCGGCGCGGATGGCGCGGCGCGTCGCGCGGTACCGTGCGGAGGGTTACCACAAGTTCCAGCTCAAGGTGGGCGGCGATCCGGACACCGACGTCGCGCGGATCCGGGCCGCGGCCGCCGAGCTGAAGCGCGGCGACGTCCTGATCGCCGACGCCAACACCGGCTGGACGCAGCACGCCGCGCTGCGCGTGGCCGACGCGGTGCGCGACGTGGACGTGTACCTCGAGCAGCCCTGCGCGAGTTACGAGCAGTGCCTCGCGGTGCGCCGCCACACCGACCGGCCGTTCGTGCTCGATGAGGTGATCGACGGCATCGACATGGTCGTGCGCGGCGCGGCCGACCAGGCGATGGACGTCGTCAATCTCAAGATTTCCAAGGTGGGCGGGCTCACCAGGGCGCGGCAGATCCGCGACCTGTGCGTGTCGCTCGGCATCGCGATGACGATCGAGGACACCTGGGGCGGGGACATCGTCACCGCGGCCATCGCGCACCTCGCGCACAGCACGCCGGAGCGGTTCCTGTTTTCGAGCACCGACTTCAACTCGTACGTCACCGTGGCCTTCGCCGACGGCGCGCCGCGGCGGAAGCGGGGCCGGCTCGCCGCGTCGCGTCGGCCGGGTCTTGGCGTCGAGCCCAGGATGAAGGTGCTCGGGAAGCCGGTGTTCGCCGCCTAACGGGGCGTTACAGCACGCTGCCGAGCGGACAGCGGAAGCCGGGCAGCACGTCCTCGGCGTCCAGGGCGCCGTGTTCCGGCACCAACGTCTCGGTGCCGTCGGCGCGAGAGACGCGCGCCTCGCGGCGCGAGGGGTCCACCACCCAGACCAGCCGCGTGCCGGCCGTGAGCCAGTCGGCCACCTTGCTCCGCACGTCAGGAGGGCGGTCGTCCGGCGAGAGCACCTCGATGGCGATGTCGGGTGGAAACTCGGCATAACCGATGGGCAGCGATGCGGGCAGGCGATCGGCGCGCACGAACGCCACGTCGGGAGCGCGGACCGTATCGGGATTCGTCGCCAGCCGAAACCCGGTCTCGGCCGCCAGCACGAGGCCCGCGTGCGTCTGCCTGACGTAGACGGCGATCTCGGTCGCGAGCGCGGCGGCGATGCTGCCGTGGCGGAACCCGGCGGGCTCGCGCACGACGAGCCGGCCGCGAACCAGTTCCGTGCGCTTGTCCGGCAGGTTGAGGCGGCTCAGCTCCTCGGCGCTCATCGTGGCGGGGGTCATGGAGCCAAGTTAAGGCCGAGTCGTCGTGCCGAGTCAAGGTAGCGGCCGGCATCACCCGCGTGTCATCGTGCGGGCGGCCGATGGGACCCGCAATGAATTGATTATGTAGCCGGCCGAGCGTACGCTTAGGATGGCAGCGGTCCCACCCACGAGGCCCGATGCCGGTCACAGCCAAGTTGTCGAAGGCCTTCTACGACAAGCTCGGCCACCAGGTGGCGGACGAGCTCGTGGAGTGGTTCAACAGCGTGGATGCCACGTACCGCGGCGACCTGCGGGACCTCAACGAGCTGAACTTCGCGCGCTTCGATGCCAAGGTCGAGCAGCGCATGACGACGCTCGAGGCCAGGCTTGAGCAGCGCATCGTGGCGCTCGAGGCCAAGTTCGAGCAGCGCATGACGGTGCTTGAGGCCAAGGTCGAGCAGCGCATGGCGGCGCTCGAGGCCAAGGTCGAGCAGCGCGCCGCCGAGTTGCGGGCGGAGTTCCGATCCGCGCTTGCCGGTGAGGTGGGCCGGTTGCGGTCCGACCTCATCAAGTGGTCGTTCGTCTTCTTTGTGTCGGCCGCGCTCGCGGTGCTGGGATTGCGCTAGCTCAAGGCGCCTGAGCGGCATCCGGCTCAGCGCCCCCGCCCGCAGGCCCGAGTTCGCGCGTCATCTCGATCATGGTCCGACGGAACCCGGCGGCGGCGAACAGGCGCTGCGCGGCGGTGTTGCCCTCGGCGGTCGAGAGCACCACGCGCTCGGCGCCGCGCGCGCGGAGCTCGGCGAGGGTGGCGTCCAGGAGCATCCGTCCGATGCCGCGGTGCCGATGGGCCGGATCCACCACCACGTCGTACAGCGCGCCGGCGGGCCCGCGGAGCGCCATCCAGTCGGGGCCTTCGATGCCGGCGTACGCATAGCCGACCACGCCGGGGGCGCCCTCGGCCGCCAGGACGAAGCGGTCGGCCTCTTCGAGCTGGGAGATGAGGAAGCGGCCGTAGCCCTGCTCGGTGCCGGGCGTGGGGGAGATGAAGCGCTGGGCGTCGAAGTCGTGGTGGACGCGGACCATGAGCGCGCCGAGGCGGCCGAGGGCAGGCAGGTCGGCGGGGGTGGCCGGGCGAACGGTCACGGGCGAGGCGGTCCCCGCGATGGTCATCGCGCTATGCGACGTCCAGCGCGACCCGCAGCGCCTGGCGCAGCGCGCGGAGCTTCGGGGCGGCGAGACTGCCGACATAGTTGGTGAGGCGATGTTTCTCGATGAGCGCGAGCTGGTCGCAGTTAATGCAGGAGTCGTGCTTGAGGCCTTCCGCGATCCCCACTGGCACCTGCGTCGCAAGGCCCATGAACGACGTGTTGACCGGCGCGCACATCACCTTGTCGGCCCTGGAATCGAGCAGGGTCTGGCGGCTGACGACCACGTAACAGCGCAAGCGTTTGGGGTCGTGGCCCTGGGGCGGGACGAGGCGAAAGATCTCGCCGCGCGTCATGACGGGTCGGGCTCGGCCTGGTCCGCCAGGACCAGCTCGGCGGCGGCGTTCAGCGCGTCGGCGTTGGCGTTGAGGAGGGCGAGCTCGCGCTCGCGGCGCGCGTGGGCCACGAGGCGGCGCAGGTAGTGGCGCACGGCGTGCTCGATGAGCGCCGAGCGGCCGGACGTGCCGGCCACTTCGTCCACGGCGCGGAGCAGGTCCTTGCCCAGGGAGACCGAGGCTTTGGCCTTGCGGGCGGGGGAGGCGATGAGCTGGCTGACGCGGGCGATCTGGCGGGTGGGGATCCGGTAATGCATACTACCAAAGGTAGCATGATTGGTAGTACGCGGCAACCGTGGCGCCGGCCGGCGGGTGGCAGGTACCGAGCGGCGGCGGTCCCGGCTATCTTATGGACCGAATTCGGGGCTCGTAGCTCAGGTGGTTAGAGCGCACGCCTGATAAGCGTGAGGTCGGTAGTTCAACTCTACCCGGGCCCACTCTGAAGAGAGATCATCGTATCGGAAGGGGCTGAAGCCCCCGAACCACGAAGGCCCCGCGACGAGCGGGGCCGCGTCGTTTGTGGGGTGATATAGTATCGATACCGATATTACAATGCTCGAATTGACATTATAATATCAGATGCATACATTACATCGCATGCGCCCACCCCGTACCACCCAGAGCGCGCTCAGCCACGTGCTGAACTACGTCCTCGGCACCGAGGCCGCGGTGCGCGTGCTGCGCGTCGTCATGCTGTCGGACATTCCCATCGGCGCCGCGGAGCTGGCGCGCCGCACGTCGCTCCAGGCCAGCGGGGTGGCGCGGGTGTGCGAGCGGCTGGAGGACGTCGGCGTGATCGAGGCGGTGGGCCGCGGCGCGCACAACCGGCAGTACCGTCGGAGCGAACGCTTCGAGCTGGGCGGGGCGCTCCAGGCGCTGTTCGCGGCCGAGCGGCAGCGTGGCGAGCGCATCCGCGGCGAGCTGGTGGCCGCGGTGAGCGGTCATCCGAACGTGCGGGCCGCGTGGCTGGAAGGCGCGGCGGCGGCGGGCACCGACCGCCCGGAGGAGGCGATCGTGGTCGGCGTGCTCGCGGAGCCCGCACATACGGACGACGTGAGGAACGCGCTGTGGCGGCACCTTCTCGCCGTCCAGCGGGCGCACGACGTGACGATCGAGTTGCGGGTGATGACCATGGCCGACCTCAAGACCGTGGACCGCCAGCGCCACGTCGAGCTGGAGCAGGCGTTGCCGCTGTGGGGGCCGGCTCCGCTCGATCTGGCCGATCCCGAGCGGGCGGAGGTGCGTGGGCGCGCGGCGAAGCAGCACGGCGAGCTCGACGCCCGGTCGCTTGGGTTCGCGCGAGCGGTGGCGGAGCGACTGCGGCGCGATCCGTCGCTGGTGGAGGTGGCGGTGCGTGACCTGGAGCGGCGTCTGCCGGCGGCGGCGCCGGGGGAGCGACTGGAGCTCCAGGAGTGGCTCGACGTCCTGACCAGCATGTCGGTGTCACGGCTGCGGCGGTTCCTGGTCCAGGACAGTCCGCGCGCCCGGCGATTGCGGCAGTCCTCGCCGTTCGCGGCGGCGGAGTCGGGTGAGCGGCCGGCGGGCCCGCGCGCGAAGGGGCGCCGGGCGTGACGCGCGAGCAGCTGGAGCACGCGATCCGTGCGGCGTGCGACATCGCGGAGGACGACGCCGTCTACGTGTTCGGCTCGCAGGCCATTCTGGGCGAGCATCCGGACGCGCCCCGCACCTTGCGCCAGTCGGTCGAGGTAGACGTCACGCCTCGGACGCGGATGGACCGGGTGGACGCGATTGACGGGGCGATCGGCGAGCTGTCGGTGTTTCACGAGACGCACGGGTTCTACGTGCACGGCCTTCCGATCGAGGAGGCGGCCAAACTGCCTAAGGGCTGGCGCGATCGGGTCGTCGGCGTGGGGAGCCCGGAGACGACCGGCGGGAAAATGGGACTGTGTCTGGAAGGTCACGACCTCGCGGCGAGCAAGCTCGCGGCGTTCCGGGAGAAGGATCGCGAATTCGTGCTCGTGCTGCTCAAGGAGCGCTTGGTCAAGGCGCGCACGCTTCTGGCGCGGATCGAGACGCTGCCGCTGGCACATGAGGAGCGGGCCCGGCGCGCTGAATGGGTGAGGCTGACTGTAGGGGGACTGCCGGGGAAGGCGCCTGGCAGGAAGAAGCCGCGGAAGGGGCCGCCAACGGGACGCGGCGGAAAGGCTGAGCGTTAGGCGTCCGGCGGGCACCGCCAATCACGTTACGACTCCTTCCAAACAGGGAATCGCTATCTAGCGAGCGAATTAGACTTACCCGCCCAATGGGAATCGCGCCAGCTACAGGCTAGTGTGTCGACTCCTGAGAGGGGCCAGGCGGCCGAGCGGTGTCGATTGGAGTGTCGAACAGCCCGGTTTCTTGCCGTGTAACACCCATTCGTGCCTCACGGAGACGGCATCGACATGCCGGCCATCATGCGGCTCCCTGCGGACTGAAGGCTGGCATAGACGACCAAGCCTAGCGGGGTCCGAGAGCCGTAGGTCCCACCAAGTCCTTGTGGCACCAGGTCCGCGATGCCCAGCGCTCCAAGCCCGAACTGCACCGCTCCCCATGACGTCACCCGTCGGTGGTACCCCAACGTAAGACTCCCAAGATCATACAGCGCTTGCCCGGGCACCGACGGAACGGCGAGATCCGCTCCGCTCTTGCGCACGTACTCGGCGCGGCCGAACACCGCGTCGCGGCCGTTGAAGTCGACGTTGCTCTCCAGCAGAACGCTTCCGTCAGGCGCCGCCACGCCCTCGTACTGGTTCGCGCCGTAGATGAGTGCGCTGGACCACTTGCCGCGCCCGGCCCAGCGTTGCTCCGTGAGTATGGCCGCGCCGAATCTCCGCACCGACTGGTCCGGGTTCAACGCATCGGGGCTCGCCAGGTAGGCGTACCACCCGGACACGCTCCACCGGCTGCCCGGGTTGCAGCTGAGTCGAGCACTGTACGAATCGAGTCGGCGACCAGCGTAGTCGAAGTTCGTGCGGTTCTCGTCCGGTTCCCGTCCGTTGAAGGTCGAACCCTCGATCTTGCAGGTATGCGTGAAGACACCAAGTGTCACGACCCCGAACGTGATGTGAGTTGCGTCCTGCCAATGGTGCGAGATCGGCGCCAGGGGATCGTTCACAGCCGAGGGCCGATGCGGGAAGGAGACTGGCCCGACAGACGGCTCGCCCACCGGGGCCAGGTACAGCGACACGCCAAGGCGAGGCGAAATCGGCCGTGCGTATTGGGCCGCAAGCTCCATGAAGAGATCGTGCGGGTGCTGTCGATCATGAATCGGCGCGCCGTTAAGCGTCTCGCCCGACTGCAACAAGAGTGGGTAGTCGGCCGCCCCAACCGTCCACGGTTCGGCGCTCAGCATTCCCCGAAGCAGCAGCCGCCCTCCGGCAATTCCGCGGCCTGCCGCGATCATCCCCGAGTTGACCACGCCGAGCTGATCGCTGCCGCGCGGGCCTCCTTGCTGGTCGTATTGGACAAACGCGCTCGCGTGCAGCATCAAGTCCCAGCCATCTGCCGAGAGGTTCGTGCCACGCATGGGCGTTGCATCCGGGAGCCAGGAAGTGCCCGACCCGAGCCGCGACTCGGGGATGCGGAGCGGGCCGCCGGACATCTGCCCTCCACTGGGGTGTGCGGTCTGCGCGATCCCGTTGACTGCGGCGAGGGCGAGCCACGCGAGCGCCAGTACAAGCGCGCGCGTCGGCAAGGCGATTCGCATGTGCGAGCCTCCAAGAGCAGGGTCGAAGGGCGCACCTCCGGGTGCGCTGTAATCGCGCTATGACGCGCGCGAGTCTCGACCTAGGCTCTGGGCGGCGGCGGGGTGGGTGGTACGAGGTGCGTAGAAGGGCGATTGCTCGGCTCCACGACGTCCATGACGGACGGAGCCATGGCGCCGGGTCGGGCCGTTGCTGAAGGCGCAAAGCTGAGGTAGGCGGGACAGCAGCAACCAGACCTGCAGCATGGGCTGGACGACGGAGCTGGGTCCCTGTCAGCGCGAAGGCACGCGACGGCCGGTGCACCAGGCGACCGCCGGGGCGCCGTCATGTGACAAGGAGCGCCGCTCATGTGGCGCATTGGATTCGTAGCGGACGTGGCGACCGGCGATAACACCACCGACAGCGCTGTGGCCAGCGCGATGCCACGAACGAAGGTCCGCGTCATGCCATAAAGCTACTTGAAAGGGCGGTACTGCGTTCCTCCGGCCTCCGTGGAGCGATCGGACAGCAAGTACGGGGCATCCCGGCGAGAAGCGCCTGCCTCACACGCCAAGGCTCACCCGGAACTGGAACGTGCGCGGCTTGCCCACCTGGGCGCCGGCGAAGAACGCGCCCTTCAGCGAATACCTCAGGTCGAAGAGGTTGTCCACGAGGAACTGGGGCCGCACTTCGACTTGCCCGACCAGGAAAGTGTAGCCGGCGCTGGCGTTCACAATGAAGCTGGGGTCCACGTGAAACGCCCGGTTGAAGTCGAACAGCCCGAGGCCGGTCGGCCCGGTCCTGGCCAAGGTGGAGTCGTAGTTCGGCAGGCTGGGGCTGTTGGGGACTACACCGTTCTTGAGGCCCGTCCCGTAGTTGCCTGTCACGGTGAGCAGCAGCGCCCGTTGGCTGAACGTCAGCCCCGCCGTGGCCGAGACGCGCTGGTCGTGGTCCAGGTCGAACGGCTGCGCGGGTGGCGCCGCGGTGAAGAACCCACCGGTGACGAGGCCGGTGCCGTACGCGTGGGCGATCGCGAGGTTGAGGAATCCGCTCAGCGGGCCGGCGGGCCGCACCTCCACCACTCCCTCCAGGCCGCTCACCTGGATCTCCTGGATGTTCACGTCGGTCGTGATCGCCGTGCCCGGGACCTGCGTGTCGTCGGTCCCCGGCGAGCTCTTCTTGTGGTAGCCGGACAACTTCAGCACCACGCCAACCGGAAACCGGTGCGTAAGGCCGACCTCGTAGAAGTCGTCGCGCTCCGGCAGCGTCGGCGCGCTGACGACGCCACCCTGGGAGGCGCTGGTGATCGCGCGGAGGTCCTCGATGTTGGTGGGGATGAACTGCCGCCCGTAATACACCCACACCGTCGTGGCCGGGTCCGGGAAGAAGCTCAACCGCACCCGCGGGCTGAGCTGGTCCGCCGTCGCGTGGTCGGTCGCGGACGTCGGGTAATCGTGCGAGTCGTAGCGCAGGCCCAACCGGAGCTCCCACCGTTCAACGGGCTCGATCTGCGTTTCCGCGTACACCCCGATGTCGCTGCCGTTGAGCGGCGAGGCCGAGGTGGGACCATGCTGGTTGGTTGCGTTGTACGCGTGGAAGTTCTCGTTCCCGCGGGTAATGGACGAGAGGGTCCCGAACTTGAACGTCAGCGGCTCGGAAAGGTGGATGGTGTAGTCGAGCTTGGCGCCGTAGATGTCGAAGCTCCGGGCCTCACTGATGTTGTAGGGCGTCGTGTCCGGCGCGAAGGTGAAGCTGGGCTGGTCCTGTGCTCCGGGAACGTAGCCGAGGCTGCCGTGGCGGTAGAACGCGGAGGCGAACAGCTCGGTGCCCCGGTCCGGCGTGCTCATGTTCGCGTGCCGCCAGCCGAGGTTCACAAAGGCGTTGTTGTCCTCCTGCCAGTCGTGGATGATGCCCGTGGCGGAGTCGAACGGCGTCTGGAAGTGACTGCGCGACCAGTTGGCGTCCAGGCTCAGGACGTCGTGGTCGTTCGCCGAGTACTGCATCTTCCCGAAGAGGTAGGCGTCCTGCCCGTAGTTGCCGTAGTTCCTGTAGCCGGTGAAATGGGTGATCTCGCCGGCGGAGTTCGTGTCCCCGAAGGCGACCACCGGCTCCCGCCGCATGTCGGTCTCGGTTCGCGTGCCGGACACGAAGAAGCCCAGCCTGCCGGCGTTGGTGCTGGCCGTCAAGGTCTGGCCATCGGAGCCGAAGTCGCCGAGGTAGCTCGAAGCGCTGGCGTGGAAGCCGCCCGTGGGAATCCTGGTCGTGACGTTGATCACGGCCACGTTCCGGCCGCCGTACTCGGCGTCCCAGCTGCCGGTCTGGAAGTCGATCTGGCTCGCGATCGCCGGATCGAACAGCTCGTTCAGGCTGCCGGAGATGCCCGGCGGCACCGGCACGCCGTCGATGTAGTACGTGAATTCGGCGTGCTGTCCCCGGACGTGGACCTCGCCGGTGGGCGCGCGCGCGGCGCCGGCGATCGCCTGCTGCACGATCTGCGAGGTGGTCAGCGTCGGGCTGCCCTGGAACTCGTCCTGCTTGAACACCTGGTCGCCCGTCCGCGTGTCCACCACGAGGGGTGTGGCTGCGACCGCGATCTCGCTCAGCTGGATCGTCGCCGGCACGAGGTGGAAGGACACATCCACGATGTCCTCCGTCCCGTGGATCACGAGGCGGGCGGAGTCGGGCCTGAAACCGATGAACCGCGCCTCGACGGTATAGCTGCCGGCCCGGATCCCGTGGATCCTGTAACTCCCGAGGCCGTCAGTGGACGCGCGGGCCACGATACGGCCGGCCCGCTCGATCAGGATCTCGACGCTGGCGAGGGGCCCGCCGGTGGTGGAGTCGGTCACCTTGCCGAGCACGTCGACGGTCGCGGAGTCCGGCGGGATCGCTCGCGCGGTGGGGGCCGGAACACGGCTCAGGTCGGCACGCGGCCGCTGCGCCGCCGCCGGCACGGTGAGGGTCGCCGCAACAAGCAACGTCAGGGACGCTGCGGCCCGGTTGATGAACGCGTGATGCATGTCGTTGTTTCCTCGCAAGTGCGCGCGCGGCCCGCACGTTCGGGCCGCCGGCGTCGCGTGGCACATTGGGCCCGCTCCGCGCACGGGCGCGTGAGCCGGGCAATGAACCGATTGGGAACCGACTAGCTACGCAAGGACAGTGGGTGGAGCGCGGGAGGCGGGAAGCAGGCGCGCCGCAACGTGCGGTGCCTGTGGCGCGGCGAACACCAGCGCGGCATCGACGACGCTAAGGACGGCTCGCACCGCCTCGCGGCGCGCCGGCGGGGCCACCAGCGACGGGCGCTGGGCGCTGATGGCGCACTGCTCGGCGTGCTGCCCGCCACCGCCCTGCTTTTCGAAGTGGATGCCGAGCCACGTTTCGCGCCGCCCACCACGATGGTACAGGAAGAAATCGAGGAACGGGGCGCCGCCATGCACGACGCCCGCCCCGCCGAGCAGCAGCGAGACGAGGCGAAGAACCAGATACCTGCGGCCGGGTGGCAGCATTGCAGGCAAGTTAGCATGCTACAACGGTAGCTCACCTTGATCGAAGAGCGAAAAAGTCGGAGATGCCGGGGCTCGCCGGCCTCGCATCGCGCCCTAACCATCGGCAGACATGAATGCCCTGCACACGAATCCGCTACTGCGTCAGGTGAGGCATAATCTCTGGAAGTCGTACGCGGGAGCTCCGCTGGCGATCCGCGTCGGGATCGCGTTGCTGGTGATCCTCGCCTGCCTGCTCGTGCCGGCGTCGCTGGACCACTGGACGTACGCGCACGTGTACCACCGCGACCTCTACGATCGCGATTGGGCGCGCATGCTGCGCCTGTTCGGGTGGTGGCCGACATGGGCGCTGGCGGCGCTCTCCGTCTGGCTGCACCGGCGCGGGGCCGACGCGGCGCTCGCCACGCGGCAGGCGCTCCTGCTGGCTGGGTCGGTCGCCGCGAGCGGCCTGTTGTGCGAGGTGCTGAAGCTGCTC
>Ga0335085_10008963_pt1 | contig 15161 bp, 16 predicted proteins | sample Lox_Sample_45_FD_206712 | JGI IMG/M metagenome (GOLD analysis project Ga0335085, IMG submission 206712) | Soil microbial communities from Loxahatchee National Wildlife Refuge, Florida, United States - Lox_Sample_4.5 | ecosystem: Environmental > Terrestrial > Soil > Wetlands | place: USA... | reverse complement strand
CCAGCGTTTCCACCAGGGCGTCCGCGATCTGGCTGGTCATCCGCTCCTGCACCTGCGGGCGGCGGGCGTACAGGTCCACCAGCCTGGCCAGCTTGGACAGGCCGGTGATCTGGCCCTTCTGGTTCGGGATGTAGCCGATGTGGGCCACGCCGAAGAACGGCACCAGGTGATGCTCGCACGTGCTGTACAGCTCGATGTCACGGACGATGATGATCTCGTCGTGGTCCGCGTCGAAGACGGTGGTGAGCACGTCCTCCGGGTGCTGCCGCAACCCGGCGAACTGCTCGGCGTAGGCCCGCGCCACCCGGGCGGGGGTGTCGAGCAGGCCGTCGCGATCCGGGTCCTCGCCGATCGCGAGCAGGATCTCCCTGACCGCGCGCTCGATGCGCGGCAGGTCGAACTTGCCGCCGGCCCGGTCCTGCTGGCCGGCGGCCTCAGGTGCGGCTGTCAATGGGTGTCTCTGGGTTCGTCACCGCTGGGCACGTCGTCCTGGGGCTCGCCGATCCCACCCGGGCTGAAGCCGAAGGACTGGCCGTTGGCGGGCAGCGTCACGTTGCCCGGGGCGCTGCCGTTGCCGTTGCCTTCGGCGGCTGCGAGGGCGAGTTCCTTGGGCGACAGGATCGGCGGGCGGTCCGAGGGCAGCCGCTTGCCGTAGCCCGTGTAGGAGCCGCGCATCGGCCGCTGCACCACCGGCGCGAAGATCTCCAGGACTTCCTTCCTGGACACGGTCTCCTTCTCGAGCAGGCGGAGCACCAGCGCGTCGAGCACGTCCCGGTACTCGACCAGGACCTCCCAGGCCTCGTCGTGCGCGGTCTCGATCAGCCGGTGGATCTCCTCGTCGATGCTGGAGGCGATCTCGTCGGAGTAGTCCCGGCTGTGCGACATATCCCGGCCCAGGAACGGCTCGCCGTCTCCGCTGCCGAACTTGCGCGCGCCCAGCAGCTCGCTCATGCCGTACTCGGTGATCATGCCGCGGGCGATCTGGGTGGCCTTCTCGATGTCGTTGGCGGCGCCCGTCGTTGGCTCGTGGAAGATGAGCTCCTCGGCGGTGCGGCCGCCCAGCAGCATGGCCAGCTGGTCGAGCATCTCGGCCCGGCTGACCAGGAACTTGTCCTCAGTCGGGAGGGCGGCGGTGTAGCCCAGGGCGCGGCCGCGCGGGATGATGGTGACCTTGTGCACCGGGTCGGCGTGCGGCATCGCGTGGCCGACCAGCGCGTGGCCGCCCTCGTGGTAGGCGATGACCTTGCGCTCCCGCTCCGACAGCAGCACGCTCTTGCGCTGCGGTCCGGCCATGACCCGGTCGATGGCCTCCTCCAGCGCCGCCATGGTGATCTGCTTGCCGTTGGCCCGCGCGGTCAGCAGCGCGCCCTCGTTGATCACGTTGGCCAGGTCGGCGCCGGTGAAGCCGGGGGTGCGGCGGGCGATGACGTCGAGGTCGGCGTCGGGCGCAATGGGCTTGCCGCGGGCGTGCACCTTCAGGATGCCCTTGCGGCCGGCCAAGTCGGGCTGGGCCACCACGATCTGGCGGTCGAAGCGGCCGGGGCGCAGCAGCGCCGGGTCGAGGATGTCGGGCCGGTTGGTGGCCGCGATCACGATCACGCCGCCCTTGGTGTCGAAGCCGTCCAGTTCGACCAGCATCTGGTTCAGGGTCTGCTCGCGCTCGTCGTGGCCGCCGCCGAGGCCGGCGCCGCGGTGCCGGCCCACGGCGTCGATCTCGTCCACGAACACGATCGCCGGGGCGTTGGCCTTGGCCTGCTCGAACAGGTCGCGGACCCGGGACGCGCCGACGCCGACGAACATCTCGACGAAATCCGAGCCCGAAATTGAGTAAAACGGCACGCCCGCCTCGCCGGCCACCGCCCGGGCCAGCAGCGTCTTGCCGGTACCGGGCGGGCCGTACAGCAGCACGCCCTTGGGGATCTTGGCCCCGATGGCCTGGAACTTGGCCGGGTTCTGGAGGAACTCCTTGATCTCCTCGAGTTCCTCGATGGCCTCGTCCGCGCCGGCCACGTCAGCGAACGTCGTCTTGGGAGTGTCCTTGGTGATGAGCTTGGCGCGGGACTTGCCGAAGTTCATCACCCGTGAGCCGCCGCCCTGCATCTGCGACAGCATGAAGAAGAACAGGAGGAAGATCACCAGGTAGATGAGCGCGGTGGGGATCAGGTCCAGGAGCGCATTGCTCTTGGGGATGTTGACGTTGTAGCCCTGCTTCAGGTTGCCCTTGTCCACCTGCTGCTGGAGCTTCTCCTGGAGCTGGAGGCCCTGGCCGGCCACCCAGGAGGACTCCAGCTTCTGGCCGCTGTTGGTGGTGATCTGGATCGTCTGGTTCTTGTCCACGAGCAGGGCGCTCTTGACCTGCCCCTGGTCGATGGCCGTGACGATCTGGGAGGTATCAACCTGCTTGTAGGTGCTCCCCGAATTGGCATAGTCGAGCACGAAAAGCAGCAACAGCACCGCTACCGCGATGAGCAGCAGCGGGGCTCGGAAAAAGCGCCTTAGCTCCATTGATGAGCGGCCCGTCGGCTCGGGGCCGTTCCCTCCTGACCAGCCTCACATTCCCGTCGACCGCCGGCGGGATGGCCATCCTTAACGTCATGACGCTACACCGCTTGGCGCAACGCTTGGAAAGTCAACGCTTCCCTTGGCAGATTGTGTTCCCCTGCCGCCTAGCCGCCCCCGTACACCGCGGGGGCCAGCGTCCCGATGAAGGGCAGGTTGCGGTACCGCTGAGCATAGTCAAGGCCGTACCCGACGACGAACTCGTCGCCGATGTCGAACCCGGTGTAGGCCACGTCCACGTGCATCTGGGCCGACCCCGGCTTGCGCAGCATGGCGCACACGTTGAGCGACGCGGGCCCGCGGGAGCGCAGGTTGCCCGCCAGCCAGGACAGGGTGAGCCCGGAGTCCACGATGTCCTCGACGATGAGCACGTGCCGGCCGGTGATGTCGGTGTCCAGGTCCTTCAGGATCCGGACCACGCCCGAGGACTTGGTGCCCGAGCCGTAGGAGGAGATCGCCATCCAGTCCATCTCCACCGGCAGGTGCATGGCCCGGGCGAGGTCGGCCATCACCATGACCGCGCCCTTGAGCACGCCGATGAGCAGCAGGTCCCGGCCGGCGTAGTCGGCGTCGATCTGGGCCGCGAGCTCGCCGATGCGGACCTTGAGCTGCTCCTCGCTGATCAGCACCTGTTTCAGCTCGGCGCGCATGTCACGTTCGTCCAACGATTACCCCTCGCCTCGTCCGGTACTGCTGAACCACACCTTGCCAGCCTGGCGGCGCGCGCGCACGCCCCCCGGCAGGTCCGCCCAGCGCTGCCCGCGCCACGCGGTGACCAGGGCGTCGACCTGGCCGATATGCCCGGCGGCCAGCGCCCCGGGCGGGCAGCCCGCCATCACGGCCGCGTCGCGCAGCACCCGGGTCCTGATCGCGGCGGGCAGCGCCGCCAGCCAGGCCACGTCGAGGCCGGCCGGATCCGAGCCGGCCTGGCGCAGCTGTCCGCTCTCCGCGAACGCCAGGTCGTCCAGGCACTCGGCGTCGGCGCGCAGCTGCGCGGCGGTGCGGGCCAGCGCCTCGGCCACCCCCGGTCCGAGGGCCGCCTCGAGGGCCGGCAGCGCCTGGTGCCGCACCCGGGCCCGGGTGAAGCGGAAGTCGCAGTTGTGCGGGTCCTGCCACGGCTCGAGCCCGAGCTCGGCGCACGCGGCGGCGGTGGCCGCGCGGCGCACGGCCAGCAGCGGCCGGCGGTAATGGCCCCGCCGGGCGGGCATCCCGGCCAGCGACCGGCCGCCGGATCCGCGGGCCAGGCCGAGCAGCACGGTCTCCGCCTGGTCGTCGAGGGTGTGGCCGAGCAGGACGGCGGCGGCGCCGTAGGCGGCGGCCGCCGCGTCGAGCGCGCCGTACCTGGCCACCCGGGCCGCGTTCTCCGGGCCGCGCGCACCCGCCGGTGCCACGGTGACCGCGGTGCTGCGCACCGGGTCGAGGCCGAGTTTAGCCAGCAGGGCCGCGATCTCCGCCGCCCGTTCGTCACTGCCTGGTTGAAGCCCGTGATCTACGGTGACCGCCCCGGCCCGCAGCCCCAGCCGGGGCGCGACAAAGGCCGTCGCGGCGGCCAGAGCCAGCGAGTCGGCGCCGCCCGAGCACGCGGCCAGCACCAGCTCCCCGGCGGTCAGGCCGGCCAGGCAGGCCCGGACCGCGGTGCGGACCTCGGCGACCGCGACGCCGGGACCCATGCCGGGTGGTGCGCCTATTCGCCGGCCGGTGCTTCGCCGGCCGCTGCTTCGCCGGCCGGTGCTTCGCCGCCCGCCGCTTCGCTGGCCGGCGAGACGACCCGCTCCACCCACTGGTGCGGGTGGGCGAATTCCTCCCGGGTCGGCAGCGTCTCGGGAGACGTCCAGACCTTGTTGAAGTCGGCCATGCCGACCTCGTCCACCACGGCCTTGACGAACCGGGAGCCCTCGGCGTACTGCTTCATCTTCAGGTCGATGCCGAGGATGCGGCGGATGGTCTGCTCGATCCGGCCGCTGGATCCGCGCCGGGCGTTGAACCGCTCCCTGATGTGCTCGACCGACGGCACCACCTGTGGTCCCACCGCGTCCATCACGTAGTCGCCGTGCCCCTCGACCAGCGTCATCACCGAGGTGAGGCGGTCCAGGATCTCGCGCTGCCGCGGGGTCGCCACGGCGTCGATCAGGCTGCCGCCGTCGCTGCCGCGGACCGCGCCGGCCATCGCGTCGGCCGTCGACCTGATCCGCTGCAGGATCGCGGCCGGGTCGAGCTCGGAGGCGAGCAGGAACTCGGTCATCTGGCTCTGCACGTAGTCCCGCAGCCAGGGCACCGCGGTGAACTGGAGCCGGTGCGTCTCCTCGTGCAGGCAGACCCAGCGCCTGAAGTCGTGCGAGTCGACGCCGAGCTCGCGTTCGACCATGACGATGTTCGGCGCTACCAGGGTCAGGCGGCCCGGCTGCTCGCCGTCGACCGGGGAGGTCTCCGGCGGCAGGAACAGCTCGTACTGGCCGAGCACCCGGGAGGAGAGGTAGGCCAGGATCAGCCCGGTCTGGAAGCCGGTGACCCGCGATCCGACCGCGGTCACCACTCCCCCGCCCTTGGACGAGCTGCCCGGCGCGCGCTCGCGCAGCTGGTCCACCAGCGGCTCGAGCACGACCCGGAAGCCGTCCACGTTGGCGCGGATCCAGCCCGGCCGGTCGACCACCGCGACCCGGCCCAGCGAGCCGTCGCCGGTCGCCGACATCCCGGTGACCTCGTAGACCGGCTGCTGGACGGCGCCGGCCAGGTCGCGTAGCTCTGAGACCGTCCGCCGCGCCTCAGCCAGGCTCACCTGCGGTCCCGGTCTGGCCCACCGGGTTCCGGTGGCGATGGCTACGTCCCAGTCGATCATCTGCGTGCTGCTCACAGTCCAACGGTACGTGCTGCCGCCAGTCCCGTGGTACGCGGTGCCGCCAGCGGCCGTTACCGGCAGCCGCAGTTGGCCAGCGCGGCGGCGGCCTCGTCGATGGCGTCCGCGGCCGTCTTCAGCATGCCCGCGGCCGGGATCTGGTCGGCCATGAAGGCGAACGCCAGCGTCCGGCCGGCCTTGTCGGTGACCAGACCGGCCAGCGTCGTCACCGTGCTGAGGTTGCCGGTCTTGGCCCGCACCGCCCCCAGGGCCGAGCCGTCGATGTTGGCGAACACGCTCTCCCCGCCCTGGAGCGTGCCGGAGAAGCCCGCCACCGGGAGCCCGGCCAGCAGGGCGCGGATCCTGGCATGGGTGGCGGCCAGGCCGAGCACCTTGACCAGGGTGGCGGGCGCGATCGCGTCCTGCGGGGACAGGCCGCTGCCGTCCACCAGGTGCAGCCCGCCCTGGACACTGAGCTTCTGCAATTCGGCGGCGACCGCCGCGGCCCCGCCGCTGTACGAGGCAGGCTGCCCGTTCTTCAGCGCGACCTGGCGGGCCAGGTTCTCCGCGATCACGTTGTTGCTCTCCTCGAGCATCTGCTCGGCGATGGCCGACAGCGGCGGCGAGGACACGCTGGCCAGGCCTTCGGCGTGGGCCGGGGCGGTCTGCGGGGCTGGGTCGCCTTGCACCGTGATGCCGTCCGCGGCCAGCAGGCTGGCGAACGAAGCGGCGGCCATGCCCGCCGGGTCTGTGGTCCTGGCCCGCAGGTTGTAGGGGTCGTCGGAGTCCTCGGGGGCGCCGTCGGTGCCGAGCCGCCCCTGGTCCACCTCGAGCGCGGCGATCGGGGTCACGTTGCCGGTGCTGACATAGGCCTGCGTCCAGCCCGGCGCGAGGTCGGGGCCGGTGTAGAGGGAGGCGTCGTAGCCGACGCTGACCGTGCGGCGGCCCTGTGCCTTCAGCTTTTTCGCCGTGGCGGCGGCGAGGCTGGCCAGCGTGGCCGGCTGGGGGTAGTCCGGGGCCGGGTAGGGCTTGACGGCGAGCACCGGGTCGCCGCCGCCGACCAGGACGACGCTGTTTTTCGTGGTCCCGCTCACCACCCGGGTCGTGAAGGTGGCCCCCGGGCCGAGCGCGGCCAGCGCGGCCGCCGCGGTGACCAGCTTGGTCGTCGAGGCCGGGGTCAGCATCTGGGTCCCGTCCTGCGACAGCAGGACCTGCCCGGTGGCCGGGTCGGCCACCACCGCCGACACCTGCGGGCCGAGGGCGGCCTGGGACAGCGGCCCGGCCAGCGCCGAGCGCAGCCCGCTCGCCGTCGGCAGCGAGGCGTTCCCGCCGTTCCCGCCGTTCCCGCCTCCCGCCGACAGCGCCGGGGCCAGCACGGTTCCCGGGCCGTGCACCTGGCCCGCCGCCACCGTCGGGACCTTGAGCGCCGCGAGCCGCGACGGCAGCATGATCGCCACGGTGATGCCGGCCAGCAGCGTGAACACGTTGATCATGGCGAGCGTCAGCACGGCCGCTGGCTTAGTGCGGCGCAGCACGACCTACCACCTCACGCGTTATCTGTCGCTACCAGAAGGAACAATGGAGTTAATCACCCAGACCCGGCCCGGAGCGAACCAGTGGACGTTGACGTTGTTATCGAGATCCCCATGGGACAGCGGAACAAGTATGAGATGGACCACGCCTCCGGCCGGATCCGGCTGGACCGCATGCTGTTCACCTCGACCAGGTACCCGGCCGACTACGGGTTCATCGAGGACACCCTGGCCGACGACGGCGATCCGCTGGACGCGCTGGTGCTCCTGGACGAGCCCACCTTCCCCGGCTGCCTGATCAACTGCCGCGTCATCGGGATGTTCCGGATGCGGGACGAGAAGGGCGCGGACGAGAAGGTGCTGTGCGTGCCCGCCACCGATCCCCGGATGGAGCACCTGCGGGACATCCACCACGTGCCTGAGTTCCAGCGGCTGGAGATCCAGCACTTCTTCGAGGTCTACAAGGCGATCGAGCCCGGCAAGCAGGTCCAGACCGATGCGTGGGCCGACCGCCGCGCGGCCGAAGCCGAGATCGACGCCTGCCGCAAGCGCTTCGCCGAAGCCGAGCAGCACTCCGAGGGTCACTCCGGCGGCCACGAGGCGACCGGGGACCACGAGGTCGCTGGGGAATCCGGCACCCAGCCCGGATAGGAAGCCTGCCGCCCCGAGCATGACCAGTAGCGCACCGGCGCGGAAGCCCCCGGGGTATCGGAGCCCTAGGACAGAAGCGCAAGCCACGTGATCCCAGGAGCAGAAGCCGCCAGATGTGGTTGAACGCAAGGCCCGTGGCGCTTGTGGTTCCTGGGTTCTGTGATTTCTGGGTCCCGTGGTGCCAGCGGTTCTCCTGATGCCAGCCCGCGTCGGTCGGAGGCGCTACTTAACGACATGAGTGTGGCATTCATGTCGCTATCACAGCATGGGTGTGGCATTCATGTCGTTTGCGGGGCGGGTCGGTGCCTGGTTGGCGTGAGTTGAGTGGCGGGAGGGGACGGGGGGACGGCGAACGGGAGGCTGGACGCGGGGACGAGCCGACGCTGGCCTGGATGGCCGCGCCGCGGCACATGGCGCACGGCTCCAGCGTGGTCAGCAGGGCGTGGTCGGTGTAGTGCCGGTCAGGGCCGAGCCGGGCGAGCGCATTGAGCTCGGCGTGGGCGACGCCGGTCCAGGCCAGCTGGCCCGGCGGCGCGGCCGACTCGAAGCGGCGGCCGCGGCCCTCGGCCACGATCGCGCCGTCGGCGCCGGTCACCACGGCGCCGACCGGGCCGGTTACCACGGGAGAGGCTGTCCGTCGCGGAAGAAGCCGCCGGTGGGGCCGGTGTCGGGCAGGGTCGCCGCCCAGACGATGCCGGCCGCGCCCTCGGCTACGGGTCGGCCGCCTTGGCCGCCCATGTCGGTGGCGACCCAGCCTGGGCAGATCGCGTTGACCAGGATCCCGTCGCCGCGGAGTTCGGCGGCGAGCATCCGGGTGAGCGCGTTGAGGGCGACCTTGGAGGCGTTGTAGGCCGGGGTGCCCGCGCCCATGCTGGCCAGCGAGGCCGCCTCGCTGGAGACGTTGACGATCCGGCCGTGGCCGCTGGCCCGGAGCAGCGGCAGGAACTCCTGCACCAGGAGCCACGGACCGTACAGGTTGGTCTCGGCCGCCTCGCGCACCACGGCCAGGTCGGCGTCCACCGCCCGCTGCCAGGTGTCGTAGGTGATGGCGGCGTTGTTGACCAGGACGTCGAGCCGGCCGTGGCGGTCGCCGACCCAGCGCACGGCCGCGGCCACGCTGGCCGGGTCGGTGACGTCGAGCTGAAGCGGTTCGGCGTTGACGGCGCGGGCGGCCTCCGTCGCGGCCGAAGCCGAACGGGCGGTCAGCACGACGTCGTGCCCCTGTGCGGCGAGCTGGCGGCAGACCTCGCGGCCGATCCCGCGATTGCCGCCGGTCACCAGCGCGACAGTACTCATTTTCCGGTTCTCCTGAACGCGTTCACCTGGGGTTACTCGGTATCAGGCACATCAAGGACGCATCGGGCCAGGTACCGGCATACGGTAGCGTGGGCGCGGCGGCTGCTCGGGGCGGCCGGGAGATTGGGGGTCCGTTGACTGTGCCTCGTTATCGCAGGGTCGTGGTCAAGCTCAGCGGCGAGGCGCTCGCCGGATCCAGTAGTTCCGGGGTCGACCCGGCCAGCCTGTCCCGGGTGGCCGAGGAGGTCCTCTCGCTGCACGACCTCGGCGTCCAGGTCGCGGTGGTCGTGGGCGGCGGCAATCACTTCCGCGGCCGGATGGCCGAGAGCTGGGGCATCAGCCGGGCCGAGGCGGACAACATCGGCATGCTCGGCACGATCATGAACGCGCTCATGCTCAGGGGCGCGCTCACCGCGCGGACCGAGGCCGACGTCCGGGTGATGACCGCGGTGCCGATCCACAGCGTGGCCGAGCCCTTCATCAGGCTGCGGGCCATGCACCACCTGGACCGCGGCATGATCGTCCTGCTCGCGGGCGGCATCGGCCAGCCCTACGTCACCACCGACTACCCGGCGGTGCAGCGGGCGCTGGAACTCGACGCCGACGCGCTGCTGGTGGCCAAGCGCGGAGTGGACGGGGTCTACGACAGCGACCCGAACCAGAACCCGGACGCGGTGCGCTACACCAAGCTGACCTACGACGAGGCGCTGGCGGCCGGGGTGCGGATCATGGACACCAGCGCGTTCGTGCTGGCCAACGAGCAGTCGCTGACCATGCACGTGTTCGACGTGGCCGCCGCGGGCGTGATGCGGGAGATCTGCGAGGGCGCCGAGCACGGCACCCGGATCAGCGTGAAGTAACCCTCAGACCAGGGCGGCTTCGTCGTAGCTGGCGGACGGGGGGCCGGAGAACAGGTTGTGGGATTCGGTCCACTGGCGGGTCGCCTCGAAGTTCTCCCTGGTGTAGGGCAGGAACACGATCCGCTCGCCGATCCCGAACGCCCGCACGTCCACCTGGTCCCGGTACTTCTCCGGCACCGACCGCAGGTGGTAGTGCTTGTACAGCTCGGGCCGCAGGTCGATCTCCAGCTGGGCGCGGCGCAGCGCGGCCAGGTACTTGTCCACGTCGGCCTTGCTCGCCTGCCCGCCGGTGATCAGGAAGCCGATCATGAACGTGGCGTCCACGACCTTGCGGAACCCGAAGGCCTCGGCGATGTAGAGCGGCACGCCCCAGGCGCAGGTCGCCTGCACGTCCCGGTTGAGCAGGGCGTCGAGGCGCTCGTTGGGCGGCCCCTGAAAGGTGAGCTTGAGGTCGTCGGGGCCCAGCACCGGCTCGAGCGCCTGCACGGTGGCGAAGTGGCTGCCGGAGTGGTAGCCGACGCCGACCGGCACCCCGGCCAGGTCCTCGGGACGGCGGACGGGCGACTCGGGCGGCACCACGATCGCGCACGGCGCGACCGAGTAGGCGGCGGTCACCAGCTGGCCGGAACGCGCGCCGGCGGCGGCGTTGGTGGCCCAGTGGCAGGCGCAGCTCACGTCGGCGCCGTCCCGGCCCGCGCCGAACGTCTCGAACGCGCCCGTCTTGATCTCCCCCGTGCCGTCGCGGCTGGTCCCGTGGACGCCGTAGTCGCCGCTGTCGGTGATGAAGGAGTACGCCAGGCCCTCGGCGGCGAAGTAGCCCTTCTCCTCGGCGACCCATTCCTGCAGACGCCCGTGCGGCATGATCTTGAGCGGCATGCGGCTCCTCCTCGGTCTAGGCCCCCGGGTCAGCGTAACTCGCTGGCTTAGAGTCGCCTTATGGCTGAGCAAGCACAGACGGGGCAACCATCGACCCAGGTACAGCCGCACGAGCTGCCGGCCTCGCTGCGGGCGGCGGGCCTGGACAACTGGATCCGCGAGCCGCTGGACGACGCGGTGGACCGGCGGCGGCGCATCATCATGCCCCCGGCGGTCGGGGTCCTCGGCACTCCGGCCCGCGGCCACCAGGGCGCGCTGCTAGCCGAGGCGCGGCACGAGGACACCCTGTTCATGATGGGCGACAACCCGGCCCTGCCGAAGCTGCCCGAGCGGCCCACCTTGCGGGACTTCTACCTGCTCAGGTTCGACCCGATCCCGCGCACGCACCTGCTCCAGAGCGCCCGGGTGGCGCGCGAGAACGGGCTCGGCGAGAAGGTGATCATGGCGTGCCTGCTGCACGACATCGCCATCGCCGGGCTGCTGTCCGCCAACCATGGCTACTGGGGCGCCCAGCTGGTCGCGCCGTACGTGGACGAGGAGGTCGCCTGGGCCATCGAGAAGCACGAGGCGCTGCGCTACTTCCCGGACGAGGCGGCGGGCTACACCTACCCGCAGGCCTACATCGACTACTTCGGGCCTGACTACCGCCCGCCCGCGTACCTCGGCCAGGAGGCCGCGGCGGCGCGGCAGCACCGCTGGTACATGACCTCGCGGCTGGTGACCATCAACGACATCTACTCGTTCGACCCGAACGTCACCGTGGAGTTCGACGACTTCGAGGACGTCGTGGGGCGGAACTTCCGGCAGCCGGCCGAGGGGCTCGGCTTCGACGGGTCGCCGGTGGCGCACATGTGGCGGACGATGATCTGGCCCAACAACTTCCTGTAGGTTGGCTGGCATATGGAGCCCGGAATCACCTGGTATGAAATCCTCGGCGTACTGCCGGGCGTCCAGCCAGAGAAGATCAGGCAGAAGTACGACGAGCGGACGCACCTGCTGCGGTCCGAGCTGATCGCCGGGGCCCCGTCGAACGTGCTGCGTGCGGTCGACCGGGCCAGGAACTTCCTGGACACGGCGTGGGAGATCCTGGGCGACCCGGCCAGCAGGAACCGCTACGACGAGGCGGCGGGCTTCCGCCGCAAGGGCCTGGCCCCGTCCGGGTCCTTCGCCACCAGTTCCTGGCACGAGAACTCGGACTCGGCCGTCGTCGGCGACATGGGCGGCGATGCGCTCGCCGGGCTGCTTGAGCTGGGGGGCTTCGTCGGCGGCGGACCCCGGCGGCCGAGCAAGGTCCCGGTGCCTGACGTCCAGGGGCTGTTCTACGACGTGTGCATGGAAGTGGTGGGCCGGCTGGGCCTCAGGGTCAGGTCCGTCCAGCTCACGCCCCATCCGATGCCGGTCGACGGCCTGGTGGTCGACCAGGTGCCCCGGGCGCCGGGCAAGCTCAGGCGGGGCGAGACGGTGACGGCCCACGTGTGGCACCCGCCCATCAGGCCCGGCCAGTGAGGGCACTGGTCTTCCGGCACAACCTGGCTCGCGAGGCGGCTTCGGCCATCGGCGGGCGGGTGGACCGCCGGGCGTTCGTCTCCCGGGTGGCGCCGGCCCGGCTCGAGGACGTGGACGAGCAGCCGCTGCCCGCCGCGGACTGGGTGCGGGTGCGGACGACGTTCTCCGGCCGGTTTGGCTCCGACGTGAAGCAGATCCTGCTGAACGGCTCGCGCGACAACCCGCTCACCGCGCTGGTGTCCTTCCCGCACGTGCTCGGGCACGAGGTGGTAGGGCGAAAAACCGATACCAACGAACGGGTGGTGCTCAACCCCTGGCTCTCCTGCGTGCCCCGGGGCATCGACCCCCCGTGTGAGGCTTGCCTGACCGGGCGGTACCCGTGGTGCCGTAACTTCCGCGCGGGCGACCTGCCCGCGGGGATTCACATCGGGAACTGCGCGGCGGCGGCGGGCGCGCACGCGGAGCGGTTCGCCGCGCACGCCGCGCAGCTGTTCGTCATCCCGCCGGGGGTTTCCGACGAGGCGGCGGTGCTGGCGGACCCGGTCAGCGTGTCGCTGCGGTCGATCCTGCTGGCGCCCCCTCCGCCTGGCGGCCGGCCGGTGCTGGTCTACGGCTCGGGCACGCTGGCGTTCGCGGCGATCGGGCTGCTGCGGCACCTCTACCCGGGAGTCGACGTGTGGGCCGCGGTGCGGGCGGGGTCCCGGGCCTCGCTGGCGGCCAGGTTCGGCGCGCACGCGGTGCTGCCCACCGCCCCCGACGACCTCGTCGGCCAGGTAGCGCACCGGATGGGCGCGACGCCGCTGGTGCCGTGGAGCAAGCGCGACTGGCTCCAGGACGGGCCGGCCGTGGTCTACGACACGATCGGCTCGGTGGAGACCGTGGAGACCTCGCTGCGGCTGCTCGCCACCGGCGGCACGCTCGTGGTCTCCGGCGTGGAGCCGCCCAAGCGCTTCGAGTGGACGCCCCTGTACTTCAAGGAACTGCACGTCATCGGGTCGAACGGGTTCGGCGTGGAGGAGGTGGGCGGGGTGGCCAAGCACGCCATGCTGCACTACTTCGACTTCGTGGCGGCCGGGCTCGACCTGACCCCGGTGATCACGCACCGGTTCCCGCTCGAGCGCTGGGACGAGGCGGTGCTGGCGCTGAAGAACGCCCGGCGCACCGGCGCGGTCAAGGTCCTGCTCGAACCTTGACCACGGGCCTTGACCACGGGCCTTGACCACGGGCCTTGACCGTGCTAGCCGTACCTCGGGTTCGGGTGGTCACACGGTGGATCCGGGGTGCGCGCGCGGCGAGTATCGATACAGGTAGCCGGAATGGCCGGCACCGCGTATCGAGGAGAAACTCATGAATGCACCGAATGGCCCTTCCTCGCGGCCACTGCTTGCCCGGCTCCTGATCAGGTCGCGGGAATACCGTAACCCTGCCTTCTGGACGAGAGTGCGAATTGCCTGCGCCATCTTCAACCTCTGCCTGGGCGTCTTCTTCGTCTCGCTGGGCTACTGGGAGGGCGTGCTGGCGCTCGCCGGGGCCGTGCTGATCCTCCGGACCGTGTTCCTGCTCCAGGACGGCGCGACGAGCTAGAACGTCAGCTTCGTAGCGGGGAGCATGTCCAGGCCCACCAGCAGGCCGTACAGGTCCTGCTCCCCCCAGAAGCGGACGATCTGACCGTCCGCCACCTGGTACATCTTGCAGAACGACTGCGCCGCGGTCTTCCCCGTCGAGTCCTGCCGGTACGTGTTCGTCCCGGTCACCGTGACCCGGTCCGCGGCGGCGAACAACTCCACGATCCGCTGATCGATAACGGTCAGGCCCGGGGTCATGAGCGCGGCCTCGACGTTCCGCCGCCCGCGCACGACCTGGCCGGCCCCGTATATTTCCACGTCCCCGGCCATGACGGCGCGCAATTCGGCCAGGTCACGGGTGACGAAGGTGTGCAGGTACCGGCGCACCACCTCGGCATTTTTCTCGCCATCGGGAATGCTCATGCTTTAGCTTAAAGCACCGATCTTGAGGCGCTTCCGGCTGTAATTCAGAATTCTTCTTCAGCCCTGATAGAGGTCGATGAGGTTTCCACTCGGATCGGTGACGCAGGAGGACCGGGGTTTCCACGGCTTGTCCGCCGGCGGCGCGCACTCGGCGGCGCCCGCGCCTAGCGCCCGGCGGTGCGCCTCGTCCACGTCGGCCACCAGCAGGCCGAACCGGCAGGACCCGGCGGGCCCGCGGTGCTCGCCGTGCTGGCTTCGGCCCGCAACAGTGAGCAGGAAGAAGTCGTCGGCCGGCCAGGTGCCGAACTGGAAGGAGGAGATGTCCTCGTTGAAGGTGGCGTCGAATGCGGCTTGGTAGAACCTGACCGATTCGGCCAGGTCGGTGACGTTGATAGTTACCTGGGTGATCCGCGGGGTTTTCAGGTCGGGCATGGTGACTCCCTGGTCGAGGTAGCGGTCCACGGTGCGGGCCAGCTGGGTGAGGGCATGAGCCTGGCTGAGGAGCCGTTCGCGGTGCGCGCGCAGAGCCTGGCGGGCCGTTTCGCCGTCAGGGCGGGCCAGTACGGTACGCACGGCGTCGAGTGGCAGGTCGACCGCCCGCAGCGCGCAGATCAGCCGGGCCTGGCCGACCTGGGCGGGCCGGTAGCGGCGATAGCCGGTAGCCGGGTCCACGCAGGCCGGCCGGAGCAGGCCCACCTCGTCGTAGTGCCGGAGGGCGTTGATCGAAAGCCCGCTGAACAGGGAAAATGCCCCGATGCTCAGCAGGTCGCCGGTGCTCATAGAACCAGCATCCAGCCTCGGGTTACCCGAGAGTCAAGGTCAGCTCTGACATTAGCCCGGCGGCAGTTTGACGAACCTGGCGGCGAGGAAGACGGGCTTGCGGTCGGCGTCGTGGGCCTGGTCCCAGTCCGGCTCGGGCCGCGGTTCGGCCAGCTGGTCCAGCCACAGGCCATGTCGCCGCAGCGTGCCGAGGTAAGTCGACAGCGTCCGGTGATTGGCCCCGACCTGGCGGCGCAGCGAGGACTTGCGTTCCCGGGCCAGCCAGTGCCCTTCGTCGTAA
>Ga0335085_10008962_pt1 | contig 15161 bp, 13 predicted proteins | sample Lox_Sample_45_FD_206712 | JGI IMG/M metagenome (GOLD analysis project Ga0335085, IMG submission 206712) | Soil microbial communities from Loxahatchee National Wildlife Refuge, Florida, United States - Lox_Sample_4.5 | ecosystem: Environmental > Terrestrial > Soil > Wetlands | place: USA... | reverse complement strand
GCGGTCGCAGTGATGCTGCTCGGCGTCACCGGGAGAGCGTTCCTGACCGGCACGCACCTCTGGCTCTACCCGCTGTGCATCGGCGGCGTCTCGATCATCGCCTCGATCGTCGGCGTCCAGTTCGCGCGCGTGCGCGAGGGCGGCAGCGTCATGAACGCGCTCTACCGCGCGGTCATCGTCGCCTCGATCGTCTCCGCGCTGCTGTTCATCCCGGTCACGAAGGCGTTCTCCGGGACCAAGAGCCTCAACACGCTCGGGACGACCGTCGTCACCCAGCACGGCTACTCCTTCGGCGACCTGTACGGCTCGGCTTTGATCGGGCTCGCGATCACCGCACTGCTCGTCGGGATCACCGAGTACTACACCGGCACGCGCTGGAACCCGGTCAAGTCGATCGCGCGCGCATCGCAGACCGGCCACGCCACGAACATCATCGAGGGCCTCGCCGTCGGCATGCAGGCGACCGCGCTGCCGGTGATCGTGATCGCGATCGGGATCCTGCTCGCCAACCACTTCGCCGGTCTGTTCGGGATCGGCGTCGCCGTGATGGCACAGCTCTCGATGACCGGCCTCATCGTCGCGCTCGATGCGTACGGCCCGGTCACCGACAACGCCGGTGGCATCGCCGAGATGGCCGATCTTCCGCCGGAAGTGCGCGCGATCACCGACCCGCTCGACGCCGTCGGCAACACGACGAAGGCCGTGACCAAGGGCTATGCGATCGGCTCGGCTGCGCTCGCCGCGCTTGTCCTCTTCGGGTCCTACTCGGACGGACTCGCCCAGGCGGGGCTCCCGACGCTCTTCCGCCTGAACGACGCGTGGGTGATCGCGGGTCTCTTGATCGGCGGCCTGATGCCGTTCTTGTTCGCCTCGCTGGCGATGCAGGCGGTCGGGCGTGTCGGCGGCGAGGTCGTCGAGGAGGTGCGCCGGCAGTTCCGCGAGCACCCCGGGATCATGGAAGGCACCGAGCGGCCGCAGTACGGACCGGCGATCGACATCGTCACCGGCTCGGCGATCCGCTCGATGATCCTGCCCGCGATGGTGCCGATCCTGATCCCGATCGTGGTCGGCCTGATCAGTGTGAAGATGCTCGGCGGCCTTCTCATCGGGACGATCGTGACCGGCCTGTTCCTCGCGATTGCGATGACCGCGGGCGGCGGCGCGTGGGACAACGCGAAGAAGCTGATCGAGGACGGGGAGTACGGCGGCAAGGGCTCCGAGGCTCACGCGGCCGCGGTGACGGGCGACACGGTCGGCGACCCGTACAAGGACACGGCCGGGCCGGCGATCAACCCGATGATCAAGATCGCGAACATCGTCGCGATCCTGCTAATCCCGCTCCTGGTCTCGATCCACTAGCCGGCGGAGTACCGTTGCCGGGGTGAGAACGCTCACCCGGATCGCCGCCTCCGCGGGTGCGCTCGCCCTCGTCACAGCGGCGATCGAGCTCCTGAAGGGCCATGTGCCGGTGCTCAGCCTGGCCGTGCTCTACCTGCTCGCGATCATCCCGGTCGCGGTCGCCTGGGGGCTCGCCTACGCGGTCGGCACGGCGATCGGCGGCATGCTCGCCTTCAACTTCTTCTTCCTGCCGCCGCTCTACACGCTGACGCTCGCCGACTCGCGCAACTGGTTCGCACTGCTCGTCTTCCTCGTCACGGCCGTCGTCGTCAGCGAGCTGGCGACACGCTCTCGGCGGCGCGCCGAAGAGGCGGAGGCTGCCCTGCGCGCGCTGCGCGAGCTGACCGAGGAGCGTGAACGGCTGGCGGAGGAGGCGCTCGAGGCGGAGGCTTTGCGCCGGAGCGACGCGCTGAAGACGGCGCTGCTGCGCGCGGTCAGCCACGACCTGCGCTCGCCGCTGATGGCGATCCTCACGTCCGCAGGCGCGCTGGCCCACGGCGAGCTCTCGCTCGATCCGGACGACCGGCGGGAGCTTGCGGAGACGATCCTCGGGGAGGCCGGACGGCTCGACCGGCTCGTGAGCAACCTGCTCGACCTCTCCCGTCTGCAGGCGGGGGCGGCGGTGCCTGAGCCGGGCGACTGGCCGGTCGACGACCTCGTGCTGCAGGCGCTCGACGGCGTCGAGGGAGGGAGCCGCGTCGAGGTCGTGTTGCCGGAGGACGACCTGCCGCTCGTCCATGCCGACCTCCACCAGACCGAGCGCGTCGTCGCCAACCTCGTCGAGAACGCATTGCGCTACTCACCGGCCGACGAGCCGGTTCGTGTGCAGATGCGCGCGACCGGTTCCGAGGTGCTCGTGCGCGTCGTCGACCACGGGCCGGGAATCCCTTCCGGAGAGGCCGACCGGATCTTCGAGCCGTTCCAGCGCGGCTCACTGAGGGTGCCGACCCGCGGCGCAGGCCTCGGCCTCGCGATCGCGCGCGGCTTCGCCGAGGCGAACGGCGGCAAGGTCTGGGTCGAGTCGCATGCCGGCCAGGGCGCGACCTTCGTGCTCGCCCTGCCGGTGGCGCGCGGCGCGCATGTGCAGGTGCCGGCGTGACGGGCGCGCGCGTTCTCGTCGTCGACGACGAGCCGCAGATTCTGCGTGCGCTGCGGACGAGCCTGCGCGGCGCCGGCTACGAGGTCGACACCGCCGAGACGGCCGAGGCGGCGCTCGCGGCGGCGGCGCTGCGTCCACCCGAGGCGGTCGTGCTCGACCTCGTCCTTCCCGACGGAAACGGGACAGACGTCGCCCGCGAGCTCCGCACCTGGAGCAGCGCGCCGATCATCGTTCTTTCGGCCGTCGGAGAGGAGCGGGAGAAGGTGGCCGCGCTCGACGCGGGCGCCGACGACTACGTGACGAAGCCGGTCGGGATCGACGAGCTGCTCGCGCGCCTTCGCGCCGTCCTCCGCCGAACCGCGCCGAGCAGCGAGCCCGTGATCGAGGTGGGGGAGCTCGTCGTGGACCTGCCGAAACGTGAGGTGCGGATGGCCGGCAAGCCCGTGCATCTGACGCCGCATCAGTACGACCTTCTGCGCGTCCTCGCGCTGAACGCCGGCAAGCTCGTGACGCAGCGCCAGCTCCTCCAGGAGGTCTGGGGGCCGGGGTACTCCGACGCGGCCAATCTCCTCCAGGTGAACGTCTCCCAGCTCCGCCGCAAGATCGAGCCAGATCGCGCTCATCCGCGCTATCTCCTGACGGAGACCGGCGCCGGGTACCGGCTTGTCGAGCCCGCCTAGCGGCTTCAGGAAATCGTCAGGCCGCGGCGCCGAACTCTAAGGCCGCCTTAAGACACCCCGCCGTACCGTCGCAGACGGTTGTGGACGATCTTGCTGCTTTCGGCATCGCCGCCGCGTGCTTCGCGGTGATCTTCGTGCTCCGCTGGGTCCTGGAGCGCGTCTGATGAGCGCGGCCGACGCATTCGGGCTCGCCATCTCGATCGCCGTCCTGATCTACCTCATCTACGCGCTGTTCCGCGGGGAGAAGCTCTGATGATGGGCCAAGGCATCGGCCAGATCCTCGTCTACATGGCCATCCTGCTGGCCCTGAGCTATCCGCTCGGGATCTGGATGGCGCACGTCTACACGCGTGAGCGCGGCGACATCGTCGAGCGCGGCTTCCTGCGGCTGCTCGGACGCGATGCGCAAGTCGACCAGGATTGGAAGCAGTACGGCTTCTCGGTGATCGTCTTCACGATCGCCTTCAGCGTCTTCCTCTACGGCCTGCTGCGCCTGCAGGGCCACCTCTTCCTCAACCCCGATCACCTCCCGGCCGTGCCGTGGACCGTCGCGCTGAACACGACGGCGAGCTTCGTCACGAACACGAACTGGCAGTACTACGCGGGCGAGGCGACGATGTCGTACCTCAGCCAGATGGCCGGCTTGGCGGTGCAGCAGTTCGTGTCCGCCGGCGTCGGCCTCGCGGTGGTCGCCGCCGTGATCCGCGGCATCGCTCGGCGCGGCGGCGGGGTCGGTCTCGGCAACTTCTGGCGCGACCTCTACCGCTCGATCGTCTACATCTTGCTGCCGCTCGCGCTCATCCTCGCGGTGATCCTGATCTCGCAGGGTGTCCCGCAGACCTTCCACGGCCACGCGACGGCGACGACGTTGCAGGGCGCGCACCAGACGATCGCCCGTGGGCCGGTCGGCTCGATGATCGCGATCAAGCAGCTCGGAACGAACGGCGGCGGCTGGTACGACTCGAACTCCGCCGTCCCGTTCGAGAACCCGACGGCAGTCTCGAACTTCTTCGAGATGCTCGCCATCCTGCTGATCCCGTTTGCGCAGATCGTGATGTTCGGACGGATGGTCCTGGCGCGGCGCCACGCGTGGGTGCTCTACGCCGTCTGTTTCGCGATCTTCGCGATCGGCGTCTCGGTCGCCTTCCCCGCCGAGCAGCACGGCTCGGCCGTGCTGCGCCAATCCGGCGTGAACATCAAGCACACGGCCGACCAGGTCGGCGGGAACATGACCGACAAGGAGGTCCGCTTCGGCATCGCCAACACCGCGCTCTGGGCGACGGCGACAACGGACGTCTCGAACGGCTCCGTCGACGGAGGACACGATGCGTTCACACCCGCCGGCGGAGCTGTGCCGTTGATCAACATGTTCCTCGGCGAGGTCGAACCGGGAGGTGTCGGTTCCGGGCTCTACGGGCTGTTCTTCTACGTGCTGATAGCAGTCTTCGTGGCCGGGCTGATGGTCGGACGGACGCCGGAGTGGCTCGGGAAGAAGATCGAGGCGCGAGAGATGAAGCTCGCGGCCGTCGGCGCGCTCGCCGTCCCGACCATGGTGCTCGTGATGACCGCCGCGGCGATCGTGACCCCGGCCGGCCTGGCATCGATCTTCAACCCGGGTGCGCATGGCTTCACCGAGACGCTGTACGCGTACACGTCGCAGTCGAACAACAACGGCAGCGCCTTCGCCGGCTACGCCGCCACGACGTTCTCGACGACCCTCGGCACCGTCGCGCTCTACTTCGGCCGCTTCTTCCCCATGCTCGCCGGGCTCGCGATCGGCGGCTCGCTCGCCGCGAAGAAGGTCGTGCCGGCCTCAGCGGGGACGTTCCGCACCGACGGAGGGACGTTCGGAATCCTGCTGCTCGGCGTCATCGCGCTCACCGCGGGGCTGATGGTCCTGCCGGCGCTGACGCTCGGCCCGATCGTTGAGGGGCTGATGCACTGATGCGCGCAGCGCTCGCCTCGGTCGTCGCGATCGTCGTCCTCACCGTCGTGCTCGGGTTTGGCTACCCGGCACTGATGACCGGCGTCGCGCAGCTGACGATGTCCCACCAGGCCGACGGGAGCCTGATCGAGCGCAACGGGACGATCGTCGGTTCGTCGCTCGCGGCGCAGGGCTTCACCTCGCCGAAGTACTTCCACGAGCGGCCCTCCGCGACGACGCCCCCGTACAACCCGGCGTTCACGACGTTCTCGAACCTCGGCCCGACGAACCCGGCGCTCGCCACGCTCGTCAAGCAGAACGCGGACGCGATCCTCAAGCTCGAAGGCCCCTACAACCCGGGCCTCACGATCCACCAGATTCCGGTCGACGCCGTCGTGCCGTCTGGCTCCGGCATCGACCCCGAGATCTCGATCGCGTACGCCGACCTGCAGGCGCACCGCGTCGCCGCCGTACGGCACCTGCCGCTCGCGACCGTGCAAGACCTGATCAAGCAACACACCGTGGGACGCGACCTCGGCTTCTTCGGGGAGGCCGGCGTGAACGTCCTGAACCTCAACCTCGCACTCGACAAGAAGCAGGGAAGCTGATGGCGCGCCGCTCGACAAGCATGTTCTCGCGTGATCTCGTCCTCGCGGCGATCCGCGACTCGTTCCCGAAGCTCGACCCGCGCCTGCAGTTGCACAACCCGGTGATGTTCATCGTCGAGCTCGGCAGTGTGATCACGACCGTGATCTTCTTCAAGGACCTCGCGCAGGGGCACGACAGCCAGCTCTGGTTCGTCGGCGTGATCGCGTTCTGGCTCTGGCTGACGGTCCTGTTCGCGAACTTCGCCGAGGCGATCGCGGAAGGCCGTGGCAAGGCACAGGCGAACGCTCTGCGGGCGACGCGCACGACCACGACGGCGCTCCGGCGCTCTCATGACGGGCACCTCGAGGAGGTGGCCGCACCCGACCTGCAGAAGGGCGACGTCATCGTGGTGGAGGCCGGAATGGTCATTCCGGCCGACGGCGACATCATCGAGGGCGCCGGCTCGGTCGACGAGTCTGCGATCACCGGTGAGTCTGCGCCTGTCATCCGTGAGGCCGGCGGCGACCGCTCCGCCGTCACCGGCGGCACGAAGCTTCTCTCCGACCGGCTCGTGATCGAGGTCACGCAGGAGCCGGGACAGTCCTTCCTCGACCGGATGATCGCACTCGTCGAGGGCGCCGAACGGCGCAAGACGCCGAACGAGATCGCTCTCAACATCCTGCTCGCCGGCCTGACCATCACCTTCGTCGCCGCCGTCGTGACGCTGCGCCCGTACGGAATCTACGCCGGCACGCAGCTGTCCGAGACCGTCCTGATCGCACTCCTCGTCGCGCTGATCCCCACCACGATCGGCGCTCTTCTGTCCGCGATCGGGATCGCGGGGATGGACCGGCTCGTGCAGCGGAACGTGCTCGCGATGTCGGGCCGCGCGGTCGAGGCGTCGGGCGACGTCGACGTCCTGCTGCTCGACAAGACCGGGACGATCACGCTCGGCAACCGGCAGGCGACGGAGTTCATCCCGGCGCCGGGTGTGGAGGAGCGCGAGCTTGCCGAGGTCGCGCAGCTTGCCTCGCTCGCGGACGAGACGCCGGAGGGCCGCTCGATCGTCATTCTTGCGAAGGAGGAGTTCGGCCTGCGCGAGCGGGCTCTCGGCGAGCACGAGTTCGTCCCCTTCAGCGCCACCACCCGGATGAGCGGCGTCAACCTGAACGGCACGATGATCCGCAAGGGCGCCGCGGAAGCCGTGAAGAATTTCATCGCCGAGAACGGCGGCCGCACCCCTCCAGAGGTCGACGACGCCGTGCAGCGCGTATCCGAGCAGGGCGGCACGCCGCTCGTGGTTGCGCGTGACAACTTCGCGCTCGGCGTCGTGCACCTCAAGGACATCGTCAAGGGCGGCATGAATGAGCGCTTTGACGAGCTGCGCCGCATGGGCATTCGCACCGTGATGATCACCGGCGACAACCGTGTCACGGCGTCGGTAATCGCGCAGGAGGCCGGCGTCGACGACTTCCTCGCGGAGGCGACGCCCGAGGCGAAGCTGGCTCTGATCAGAGACGAGCAGGGCCAGGGCCGGATGGTCGCGATGACCGGGGACGGGACGAACGACGCGCCCGCGCTCGCCCAGGCCGACGTCGGCGTGGCGATGAACACCGGCACGAGTGCAGCCAAGGAGGCCGGCAACATGGTCGACCTCGACTCGAACCCGACGAAGCTGATCGAGATCGTCGAGGTCGGCAAGCAGCTCCTGATCACGCGCGGCTCCCTGACGACGTTCTCGATCGCCAACGACGTCGCGAAGTACTTCGCGATCCTGCCGGCGATGTTCGCCACGACCTACGCTACGAAGCCCGGGCAGCCGGGACCGCTTGGCGCGCTCAACATCATGCATCTTGGCGACCCCCAGAGCGCAATCGTTTCGGCGATCATCTTCAACGCCCTGGTCATCCCGACCCTCGTTCCTCTCGCGCTCCGCGGCGTCAAGTACCGCGCCATCGGCGCGACCGCGCTCCTCCGCCGCAACCTTCTGATCTACGGGCTGGGCGGGGTGATCCTGCCCTTCATCGGGATCAAGCTGATCGATCTCCTCATTCACAACGTGTTCGGGGCGTGAGCGTCTGGCCGCCCGCGGCCACTATCGGATCCTGTTGGGGATGGCGGCGGGCGTCGGCAAGACGTACCGGATGCTGCTCGAGGGGAGGCAGGCGCAGGAGGCGGGACGCGACGTGGTGATCGGCTATCTCGAGCCGCACGACCGCCCCGAGACGACGGTGCTCGCCGAGGGTCTCGAAGTCGTCCCGCGGCTGCGCGCGCAGCAAGGCACGCTGGAGCTCGAGGAAATGGACGTCGACGCGGTGATCCGGCGCAAGCCCGAGCTCGCGCTCATCGACGAGCTGGCGCACACGAACGCCGCCGGGATGCGGAACGAGAAGCGCTGGCAGGACATCGACGATGTGCTCAACGCGGGTATCGACGTCATCTCGACCGTCAACGTCCAGCACCTCGAGAGCCAGAACGACGCGATCTTCGAGCTCACCGAGATTCGCGTGCGCGAGACCTTTCCCGACCGGATCCTCGACGACGCCGACGAGGTCGTGCTCGTCGACCTGTCGCCGGAGGAGCTCCAGGAGCGTCTGCGCGCAGGCAAGGTGTATCCGCAGGAACGGGCCGCTGTCGCGCTCGAGAACTTCTTCCGCGCGGACAAGCTCGCTGTGCTGCGCGAGCTCGTGCTGCGTGAGGTGGCGGAAGACGTCGAGGCCCGGCGTGTGGCGCGGCCGCTCGAGCCGCTCAGCAAGCAGGCGGTCGCCGAGCGCATTCTCGCCCTCATCGAACCGCAGCCGAAGTCACAGCGGATCATGCGTCGCGCCTGGCGCTCGGCACAACGACTCGGCACCGAGATGGACGCGGTCTGGGTGAAGCCGCCGGGCCGGCCGCCGACCGAGGAGGAGCTGACCCAGCTTGCGGCCCTGCGCAGGCTCGCCGGCATCCTCGGCGCTCACTTTCTCGAGGAGGAGGGCGACGACCTCGTCGCCGCCGTTCGCCGCGTCGCCGCCGAGCGCGGCTCGACCTACATCTTCGTCGGCACGCCCGACGAGTCCCGCCGTCGCGAGATCTTCGGCGGCTCGCTTCTCTCCCGCATGGTGCGCGAGCTCCCTGGTCTCGACATCCGCGTCGTGGCGAGCCGGGCGGACCGGGATCGGCTGAGCGAATGATCGCCGCCGTCATCGCCCTCGCCGCACTCTCTCTCGTGCTTGCCGGCGCGCTCGTCGCGCGCAGCGGCGTCCTGCTGCGTCGGCCCCGCCCGGGCGGCTTCCGCATCCTCGTTCCGTTCACCGGCGGCACGCTCGACCAGACCGTGCTCGATGCGGCGATCAGGCTCGCTCACGCCGAGAGCGCGACCCTCGTCCCCGCCTACCTCCTGCTCGTTCCGCTCCGCTATCCCGAGGATTCGCCGCTGCGCGACGAGGTAGCGGTGGCGCTGCCGCTGCTCGAGGCCGTCGAGCACGCGGCTCTCCGGGCGGGAGTCCCGGTGGATGCGCGGATCGAGAAGGGACGGAGCCCAACCCACGCGCTCCGGCGGCTCTGGGACGAGGAGCGCTTCGACCGGATCCTGGCGCCCGCACCGAGCGGGCGGGGCGGAGGCTTCAGCACGAAGGACGTGACCTGGCTGCTCACGCACGCGCCGAGCGAGACGATCGTGCTCAAGCCGAGCCCTCACGGCCTCGGCGTTTCGCAAGCCGCCTAGCAACTTATGGTTAGCGGGTGGCCCAGCCCGCGCTGAGGGACCCGCAGGACAAGCAACTCGAGCCCGAGCGGCATGTGCGCCGCTTCCTCCTCGGTCGCGCGATGCGATCGCATCAGCTCGAGGACGAGCTGCTCCCGATCCCGCTCGCCCTGCCGATCTTCGCGGCCGACGCGATCTCGTCGGTGGCATACGCGACCGAGGCGGCCATGGTCGTGCTCCTCGGCGCCGGTCTGACGGAGCTGCACCTCGCTCTCCCGATCTCGGTCGCCGTCGCCGCGCTGATGGCCATCGTGATCACTTCGTATCGGCAGACCGTCCGCGCCTACCAGGTCTCGGGAGGCGCGTACGTCGTAGCGCGCGAGAACCTCGGTACGCTGCCCAGCCTCGTCGCGGCGGCGGCGCTGCTCGTCGACTACGTGCTCACGGTTGCAGTGTCGGTTTCCTCCGGCGTGCTCGCGATCACGTCGGCCGTCACGTCACTGAACCACTACAACACGCAGCTCTCGCTCGCCGCAGTCGTGCTGATCACGCTCGTCAACCTGCGTGGTGTCCGCGAGTCGGGGCTCGCGTTCGCTCTGCCCACGTACCTCTTCATCGTCTCGATGTTCATCGCGATCGGGACGGGTCTGACGAAATGCGCAACGACTGGATGCCCGCACGCGGTTGCCCCGAACGCGATTCCCCCGGGCGCGCAGGCACTGGGGATTTTCCTCATCCTCAAAGCCTTCTCGTCCGGCGCGAGCGCGCTGACCGGCGTCGAGGCGATCGCCAACGGCGTCAACGCGTTCAAACGGCCGCAGGCGAAGAACGCGGCGCGGACGCTGGGTGTGCTCGGCGTCGTGGCGATCACGATGTTCATTGGGGTCTCCTACCTGGCCGTGGCGACACACGCTCGTCCGAGCACGACCGACTCGGTCGTCTCCCAGGTAGCACGCGCCATCTTCCCGGCCGGCAGCGCGGGCTCCTTTTTCTTCTGGCTCGTCCAGATCTTCACCTTCGCCGTCCTCATCCTCGCCGCGAACACGTCGTTCCAGGGCTTTCCGCGGCTCTCCGCGCTGCTCGCGCACGACCGGTTCATCCCGCGGCAGTTCACGAATCTCGGCGACCGCCTTGTCTTTTCGAACGGTGTCATCGTCCTGGCCGGCGCCGCCGCGTTCCTGATCTGGATCTACCACGCGAACGTCAACAACCTGATCCACCTCTACGTGATCGGGGTCTTCACCGCCTTCACGCTCTCGCAGACGGGAATGGTGCGCTACTGGCGCCGTACCCACGGCCCGGGTTGGCGCTGGCGCGCGCCCATCAACGGCGTCGGCGCGGTCGCCACGGGGATCGTGGCGATCGTCGTGATCCTGACGAAGTTCACCGAGGGCGCCTGGATCGTGACCGTCGCTGTTCCGATGCTGATCGTCTTGTTCTACGGCGTCCGTCGCCACTACGAGGGGCTGCAGCGACGTCTTGCGGCGGGTGCCGCGGCGGTCGCCGCCGCGCCGCGCGCTCACAACAAGACGCTCGTGGTCGTCGAGGCGCTGGACGAGGCGACTGAAGCGGCGGTCTGGTTGGCCGAGAAGATCTCTCCGGGCGGCTTCCGCGCCATCCATATTCCGGTCCACGGCTCGGACCCGGGCATCCGGCCGCGGTGGTTCGAGCAGAGGGGAGGCAATCCGCTGCTCGAGGTCCACGAGGATGCCCAGGGCCTGACCGCGGGCTTGCTCGACCAGATCTGGCGCCTGCCCCGCAGCGAGTCCGAGTTCGTGACGGTGATCCTTCCCGAGCTGTTCGAGAAGGCGACGCTGACCGAGCAGTTTCGCCACCCGCGCGAACTCGCGCTTAAGCTGCGGTTGCTCTCTGAGCAGGGCGTCGCCGTCGCGGACGTGCCGGTGGTGCGCGGGCCAAAACGAACGTTCCCCGATCGTCTCGTGGTCCGCGTGCTTGTCTCGGGTGCAAACGCGGCGACGATGCGGGCGGTAAACTATGCCAACACGCTCCACGTCGGCGACACGCAGGCGATCCATTTCGCTTTCAGCTCCGAGTCTGCCCGCGAGGTGCGTTCGGAGTGGGCTGCGCGCGGGGCTCGGATTCCGCTCCATGTCGAGGAGGCGCCGTACCGCGACATCGGTGCGCCGCTCCTCAGTTATCTCCGTGGGCTAACCGAGGACCCGGACGTCGCCGTCCTCGTGCTGATGCCGGAGCTGATCATGCGGGGCTGGCGGCGGGCGTTCCACAACCAGCGGGCGCTCTACATCAAGCGTCTGCTTCTCTTCGAGCGTCACGTCATCCTGGTGTCCGTCCCATACCAGCTACTCAGATGAGAATCGCCGTCAGCCGCGACCAGATCGAAGCCGCCCGCGCCCGGGCCAGGCGCGTCGCCCGCCGGACGGCGGCCATTGGATACCGCAGCATCGTCGTCCCCCTGCTCGGTCACGGCGAGACAGAGCACGCCCTCGATCTCGCCTGCAGGCTGGCCGCGCGTCGAGGCGCGAAGGTGCTGCTCGTCGCGCCGGTCGTCGCGCCCTACGCGCTGCCACTCAACGCCCATTTCGAGCCGGAGACCGCCGACCTGCGGGAGCGGCTCCGGCGCGCCGAAGCGATCGCTGAGGCACACGGCGTTGGTACCAAGACACGTGTGGTATGCACGCGAGCCAGCGGCCTCGGGCGTGAGCTGGCCGAGGTCGCCGAGGACCACCGTGCGGAACTCGTCGTAGTCGGCGCGCCGGTCCGGTCGCGGAGCGGCTTCCGCCAGGCGTATCCGGGCGAGATCCATTCGATCCTTCGTGATGCTTCGTGCCGGGTGATGGTCGTCTCGGGGCGCGTTACGCACCGAGTGGGAGAGGACGAGCCGGCGCTCCGCCGGATTCTCGTTCCCGTGAAGCTCGGTCCGATCGGCAGAGAGGTCGCGGCCACGGCAATGAAGCTCGCGGAGGACGCCGGTGCCGACGTCTACGCGCTCCACGTGATCCGGGTGCCGCTCGACCATCAGATCGAAGCCCGGTTGCCCACCCAGGAGGAACAGGCAGCTGCGTCGATCGCCGAGGCGGTCCGGCTGGGCGAGCGTTCCGGAGTGCAGGTCGTGGGCGAGACGGTGCATGCACGTTCGATCGGCGAGGCAATCGTCCGCGCATCGGCTGACTCGGAGGCCGATCTAATCGTTCTCGGCTCGTCTCCGCGCTGGCGTCGCGGTACACGCTTGCTCTCACCGAGTGTCGAGTACGTCCTCAGACGTGCGCAGGAGGAGGTCTTGGTCATCAAGTTCCCGAGGAGCGCACTTCCCTCGAGCGCGGCGTTACGCTGAGCGCATGCACGCGCTTGTCATTGGCTGCGGTCGCGTCGGGTCGTCGATCGCGCTCCAGCTGCACCAGGAGGGCTGGGACGTGACCGTCGTCGACGAGAACGAGGACGCGCTCTCACGGCTCGGCGAGAGCTGGCCCGGCACGTTCATCGTCGGGCACGGGATGGACGCAGACCTGCTGCGTGATGCCGGAATCGAGGAGGCCGACGCTCTCATCGCCGCTACCGACGGCGACAACACGAACATCATCATCGGCCAGGTCGCGCAGAAGCGCTTCGACGTCCGCTGCGTCGTCGCTCGCGTGCTCGATCCCGCCCGGGCGCGCTTCTACCAGGAGCGCGGGCTCGACACGGTCTGTCCCACGAGCGTTGCGATCGACAGCCTGATGGACGCTGCGCGCTCATGCGCTATCCCGGCGGCGGAAGCCGAGCCGACCGCGGAGCCCGTCTGATGTATGTCATCGTCGCCGGCGGCGGCAAGATCGGCGCGAACGTCACGCGCTCGCTGCTGCGGCTCGGGAACGAAGTGACGCTGGTCGAGCAGCGCCGGGACCGCTTCGAGCAGCTCGAGGACGAGTTCGAGCACCAGGTGCAGCGCGGCGACGCGACAGAGCTCTTCGTCCTCGAGCGGGCGGGAATCGCACGTCCGCCGGACGTCGTGCTCGCGCTCACGGGCGACGACGAGGACAACATGATCATCGGCCAGATCGCGCGCGAGAAGTACGGCGTCCCGAAGGTGATCGCCCGCGTGAACGATCCGCGCAACCAGCCGCACTTCGATCTGCTCGGGATCTCGCCGACCATCTGCGCGACGTCGAGCGTCATGGCGCTCGTCGAGCACGAGGTGCCGGAGCACGACCTCATCCACCTGCTCGAACTGCGCGGCGAGAACCTCGAGATCGTCGAGGTGCAGATCGACGGCAACTCGCCTTCCGCGGGGCAGAGCATCGAGGCGCTCTCGCTCCCCGAGGGCTCGCGACTGATCTCGGTGATGCGGGGCGGCCATGCCGAGATCGCCGTCGGTTCGACCGTGCTCGAGGCGGGCGACCAGGTCCTCGCGATCCTCGAACCGGGGAAGGAAGACGAGCTACGTCGCGTCTTGCTGCGTCGCTAGCTGCCCTCGCGCTCGTCCTGGCGCTTGCCGGCTCCGCCGGTGAGGCCGGTGCTGCGACGACGTCGCTCTCGTTCGCGCCGGTCGTCGGGGGTCTCGACTCGCCCGTCTACGTGACCTCTGCGCCGGGAGATCCGACGACCCTCTACGTCGTCGAGCAGCCGGGGACGATCCGCATTGTCCGTGGCGGCAAGATCGCGGGCACGTTCCTCGATCTGCAGAACATCATCAGGAGCGGCGGCGAGCAGGGCCTTCTGTCGATGGCCTTCAGTCCGAACTACGCGTCGAACCATCTCTTCTACGTCTCGTACACCGATCTGCACGGTAACTCGCGTGTCGCCCGCTACCGCAGCTCGAACGGCCGGGCCGTTCGTTCGAGCGGACGCATCCTGCTCGCGGTCAAGCAGCCGTACGACAACCACAACGGCGGGCAGCTGCAGTTCGACAAGCGCGGGTACCTCTACTTAGGGCTCGGCGACGGAGGCTCGGAAGGCGATCCGAATCAGAGCTCGCAAAACATGCACACGCGGCTCGGCAAACTTCTGCGCTCGCGAACGAGAACCCCCGGTCATTCGTGGCGGATCGTCGGGCTGGGCCTGCGCAATCCGTGGCGCTTCTCGTTCGATTCGACGACGAACAATCTCTGGATCGGCGACGTGGGCCAGGACACGTGGGAGGAGGTCGACTTCCGGGCCGCGGGCAAGCTCGACAAGCTCGCGAACTACGGCTGGAGCCGCTACGAAGGCTACTCCGTCTACGCCGCCGACCACCGCTACTCGAAGGTCGGCCAGAAGGTGCGGCCCGTGCTCGTCTACAAGCACGTGAACGGCCAGTGCTCGATCACGGGCGGCTTCGTCTACCGCGGCTCGGCGGTGCCGGCGGCACGCGGACGCTATTTCTACGGGGACTACTGCACCGGCAGGATCTGGAGCTTCCGAGCCGGCGCGCACGGCCGCGCCTCGGCACCGGTCGCCTCGGGCAACGTCCCCTCGATCTCCTCGTTCGGCGTCGACGGGAACGGGGAGCTGTACGCCACCTCGCTCGGCGGCACGCTTTACCGGCTGCGCTAGGCAGAGCGGCGGCGGCGGACCTGCGGCGCCTGCTGGCCGAGGGCCGCGTACGCGAGTGCCTGAAGCGACTCGTTCAGCGTCGCGAGCTCGCGGGCGAGACGAAGGAAGTTCTCGTCGTTGTCGAGGCGCTTGTTCGTCTCGGCGAGCTCGTCGGCGATCCGGTCGAGCCGCTCGAGGATCAGGTCGAAGCGCCGGTCGGAGAGGTTGTGCTCCACACGCTCATCGTAGTGGTAGGAGCGCCAGCGCCTCGCGGGAGCGCACGACGACGACATCGCCGCCGAGCGCTTCCCGCACCTCG
>Ga0335085_10008961_pt1 | contig 15162 bp, 18 predicted proteins | sample Lox_Sample_45_FD_206712 | JGI IMG/M metagenome (GOLD analysis project Ga0335085, IMG submission 206712) | Soil microbial communities from Loxahatchee National Wildlife Refuge, Florida, United States - Lox_Sample_4.5 | ecosystem: Environmental > Terrestrial > Soil > Wetlands | place: USA... | reverse complement strand
CCCGGTTTTTGAGAAAATGGGGAAGGCTGAGGCGGGAGAGACCCAACCGCGCAAAGATCGTTGAGATCAGCCCGCGGTATTCCGTGACCGCCTCCAAGTCCGACGAATGGATACCGATCCGTCCCGGAACGGATGCGGCCCTGGCGATGGGCATAACAGGCGTTATTCTCCGCGAGGGACTTTACGACAAAGCGTTCGTCGACCGATGGACGACGGGATTCGGTCCGTATAGAGAACGGGCGCTCGGCCAGTATCGTCCCGAAGCGGTTTCAAAGATAACAGGTATTCCTCCTGAGGTCATCGAACGGATCGCAAGGGAGTTTGCCCGGACGAAACCGGCCATCGCCGTGCGCGGCAAAGAATCGATCGCCTGGCCCGATGGGACCCACACGAGCTATGCCATCTTCTGCCTCAACGCCCTGGTGGGAAGCATCGATGTTCCCGGAGGGATCCTCTATCAGGAGAATCCGCCGTACAGGGAAATGCCGGCGGTGGCCGAAGATGATACGGCCCGAAAGGGAAGAGCACAGCCCTGCCTCGATCTTCGAGGAACGGACAAGTTCCCTGTGGCTGGGATGGTCACGAACCAGATTCCCGATTCCATACTGGAAGGTGTTCCCTATCCGGTTGAAGTCGCGATCGGCTTTAATAGTAACTTCAATATGATCGTCCCGGGCGCGGAGCGGTGGGACAAGGCGCTAAAGAAATTGCCCTACTATGTCCACGTTTCTCCGTTCATCAGTGAGATGGCACTTTATGCGGATGTCATTTTACCTTCCACCACGTACCTTGAAGAGTGGGGATACGACCATTCTCCGCCGGGTTCGGGTTTTGCCGAGGCGAAGATCAAACGGCCCGTCGTCAAACCCCGGGGAGAGGCGCGGTCCGTTGTCGATATCCTTTTCGAGTTGTCGAAGAGGTTCAAGGGAGGAGTGGGACGATCTTTTGCTCAGCTCGGCGGCGATTCCGAAGAGTTTGTGAGATTCCGGACCTCGGTCCTGATGCCGTGGAAGGAGTTTGCGAGCAAAGGCGTTTGGGTCGGAAGGGACTATGAATACGGAAAATACGGCCATCTCTTCCACACCCCCTCCAAGAAATTCGAATTCGATTCGGGGAACCTCAAGTCCCTGCTCGTAAAGACGGGGACGAGAGCAAGGGTGGACACGGACTGCCTTCCGCGCTATCGGGAGACGAAATTTCTCGGAGAAAAGGAAGCGTATCCTCTTCTGCTGCTCCCTTACCAGCCCTTAATGGTCATCGACAACGGGAGTCAGAACTATCCCTGGGCCCAGGAGATATTTCTGCCCATGCACGGGGTAGGATGGGAGACTCCGGTCGATATCCATAGCGAAACGGCAAAAGCCCTCAAACTGAAGAACGGGCAGTTCGTGTGGATAGAGTCTCCGTTTCAAAGGATAAAGGCGAGGGTTAAGCTTTCTGAGGGGATCCACCCGGAAGCGGCGGCCATTCCCGTCGGGCAGGGACACTATTCGTACGGCAAGTGGCAAAAGGGGATCGGTATTAATCCCAATGAGATCCTCGGGGTCGATTACGACGGCCTGAGCGGCCAAACGGTCCTTTTTACAACGAGGGTTAAAATCTATCCTGCGTAAGCAGAAGAGATATACGGAGTTCCTTTCCAGTTTGTCATTCCGGGCTTAACCCGGAATCCAGTTTCTTCCTGGATTCCCGCTTTCGGGGAATGACGGGATCTGGTGCAACTTATACGCTGTGTGTAAACGACGGCAGGGATAACATGGCAAGATGGGCAATGGTCATCGACCTGGACAAATGCACCGGCTGCCAGGCGTGCATCGTGACCTGCAAGGTGGAAAACAATGTTCCCCACGGCTCGCCCGAAGAACAGCGGCTGAGGAGGGAGATTTACTGGCACAAGATGATCGCCGTGACAAACGGCAGATATCCCGGGGTCAATACCGAGCTGATTCCCATGCCCTGCATGCATTGCGACCATCCTCCCTGTGTGACCGTCTGTCCGGCAAAGGCGACGTACCGGCGCGAAGACGGGATCGTCGTTCAGGATTTCAGAAGATGCATCGGATGCAAATACTGCATCGTTGCCTGCCCTTACGGGGCGAGAAGCTTCAACAGCAAGGAGCAGGAGGAAAAAGAATACTTCCGCCATGACAAACCTCCGGATCGAAGCGTCTGGGGCCAATGGCCGTTTCCGACGCGAACCCACGGCGTGGTAGAGAAGTGCACCTTCTGTTTTCACAGGGTGGACCGGGGCCTGAAGGAAGGGAAGAGGATCGGAAAAGAAGTGGTTCCCGCGTGCGTGGAGGACTGTCCCGCGAATGCAAGGGCCTTTGGAGACCTGGACGACGCAAAGAGCGACGTGTCCCGCCTCCTGGCATCGAGGGGATGGACCCGACTCCGGGAGGAATTGGATACAAAGCCCAAGGTTTATTATCTGCCCAAGTAAGGTTGGCGACCTGGGATGTCATGGATCAGGGCAGTGTATTTCCCACCCCCACCCTTGCCCTCCCCCTGAAGGGGAGGGCAATCGTTATGTTCCTCCCCCAAAGGGAGAGAAATGCTTGTGCTCCTCCCCCTTCAAGGGGGAGGTTAGGAGGGGGATGGGATTTGGCGGAGCAGTATAATTATGTCTCCTCAATTATGGCCTCATTAGTAACTTAAAAGAGAAGTCATCCCAAATCCCCCTATTCTCCCTTTGCTTCAGGCGGGCGAGGGAGGATTTGGATGTTATGAAGAGACCACGATGACCCTGAGAAAAGGATATACCACGGGTAGCTGCGCCCAGGGAGCGGCAAAGGCCGCTACCTTGATGCTTCTGAGCGGAAGAAGCGTCGACGAAGTGGAATTGGAGACTCCTTCTGGAATGATGCTCCATCTTCCAGTCATCGACGCCGAGTTGGGAGATCATTATGCCCGCTGTGGGGTGGTCAAGGACTCCGGCGATGATCCGGACGTGACCCACGGCGCCAGGATTTATGCCACCGTGAGATTTTCCGATACCCCTGGAGTGACCCTCCAGGGTGGAAAAGGGATTGGTATTGTTACAAAGCCCGGCCTGGCCGTGCCCGTGGGCCAGCATGCCATCAACCCTACCCCGAAGGAGATGATCCTCCGTGACGTCTCCAGCCTGCTGCCGGACGGTCAGGGAGCGGAGGTAACTATCACCGTTCCAGAAGGGGAGACATTGGCAGAAAAAACTTTCAATCCCCGTCTTGGAATCAAAGGAGGAATCTCCATTATCGGGACGACGGGAATCGTCGAGCCGAAATCAATCGACGCTTTCAGGACTTCCCTTTCTCTCGAACTCGACGTCCTCAGGGCTCAGGGGTTGGAGACCGTGACGCTTGTCCTTGGCTATGTGGGAGAACGGTTCTGCAAGAACATTCTTCATCTTCCCGAAGACTCCGTCATCAAAATTGGTGACCATGTGGGATATATGCTGGATCAATGCGGAGACAAAGGATTTAAAGAAGTCCTTCTGGTTGGACATATCGGAAAGTTGGTGAAAGTGGCCGCTGGCCAGTTCAATACGCATTTTCGATTCGGGGATCATCGGATTGAGACCATCGTTGATCACGCCAGGCGCTGTGGAGCGGATCAAAAAATAATTGAGGCGATTCTCCTTGAGACAACGGCGGAGGCCACGATTGACCTCCTGCGGAAGCATCACATGATGAATGTCTTTGAAGATATTGCCAGGGAAGTGGCTTTAAGAGTGGAGCAACGCGTAGGCCAAAAGTTTAGGATCCGCTGTATCCTTCTCTCTCTCGAGGGAGAAATTCTGGGAAGTCACGATGAATAAGGTCTATATCATCGGAATCGGCGCAGGCACGGAAGACTATCTGCTCCCAATTGCCCGAAAAGAGATCGAAAGCTCTGACTGTTTGATCGGGGGAAGAAGAGCCCTTCGTCTGTTTCAACCTCTTCATAAGGAGGAACGGTTATTGGAAGGAAATTTTGACCGGGTGATCCCCTTCTTATTGAAAGAGAGGGAAAAGAAGAAGATCGCCGTCCTTGTCTCGGGAGACCCGGGTCTCTACAGTTTTCTTGGAACGATCTCGCAGGTTCTAAACAAGGAGGATTACGTCGTTATTCCCGGCGTGAGCACCGTCCAGATCGCCTTCGCCAGAATAGGAGAGCGATGGGAAGATGCCACCCTCCTCAGCCTTCACGGCCGAAAGATGGATGATTTGACCACGAAAGTCGAGGGTTCGCTGAAAACCTTTCTCTTCACCGATCCGGGTTTCCCTCCAGAAAAAATAGCTGCGCACTTGCTCGAAAGAGGAGTGGAGAACCGGAGGGCCATTGTCATGGAAAATCTGACCTATCCCGATGAAAGAATCGTCGACACGGATCTGAAAAGCCTGTCCGGCATGGAAGGGTTCAGGCTGTGTGTGATGATCATCAAGAAGGAGCAAGAGTGAAACCAAGGGTAAGCACCAAATTCCAAGCACCAACAACCAAATAATGACCGAAATCTCAATGACCAAATTCCAAGAAATCTATAATCTATCGAATGGTTGTTGGAGTTTGGTGACTGGATATTATTTGGAGCTTGGAATTTGGAGTTTGGAATTTGACTGTGATAGGCATGAAAAAACACGATTTAGAAAGCACTAAAGTGTTACGGAAAAGGAAATTTGGCAAGCTTTACGGAATTGGGGTCGGGCCGGGAGACCCGAAACTTCTGACTCTGAGAGCCAAGGAGATTCTGGACCAGGTGGATGTCATCTTCTGCCCGAAAGGAGACGAGGATGGAACTTCCTGGGCCCGATCGATCATTGAGGCGACGACCTCTGCCGACAAAGAATTTGTGGAACTCCCTTTTCCGATGACCCGCGACAAAAATGTGTTGAAGACTTACTGGGAGAAGGCAGCCAAAAGAATCGCCGAGGAGATCGCCAAAGGGAAACAGGCGGCCTTCATCACCCTGGGAGACCCTTTCATCTACAGCACCTACATCTATCTACTGAGGACGCTTCTCCAAAACTTTCCCGATATCGAAGTGGAGACGATTCCAGGAATCAGTGCCTTCAGTGCCGCGGCGGCGAGGGCGCAGGTTCCCCTGGTGCAGGCAGACGAAACAATGGCCGTCCTTCCCGTGAGAAAAGATCTGCGGGGGCTAAGAGAGGCGCTCGGAACCTTTGACACGGTGATATTAATGAAGGTGGGATCGAAACTCGATAAAGTGATGGCCCTACTCGGGGAACTCGATCTTCTAAAACATTCGGTCCTGGTGAGTCACCTCGGGCAACCCGGAGAGAAAATGATACAAGATCTCTCCTCTTTAAATAAAGTCCAAAGAGAAGGATATCTCTCCGTGATTATCGTGAAGAATCCCGCCCCTCACCCTCCCTCTCTCTTGAGGGGAGAGGGGAAGGGTGAGGGAGGAGAATCATTATGAAGGTCTACTTTATCGGCGCGGGCCCTGGCGATCCGGAGCTTCTGACGTTGAAAGCCAAAAGGATCCTTGAGACATCGGACGTGGTTATCTATGCAGGTTCTTTGGTCAACCCGGCCATTTTGAAATTCGCAAAACAGGGGGCGGTTTTCCGCGATTCTTCGACGATGGAGCTTGAAGAGATCTTAAACATTTACCGAGAGGCGAAGAAAACCGGGAAAACCGTCGCCAGAGTTCACACCGGCGATCTTTCCATCTACAGCGCCTTGCAGGAACAACTGGATGAATGTGAAAGAGAAGGGATCGATTGCGAGGTTGTTCCAGGAATCAGCTCTTATCAGGCTGCGGCAGCGACGCTCAGACGCGAACTCACTCTTCCCGGGGTCAGTCAGACCCTGATCCTGACCCGGATTTCCGGGAGGACGGAAGTTCCCGCAAGGGAAAACCTGGAGAAGCTGGCCAAGACCAAAGCCACGATGGTGATCTTTCTGAGCATTCATGAAATCGAGAGGGTTGTCGGCCAACTGGTGAAGGGCTACGGAGAGAAAACCCCGGTTGCGGTTGTTGAAAAAGCCTCTTGGGCTGAGGAACGAAAAATCGTGGGCACGCTGGAAAATATTGCCGAAAAGGTGAAGGAGGCGGGGATCAAGCGTCATGCGCTGATTATCGTTGGAGACGTTCTCGGGAGTACTTACCGGAAATCAAAGCTTTATGACGCCGATTTTGAGCACGGCTTCCGAAAAAAGAAGAGCCCATGAGGATAGCGATCATCGCCATAACAGAGATGGGGGATAAGACGGCTCAAGAACTGGCCGTTTCCATCAAAGACAGCGACGTCCATTTCTTATCCGAACCTCATGCTCTTCGGAGGACGGTGGAAAAGATTTTTAACCAGTATGAAGGGCTCATCTTCATTATGGCTTTGGGTATCGTCATCCGGGTGATTGCGCCTTTCATCAAAAGCAAACATACCGATCCTGCGGTCGTCGTCGTCGATGAAAACAGAAGGTTTGCGATCAGTGCCCTCTCCGGACACGAGGGAGGAGCGAATCGACTGGCCAACCAAGTGGCTTCTATCCTGCATGCTGAAGCAGTGATCACGACCGCCTCTGAAACGATGAAGCACCTCATCGTTGGCGTGGGCTGTCGAAAAGGGACGGGGCAAGAAGAAATCCTTGAAGCCATCGATCGGGCCCTGAAGCAATGTGAAGGTTCGAGAGAGGACATCCGGTGCATTGCGACGATTGATCTAAAGGGAGATGAGCCCGGCCTGAAGGAGGCCTGCCTCCATCTGGGTCTTCCTTTGAAAATAGTTCCCATGGATCATATTAAGAATTTTAACGGACCCTATCAAAGGTCCTCTTTCGTGAAAGAAAAAATCGGCGTGGAGGGGGTGAGCGAACCTTGCGCACTCTTGGCAGGGAGAAGGACAAGACTGATCGTTCCCAAGCTCAAGCAAGGCAAGGTCTGCGTGGCCATCGCCAGGGAAGGCTGAGGATTGTCGGAATCGGCCCGGGAGACAGGGATTCCTTAACCCCCAGGGCCTATCAAGCCTTAAGAGACTGCCACGTCGTTGTCGGCTACAAGGCCTACCTGGAGCTTCTGGACGACGATTTGCTGGTCGGTAAAGAGATCGTTTCCTCGGGCATGACACAGGAACTGAGCCGAGCTGGAAAAGCGATCGGGAAGGCCATAGCAGGAAACGATGTCTGCCTCATTTCAAGCGGCGACCCGGGCATCTATGGCATGGCCGGGGTCATCCTTGAGCTTTTGGGGAAGGAGGGAGCCCCGAAGATTCCCGTAGAGATCGTTCCGGGAGTGACGGCGGCCTCCAGTTGTGCCAGTCTTTTGGGAGCGCCCTTGATGAACGATTTCGCAGTGATCTCTTTAAGCGATCTTCTCACGGATGCCAAGGTGATTGAGAGAAGGATCCACTCGGCTTGCCGGGGCGACTTTGTCATCGTCTTCTACAACCCAAGAAGCAGGAAGAGGATCAAACCCCTCGAAATGGCGTGGCAGGTTCTGTCGAAATACCGGTCACCCCAAACCCCTGTTGGGATCGTCCGGAATGCGCGAAGGGCCGATGAAGAAGTTATTCTTGTTCCCCTGAAGGATCTGCTGACGGTTGAGCAGATCGATATGGGAGCAACGGTCATCGTCGGCAATTCAAAGACCTTTCTAAAAGGCAACTATATGATCACCCCCAGGGGATACGAACGGAAGCAACCCGTTAATTCCGCCCAGCGGCGGGGGGGTAACGAATGAACGAGGATGAAGGCAGAAAATCCCGATAGGGATAGGTGAGAATAGACCGGTGATTTATCGCCGAGAGCAGAAAATGATGAAATACTATCCCATGAATCTAAATATCAAAGATAAGCTCGGTGTGGTGATCGGGGGAGGAAAGGTAGCGGAAAGGAAGGTGAAGAACCTCCTTCGCTGCGGAGGCCGTGTCAGAGTGGTCAGCCCTGAGTTGACCAATCTATTGTCAAAATGGGCAAGCCAGGGGAAGATGGATTTTACCCGAAGCGAATACCGGGCCAGTCATCTGAAGGGAGCTTTTCTTGTCTATGCCGCCACCTCCGATCGTAAGGTTAACGCAAGAATCGCCAGGGATGCGGCCCGGCGGAAGCTCCTGGTCAACGTAGCCGATTCGGCGACGGAGTCCACGTTCATCCTTCCGGCCGTGCTGAGAAACAGAAAGATCTCCATCGCGGTCTCAACAAACGGCGTTTCCCCTGCAACGTCGGTACGCATCCGAGACAGGATAAAGAAGTTCATCGAAAAAGAAAGACTCGCAAAGGCGGAGAGGTAGGTGGCAATGAAAGAAAGAAGGAAAGGCAAAGTCTATCTGGTGGGGGCAGGACCCGGCGATCCGGAGTTGATCACCGTCAAAGGGTTGAAACTCATTCAACTGGCGGATGCGATCGTCTACGACTTTCTGATCGATCGGCGCCTCCTCTCTTTTGCCAGGAAGGATGCAGAGCTGATCTGCGCCGGAAAATCTTCATCTCATCACACGATGAAACAAGAGGAGATCAATCGGCTGCTCGTCGAAAAGGCGAAAGAGGTCTCCGTCGTTGTTCGTCTGAAAAATGGCGATCCTTACGTCTTTGGACGCGGAGCGGAAGAGGCCGCCTCCCTGGCCGAGCAGAACATTCCCTTTGAGGTCGTCTCCGGCGTCAGTTCTGCAGTCGCCGTCCCCGCATCCGCAGGAGTGCCGTTGACACACCGTGATTTTGCCTCCTCGGTGGCGATCATTACCGGACATCGGAGAGAGGGTGAGGAAGTCAAGATCGCCGATGCCGACACCCTGGTCTTTCTGATGCCCGTCGCAAACTTGCAGAGAATCGCCGAGAAGCTCTTGGAAGATGGAAGAAGCCCCGAGACGCCTTGCGCGCTGATTGAAAGAGGGACGCTTCCTGACCAGAAGGTCGTCCAGGGAAATCTGTCGACGATCTTTAAGAAATCCAGGGCAAAGGATATTAGAGCTCCGGCTGTTTTTGTCGTCGGAGAGGTAGTTCATCTGAGAAAATCGCTGCTGTCCTCATAGCTCTCCATGGATTGAGAAAAAAGAATTGAACTCAGGGATGCTCAAAAATTACCGGGGAAGATTTCCCTTTAAGCTGGCGACGACTTCTTACATCTATCCGGATGAGATCGTCCCCAATGTCATCCGGCTGGCTCCTTTTTTCGATGAGATCGAACTGGTCCTTTTTGAAAGCAAGGGGCCGGAAAGTATTCCAGACCCTATCAAGATTGACCATCTTATCGAACTCTCCAAACTTCACCATCTGGGCTTCAATATCCATCTTCCACTCGATCTATCTCTTGGAGATGAACGTGACGATGTCAGAACTGGCGGGACTTCGATCACGAAAACGATGATTGAGCGGACCCTTCGCCTGAACCCATCGGTCTATACGCTTCATCTCGATCTCACAAATCCACCCACCCCATCTTTAACAAAGGGCGGCGGGGGGAGATTTATCCAGAAAAAGGATATCGAGGCATGGCAACGGCGTGTGTCCCGGTCCTTGAAAGAGATTTTGGATAACGGAATTGAAGCCAAACGGATTTCCGTCGAAACGCTCGCTTATCCCTACGAATGGATCGAAGACATCGTGAAGGAATTCGGGTTTTCCATCTGTCTCGACATCGGCCACATCCTGACCCACGGTTATGATCTCGGGCGTTACCTAAAGACCTACCTCCCCGGAACTTCCATCATTCATCTCCACGGAGTTCAGGAGGGTTCCGACCATTTTGGAATTGAAACATTGCCGGAGCCGGATTTGAACCTCATTCTTTCGTCGCTTCGTCATTATCGCGGAATCGTCTCGATCGAGGTCTTTTCAATCCATGACCTTACGAGCTCACTCTCCATTTTGGAGGAGAAATGGATAGAAGATTGATACTTCGACGGCGTCGAGCCCCATCCTTTAGGACGGGATCAAAAGCGTCGCTCAGTATCAACCCCGAGCAAACCCTCGGCTTTAGACCGGGGAAAGTCGAAGGGTTGATTCTCGTCACCGGAGGCTGCCGAAGTGGCAAAAGCCAATTTGCTTTGGATTATGCCAATCGCCATTTCCATAAGAAACTCTACCTGGCAACCTGTGAAGCCCTCGATGAAGAGATGGCTAAACGCATCGAAGATCATAAAAAGAAGAGAGGAATGGATTGGCAGACGGTGGAGGAACCGATCAAAATTGCCGAAGCGATCGAAGAGCATGGGAAGAGTGTGGAAGTGGTCCTCTTGGACTGTGTCACTCTCTGGCTTTCCAATCTTCTGATGAGACAGAAGAGCGATCATGAAATCGTGAAGGAGGTCAGCGGGTTGATCGATACGGTTAAACAAAGCCAGGCCTCTATCATCTCTGTCTCAAATGAGGTGGGGATGGGACTTGTACCGGTTGAACCCTTAGGCCGCCGATTCAGGGATCTCGCAGGAATGGCCAATCAGAAGATAGCTGAAGTTGCTCAAACCGTCATTTTTATGGTTTCGGGAATCCCAATGTTTTTGAAAGGGAAAGAGTGAAAGACTTTTTTCAGGCCCTTTCTTTTCTTACCATCCTGCCTGTGGGCCGACTCTCTCTTCCCGAGGAGAAGGGATTAGCCCGTTCGATGGCTTACTTCCCTTTAGCCGGGTTATTGCTCGGTCTGCTCTTGGCCATGGCTTACTTTCTCCTCTCGCTTCTCTTTTCCAAATCCCTTGTTCTCTGGCTAACATTGGGATGGCTTGCTCTTTTGACCAGAGGTCTCCATCTGGATGGGTTTGCGGATACCGTCGATGGTTTCGCCGCCGGGGGATCCAAAGAAAAGATCCTCGAGGTGATGAGAGATAGCCGAATCGGCGCCTTTGGAGTCGTCGGCCTTATCCTCCTGATCGGAGCCAAGTATCTTGCCTTAGATGGGATAGCGAGGGAATCCATTCCCCGAGCCCTGATTTTGATGACGGTGATGGGAAGAAATTCTATGGTTTGGGTCTGTTACAGATCGCCCTATGCCAGACCGGGGGGAGGATTAGCCCAACCCTTCGCAGAAAACCTGACGACGAGGGAAGTGATCATATCTTCCGTCTGCGCGTTCGGGATCGGGTTGCTGCTCTGGGGTTTGAAGGGTGCTCTGGTCTTTTTGGGGATTGTTCTTGTCAGTCTCATATTTCGCTTCTTCTTTATCAGAAAACTGAAAGGGATAACGGGAGATACTCTGGGCGCGGCAAATGAACTCTCAGAACTTTTGTGTCTTATCCTTTTGACCATTCTGAGGAACTAAAAATCATTTTCATTTTCTTGTCCTTGCGCTCTGCGCTATGCTCTATGCCTGCCTGCTGGTAGGCAGGCGCTATGCAATTCTTGTGTAATCCGATGACTGTCCTTGAAATCTCAGCCGCCTACGTGCTCGACCTACTCTTCGGAGATCCCCCGCATTATCCTCATCCTGTAAGGCTGATTGGAAAAACCATTTCTTTATTAGAGAGACGATTCCTTCAATGGGCCCATACACCCTGGATGCAACGTTTTTTGGGAATAATTTTGGCTGTGACCATCGTCTCCGGAGCAGGGATCCTCACATGGTCCTTCATCCGGATGGCGGGATGGGTCCATCCCTTTTTTTCTTCCGTCATCACCATTTTTTTTGCCTATACCACACTGGCTACAAGAAATCTTTATGATGAGCCAAGGAAGGTTATAAGAGCTTTGGAGCAGGGAGATCTGGAGCTTGCCCGGAAAGAGGTCGGATTCCTCGTCAGCCGAGATACCGACCATCTGAATGAAGAAGAGATCTGCCGTGCACTGATTGAGACTGTTTCAGAAAACAGCTCGGATGGCGTTATCGCTCCGTTGTTCTATTTGGTCGTTGGAGGCCCCCCTTTGGCGATGGCCTACAAGGCTCTCAACACTCTCGATTCCATGGTGGGCTATCGAAATGACCGCTACCGATATCTCGGGTGGGCCTCGGCCAGGGGAGACGACATTGCAAACCTCATTCCGTCACGTCTGACCGCTCTCTTATTTGTCATTTCCTCCTTCATTCTGAGGAAGAGTTGGGGAGGGGCATGGAGAGCGACTTGGAGAGACGGCCGAAAGAATCCGAGCCCCAACAGCGGATATCCTGAAGCAGCGATGGCCGGAGCGCTTGGGGTCCAATTGGGAGGAAAAAATTTCTATTTCGGAAGGGCAGAAGAAAAGCCTTTGATCGGAGAATCCGAGAGGTCGATCGATCGAAGAGTGGCAAAGGAATCCCTTCACCTCCTGATCGTCAACTCTTTAATCGCTGTGACGATCGCTATCTTAATCATCGTCTAAAGAAGGTTATCGAAAGGAAAAGAACGATGGAAAAAATGAACCAAGTTTTAACAGACATTAAGCCCTTGGATAAGGGGGCCATGGCAGAGGCCGGAAAGAGACAGGACGATCTCACGAAACCGCAAGGCTCATTGGGACAGCTGGAGTTTCTCTCTGTCCAGGTCGCTGGAATCAAGAGAAATCCGAAACCCCGAATCGTCCACAAAGTCATCTTTACGCTGGCCGGAGACCATGGGGTCACGAAGGAAGGAGTCAGCGCCTATCCGTCTGAAGTCACTCCCCAGATGGTCTATAACTTTCTTCGAGGCGGTGCCGCGATCAATGTCCTGGCCCGACATGTAGGAGCCAGAGTGGTCATCGCAGACTTGGGAGTGGCTTCTTCCCTTGAACGACATCCCGATCTGCGAGATAAGAAAGTGGCGATGGGAACTCAGAATATGGCTCGAGGACCTGCCATGAGCAAGGAGGAAGCGATCCGTTCGATTGAAGCAGGAATGGAGTTGGTAGAAGAGGAATTATCAAAAGGAATAGATATCTTGGGAACAGGGGATATGGGAATAGGAAACACGACAGCCTCCAGCGCAATCACGGCTGCGTTAACAGGCGCTGAAGTGGCGGCCGTTACGGGAAGAGGGACAGGCGTTGACGATAAAGGGTGGGAGAAAAAGGTGAAGGTCATTCAAAAGGCCCTGGAACTGAATCGGCCCAATCCAAAGGATGCCATTGATGTGCTGTCCAAAGTGGGAGGTCTTGAGATCGGGGGAATCACAGGGGTGATACTGGCTGGAGCCAGACATGGAATTCCTATTGTGCTCGACGGTTTCATCTCCGGTGCCGCAGCCTTGATTGCCGCTGCCCTTTCACCTCACGTCAAACCCTACCTCATCGCCTCGCATCAATCCGTTGAGGGGGGACATAAAATCATCTTAGACCATCTGGGTCTGAAGCCCTTGCTCAACCTTGGCCTTCGTTTAGGCGAGGGAACAGGAGCGGCGCTGGGAATATCTCTGGTGGAGGCCAGCCTCAAGATTCTGGATCAAATGGCCACTTTTTCCGAAGCTGGTGTGTCCGAAAAAGAAGACTCTCATAAATTGTGATTCAAAAACAATAAATCCCCTCCCCCTTTCGATGGGGGAGGGTGAGGGTGGGGGTGGACAAAAAGGGACGGGGAATGTCCTCTGAATTTACTCTTGACACACCAAAGGGGGTTGTAATATAAAGCTTCTTGGTGCTTAGAATGCCGGGTTAGCTCAGTCGGTAGAGCAGAGGACTGAAAATCCTCGTGTCCGTGGTTCGATTCCGCGACCCGGCACTTTCATTATCAAGGGGTTAGGCGATTCCGCCTAACCCCCTTTTTTTATATTGACAATAAGATGTTAATGTGTAAATGTATGCGTGGATAAATGTGTGAACCCCGTTAGAAATTCCAGTCGTTGCGACTCGAAACCGAGCGGGGCATCATTTCTAAGGGGGTGAAAGGAGAAAGCGATGGCAACCAACCTGGCCATAGACGAAAGACTTTTGGAAGAGGCCCTGAAAGTGGGGAGACATAAGAGCAAGAAGGATACTGTTAACGAAGCCCTTAAAGAATATGTCATGAGAAGAAAACGGCGAGACATTCTATCCCTCTTTGGGAAAGTAGAGATGGAGCCCTCTTACGACTATAGGAAAGAGAGAAACGCCAGATGAGAATTCTGGTCGATACCTCCGTATGGTCCCTTGCCCTGCGGAGACCGTCAGGGGTTGTGAATGAGGAGGCCATTTTGCTCAAAACAATCATTGAGCAAGGGGAGGACATCTATCTCCTTGGGGTCATCCTTCAAGAAGTACTTCAGGGGATAAGGAACTCGAAGGATCTTCTCGCTTTGAAGGAGTATTTTAAAGCCTTTCCTCTCATCGATCTTACCCGGGAAGACTATGAGAGGGCTGCGGAACTGAAGAACCAACTCATCGGAAAAGGGAGACAGGTAAGCACAATCGATGTGCTCATCGCATCGGCTGCAATTTCGCATCGTTGTCATCTCTTCACAGCAGATAAACATTTCACGCAAATCGCCGAGCATTCCGAACTGAAGCTTTTCGGCCTCCGGCACCCCTGACTCTCGGGAACTTGGCTATTCCTCAGCCCCGTATGCATCCTTTACCGATCCGAGGTACAAAATGCTTTACATCTGTCCCAGTTGCAGCTATCGATATGATGATGATTTTGAAATGGATCCATTTGACAAGCTACCCGACGATTGGTGCTGTCCAGTCTGCAAAGCGGCGAAGATCTCATTCAGAGCTATCCGGATCGATCACAATGAAGGCGATGGGTGATAAATTCAAGACGGCCCCACCGTCGGTGGGGGTTTTTTAGAGATTCTGCGTCGAATTTTCCTTGACAAACTATTCCCTCTTTCTTATAGTCACGCTTAGTGAAATAATGCGCAAGCCTTACTTGTTTCAGCATCTGATTTATTTAATATGCTTCAGCAGAACTTTCATACCCTTTAGAGAAGGGGTTTTCAGGTGCTCTTAATCATACTTTAAAAGGAGGATACCGTGAAGATCGCTGTATGTATCAAACAGGTCCCCGACACAGAAGCTGAAATCAAATGGGATACCCCGAAAGGGGCTCTCAAGAGAGATGGTATGAACCCCATCACCAACCCCTTTGACGAGTTTGCCCTTGAAGAAGCTTTACTCACAAGGGAAAAGTACGATGGAGAAATCGTGGCCATCACAATGGGTCCCGAAAAGGCCAACGATGCCCTGAGGAACGCCCTGGCACTCACGGTCAACGAGGTGCATCGCTGTACCGATGACGCCTTCGCAGGTTCCGACACCTATGCAACTGCTTCCGTCCTTGCTGCTGCCCTCAAGAAAATTGGCAATGTGGACGTAGTTTTTTGCGGAAAACAGTCTACCGACGGCAATACCGCTGTCGTGGCTGCAGAAGTGGCTGCCATTCTG
>Ga0335085_10008960_pt1 | contig 15164 bp, 12 predicted proteins | sample Lox_Sample_45_FD_206712 | JGI IMG/M metagenome (GOLD analysis project Ga0335085, IMG submission 206712) | Soil microbial communities from Loxahatchee National Wildlife Refuge, Florida, United States - Lox_Sample_4.5 | ecosystem: Environmental > Terrestrial > Soil > Wetlands | place: USA... | reverse complement strand
TCCAAAAGAACGCAGCACTGGGGACGCCGGACTGGATCCGGCGTGAGGCCATCGACTCAGAACACCGCGGTGAGCCGATCAACTACGTGCTGGCGGAGGACGAGGCATCGCTGCTGTACCTGGCGAACTTGGGGTGCATTGACCAGAATCCGTGGATGAGCCGAGTGGGATCGTTGGACCGGCCGGACTTCCTATTGATCGATCTGGACCCGGTGAAGTGTACGTATGACCGCATCGCCGACGCGGCGCAGCTTGTAAACCGGATGTTAGATGAGCTCGAGCTGCAGGGATTTCCGAAGACGACCGGCGGGGATGGGATGCACATCTATGTGCCGTTGGAGAACTGCTACTCGTACGAACAAGTGCGGTCGTTCGCGGAAATCGTGGCGCGGCTGGCGGCGCGGGAACGGCCGGATTTGTTCACCACGCCCCGAAAGGTTGAGGCGCGCGAAAAAGGGAAGGTGTATTTCGATTACTTACAAATTTCGGAGAGCAAGACGATCTCGGCGCCGTATGTGCTTCGAGCTTTTCCGGGAGCTCCGGTGTCGACGCCGCTGCGTTGGGCTGAAGTTACGCCGGATCTGACGCCGGACCGGTTCACCCTGGCGAATGCAGTGGAACGGTTCAGAAGGCTGGGGGATTTGTTTGCGCCGGTGTTGACCTTAAAGCAGAGACTGGAGCCGGCGCTAGCGAAGCTGGATGCAATAGTTAGTAGTCGGGAGTTAGGAGTTAGGAAATAGCCGGCCTGAAGGGGCGAGCGAGTCCGTTCTCACACCGGCGCCCATTCAGCACAACTCTTCTTGGTACACTTGAGGCGTGAAGGTTGCGCTGGGACAGATCAACACCACGGTGGCGGATTTCACCGGAAACACGTCCAAAATTCTTGAGTATTCGCGGCACGCGCAGGCAGCGGGGGCGAGTCTCGTGATGTTCCCGGAGCTGTCGATCTGCGGTTATCCGCCGCGGGACTTGGTCGAAAAGTCAACATTCGTCGAGAAAAACGCTGAGGCGTTGGAGCGGATCAAGAGCGAGCGCTCGCCGATCGCGATCATCGTCGGGCTGGTAACGAAGGCGAACGGGCAGACCGGCAAGTCGGTGATGAACTCGGCGGCCATGGTGCAGGGCGGCGAAGTGAAGCTGCTGCAATCGAAGATGCTGCTGCCTACCTACGACGTTTTCGACGAGTCGCGCAACTTCGCTCCGGCTGAGTCGCAAAAGCTGGTTGAGTTCTGTAACCGCAGCGTAGCCCTGACGATCTGCGAAGACGCCTGGAACGACAAGCACTTCTGGAACCGTCGGCTGTACGGGTTTGATCCGGTGGAAGAACTGCTGGATGCGGGCGGCAGGCTGCTGCTGAATATTTCGGCTTCACCGTTCCATGTGGGGAAGCGCGAACTGCGCCGCGAGATGCTGGCGACCATTGCGCGGGACCACAAGGTTCCAGTCGTTCTGGTCAATTCAGTGGGCGGTAACGACAGCGTTATCTTTGACGGATCGAGCGAGGTGATTGGGCCGGACGGGCGCATTGTCGCACAAGCAAAGTCCTTCGAAGAAGACCTGATTTGCTTCGATACCGAGAGCCTGAAAGGCGATATCCACGAACAAACCGAATCTGGCGATCCGAGTGCGTACGCGGCTTTGGTGTTGGGAACGCGCGACTATACCCGAAAGTGCGGGTTCACGAAGGTCATTATCGGGCTGAGCGGCGGCATCGACTCGGCGCTGACAGCGGCGATCGCGACGGATGCCTTGGGAAGCGAGAACGTAATCGGCGTGGGCATGCCGGGTCCGTATTCATCGAAGGGAAGCATTGACGACGCGAAGGCAGTTGCGACCAGCCTGGGGATCCGGTTTGAGCTGATTCCTATAAGCGAGGCGTTTGAGGCGTACCGGCATACGCTGCAACCGGTGTTTGCCGGCATGAAAGAAGACGTCACAGAAGAGAACCTGCAGGCACGCATTCGCGGCGCAATCCTGATGGCGCTGTCAAACAAGTTCGGCGCGATGGTTCTGAGCACAGGGAACAAGTCAGAGTTGGCGGTCGGATACTGTACTCTATACGGCGACATGTGTGGCGGCCTGGCGGTGATCTCCGATGTGCCCAAGACGCAGGTGTATCGTTTAGCGAGGTATGTGAACCGCGACCGGGAGGTGATTCCGCTGGCGACGATCGAGAAGGCACCGTCGGCGGAACTACGTCCGAACCAGACTGACCAGGACTCGCTACCGCCGTATGACGTGCTCGACGCGATCCTGATGGACTACATCGAGAACTACAAGTCAGCGGAACAGATCGCAAAGGATCATGGGTTCGACCTGGCATTGGTAAAGTCGGTGATGCGGATGGTGGATCGCAACGAGTACAAGCGGCAGCAGGCCGCCGTGGGGCTGAAGATTTCCGAGAAAGCGTTCGGTGTGGGGCGACGGATGCCGATTGCGGCAAAGAGCGAGTAGGCGTTAATAGTCATCGGCTAGGAATTCTTGCAACGAGGACGAATGAAAAAAACATTCTGTGTTGTTTTGGTACTTTGTTTTGCGATAACCGCCGTGGCGCAGCAGGGCGGCGAAAAGTCATCCGCTCCCAAGGTGGCGACAAAAGGTGAAGCTTCGAACCTGCCATCGGAGGAGATGGTTGACTCCTTCCTGCGGCACACGTTCGGCTATGACCAGAACCTGAAGTGGAGAGTGGCGGAGATCAAGCCAGCGGCCGATCCGTCGTTGGCCGAAGTTGCGGTGGTGATGAGCACGCCGGGGGGCCAGCAGACATTGAAGTTGTTCGTGACCCCGGACCAGAAATTCGCCATCAGCGGCGAGTTCGTTCCTTTTGGGGCCGATCCTTACGCGGCGATGCGGAACTTGCTTGCCGAGAAGGCGAAGGGACCTTCGCGCGGAGCGGCAAATCCGGAGGTGACGATCGTCGAATTCGGGGACCTGCAGTGTCCCGCGTGTAAGCGCGCACAACCGACGATCGAGAAGCTGATGAACGACGTGCCGAACGCAAAGCTGATCTTCGAGCAGTATCCGATACCAGAGTTGCACCCGTGGGCGATGACTGCCGCGAAATACGCTCTCTGCGTCGACAAGCAGAACAAAGAGGCCTTCTGGAAATTCATCGACACGGTCTATCAACACCAGGACGAAATGGAACCAATGAAGGTCGAGCAGGTGGAACCGTTGCTCAAGGGTTATGCCGGCGACTCCGGAGTAAATGCCGATCAGGCGGAGAAGTGCACAAAGGAGCCTGGAATCGAGGCGCAGATATTCTCGTCGCAGGAACTGGGCAAGGAAGTGGGCGTGACCGGAACTCCCACGCTGTTTATCGGCGGACGGAAGATCGGCAATGTCGGCGGAATTCCCTACGACACGCTGAAGGACATCACGAACTTCCAGGCACAGAGTAAGTAATCAGGAGTAGTTGGCAATTAGTCCCCGTCGGATATTGACCGGCGGGGATTTTGTTTTGCAGTTAGCTGGCGGGGAGCCATACCTCAGTTTGTTCGTTGGCCTGGCGGGCGGGGCTGATGATGGTCGGGGTGATGACGATCAGGATCTCCTGATATTCGAGATCCTTGTTACGGGTACTGGTGAGCGCACCAATGCCGGGCAGAGCGCTGAAGCCCGGAAGTCCGGAGAGGCTGCGTTGTTCCGACTGGGTGATAAATCCCGTTACAGCGGTGGTCGCGCCATCGAGGACCGATAGGCTGGCCGTGTATTCCCGGTTGGAGAGCACGGGCACGCCATTGTAGGACTGTCCGGCAAGTGCCTTGATGGACATTTCGACTTTCAGGTTGATGCTGCCGTCGGAGAGGACCTGCGGAGTAGCTTTGAGGCTCAAGCCGAGGTCTTCGTACGACACCGACGGGAAGGGCGCCTGATAGCTGCCGTTGCCGATGACTTGGGCGATGGCGGGCGTGTTGTAGATGGGCGCGAAGCTGGCATTCAGGATCGGGTAGCGCTCGCCAATCTTCAGTGTGGCGGCCGTGTTTTGTTGCGTTCGCAACATGACGGTTTGCAGCGTTTGCAGGTCCGATCGATTGAGCTGAGCGGTGGCGGTCAGAGGAGGAATCGGGACGGCAAACAAGGTCTTGCCTCCGCCGAAGGTGGCGAATGGTGTTTGCGAGAGCGTCTGCAAGATGCTGTTGCTCTGCTGGTTCTGCAACTGCGAGAGCAGGGCTTGCAGTCCCTGTGAATTGGCGGCGTTGATGCCTCCGGAGGAGATCAACTGGTTGATCAGGTTCTGAACGTTGCCTTGTCCGAGCAGGGCGAGAGCTGCGGCGCCGACGTTGATGACCTGGAACTGCGTCGGGATGGAGAGGCCGAGCGCCTGCATCAGCGACTGGCTGACGGTATACACCTGCACGTTCAGCGTGACCTGCGGTTTGCGTCCGAGGAGATTCTCGAGGACCTTGGAAGCGGCTTCGACGATGGGAGCTGGAGCGCGCATGACCACGCTGCTATTCGATGGTTGTGGCACGACAAAGCGAACGTCGAAGAGCGTGCGCACCATGTTCACCACTTCAGTAAGTTCCTGTGCGCTGGTGGCGTTGGTCAGGTAGAAGGTGGCGCTGATGGTGCGTTCGTATTCGCGACGGAGTTGCTGCGTATCGTTGAAGAGGATGACCTGCTTCGGCGTGAGCGGTACCCAAAAGGTGTGCGCCAGCACGTTCGCCTCGCGAAATGCCGTAAAGAAATCGGCGTTGTCCATATCGAAGCGGATCTGCTTGCTGCTGACGGATTCATCGAAAAGCAGCTTCATCCCAAAGGCGCTCGCTACCTGCTCAAGAACGGAGCGCGCGGAACCCTTGAAGTGGAGCTCCTTGATGGCAGAATTCGGATTCAGGACGACCGGCTTCGACTCCGCGACTACGCTGAGGTCGGGCGAAAGTGGGGCGGGTCGGGCGGACGGCCGCGTGGGCAGGGTGTCTTCGAGACGCTGGCGCGCGTACTGGTTGCTGGGATCGAGGTCGAGCGCCTGCTGAAATTCGCCCATGGCGGCAACCGTTTGTCCGGTTTGCATGAACTTGTTGCCACGGTCGATATGAAACGCAACACGCTGCTGGCGGACCATCTCGGCAGCGTGGACGTACTCAGGAACCCTGGGCGCCAGTGCGAGGGCTTGATCGAGAAGGTCGGCGGCCTCGATCAGCTTTCCCTGCTTCATCAGTTTTCTGGCGCGGTTGTAGTCATGCCGGGCAGTCTTCAGGTCGTGCTTGCTGGGCGCCTTGGCCCCGGGGAGGCATTGCGGATCTCCGACCTGACACGACGTGTTCGACGCGGGCGGCTTTTGTGCGGGCGAGTTGGCTGGCTTCTGTGCCTGGGCGGTCAGGGAAAGAGCCAGCCCGAGGGCCGTTGCGTAGAGAATCCGCATTGCTGTTATTGTCACGAATTCGCACAGCATTGTCTATTGACTGAATGCCGACAGGACATGAGCTTGCAGGTTATTTGAAGAGGTCGGCGCAGCAGGAAAGACTGATGTCGGGCTCGAGGGCCCGAAGTTCCGCCTGAGGGAAGATGCCGGTGGCGACGGAGATGATGGGCACGCCAACTTCCTTGGCGGCGCGAATGTCGGAGGGGGTATCGCCGACGACGAAGGTGGTGGCGCCCGGGCCAAGCCGGCGGGCGACTTCGGCGAGCCCCTGGCGAAAGATGTCGGCGCGCAGCTCCGTGCGGTCGCTAAAGGAACCGAAAGCGAAGTAAGGGCGCAGACCGGTCGCTTCGAGCTTGCTCCAGCCGATGCGCTCGAAGTTGCCGGTAACCACGCCAATCAGCTTGGCGCGACGCTTGAGTTCGGCGAGGAGTTCGGGGATCGAGGGGCAGATGTCGGCGCAGATTTCGGATTTGTGCGACGCGACTTCGGCGGACATCATTTCGATGATCTCAGGCAGGCGCTGTTCGAAATCGATGTCGGAAACGCCTTGCAAACGGCAGACGGCGCGGAGAATGCCGATATCGGTGTTGCCGTGTACGGGAACTCCGTCGATGGTGGCATCGAAGCCCCAGATCTTCTTCAGCGCATTGCGGAAGGCAAAGTAATGGATGGCATCACGCGTGTTGAGCAGCGTGCCGTCGATATCGAAGAGGTAAGCGGAGGCGGAGAAAAAATCCATTTAGTAAATGCGTAAGTTAGTAAAGTTCTAAATTCCGCACCTCAGCAGTCTACTCACTTACTAACTTACCAATTTACTAATTCTCCTCATTCGTCCTTCAACATCAGCCGCATGATCGAGCTGGCATTCCCGGTGGTTTCATCCGCCTCGATGATCACGCCACAGAAACGGGTGTCGTTCGTGGCAGGCTCCCAACGCGCAGGCAGGCCAGTGAGGAACCGCTGGATGACCAGTTCCTTCTGCACGCCGATGATGCTCTCGTAGGGGCCGGTCATGCCGACGTCGGTTTGGAACGCTGTGCCTCCGGGCAGTACGCGCTCGTCTGCGGTCGGAACGTGCGTGTGCGTGCCGAGAACAGCGGTGACACGCCCGTCGAGGTACCAACCCATGGCGACTTTCTCCGAGGTCGCTTCCGCGTGAAAGTCGACGAGAATTATCTTTGCCGTTAGCTGCTTCAGGATTTCATCGGCCTTGCGGAACGGGTCGTCGCTGCTGGCCATGAACACGCGGCCCTGCAGGTTGATGACGGCGTACCGGATGCCGGCGTGCGTCTGGCCTTCGTAGAACCCGTGTCCTGGATTTCCGGCGGAAAAATTCGCCGGGCGCAGCAAGCGCCGCGCGGGCTGGCCATCGGAGTTGTTCATGTACTCCATGATCTCGCGCTTGTCCCAGACGTGGTTGCCGGTGGTGATGACGCTGATTCCTTGCTCGAAGAACTCCTCGGCGATCTGCGGCGTGATGCCGAACCCGGCGGCGGCGTTCTCGCCGTTGGCGATGACGAGGTCGATGCGGTTCTGGCGCACGATATCGCCGAGCAGGTGCTTGACGATGGTGCGGCCGGGGCGTCCGAAGATATCTCCGATGAATAGAAGGCGCATGCAGTTAGGGCGAAACTTCGATCTTAGCACGCCTGAGGTGAGCGGCAGGGCTGACCGCTGCGGCCTCGCTGCTATATGCTGGCGTGCATCGCAAGATGGCTGAATCTCCACAGAAACCGGGCGACGCGGAGGCGACGCTGGCGGTAATCGCATTCGCCGATCGCGAGCGAGCGCGGCAGAATTTCGCGCTCGTACGGCAGCGCGTGCCTGAAGGCTTGACGAACCTCATCCCCGCGTTATTGGTCGATTCGCCTGACCCCGACGCGGCGTTGAACTGGTTGGAACGCTGGACGGAAGCGGCAGGGTCTGAACTGGTGCGTCTCCTGGATCGCCATCGGTCTCTGCTGCATTATTCGTTGACGGTGTTCGGGTACTCGCAATTCCTGAGCGAGACGTTGATGCAGAGCCCGGACGTCTTTCAGACCCTGTTGCGTGAAGAGACGCTCGATCGGTCGCACTCGCACGAGGAGTTCCGGGAAGCTTTTGCGCGCTTCCGATCGCGCTCGTTCGAGACCGATATTGCGCTGCTGCTGGCGCGGTTCAAGCGACGCGAGTACATCCGGATCATGCTGCGCGACGTACTCGGCTTTGCCACGCTGGCGGAGACGACGGCGGAGATCTCCGTCGTCAGCGATGTGCTGATCGAAGAGGCGCTGCGTGAGTGCATTGTCGAGATGCGTCGCAAGTACGGCGAAGCGCAGCACCGCGACCGCGAAAACCGGCTGGTGGAAACGCCCTTTGCCGTGCTCGCGCTGGGCAAACTCGGCGGCAACGAACTGAATTACAGCTCTGACATCGACCTCCTGTATTTATACGGCGACGGCGAGGCCGACGACGATGCGCCGATCACCAACCGCGAGTACTTTGTCCGTTTGGGTCAGCAGGTAACGAATGTGTTGTCGCGTGTCACCCCGGAGGGCCTGGTGTTCCGCATTGATCTGCGGTTACGTCCGCAGGGCTGCGAGGGAGAGACGGCGATCTCGTCGGGACACGCGCAGCGCTATTACTCGGAGACGGCGCACGACTGGGAGCGGCAGGCGATGATCAAGGCACGCCCAGTTGCGGGAGATTTGAAACTGGCACGCCAGTTCATTCGCAAGCTGCAGGACCACGTCTACACCGAACAGGTCAACTTTGCGGCGATCGAGACGGCACTGAAGTCGCTGGAGAAGATGCGCGAACGACGCTCAAGCGAAAGCGCAGTCGACGTGAAACTGGATCGCGGGGGCATTCGCGATATTGAGTTCCTGGTGCAGTGCCTGCAGCGCGTATACGGAGGCAGTGAACGCTGGTTGCGGTCGGGTGGCACCCTGTTTTCGCTGCAGAAGCTGCATGACAAACGGCACATCTCCGGCAGCGACTTTCATCACCTGACGACGGCCTATGAATTCCTGCGCTGCATCGAGCACCGGCTGCAACTTCGCCGAGGGCAGCAAACGCACCGCATTCCCGAAGACGAGCACGGACTGGAGGTGCTCGCACGATCATTGGGGCGTTCGGGTACAGATCCAGTTCACCCGCAAGCGTTGCTCGCGAACGTGCGGGAGCGCATGGCCAAGGTCAGCCAGGTCTATGACCGGATTATCCACGAGCAACAACAGCGCAGCGAACAGCAGGTCGCCGAAACATTTGAGTTACAAAGTGCGGAGATCGAGTTCGGCAGAATTCCTTCCGACCAGCAGGTCTTGCAGCGCTTGAGCTCCGACAGCGCTGCGCTCTACCAGATCGCGACGCGCAACGATCTGGAACCGCACACGCGGAGAAACCTGTTCAAGTTCCTAAGCAGTTCGTTTACCTCCTCCGAACGATATCGCGCGGTTGCTGCCGCACCCGAGGCGGTGGAGCGCGCCCTGGAGTTGTTCCGCACCAGCGAATTCCTGACCGACATTTTGGTGCGGCATCCGGAAGATATTGGGAGCCTGAATGAAATGCGAGCGTCGTCGGCGCGGATTCAGGATGGAGTGCTGTTTCCCGTCGAAGGCCCGATTTACCGTGGGCAGAGCCATGGATTGCAGGACTATTTTGCCTCCGAGGCGATTTCGTACTCGGAAAGGATGGCGGTGCTGCGCCGGCGCTTTCGCTATCGGACGTTGCTTGCCGGGGCCCGGGACCTCATCGAAGCGCGTCCGCTGGTCGCATCTCTGCGTGATATGACGAGTGCGGCCGAGGAGGCGATTGCCGCTGCGTGGGCGATGGCGGGACGTCCGAAAGGATTGGCGATCCTCGCGTTAGGCCGGTTGGGAACGTGCGAGTTCGACTGCCTCTCCGATGCCGACCTACTGTTCGTGCGCGAAAAGCGCATGAGCACCAAGGCGGCGGCGCGGGTTGCCGAAGACATTGTCGAGGCGCTCTCGGCCTACACGAGTGAGGGCAGTGTGATGCCGGTGGATGTTCGACTGCGTCCGCACGGCGGCGAGGGCGAGATGGTTACAACCGCCGAGAATCTCGCGGCCTACTTCCGCAACGAGGCGCTGGCGTGGGAAGCCTTGACCTACACGAAGGTGCGTTGGATTGCCGGCAATCAGGGAATTGCTACGAAGGCGATCGCTGCGTCGAGGGAATTGCGCGAGCGGTTCTCGGCTGAACAGTCATTCGCGGCGGATGTGATCGAGATGAGACAAAAGTTGGAGAAATCGGAACCGTCGCTCAAGACTCTGCCGGGCGGTTCCTACGACATCGACTTCATTACCAGCTACCTGATGATCAAGCATGGCGTACACACCGCGGAAGGAACCACGGCGGAGCGATTGAAGAAGCTGGGCCGGTCGGGATTTCTAGAGAAGCCGGACCTGCAGAAGCTGCTCGATGCGCTCGAGCTGCTGCGCAGCGTGGACCATGCCATCCGGCTAGTAACTGCCCGACCGGCGAAAGACTTGCCGGTGGCGGAAACGACACACCGGAGTGTGACAGAGCTGACCCGACGTCTGTTGACGCGCGAACTAGTGATGCCGCTGCCCGAGGAACTGCAGTCGGTGCGACGCGAGGTCAGGGAGCGTTTCGATCGCCTGATTCGCTGATCCACAGCCCCGATTCCGAATGCTATGATGGTTGGTTTCAGGGAACCAAACAAGGCCAATTTGATGGCTGCTGGCCAGTTTTCGACGTTGGCAATTGTCACACGAGTTTGTGACGGATGCACCTCAGGCTGGTGCGCTCCCTGCATATACTGGCATGTCCCGAACGTCCGTTAGAAATCTGTGGAGGTCTACTTAATGCCGTCTTCCTACAACGGAATCGCCACTCCCGCCAACGGTTCCAAGATCACCTACGCCAATGGTAAGTACAACATTCCCGACCAGCCAATCATTCCGTTTATTGAAGGCGACGGCACTGGCCGCGACATCTGGAAAGCGTCGGTCCGCGTGTTCGATGCGGCGGTAGAGAAAGCCTATGGCGGCAAGCGCAAGATCGCGTGGTTCGAAGTGTTCGCCGGCGAGAAAGCCAAACAGAAGTTCGATAACTGGCTTCCCGATGACACCGTGCAGGCGTTTACGGAATTCCGCGTCGGCATCAAGGGCCCGCTAACGACACCGGTAGGCGGCGGCATTCGTTCGCTGAACGTCGCGTTGCGACAGATCATGGACCTGTATGCCTGCGTGCGTCCGGTGAAGTGGTACGGTGCGCCCTCGCCGGTGAAGCATCCGGAGAAGATGGACCTGGTGATCTTCCGCGAGAACACGGAAGACGTTTACGCAGGCGTCGAGTGGAAACAGGGCACGCCGGAAGTCAAGAAACTCATCGACTTCCTGAACAACACCATGCTCGCCGGGACGAAGAAGAAGATCAGGGAAGATTCAGGCGTTGGTATCAAGCCCATCTCCATCACTGGGACCAAGCGCCTGGTGCGCAAGGCTATCGAGTTTGCACTCGAGAATGGCCGCAAGAGCGTGACGCTGGTGCACAAGGGCAACATCCAGAAGTTCACCGAAGGAGCGTTCCGCGAGTGGGGCTACGAATTGGCCACGCAGGAGTATCGCGACAAGGTGATCACCGAGCGTGAGAGCTGGATCCTCGACAACAAGGACAAGAATCCGCTGCTGACCATCGAAGCGAACGCGAACCTGGTCGAGCCGGGCATGGAGTTCGCGCCGCCGGAGTTCCGCAAAGCGGTCGAAAAAGAAGTGAAGGACGTGCTCGACGCCATTTACTCCACGCACGGCAACGGCAAGTGGAAGTCGAAGCTGATGATCAACGATCGCATCGCCGACTCGATTTTCCAGCAGGTTGTAACTCGTCCGGAAGAGTACACGGTGCTCGCCACTCCGAACCTGAACGGCGACTACATCTCCGATGCATGCGCCGCGCAGGTCGGCGGATTGGGAATCGCTCCCGGCGCGAACATCGGCGATGGCTACGCGGTTTTTGAAGCTACTCATGGTACCGCGCCGAAGTACGCCGATCTGGACGTGATCAACCCCGGATCGGTGATGCTCTCGGGCGTGATGCTGCTCGACTTCATCGGTTGGAAGGAAGCCGCGAAGCTGGTGGAAGATGGCATCATTCGCGCCATCGAGAACAAGAAGGTCACCTACGATTTCCATCGCATGATGGAAGGCGCAACCAAGGTAAAGACCAGCGAGTTCGGCGACCACGTGATCAAGTACATGGATGCGTCGGTCGCAAGCGCAGTTCGATAAACAGCAGTCACAATGTAATCCGAAGGTTCTGGTATCGCCGGTGTGGCCTCCAGCGGCCGGCGAAAGTCATAAGGAAAGGAAGCCCTCATGAGAAAGAAAGTTACGATTGTCGGTTCCGGCAACGTAGGTGCCACCGGAGCTCACTGGATCGCCAGCAAGGAACTCGCGGATGTCGTGCTGATCGACATTCTCGAAGGCGTGCCGCAGGGGAAAGCCCTGGACCTGCTCGAAGCGATGCCGATCGAGAAGCGCGACGCGCACGTGATCGGCACGAATAACTACGCCGATACAGCCAATTCCGACATCGTCGTGATCACCGCCGGCATTCCGCGCAAGCCCGGGATGAGCCGCGACGATTTGCTCAACACCAACCACAAGATCATGAGCGATGTGGTATCGAAGGTGATGCAGTACTCACCGAACTGTATCCTGATCGTCGTCTCGAACCCGCTGGACGCGATGGCGCAGGCGGCGTTCAAGCTGAGCGGCCTGCCGCGCGAACGCGTGATCGGCATGGCCGGCGTACTCGATTCGGCGCGCTTCCGCACGTTCATCGCGGAAGAGCTGAAGGTCAGCGTCGAAAACGTAACCGCGTTCGTGCTCGGCGGACACGGCGACACCATGGTTCCCCTGGCGCGTTATTCGACCGTAGCAGGTATCCCGATTACGGAGTTGATTCCGGCAGACCGGTTGGAGAAGCTGATCCAGCGCACGCGCGATGGCGGTGCCGAGATCGTAAAGTACCTGAAAACCGGCAGCGCGTACTACGCTCCGTCGTCGGCATTCACCGAGATGGTCGAGGCGATCTTGAAGGACAAGAAGAAGATCCTGCCTTGCGCTGTTTATCTGCAGGGCGAATACGGCGTCAACGGGCTGTTTGTCGGCGTGCCGGTCAAGCTGGGAGCGAAGGGCGTCGAGCAGATCATCGAGATCAAGTTGACACCGGAAGAGCAAGCCGGTCTGCAGAAAAGCGCCAATGCCGTGAAGGAACTGGTGGCCGTGATAGGTGTGTAGTTAAATCTTACGTTAAGAAGCGACGCCCGGTGACTATCCGGGCGTTTTGCTTTACACGTACCGATCTTCCGGCTGCTTCGGCGGACTTGGCCGTTCCTGCGTGCTGATCAACTGCTCAACCACTGCCTGTCGGATGACCTTCGGATCGTACCGTCGGACAAAGAAGACCTTGTCGGCGTAAGCGTAATCCCAGTTCTCGCGCTCAAGTATCTCGTCGAGACCCTGGGGCGTGGCGACGAAGAAGGATTGCGTCCAGTCGTAGCCGGTGTTCTCATCGTAGAGCTTGACGAAGAGTTCGTCGGCGAAAGACGTCCGGTCGGGCGGCCAGGGATCAAAATCAAATTTCGAGAAATACATCTGGACGATGCGTACGGGCCGTAGTTCGTCTTCGTTGACCGGCTGCGCTGAATGAAACTCCGGACGGCGGTCAATGGGCACGATCGTAGCCCACGGCCGCGGAGCCTCTGGCGGCTTCGGGGTTTCGAGCTCGGGTGGCGAGATGGCCCGCGGATTCGATTCGTTCAGCCGCGACGCCCAGCGCGACAGCGCATAGAGCGCGACAAAAAATACTGCGAGAAGGAGAACCTTGGCGACTTCCGAGATGGGCAAGTTCGGCATGATCCCGTGCCAGGACTCCGTTATCCCTCGTCGGTTCCGAAGATTTCGTAGTGATTGACGAATGTCGAATCGAGCAGCGGACGTTCCGGCTCGGGGATCAGCGACTCATTCCAGTTCGGGCCGACGAAGGCTTTCAGGTCGTCGAGGCTCCGCCAGATGGTGATGATGGCGAACTCGTCGGGCGACGCGGGCATGGGGCGTCCGGCGAAGAAGTGAATCAGGCCGCGCTGCTTGCGGACAAGCGGAATGGAATGTTGGCCGACCTTGATCTCGAAATCGGCCTGTTTGCCGGGTTGAACGCGCGCGCGAAATACGCGGAGGATCATCGTTTCACCTGTGGTTCTCTTGGTCGAAGAGGATAGCAGGAAAACAAGAAGGACGATGGACGAACTACGAGGGTAGCCCTGCTTCATCCACCGTCCATCGAACTTCTTCCTTGGCCTAAACGCGCTCGATCTTGACCGCGTTCACCACTACATCTTTGTTCGGCTTGTCCTGACGGTTGCGCGGCACGTTGGAGATCTTGTCCGCGATGTCCTGACCCTCGACCACTTCACCGAAGATCGTGTGATTGCCGGTCAGCCACGGCGTCGCCGCAGTGGTGAGGAAGAACTGCGAACCATTTGTGTTGGGCCCGCTGTTGGCCATCGCCAGCTTGCCGGGCTTGTCGAACTTGTGCGGAGAGCCCTTGGTCTCGTCTTCGAACTGGTAGCCCGGGCCGCCGAATCCGGTGCCCATCGGGTCGCCGCCCTGGATCATGAACTGCGGGATCACGCGGTGAAAAATCGTTCCGCTGTACAGCGGATTGTTCGACTTGGCGCGAGTGCCGGGATGGACCCATTCGCGCTTGCCTTCGGCGAGATCGACGAAATTCTGGACGGTCTTCGGAGCTTCCTTATCGAACAGTCGTACCACGATCTGTCCTTCGCTGGTATCGAACGTGGCGTAAAGTCCTGGGGTGCGTGCCATAAAGACTTCCTTTCAGTGCTGGGATGAAGTTCAAAAAGCAACGGCCCGATCTCCCGGGCCGTGCCATCTCGTACTAATACCTTAAATGAAAATCTGCGCTATTGCTTCGGCGGAGCGGCGGATTTGTGCGTGGTTGTGCTCGCCTTGTGCGTAGTTGCAGTGGACGCACTCGACGCGGTTTCGCCCGGCTTCAGGATCTGCACCCGGATGATCCTGATCGGTTTGTACGGCTTGTCGTTGACGTCGCGCGGCGAACGCGCGATTTGGGAGACCAGGGAAACCGGCGTGCAGCTGCCGAAAATCGTATAGCCGTAGCCCTTGGGAACGTGACGGCCTCCGCGGACGCAGCCACCGGCGTCGAGGCATGGGTTGAGGTAGGGAACCGCGACCTCGGTGATGAAGAACTGCGACCCGTTGGTGTTCGGGCCGGAGTTGGCATAGGCCAGCACGCCGGGTTCATCGAAAGTGAGGCTCGGAGAGAACTCGTCCTTCATGGCGAATCCGATGTCGCCTTCGCCGTTGCCGAGCGGATCGCCGCCCTGGATCATGAATTGCGGAATCACGCGATGGAATGTCGTGCCGTTGTAGAGCGGCTTGCCGACCATCTTGGCGTGCGTGTATGGGTCGCGCCACGCCTTAGTGCCTTTAGCGAGACCGATGAAGTTATCGACCGCCATCGGAACCTTGTCCTTGAACAACTCGCAGGTGAAGTCTCCATCAGAGGTCTTGATGATCGCCGTTGGATTCGTTGATGCCGGTGGCGCCGCGGTTTGCGCGAACGCACTGCACGCCAACGCACAGCAGAAAATCAGAAGTAGAAATCTGCGCATGAGAGCTCCTGTAACGCGGTTAACTGGAACGGGGAAGTATACAAGAGCCGACAGTGGCCAGGGGATGGAGACAGGGAAGAAGGAGCAGCCGCGAAAAAGCCCCCCGTCCAT
>Ga0335085_10008959_pt1 | contig 15166 bp, 13 predicted proteins | sample Lox_Sample_45_FD_206712 | JGI IMG/M metagenome (GOLD analysis project Ga0335085, IMG submission 206712) | Soil microbial communities from Loxahatchee National Wildlife Refuge, Florida, United States - Lox_Sample_4.5 | ecosystem: Environmental > Terrestrial > Soil > Wetlands | place: USA... | reverse complement strand
CGGGTGGTCCCGGTCCTGGCCGGCCGGGTGGCGTGGCGCGTCCGGTAGGCGGCGACGTTGGTCCGGTTCGCGCACAGGGTGCTGCAGAACCGGCGGGACCGGTTCTTGGACAGGTCGACGTGGACGCTGTTGCAGTCGTCCGCGGCGCACAGCCGCAGCCGCTCCAGCTGCTGGGTGCGGATGACATCGGCAAATGCCATCGCCGCCTCGACCGCCATCCGGTCGGCCAGCGGCGCGTCCGGGGGGGTGGCGTGCAGGTGGTAGTCCCAGCCGTCGTGCTTGACCAGCTGGGGGAGGGCATGGGCCTCCCCCAGCAGCCTATTGACGAGGCCGGCGGCGTCGTCTGGGCCAGCGTCCCACAGCCGGGCCAGCCGGGGGCGCAGCTGGCGGACGGCGTCAAGCTCGGCCTGGTCGTGGGCGCGCTCGCCGGTCCACCCCCAGGCCGCGGTGAAGCGGTCGAGGGCCGCGGTGTCGGGCAGCTGCTCGGTGCGGCCACGGCCGGTGTTGACCAGGGCGGCGGCGGCGGCCAGGGCCACCTCGGTGTCATGAGCAAAAATCACTTTGACTCCTTTCACACCGGCGGCTAGTGTCAGTGGTGTAAACAACTTTACTACTTACAGGGGTGCGCAGTGACGACCGCGGGGAGCCGGGCCGGCCTGACTCTCGCCGTGCTGTCGGCCGCGACCTTCGGGACTTCGGGGGCCTTTGCCTCGTCGCTGATACAGGCCGGCTGGAGCCCGGGCGCCGCCGTGATCACCCGGATCGCCGTGGCGGCGGCCGTGCTCACCGTCCCCGCCCTGGTCCAGCTGCGCGGCCGGTGGTCGCTGCTGCGCCGCGGAGCGGGGCGGGCGGCCGCCTATGGGCTGGTCGCGGTCGCGGGCTGCCAGCTGTTCTACTTCAATGCCATCGCGCGGATGCCGGTTGGGGTGGCCCTGCTGCTGGAATACCTGGCCGCGGTGCTGGTGGTCGGCTGGCTGTGGCTGCGCCACGGCCAGCGCCCCCGCCGGCTCACGGTCGCCGGCACGGCCGCCGCGATCGCCGGGCTGGCGATGGTACTCGACCTGGGCGGATCGGCCCGGATCGACCCGGTCGGGGTGATGTGGGGGCTCCTGGCCGCCGTGGGCCTCGCGATCTATTTCCTGCTCGGGGCGGCCACCGACGAGGAGCCGCTGCCGCCGGCCGTCATGGCCTGGGCCGGGATGTGTGTCGGCGCCGTCGCGCTGGCCGCGCTCGGCCTGGCCGGTGTCCTGCCACTGACCGCGACCACCGCCAGCGTCGCCTTCCTGGGCCACCGGGTCAGCTGGGTCGTGCCGGTGCTGGGGTTGTCGCTCGTGGCGGCGGTGATCTCCTATGTTGCCGGCATCGGTGCCGCACGCCGGCTCGGCGCCAAGCTCGCCTCGTTCATCGGCCTGGCCGAGGTGCTGTTCGCGATCCTGTTCGCGTGGGTGCTGCTGGGCCAGCTGCCGTCCGCGGTACAGTTCGTGGGCGGCGCGTTCATCCTCGCCGGAGTCACGCTGGTGCGCACGGACGAGCTGCGGGCCAGCCCGGCGGCCGGACCGCCGGGCTCCCCGGCCCGTGTGCCCGGGCTCGCCGACTCCGGCGTACGGTCAAGGGGGAGCCGGCCCAGCAGCCTGATATGACAAGTGCTCTCGTGTCCATGCGGGACCGCGGGCAGGATGGTCACGGGCCACAGCTTCCAGCATCACGGGAGGGCCGTGACAGGCGCGGGACACCTCAGTGCACGACCGGTTCGCATCGTGGCCCTGGGCATGCTTGTCATCGCCTTGCTGGCGGCGTGCTCCAGCGCGCCGGAACGGGCCACGGGCGGGCCGTCAGGCACGTACCTGGTGCGATCCGGGATCCACAAGATCAAGCACGTGATCATCGTCATGCAGGAGAACAGGTCGTTCGACAGCTACTTCGGGACCTATCCCGGGGCGGACGGCATCCCGATGCGGGACGGGATGCCGGCGGTGTGCGTGCCGAACCCGGCCCGCCGGTGCGCCCGGCCCTACCATGACACCGCCGACGTGAACGGCGGCGGCCCGCACGGCGAGGCCAACGCCGTGGCCGACGTGGCTGGCGGCCGGATGGACGGGTTCATCCGGCAGCGTGACGCCGCGAGATCGACCTGCCGTAACCCCGACGACCCGGCCTGCGGCGGGCGCGGGAAGCCCGACGTGATGGGCTACCACACCGCCGCGGAGATACCCAACTACTGGACGTACGCCCGGGACTTCGTGCTCCAGGATCACCTGTTCGAGCCGGTGAAATCCTGGTCCCTGCCCGACCACCTGTACCTGGTATCGGCCTGGTCGGCCAAGTGCAAGAACCGCTCGCCCATGAGCTGCGTCAACGACATCGTCGGGCCGTATGGGGTCGCTCAGTTCGGGCGGGCCGTCCGGCACGAGCTGACCACCGGCAGGACATCGATCGACCTGGCCTGGACCGACATCACCTGGCTGCTCTACGCCAGCGGCGTCAGCTGGGCGTACTACGTGCAGAAGGGCACGCAGCCCGACTGCGACAACGATGCCGCCGAGACCTGCCCCCAGGTCCGGCAGAGCGCCACGACGCCGGGGATCTGGAACCCGCTCCCGCTGTTCGGCGACGTGCGGCAGGACCATCAGCTGCACAACATCCGGCCCCTCCGGGCCTACCTGCGGGCCGCCAGGGCCGGCACCCTGCCGTCGGTCAGCTGGATCATCCCGTCCGGCGCCAACAGCGAGCACCCGCCCGCCAGCGTCCACCGCGGCCAGGCCTATGTCACCGCCATCATCAACGCCGCCATGAAGAGCCCGGACTGGGACTCCACGGCCATCTTCCTCAACTGGGATGACTGGGGCGGCTTCTACGACCACGTGGTCCCCCCGGCGGTCGACCAGAACGGCTACGGCCTGCGGGTCCCGGGGATCGTCATCTCCCCGTACGCCAAGCAGGGTGTGATCGACCACCAGACGCTCAGCAGCGACGCCTACCTGAAGTTCATCGAGGATGACTTTCTCGGTGGCGCCCGGCTCAACCCGGCCACCGACGGCCGTCCCGACCGCAGGCCCGACGTCCGCGAGAACCAGCCGGTGCTCGGCAACCTGGAGGAGGACTTCAACTTCAGCCAGCCGCCTCGCGCGCCGGTGCTGCTGCCCACCAACCCGCCGACCGACTCGCCGTCGATTCCCCCCTACTTCACCGGCCGGGGGGCCTGCCACGGGTGCACCACGCCGCCCTAGGCCCCGCCCGCGCCCGGCGGCGTGCGGCCGGAGATCAGCTCGGCCGCCGGGCGGGTGTTGATCACCCGGTCGGGCGCGATGCCGGCCAGCTCGGCGCGGGCGCAGCCGCTGTCGAGCCAGTCGAGCTGGCCGGGCGCGTGCGCGTCGGTGTCGATGGCGAACACGCAGCCGCCCTCGACGGCCAGGTGCAGCAGCCGGTCGGGCGGATCCTGGCGTTCCGGCCGGCAGTTGATCTCGACCGCGACGCCATGGTCGCGGCAGGCCGCGAACACCGCTTCCGGGTGGAACGCGGATTCGGGCCGGCCACGGCCGGCCAGCAGCCGGCCGGTGCAGTGCCCCAGCACGTCAACGTGCGGGCTGGACACCGCGGCCACCATCCGGTCGGTCATCGGCCCGGCGGGCATCCGCAGGCTGGAGTGCACGCTGGCGACCACGACATCGAGCTGGCCGAGCAGGTCATCCCGCTGATCGAGCGCGCCATCTTCGAGGATGTCGACCTCGATGCCGGTCAGGATACGGAACGGGGCCAGCCGGGTGTTCAGCTGGCCGACGAGCTCGAGCTGTGCGCACAGCAGCTCAGCGGACAGCCCCGAGGCCACGGTCAGCCGCGGCGAGTGGTCGGTGAGCGCGATCCACTCGTGACCGATATCGCGGGCCGCCTCGGCCATCTCGTGCGGCGGGCTGCCACCGTCCGACCAGTCCGAGTGCGTGTGGCAGTCCCCGCGCAGCGCGGCCCGCAGCGCGGTGCGGCCCGCGGGCGGCAGCTCGCCGAGCAGCCTGCGCAGGTAGTCCGGCTCCTGGCCGCCGGCCGCCTGCGCGATGGCCGCGGCGGTGGCCGGGCCTATCCCGGGCAGTGCCTGCAGCGTGCCCTCACGCAGCCGCTGTCCCAGTTCGCCCGCCGGGAGATCGTCCACTACCTGGGCCGCCCGCCGGAAGGCCCGGACACGGTAGGCCGGCGCGCCAGCCCGCTCGAGCTGGAACGCAATCTGCCGCAATGCCTGCGCGGGGTCCATCTCTCATCCCATACCCCGGCATCTCCCACCGGGCAACCCGGGTCAGCCGGGGCGGGTCGCCACCCAGGCCAGGCCCGCGGTGGCGAGCAGGCGGCCGTCCGGGAGTGCGGCGAGCCAGCCGCGGCCGCGCGCATGCGGTCACGGCGGGCGGCGGTCGTGGCGGGCACGGCTATCACTCCCGAACGTGTGGTGGGCTGGGCCGCGGTCTGCCGCTACCCCGCCGTCCCGGCACTACGCGCTGGGCCGGGCAGAACGGCCGCGCCGGCGGCGTGGCAGACGCCACGGCCGCACAGATCCGAGGTGCGGCGCACCGACCGGCCAGGTGGCGGCCTACGGGCGATCATGACTGGGGGATCGGTGACCCGTGGCCGGACTGCTTCCCGTGCCGTGGGCGCCCTGCTGCACGACCGTCCGGCTGGCGGCGCACGTCGCCCACCGGGTCTCGGTGACGGCCGGGCGGCGGGGCGCTGGCGCGCAGGTGTGCGTCCCGGCCATGGCGGTGGCGACCGTGGCGGAGGCCATCATGACCAGCAAAACCGGGAGCACCACCATCGCGCGCAACCTGGCCGCGGGCCGGCCCTGGGCCCGCACCGCGGTGCTGCCGCGTGACCGGGGCCGGGGGAAGAGGAAGCGGAACGCCCGGCCGGCGTTGGTGAGCGCGCGCTGCAGCCGGGTCTGCGGCACGAGCTGTTCGGTGCGGGGGATCTGCTCGCCGCTGGTCAGCCGGGTAAATATCGCGAATCTGGAAGCCAGGCGCGGCTCACATGCCCTCAGCGCGTTTTCTATCCCGCTGAGGATGCGCTCCTGGCAGGCCGGCAAGCTCATTCCGCTGCTCCTGTCTGTCTTGGCCTGGCCCGGTGACCGCGACAGCCAGGATCGAGCCGGATGGTGCGTCACCTCGGGTCCGCACCAACTCCGCTACCCAGCCAGCGCAAGACATGCGTGATGTGAGGAAGCACCCGGCGTGGGGTAGGAGCGACCTCGTGGCGGGGGTCGACGGCTGCGGCGGGAGAGGTGTGAGATGAGCCACAAGCAGGGCGGGACGGGCCTGCCCGGCTGGCTGGAACCTGAGCTGGCCACGCTCACCCGGGACAGGTTCTCCGACCCGGCCTGGATCTTCGAGCGCAAGCTGGACGGCGAGCGCTGCCTGGCGTTCGTCGGCGGCGGGGACGTGCACCTGATGACCCGCAACGAGCACGACATCAGCAGCACCTTCCCGGAGATCGCCGAAGCGCTGGCCGCGCAGCACCTCGGCGAAGACTTCGTGGTCGACGGGGAGATCGTCGCGTTCGACAAGGACGAGACGAAATTCGGGCTCCTGCAGCACCGGCTCGGCGTCATCAGGCCCGCTGCGGACCTGCTCGCCGAGGTGCCGGCCTACTACTACCTGTTTGACGTGCTGTGGGCCGGGGGCCGCGACGTCCGCCCGGTGCCGCTGCTGGAGCGCAAGAAGATCCTGCGTGGCCTGCTGTCCTTTGGCGACCCGCTGCGCTTCACCGAGCACCGGGACACCGAGGGGGAGGCGTACTACCGGGAGGCGTGCGCCAAGGGCTGGGAGGGACTCATCGCCAAGCGCGCCGACTCGCGGTACCGCAGCGGGCGGAGCAAGGACTGGCTGAAGTTCAAGTGCGAGAGCGGCCAGGAGTTCGTCATCGGCGGCTTCACCGACCCGCAGCGCTCACGGGTCGGGTTCGGTGCGCTGCTGCTCGGCTACTACGACCCCGAGGGACGGCTGGTCTACGCGGGCAAGGTCGGCACCGGCTTCACCAACCAGATGCTGCGCAGCCTGCACGGCCGCCTGGCCGCCATCGAGCGGCCACGTTCCCCGTTTGGGGCTGGCCCGCTGCCGCGCCCGGTGTCGGGGGTGCACTGGGTCGAGCCCCGGCTGGTCGGCGAGGTCGGGTTCAGCGAGTGGACCTCGGCCGGCGAGCTGCGCCACCCGCGGTTCCAGGGGCTGCGGGACGACAAGGATGCCCGCGAGGTGGTGCGGGAGATCCCGCGCAGTGCGGGGCCCGGGGCATGAGCGCCCGGCAGGCCGAGAGCGTGACCATCTCGGGAATCAGGGTCGAGCTGTCCAACACCGGCAAGCTGCTGTTCGACGACCCGGAGATCACCAAGGGCGACCTGGTCCGGTACTACCGGGACATGGCGGGCCGGATCCTGCCCTACCTCCGCGACCGGCCGCTGGTGATGGCGCGCTACCCGGACGGGATCCATGGCCAGCGCATCTTCCAGAAGAACATCCCGGGCTACTTCCCCTCGTGGATCAGCCGGGTGGAGGTCGATAAGGCCGGCGGCGAGCTGTGCCAGGTGATCTGCGATAAGCCCGCCACGCTCGTCTACCTGGCCAACCAGGCCTGTATCGAGCTGCACGCCTTCCTCAGCAAGACGGGCGAGCTGGAGTGCCCGGATCAGCTCGTGTTCGATCTCGACCCGCCGGGCGAGGATCGCTTCGGGGACGTGGCCCTGCTCGCGCTGCGGCTGCGTGAGCTGCTGGAAGACGAGCTGAAGCTGACGGCGTACGTCAAGACCACCGGCGGCAAGGGGCTGCACGTCCACGTCCCGCTGCGGGCCAGCGACGACTTTGACGGGGCACGGCGGTTCGCGCGCCAGGCCAGCGAGGTGCTGGCCGCCAGGAACCCGGACCTGCTCACCACGCAGCAGCGCCGGGCGGGCCGCGGCGACCGCGTGTACGCCGACGTGATGCGCAACGCCTACGCGCAGACCGTGGTCGCGCCCTATTCGGTCCGTGCCCGCCCCGGCGCGCATGTCGCCACTCCGCTGTGGTGGGAGGAGCTGGAGGACCGGGAGCTGGCGCCGCGGCGGTTCACGCTGCGCAGCATCGGTGACCGGCTGCAGCGGCTCGGCACGTCCGACCCGTGGGCGGGGCTGGGCCGGCACCGCTATGGCCTGGGCCGGGCGGCCCGGCGGCTGGAGCAGGTCGCGGCAGCGACGCGGTGACGGGCCGGCTGGCTGGAGGTGGGCACGGCGGAGCAGCGCGGCGCTGGCGTCAGGGACGCCGAGATCACGATCGTCGGCGGCGGCGCGGTTGGGTGCGCGGTCGCGTACGTCCTGTCCCGGGCCGGCCATGCCGATATCCAGGTCATTGAGCAGGGCGAGCTGGCCGGTGCCACCTCGGGCCAGGCGGCCGGGCTGGTCGGGCAGGTCCGTGCCAGCCGGGAGCGGTGCCGCCTGGCGATGGCCTCGGTGGCCACGTATTCGCGGATCGAGCAGGAGACCGGCCACACCGCCGACTGGCGCCAGACGGGCAGCGTGCGGATCGCCATGACCGGCGAGCGCGCCGCGGAGTTCCGGGAACTGGCCAGGGTGGCGCGCTCCGCCGGGCTGGAGGTCGAGTTCCTGTCTGCCGCTCGGCTGGCCGAGCTGTGCCCGGTGCTGGACGGCGCCGGTTCATCGTCGGGCCGGTGCCCGGCATCCGCGGGCTGGTGATGGCCGCCGCCTGCAACGCCCACGGCGTGTCCGGGTCGGCCGGCCTGGCCGAGCATGTGCTGGAAAGCCTGCAGCCGGACCCGTCCCCCTACGTCCGGTCGCTGAGCCCGGCCAGGTTCGTGCCCCGGGCATGGGACTGGGGGTCCGCGCAGGCACAGGCCGAACGGCGCTACGAGGACTACTACCGGCTGCCCGGCGCAACCTTTCCGGCCCGCGGGGAGTCATAGAGGCAGGCCCGCGCCGCGCGGGCGGCGACGGCGGGCAGCCGCGGGAAGCGGGGCGGTGGGGGCGATGCGGGGCGTGATACGGGGCGGCGGGTGCTGGCTGGGAGTGGCCGTGGTACTGGCCTGCGCCGGGTGCGCGAGCAGCCCCGGCCAGCAGCAGGCGGCGGTGCCCACGCTGGGCCGGCCGGCCGGCCTCTTCGCCCATGGTGAGGGCTTCGGCCAGGTCAGGCCGTCCAAGATCTTCAACGGCGGTGACCCCAGCGGTCTCGTTTCGCATATCACCTGGAAATCCTGGGGCGGAGCCCGGGCGTCCGGGACCGGCACCAGCGACTACGTCGGGCCCGGCCAGTCGGTCGCCACCGGAACCCAGCAGCCGGTCACCGTGGTCGCCTTCAACCGGGGAACCTGCCATGGCCGGTACATGTACCGGGCCGTGGAGTGGTACTTCGCCGCGCACGGCCAGCGGTTCAACCCGCACCGGTACGAGAACATCTGCTCCGGCAGCTACGTCCCGGCCGGGTCCTAGCCGGGCCGGCCCGCAGGTGCCCGCGGGACGTGGGCCGCGGGCGGGATCGTCTACGCTTCGGCTGTGCCGCAAGACCAGGAGTGGGACGTCGCGATCATCGGCGCGGGACCGGCCGGCCTGGCGGCGGCGCACGCCGCCGCCACCGCCGGCGCCCGGGCGATCGTGCTGGAGCGGGCGGTGCATCCCCGGTACAAGACCTGCGGCGGCGGCCTGATCGGGACCTCGCTCGCCGTCGCCGGCGGCCGCATCGACGTGCCCGCGCGCGACCGCGTCCGCGCCGCGACGGTCACCCTGGACGGCAGGCGCGCCTTCACCCGGGAGGAACGCGACCCCCTGCTCGCGATGGTGACCCGGGAGGAGTTCGACGACGCGCTCCGCCGCGCGGCCGCGGCGGCCGGAGCCGCCGTGCGGCAGCGGGCCCCGGTGCGCGCGATCACCGAGGACGGCGATCACGCCTGCGCCCGGCTGGCCGACGGGACCGGCGTCCGCGCCCGCGTCCTGGTCGGCGCCGACGGCTCGGCCGGCGTGAGCGCGCGCTATGCCGGTGTCCGGTACGAGCAGGTGGATCTCGGCCTGGAGCTGGAGATCGCCGTCCCGCCGCCGGTGGCCGGCGAGTGGCGGGGACGGATGCTGCTCGACTGGGGGCCGATCCCCGGGTCCTACGGCTGGGTGTTCCCCAAGGGCGACCGGCTCACCGTCGGCGTGATCGCGTCCCGCGGCCAGGGCGAGCGGACCCGGCGCTACCTGCGCGACTTCACCGCCCGGCTCGGCCTCGCCTCCTTCCGGCCGGACCGGGATTCGGGGCATCTGACCCGCTGCCGCAGCGAGGGCTCACCGGTGCGGCGGGGGCGGGTGCTCGTCGCGGGCGACGCCGCCGGGCTGCTCGAGCCCTGGACGCGCGAGGGCATCAGTTTCGCGCTCCGGTCCGGGACCCTGGCCGGGACGGCGGCGGCGCAGGCATCGGCCAGCCCTGCCCGGGAGCAGCTGGACCGGGCCCTGGGCCAGTACGCCGCCGCGCTGGAACGGGAACTGCTGCCGGAGATGGCGGCCGGCCGCCGCCTGCTCGCGGCCTTCAGTCGGCATCCGGGCGCGTTCCACACCGGCCTGGCCACGGCGAAGGGCTGGCGCACGTTCGCGAAGTTCTGCCGGAGCGAGACCACCTGGCAGGCCCTGGTCGGGCACCGGCAGGCGCGGATGGCACTGTCGCTGCTCTCGCTCGCGTAGCGAGCGACGCCCGTGATCACGGGCCGGCGGCGGCGTTTACGATGGTGCCACGGCCGAATCTGGCATTAGTCTCCTGTATGCATGTCCTTGAACAGTGGTTTGGTGGGCATCAAAAAGCGCAAAGACCTCATCGTGACCGAGGCTTGGCAATAGACACTTCCGTAACGGCCTGAACTGCGCCGACGCCGTTTTCGCGGGACCCGCACCTGTGCCGGAAACAGGATTGTCTATGCTCCACTGAGTGGCTAGCTGAGAACGGGACAAAGGAGAGCCCTCGTGACATCCCGATGCGCCTTCACCCAGTGGAGGCAGGAGGTGGCTTTACCGAGGATCACGCGCTAGTCAAAGCGGTCCCGGCCAGGTGTTGCAGCACGCGGCCGGGACCTTTGTCGGACAACCCTTAGGAGGAACCCCGACATGTCCATTATTCCGGTTGCCGGGCTCGCCAAGACCGCGATCGCGGTCACGATTTCGCTGCATCCTGCGGCGGCGCACCAGGCGCATCAGGCCCCGGCGCACTACACGGTCAAGCCGGGCGACACGCTGTCGAGCATCGCCCGCCACGAGTACGGCAGCGCGGCCACCTGGCCCGCGCTGTGGTGGGTGAACCGGCACCGGGTGCACAACCCGCAGATGATCAGGGTGGGCGAGCGGCTGACGCTCAGCTCGTGGCACCCGCGCAAGGCCTGGCTGAACCGGGCCGCGCTGGCCGCCAGCCCGGCCTCGGCCCCGGTGACGGCCGCGCCCGCGGCGGCGTCCGCGGGTACCTGGTCAGCCCCGGCGCCTTCCGGCGGCGTGAACTGGTCCGCCATCGCGGCCTGCGAGTCCGGCGGTAACTGGGGCATCAGCACCGGCAACGGCTTCTACGGCGGGCTCCAGTTCACCGAGGGGACCTGGCTCGCCAATGGCGGCGGCCAGTACGCCCCGTCCGCCAACCTCGCCACGCCGGCGGAGCAGATCGCGGTGGCCGAGCGGGTGCTCGCGAGCCAGGGCATCGGTGCCTGGCCGGTGTGCGGGGCCAACGGCTAGCACCGCCTGACGTCACCTGCCCGCGCCATGCTCGCATCAGCCCGGGGCGGGCGGGTGACGCCGTCTACCCGAGCCCGCCCGACTGGGTGAATTTGATGTTGCTGCCGGTCGCGTGGATGAGCACGCCCTGGCTGGTCACCTGCACGCTCCGGATTTTCAGGTTCATCGGTAGGGACGGGATGCGGATGGTGAAGTCCTGGAGCGACCCGAGCAGCGACGCCGGGAGGCCGCCCGCGGAGTCGATGTGCACCTTGATGGTGTCCGGGCCGGTCTGCTCGATGCTGGCGGTCGCCGTCGTGTCGAGGCCCAGCACGTTCACGTTCAGCTTCACCTTGTCCGGGCCGGCCGCCGAGATCTTGATGCCGGGCGCGCCCGACACCCCGGCCGCGGAGGCCAGGTCGGAGAACCCGATCAGGCCGGTGCCGGTGACGTGGCTGATCGTGCCGCTCTGGAAGCCGGGATCGAGCAGGACGTCGGTCGCGTCGGCCACGATGCTGAGCGTGACCGGGCCCTCCTTGACCTTGTCCGCGGTGATGTGGATGTCTTTGAGGTGCCTGCTGGCCACCTGCGTCAGGAAGGGGAACCCCTTGATGGTCACGTTGGGCTTGGCCGGGAATCCCTGGCTCTGCATCTGCTGGGCGGCCTGGTTCTCGGCGTAGGCGACCGCGACCCGGTCGAGCACGACGAAGAGCACCAGCAGCACGAGCACGCTGGCCAGGACGATCCACGGCCACCTGCGGCGGTGCCGCGGGCGTTCCGGTATGGGAAGCTGCACAGTCGCGCCGCTGCTCATGGCACCGCCATCCCCCGCTCGTTTTGGCCTTGATGGGCCGATGTTAGGCCATCCCCGTCCCGTTTCGTGACCGGTGGCCGGTCAGGGGAGCTGGCCAACGTTCACCGTCTCCACCTGCCCGGAACCGGTGTTGGTGACCAGCAGCGTCTTCCCGTTCGGCTCCAGGGCGAACTGGCGCGGAGCCAGCCCGCTCTTGATGGTGCCGAGCACGGCGGGCTCGCCGGCCAGGGCCTTGTCCACGTCGATCACCGCCAGGCCGGGCTTGGCGGTACCCACGTTGTCGCGGTTGGAGTCGGCCACCACCATGCGCTTGCCGTTGTTGACGAGCACCAGCCCGAGCGGGATCTGGCCCACCGGGACCTTGGCGATCAGGGCGTGCCTGGTGTCGTTGAGGAGCTTGTCGGCCGAGAAGGCCTCCAGGGTGTTCCCGCCGCCAGCGGTCACCCACACGTCCTTGCCGTCGGGGGAGGTGATGACCCGGGCGGGCCCGCATCCGGCGTTGACGGCCTTCACTACCGAGGATCCCGGGCCGGCCACCGCCTTGTGCATGTTCACGATGGTCAGCCTGCCCATGCCGGACTGGACGGCGGTGTTGGCCAGCCCGCTCACCACATACAGGTAGCGGCCGTCGGGGGACGCGGCCATGCCGGTCGGGTCCGAGCCGATGGGGATCATCCCGACGAAGTCGGCGGGGCCGAAGCCTTGTGCCAGCGCCTTATGCAGGTTGAACACGGCGACGTTTCCGCTGTCCTGGAGGGCGACGAAGGCGAACCGGTCGTCCAGCGAGGGGACAACCTGGAGCGCGCGTTTCCCGCCCGGGCTGGCCAGCGACCCGAGGGGGACGGTCCCGCCCGCCTCGAGGTCCCGGACCCGGAAGACCGTCATGCCGCTGTCCCCGGCGACCAGCAGGTACTGCTGATCGTGGGTGAACGCCTCGCCCTCGGGGTCGGCGAGGGGGATGTTCTGGACGACGGTGGGCACGAACTTGGCCGTGTTCATGACGACCAGGGGGGCGCCACTGCGCAGCGACACGAAGCCGAAATGGTTGGGGGTCACCACCACGTCGAAGGGCTTCCCGCCCACCTGGACGAATGCGGTGCGGACGTCCGGCAGCGGCTTCAGCTGGGCGGTCGCCGTGGTGCATCCGGGCGGCGCCAGGACGCGGGTGGTGGTCGTGGTGTCCCGGTGGCCACCACCACCACCGCCACCGCCGCTGACCAGCGCGTAGGCCCCGCCGGCCGCGGCCAGGACAACACAGGCGGCGGCCACGACGGCGAACGTGCGCCGGGACCTGCGGCGTGGCGGCGCCGCCGGGGGGCCGGGGGGCCGGTACAGCTGACCGAAATCCCCCATCGGGTCGGTCAGGCCCGGCTTGGTCGGCCCCACCCCCGGGACGCGGCCTGCCTGGGTGGGCGGGCCGCCGCCGGCCGGGCCGGCCGCTGGGGTGCTGGCGCGGCCCACGGCGGGACGGGCCATGCCGGTCTGGGTCACGCTGGTGTCGGGCGTGCTGGCATCCGGCCCGGTGCCGGTCCGGCCGGTGGCGGCCGGCTGGCCCGGCGGCTCGCCTCCCGCCGCGCTGGCCGCGGCGAGCTCGTCCGGCCGCACCGCGCGGGTCGCGCCGGGCCCGGGCACCACCTTGCCCGGGGCGGTGCTGCCCGTCCGGACGCCGCACGCCTGCCGCAGGGCGGTGGCGAACTCCAGGCAGGTGCCGTACCGGTCATCGGGTGCCTTGGACAGCGCCTTGGCGATGACCCCGTCCACGGCCGTGGGCAGATCCGGCCGCATGCTGGTGAGGGAGGGCGGCGCGCTGGACAGCTGGGCCCACATGATCGCGAGGGTCTCATCGCGCCGGAACGGGGGCTGGCCGGCCAGCATCTCGAACGCGGAGCAGGCGAGCGCGTACTCGTCGGTGCGGCCGTCCACCGGCCGGCCCTCGATCTGCTCCGGCGCGACGTAGTTCAGCGTGCCCAGGAACTGGCCCTGCGAGGTGAGCGCGGCGCTGGCCCCCAGCGATTGCTTGCTGAGCCCGAAGTCGGAGAGGTAGACGTGGTCGGGCTGGGCCCTCCCGGACGTCGCGTCCCGCAGCATGTTGCCGGGCTTGACGTCGCGGTGCACCAGGCCGTGCGCGTGCGCGGCGTCGAGCGCGGATGCCACCTGGGTGAGGATGTCGCAGACCCGCGCGACCGGCAGCGGGTGCAGCTGGTTGATGAGCGTCTGCACGTCCCGCCCGGTCACGAAGCGCATCGCGATGAACAGGACGCCGTCGGCCTCGCCCGCCTCGTAGATCGGGATGATGTTGGGGTGGTCCACGGCCGCCGCGGCCCGCGACTCCCTGATGAACCGCTGCCGGAACTCCTCGTCGCGGGCCAGCCCGGGGGCCAGGATCTTCAGCGCGACGCGCCGGTCCAGGCGGGCGTCATGGGCGCGGTAGACGACGGCCATGCCACCCCGGCCGATCTGCTCGTCGAGCCGGTAACCGGCGATGTGGGACCCCACGCCGAAGCCGCCGGGTGCCGGGGGGGTCTGCTCACTCACCGTGCCTCCCGCTTTCCGTTCCAGATATCTTGGTGCCGTGGTAAGACCGGACCGAAACCGGCCGTCACACGATCGTGACGGAGGCTGGGCCGGTACCTGGCTCGCCAGGAAAGGTACCGGGGTCGCGGGGATCACCAAGTACGTCGCGGGGATCACCAAGTATGGTGCCCCGGGCCCGCCGCTGTCAGCTACGCTCGTCCGGCCGGCGATCCGTCACCGCGCCGGCCGGCGCGTGGGCCGCCGGTGATCATCAAAGCAAGTTCTGCTTCCGGCAAAATCGCTCTAGAGTTGGCAGATGGGGACCGAGAAACCACTATCCGCGAGCGCACCGCCGCTGGCCGTGCGCACCCAGGGGTCTGACCGCACGCTGCCGGCAGGCCCTTCATACACCATCGGCCGTGACCCGAAGTCCGACATCGTCATCAACGAGGACCGGGTCTCGTGGCAGCATGCGGTGCTGAAGCTCGACAGGGGTTCCTGGGTCCTGGAAGACACCGGCAGCACCAACGGCACCTTCTTGGGGTCGCAGAAGGTCAACCGGATCACCGTCGACGGGGAGACCACCGTCCGGCTCGGGCACCCGGTCGACGGCCCGGAGCTGACCTGCTCGACCGGGGCGCCGCCGCGGCCCCCCACCGTCATCGCGGCCCGGCCGGTCGTGGCCGCGAGCGCCGTGCCTGCCGCACCCGCCACGGCCGCGGGCGCCGCGACGGCGTCGCACCGCGAGCCCAGCGTGATCCGCCAGCTGCCGACCAAGGTGCTGCGGATCGGCCGCGCCCCGGACAACGACATCGTCGTCTCTGACCTGAGCGTCTCCCGCTACCACGCCGAACTGCGCCGGACCGCGAGCGGCTACCAGATCGCCGACCTGGACAGCCACAACGGGACCTTCGTCAACGGCCAGCAGGTCGGGTCCGCGCCGCTGACCGAGGGCGACATCGTGGGCATCGGCCCCTCCACGTTCCGCCTGTCCGGCACCGAGCTGCAGGAGTTCGTCGACACCGGCGACATCTCGCTTGTCGCCCGCGACCTGACCGTCACCCTGGGCAACGGCAAGGTCCTGCTCGACCACGTCAGCTTCCCGCTCGGCGAGCGCTGCCTGCTGGGGATCATCGGGCCCAGCGGCGCCGGCAAGTCCACCCTGC
>Ga0335085_10008956_pt1 | contig 15168 bp, 13 predicted proteins | sample Lox_Sample_45_FD_206712 | JGI IMG/M metagenome (GOLD analysis project Ga0335085, IMG submission 206712) | Soil microbial communities from Loxahatchee National Wildlife Refuge, Florida, United States - Lox_Sample_4.5 | ecosystem: Environmental > Terrestrial > Soil > Wetlands | place: USA... | reverse complement strand
TCACAAAATGACCCGCCGTATTGCGGCTGTGACATTTCTGCCGAAGCGTTTGTTGCGCCGGAAGCACAGCGAGCCGATGCCGTTGGCAACGCGGAAGACGGATTTTTCGTGGCCGGTTTTCATGCGCCTAAGCTCCGCTTAGGGGAGGAGCATGTACCAGAAATGGGTTTTGGTCTGGACACGAAAAAACGCTTCCAGTTGTGTCTGGGATCGGCTATGCACGCTACAGGTTGATTTTTTCGCTGAGGAGAAATGGCAACGCATGCTGCGGGTCACTCCAAGTAAGAACGCCGATGCCGCCAAGCAATATTTTGGCAAGAGCATGGTGCGCTCCGATTACTACAGCGAGGGCCAGGAGATTGCCGGACTCTGGGGCGGAAAAGCGGCGGAGCGTCTGGGGCTCTCGGGCCAGGTGGACCAGGAGAGTTACTTTGCGCTTTGTGACAACCGCGACCCGAAGACGCTCGAAGCGCTCACGCCACGGCAGAAAGCGAACCGGCGGGCCGGATACGACTTCACGTTCTCCACTCCCAAGTCGGTATCGGTGATGTACGAGTTGTCGGGCGACCAGCGAATCTTAGATGCGTTTCTCGAAGCGGAACGCGAAACGATGCGCGAGATGGAAACGGAGATGAAAACGCGCGTGCGCAAGAACGGGCGGGACGAAGACCGCTTGACCGGCAACATGGTCTGGGCCGAGTTCGTGCATTTCACGGCGCGGCCCGTGGATGGAATCCCCGATCCCCACCTGCACGCGCATGTCTTTGCGCTTAACGCCACGTGGGATGAAACCGAGGGCCGATGGAAGGCCGGGCAGTTCGGCGACCTGAATCGCGACGCGCCCTATTACGAGGCGGCGTTTGACGCGCGCCTCGCGCACAAGCTGAACGCTCTGGGCTATGCCACGGAGCGGGCAGGCTTAAGTTTCGAGCTGGCGGGCGTGCCGCAGTCGGTCATCGACAAATTCTCGCGCAGGCGCAACGAGATTGAGAAGGAAGCGGCGCGGCTTGGCGTCACGACCGGCGAAGGCAAGCACAGCATCGGCTACCGCAACCGCGAGGGCAAGAAAAAGGGCAAGAGCAAGCCGCAGCTGCGGCGCGAATGGAACGAATGGCTCACGCATGAGGAGCGCGTTGCCCTGGCAACGGCGATGGGTGGCAAGCCGGGCGGGGGTGGCGGAGCCGGAAGCGTCATCGATGCGAGCCAGGCGATGGATTATGCGGTGGAGCATTGCTTCGAGCGGGCGTCCGTCACCTCGGAAAAGCGCCTGAAGGCGGAAGCGCTGCGCTACGGAGTAGGGAGCGTATTGCCCGATGCGATTGACCAAGCTGCGAAAGGCAAAGAGATCATCCGCCGCGAGCGCTACGGCGAAATGCTCGTCACAACGCGTGCGGTCAGGACCGAAGAATTGCAGATGCTCGGCTTCGTGCGTGAGGGCAGGGGCAAAGTCGATCCTTTCGGCAAGGACGTGGAAAAGGTCGGCAGTCTGGAAGGCGAGCAGCTGAATGCCGCGCTCCACGTTCTGCATAGCCGCGACCGCGTCGTGGGCATCCGCGGCGCCGCGGGCACGGGCAAAACAACGATGATGAAGGCCACGGTTGCCGCCATCGAGGAGAACAGCGGCCAGCAAGTGCTCGTCTTTGCGCCGTCCGCCCAGGCCTCCCGCAGCGTGCTTTATAAGGACGGATTCAAGAACGCGACGACCGTTGCGCAGCTGCTCGTGGACGAGAAGCTCCAGAACCAAGCCAAGGGCCAGGTGCTCTGGATAGACGAAGCCGGCCTGATGAGCAGCAAGGACGCGCGCAGCGTGTTCCGGCTGGCGGAGGAGCTGGACTCTCGCATCGTTCTCTCCGGCGATTACAAGCAGCATTCGGCGGTGGCGCGCGGCGACGCCTTCCGGCTGCTGGAATCGGAAGCGGGCCTCGACATTGCAACGCTCACGCACATCCGCCGCCAGAAGAAAAGCGACTACCGCAAGGCGGTCGAAGCGATCAGCACCGGCACCGCGAAGGGCGCCGAAAAAGGCTTTGAACTGCTGCAGAAAATGGGTGCGATTGTCGAAGCGACGGGCGAGCAGCGTCGCAGGATGCTGGTTGACGATTACATGGATGCGGTCGGCGACGGCGAAACGGCGCTCGTGATTGCGCCGACGCATGCGGAAGGCATGGACATCACCGCCGACATTCGCGACGAGCTGAAGCAGAAGAACCGGCTCGGCGGCCATGAGTGCTTCTTCAAGGCGCGGCGCAACACGCACTGGACGGGAGCGCAAAAAGGCGACGCCCGCAATTACCGTGCGGGCCAGGTCGTGAAGTTCCATAAGGCGGTGGCGGGAGCCCGCAAGAGCAAGAACGGCGTGCGCGGAACGTCGGGCGGCTATGCCAAAGGCGAATCCGCAATGGTGCTGAAGCAGGAGATGGGCCACGTCATCATCCTGCGCCAGGACGGATCGCAGGCTTCGCTTCCGCTCGACCATGCGGAGCGTTTCAGCGTCTATGAGACGCGCAATCTCGCCGTTGCGCCGGGCGAGCGCCTGCGCATCACGGAAAACGGCTACGGCAAGGTGGAAGGCCGCCCCGGCGACAATGAACACCGGCTTAACAACGGCGACATCTTCACCGTCGAAGGCTTCACCAAAAAAGGCGACATCAAACTCGACAACGGCGTCGTTCTCCCCAAGGACTTCGGCCATATCGCCCACGGCTATGTCGATACGTCGCACGCGTCACAGGGCAAGACGGTGAAGCGTGTTTTCATCGCTGTTGGCGACGAATCCCTGAAAGCCGCAAACCGCGCGCAATGGTATGTCTCCGTCTCGCGCGGCGAGCTGGGCGTAAAGATCTACACCGAAAACGCCAAGGAGCTTAAAGCGGCGGTGCAGAAATCGCCGGAGCGCATGTCTGCTACCGAGCTGCTGCGCGGAGAATCGGATGCCGCCCCGAAGAAACGCAAGCGCCTCGATATGCGCCGCATCGGGCGCTACCTGAAAGACAGAATGCAGGACGCCTACGACGCCATCGCGTCACGCGGACTCTGGCAGCAACGTGTAATCCAGCAGAAGGAGCAGCACTATGACCGCTAAACACGCGAGCGTCGTAAGCAAATTTATCCAGAAGGATCAGCAGCCTGCGGAGGACACCGAATCGCGCATGTCCGTTGAAAGCGAGCGCCAGGCGCGAACGCATCCGGCGATGCTGGTCATCATCAAGAAAGACGGCGACGAGCTGCTGCTGGCTTACTCCTTGTTCCGCACCGCCAGGAAAACTGAAGGCGGCAGCAAATGGGAGCTGGTCTTTGACGATTGCGTCGTTGTCTTAAGCGGCCGGAATCTCGGCCATAAGCTCCGCGACATGCTCCGCCTGCAGCGCCTCAGCATCCTGCGGGAAGGCAACGAGGTCGAGGACGATTTGGCGGAAGAGGGTGAGATGTTCATCGAATCCATCAAGGTAAGGGACCGGGAGGCGGCATGACAAACGAAACGCTTGCGGCACTCAGCGACGAAGAATTGCGGGAAGTGATTGCCCGCTCGCAGGAAATGCTCAAGACGCGCGACCGCGAGCGCAAGGAACACGCGCTCGCGGAAGCCAGGACGCTGCTCTCCTCCGTAGGCCTGAGCCTTAAATCGGTCGCGGGCAAAACGGCTCGCCGTGCAGCCGCTTATCGCGGCGGCCGTCTCTACCGGCACCCGGCAAAGCCGGAGCTGGTATGGAACGCGAAAGGCCAGAAACCGAACTGGCTGCGCGAGCTGGAAAAGAGCGGCGGGCGTGCCGTCGAGCTGAACGAAACGGCGGATGCCGCCACGCGCGCTACGAAGTCGGCGTAAGTGTGCCTTGCGGTTGCGTCAGGGCGGCATCGTCGTACTGCGGTATGAGCTTTGCGGAGAGTAGCCGCGTTCTGCCGGTGTGTCCTATATCCGTTTCAAGCTCGAAAATCTCGCCGCGTTTGCCTGCCGACCTGAAATCGAATCCCCCGTCCTCGGGACGGTAGTTCGTAGTGAAAAAGAACAGTGAGATGGAGAATTTCCTTTGTGTCTCCATTTCGGAAAGATAAAGGAGTATGTTTTTGTTTTTGCCCCATCCTTTCGCAATGAGGCGCGCGCGCCAGACTCCCCGTGGGCAATCGAAGCTGTATTCGGAGAGCTGAATCCCAAGATGCCTGTAGCTGGGTAATGTTTCCCATTCTGCTTCTGCGTTCATACGGCTCGCTCCGGCATTTTTTCCTCTCGCTGTTTCTTTATCTGATATGTCCATAGTCCTTCGGCCGCAAGCTCGCCTGCAATGGCAAGCCCGGTCCATTTGAGCTGCTGCTCCGCGTACCATGACGCCTCTTCAATCAGCAGAGGCAGGCTCGTTTTTGCAAGGTCCACACAGCGGCCAAGGGAGATTACCGGGCGAAGAAAGGGCTGGCGAGCGGCGCTTTCGGCAGCGTCGTTGTTGGAGAGCAAGTGCGCCAGGCGCTTGAACATCGCGGTGGACGCTCCATTCACGATTTGTCGCGTGAAGTATAGGAGCGCCCACACAACTTGCAAGAAACTTGTGACTCAGGACGGTTCGTGCTCGAGCTTTTGCGTTCGGCCCATCCATGCTTCGGGACGGATGGCCTTGGCCCAGTCCGCAAACGACGGGATGAAACCCAGGTCTTCGCGCACGTGCTGCTCGCCAATCCACCGCGTCGGAATGATCCGGCCGGTGGAGAGCGTCACGGTCGGCCCGAAGACGCGCTCGGCCATGAAGATGCCTTCAGCATGATGCCGCAGCGCGCGGTGACGAAAGTCCGCAATGATTTTCTTCGATTCGTCGAGCCAATCGTGAATGCCGATGTAGTCCTCGACGGTGCCTCCCCACTTTTTCACGCTGGAGAGGGAGTGGTGATACGGATGTGCCATGATGCCCTCCCTCAGAACGTGTAGCTGTGGTTGACCGAACTGGAGAAACGTGCGTTAAAGTCCAGCACGATAGTTCGCTTCGCTACATCGAATGTAAAATCTCCGAACGCACCGTCGTCGTTTTCCCAGCCTTCATTCGTCTCCGACAGGAAGCTGTAACAAAGCTCCTCGATGGCCGCGTCAAGTTCTGTCCGAATACTCTCGTAGGTATCAGCGCCCCAAGGAATATGGCGGTGTTCGATGTGAATGTCGGGCAGCGTTTTCGATTTGTCGCCGGAAAGGGCGACTAAATCTTCGATCTGCCCGCTGTCGCTCTCTCCGTTGAAATTTGCGACAACAGTATCGATGCACGCTGCGGCAAGAGCGTCAAACACTGCGTTGCGATTGAACAGGTTGCATTCGGCAAGTATCCGGTCGTAGCGTTCGTACTTGGCCGCGAAGTCGTCAGAAGTATCACTCATGATGAAATCTCCGTAATTTGAAATCAGGTTGGAAAAGAAAAGGGGCGGCGTTGCCGCCGCCCCGCTTGAGTTACGCCGCGGCCCTGTCGGCCTCGGCGCGCTCTTCCGGGCGATCCCAGTAGAGCGTGTGCCCGTTCTCGGCGCCCGTCTTCACGAGACGGCAGTTAAGCGGCTCGGTCAGGCTCGGATCGTCATGAATCGAGAGCGAGATGTACTGCGCGCCGCTCTTCTTCGCGGTCTTGATCCAGGCCGCACCGATCTCGGTGGTGAAGCCCTCCGCGATGTGGATGATCCGGAAGTCCGGGGCCTTGTCGCTCTTCTTCTGGGTGTTGGGCTCCAGCGTCAGCTTCGCCCGCATGGTGAGCGTCTCGATGCTGCCGGTGTAGCCTGCGCCGTCCTTGGTGAATTTTCCGATGATAGCCATTGTCTTTCTCCTTTTGGTTTGTGGAGGCCGCCTTATGCGTCCTCGCTTACGGCGCGCAAAGAGCGCGCGGACAAGCGGGCAAGTCATAGGATTTTGTCTCGCGAGGAATCGAGCGCAGCGAGAGGGGAAAATCCGTTAATTGACGTGACCGCGACGCGCGCTTACGTCGCCGTAAATGAGCGAGAAAGCAGCGGTCTCTTAGGCAAAAGGAGACTGGCGGAATCGGAGTTATCTTCAAGGACTAGCGGCTGCGGCGATTGGGAGACACCACGCCGTGGGCGAAGCAGGAGCTACGGCCAATGAAAAGCAAGCCCGGATACGGAAACACGGCGCGGGAATCACAGGAAGCGCGGCTGCTCTGGACGCGAAGGTGCGCTGAATCGGCAACAATTCGCAGATGGAAAGATGAGAGCCAAGGCGCTGCTGGCGGGTAGGGCGTTTGCGGGCACAAATGGGAGCGGTCTGGGTCGTCCGAACGAGGCAGGCAAAAAAAACGGGGCGGCATCGCTGCCGCCCCAAGTGGAAGCCGCTGTCAGTATTCGTCGAGCAACAGGAGCGTCGTTGCCGAGCGATCGGCTTCGGTGATGACACAGACTGTGACCTTCGTTTTCGGCAAGTCGTAGGCGGAAAATAGCCGGAATCGCTCGTTGAGCGACAGATCGTTTTCTCCCTTGTCTTGCTCGGAGAGATCGCCCCAGTCGCCACTGATATGACGACTGAGCAGATCGGACGCATCGCAGCCTTCGTCAGCGAGCGCCCGGATTGCTCCGGGCGTGCTGACGACCTGGCCTAAGGAAAAAAGCGCCTTGAGCGTAGCGGTCATGGGTGCCTCCCTTACGCTTTGAGAGGTTGCGGAAGCCAGCCCTTGCCTGCGGTCTCGCGCTCGGCAAGCGCCGCAAGCTCGGACTTCTTATACTTCTCCCATGAACGCTTGGAGGGCTTGCCCGTTGCCTCTTGGATGGCGTTGACGATGGTCTGCCTGCCTACCCGCTTGAAGAAGTTCTCCGCCGTGGGCGTGAACCATTGCTTCGTGTCGAGGTTCAAAGCGGCAGCGAGTGCGTTGCCGTGCGCGATCCGGTCGGGGTCGGAGTCGTATTTGGACGTGACCGCATCGACGGTGCGTCCGGCGCAAAACGCGAGCAGGTCCAGCAACGTGTCCTGGTCCTGCTCAAGGCACCACTCCCAGAGCGCACTTTCTTTGCCGGGAAGCTTGTCCGCCCATGTCTCATAAGCGGTTCCCAACTCGTTTGCACCTCTGGACTCCTCGGCGTATCCAGTGACTTGCGCCCTTATGTGCAGGCGCGCATCACCGCTGTAGGAATCGAAGACGCTGATTGCGAGCCCATGCACGACAGCTGCAAGCGCGACGGATGGGTTTTGGCTCAAGGCCGCACCGATGGCCGCTGATTTTGCCGCCGTGAGGCTCTCCACCAGCTTCGCGGAAAACTCCGGCCGCTCCTTGGGCTTGGAAGCTTGCGTCGCCTCTTCGCCTTCCGAAATGTCCTCGGGGCGGACAAGGCCGCGAAGGATTTCGAGTTCGCCGTTATAGCGCAGCGTGAGGATTGCACCGGCTATGGCGAACGTCTCGGGCGTGTAAGACTTTTCGCGGTCTTCCAGTTCCGCGATGCGTTCCTCTATTGCTTCAAGCCGCTCGGACGTTTCCTCGTTGGGCTCGTCGCTCTGGTCGAACAGCTCCGTGTACTCTTCCGAGAGTCGCTTGTGTTCCGCGTCTTCGTCGTCCGACAAAGCCACTGGCTGCGGACGCAGCACCCGGAAATCCATCTCGGAGTGGTCGATGTCGAGCGCTATGTCAACCCACTTCCAGCCTTCGGCTTTAACCTTCTCGGCTTCGGCTTTCAGTTTTTCGAGCGCCAGGCGGTCGAGCAACGCCGAGTCCAGCAGAAAGACACCTTGGTCGTCTTCCGCAAACAAGTCGCGTCTGACAGCGCCGCCTGCTTCCTCGTAGGCGGCAACCGTGACGAACCGTGCGCGCTTGTCGCTGGCGCAGATGTCATTCTCGGTGAGGGAATCTCGGATCGTGTCGGCATCGTCATTCCATTCCGAAAGATTTTCCAGCACGTTATCCTGTGCCGTATGGTCGTCCGAGACGGTGAAGGCCTGCACCTGTTCCAGCGAAAGCTTGCCGTCCTTGTACGCCTGAAACACCGTGGGGCTGACGCGGGCCAATTTGAGCCGCTGCTTCACCGCCGTCTCGGAGATTCCGAAGCGTGCGGCGATCTCCGCTGGCGTCGAGCCGTCGTCCACCAGTGCGCTGAACGCCTCGAACTGATCCGCCGGGTGCATCGGAGCCCGCACCACATTCTCCGTTAGGGAGATTTCAGCGGAGTCCGCGCCTGACGGAACAATCTGGCACGGTATTGGCGCATCGAAGGCCATCTTGCCGCGCTCCACGAGGATGCAGGATGCGTGATAGCGCCGCCGCCCGGCGATGATTGAAAACTTGCCACGGCTCGTTTTCTTCACCACAAGCGATTGCAGGATGCCATGCGCTTCAATCGAGGCGACAAGTTCCTCGATGTCCTTTGTCGCTTCGGTCTTCCTCACGTTGCCGTCCCACGGCACCAGCTTGTTGAGCGGAATGGACGCGGTCGAATAGGTGTCCGATACGTGCCTTGCCTCAACGGGTTTCAAAGTTGCGATAACAGCCATAAATAGTCTCCTTACTTCAAAGAGTTGACGGAGACCGCCCAATGCGATCTCGCTGACGGCGCGCACAAAGCGGGCGGCATCAGCGAGCGGGTCATTAGGATTTTGGTGCGCGAGGAAGCGACTGGAGGGAGCGGGGAAAATCCGCCATTGACGCGCGAGCGCCGCACGCTAGGCAGCCGTCACGATAGCGAGAGCGCGGGCGGAATTCGGACAGCGAGAAAGGAGTAAGCAGAAAGGCCCGCGCTGTTTTTCGCATGCCACCACAAGAAAGGCTTCTGTGTGGTCAAGTCATAAGTTCTAAACGACGATTTATTTTGCGCTGGACGACATCGGAAAGTTCGAATACGACTAACGCGTGTATTGGCGGTCACCCTTCCTATTGGTGGATTTGTATGTGCGTAAAGCGGGCCTGAGTGTGAATGTATGCTGGGGCTCATGAGGAAGGATGAAGAGATTCTGACGTTTGCGGGTGGCATTATCAGCTAAGAAAAACGCGAACCACTATTGCCGAGTTATGACAATTTCTGTCCCAGAGTTCACTCGCAGGTACGCCAGTTCGATATTCGTCGTGTCCGCGTTTTTTGCGATGTGCCTACTCAATAGAAGTGAACATCCTCTTTTCGCGTTTTTAAGCTTTCTGATTTTCTTCATTCAGCTACCGTACCTGCTTCTCAGAGCCGGGCTTTCTCTAGTGACAAGAAAGTTCTCGATTGCGAGGATCTATTTTACTGCGCTTGGAATCGGTCTATTGCTGTGGGGTTGGCTGTTTCTCTCCAGCCGAACTCATTTCGATACACGTTTCGAAATCCTGCTGTTTCCTGGCTCTTATCAGCATTGCGTTGAGTCAGGTGTCCATTTTGAGTCGAACAAAGTAATAAACGTATGTTGGTCAAAAGATGAGGCTCTTGGGCTTCTCGCCACGGAACCCGTTTTCTCGGACGACGTAGTTTACGATTCGAGCGATGAGATAGCTCTCCCCTCATCACAACGTTCCTCCGAATGGAAGAATGCCGCCTTAAAGCTTCCACCGTTCGGAGTAATGAATTACGAAGCGATGCTTCTGACCAATCATTTCTATTTTGTGAGATTTTCGTCCGAGAGTCCGCCGAACCTTTGACCCTGAGTTCGCTAGAAGGCCTAGAAACGTTTTTAATTGGAGAAGCTAAATGGAACAAATCTTCTATGTAAAGGATAAGGCTGGGAATCTCTGGCCGGCAAAGTTCCTCTACTACAACGGGCAACCAGTTATCGACCCCAATACAAGCACGGCACAGAACACCCCGATTTTCAACGCGAACGGGACTCAGATTTCCAATGCCAATCCCAATGCCTACCTGATCGTGCCTGAGGATTATTCCGTACAACAACTGATCGATGGGCCTGCTGGGGCTGTTAAAGATGCGGTGACAGTGCAGACGTTAGGTCTTGGCGGGGCTGAGACCATCTATGGCTATCCCATCGCTCTGGGTGAAATAGCGTCCGGCTTTTATCCAGGTAACCAATACGACCTTCAGCATACTTACGACGGGGGACAGCATGCGGCCAATGCATCCACATTTGTACCAGCATTTACAGATATAACCTCATTCGATATTGGCCTTTTCGCCGGATACGCGGGAATACCTCTCAACATCACGTTAGCAATGACGGGTGTCTTTAATGAGGGAAACGATCTTAAGCAGTTAATTCTCGGAAATACGAGGTTGAATACGAGTGGACTCTACGGTAATCCACCGGTCAATGTGAATTCACAAATTGCCGGGTACAATTTTGGCCGCACGCTTCCAGGCGCGAATACCGCGGCGCTCGAAAATCCATCAAGCATCACGATCGAGGGTGGCTCTGGCTATTCCTACAGCAGTGCTGTCGTATCTTTTCCTTCCAGCAACCAGATGGATATTGTTCAAAACTTCAACGCCGGCGGTTCTGAAAGCGATAACTTCACCTATAACTCCGATGGGTCGGAGACAGAAGTGACTGCTGCTTATTCCGAAGTGAACCTAGGCGGTACTCTGGAATACACGCAAACCACCACCACATCGTCAAGTGGACAAACGACAGCCGCAGCTATCACTGGGACTGGAGATGATGCGGCGCTTAGCAGCGTGGCCGTCGCATTGGCGGCCGGCGCGACGGTGGGCATCGCGGGCATCGGCAACGCGGTCACTTTGGCCTCAGGTTCAACTGTGTCGGACAGCCCCGCGGACTTTGCCACCGATTCAATTACGTTTGATGTAGCGAATGGAGGCGGTGTAACCATCGACCCTGGCACTTTCGCAGCCGCTAGTCAATACACGGACTCCGGCACTGTGAACATCCCTCTGGTTTTCGCTGACCCAATACCGCTTGGCACGCTTTCGTTGAATCCATCGAACAATACGGACACCTTCACGCTGACTGACGGCACGGTGCTCTCGCTTCCGGGCATAACAGCAAACGACACGATCACACCTGTCTCCAGCAGCGATACCCCGCTTCAGGCGCTGGATAGTTACCTGACGGATCTGGGCTTTAATACAAGCAATCTCAGCGAGGACTATTTCAATGCACTCTATCCGAGCGGCGCTCCGACGCCGCCGTCCGGCTCTACGCTGAATATCGACGATGACACGGTGACGCTGACTTCGGAGGAATTGGCCGATTATCAGTCCGTCGTGGGGACGCAGGGGACGATTGACGCCATAGGCGGCGGGGCGTTCGACCTGACGGCCGCCAATGTAGACTCCGGCGTGCAGGCGAACCTGACGGCCCAGACATGGGAAGGCACGCAGCTCACCGGCAACGACGCAGCGGATGAAACGCTCACGGCTTCGCTGTTCGGCAACGACACGCTGACAGCGGGCAGCGGCAACAGCGACGTACTGGTGGCGGGCGACGGCAACGACACATTGACGGCAGGCAACGGCACGGGTGATCAGCTTTACGCGGGCGGCGGAGTGGACAGCATCAGCGGCGGCACGGGCGGAGACAGCTTCTACGCCTATGATGGGCTTGCCTCCGGTTCGACGGTGACGGGAAGCGGCACGGGCAACACGCTTGTTGCAAACGACGACATTAGCGGCGCGACAATCTCCGGCATCCAGACGCTGAAGATCGCACTGGCAGACGGTAACAACGGCGACATCACGCTCACCGCGGGCCAGTTCAACGGCTTCACGAGCATCACAAGCGGCGTCAACGATCTCCTGAACGGGACCATCAGCGCGGCAAGCGGTGGCACATATGACCTTGCGGATGAAACCTCGCTCGGTTACGACATGACGGCGCTGTCGAATTCAGGCACGACGCTCATCGGCAACAGCGCGAATGATGAAACCCTCACCGCAAGCGCCACGGGCAACGATACGCTGGAGGCGGGCAGTGGCCAGGAAGAAACGCTCATAGCGGGCGGTGGAGTCGATACGCTGGTTGCCGGTTCGGGAAGCAACAGCTCGTTTCTGGCCACCAATGGATTGGCGGCGGGTTCGGTGGTGGAAGGCAATAGCAGTAATCCAAGTGGCTATCAGCTCGATGCCAGCGGCGACATAAGCGGCGCAACAATAACGAATGTGGATTCTCTCGATCTTACCGGTGGCAATTCCGTGACCATGACAGGCGCCCAGTTCAATGCGTTCAACGGCCACATGTCCAACGCCAACTATGAATCATCATCGGGAGACTATGAGCCTGGCGCTATCAGCATCACGACGGCGGGCACGTATGACCTCGATACGGGCGATTCGTTCGACCTCACCGCGCTATCCAATGGCGGCACGACACTGGAAGAAAACGGCCTCTCTACCGCGCTCGTTAACGGCGTAACACTGACGGCAAGCAGCTCGGGTAACGACACTCTCTCATCGAGTGATTCAAGCGATGTCCTTCTCGATGCTTCAGGCAGCTCCGGCAACGATACGCTGTACACGGCTTCTGGTACGGAAAATACCCTTGATGCAGGAGATACCTCTGGCACCGTAGCGCTAACCGGCACCGGCGGGCTAGATAATACGCTTGATGCGACATACAGTACGGGCGCAGTTACGCTTAATGGGGTAGGCGATACCGGTGACTTTCTATTTGCGGGTGACGGCACCGATACGCTCTACGACAGCTTAGGTGGAACCAGCTATGGGGGAGGCGGAACGGATACGTTCTATGTCAATTCTGCCGATACGGTGTACGGCGGCTCTGGCAACGACACGTTCATCGTTAATTTCCCTCTGTTTGCTGGAACTTCGATTACGGGTGGCACGGGCAGCAACACGCTCACGGTCAACGGCGTCGTGACCGAGGCAAACGCCAACGACATTTCGCTTGCGGCCATTACCGGAGTGCAAACGCTCAACGACAACGCGACGACGCTGGGGCTCACAGCAAGCGAGCTTTCGGGGTTCACGAATGTCGAGAATGCTTCGGGAAGCGCGGAGAACATCGCGGCGGATACGGCGGGCACCTACAGCCTCGCCGCCGAAAACGTCACCGGCAATTTCAACCTGATTACGTCGCCCGGCCTCTTCAACGTCACGCTCATCGGCAACAGCCAGAACAATCAGATACTCGCGGCGGGCGCGGGCACGGATACGCTGGAGGCGGGCAGCGGCACAGGCGATGTGCTCATCGGCGGGACGGGCACTACCACCTTCGTCCTTGGGGGCACGGGCGCGCAGACGCAGATTTCTCTCGCCAATCCCGGCATCACGTTCGCGGGCGGCGTGGAGCTTCTGGCATTCGCCGACCCGGACACGGTGGAGGTGCAGAGCGGACAAACCGCCACCATCCAGGGCAGCGACGGCACCATGACGGTGACAAACAATGTGAGCGGAGTCGAGGCCAACACGATCAACTGGACAGCGGGTGGTTCGGAGAAGCAGGAGTTCTCCGTTCCCTCCGGAACGACATTTGAAGAGCAGGACCAGGGTTATTCAGGGGCGAACGGTACCGGCACGCAGCTCTGGACCGACACCATCATCGACTATACCAACGGCACGCTGGACGCCGATATTGCCGGCACCGGCGAGACCTTCGCGCTCAGCGGCGCGGCGGGCATCGACGTGGCGAGCAATTCCACCGCGACGCTCACCGGCAGCAACAACACGGTGCAGCTCAACAACAACGACACCATTACTTTTGGCCCGGACGCAAACAACGATTTCGCCTGGTGCGGAAACGACGATGTGGTCACGTTCCAGGGCACCGATGAGCGCTTTGTGGCCTATGGCGGCGGCAATACGGTAAATCTGAACGGCAACAGCAACGTCGATCAGGACGACAGCGCGGACGACGGGGACAACAGCCCCGGAGGCAACAACTTCGCGGTAAACGGCAACGACAACCAGGTGTCGCTCGCGGTGGACGGCGATCTGTCCACGGTCACCGGCAACGGCAACACGGTGATTGCACGCGCGAGCAGCGATACCATCACCGTGAGCGGCGGCACCGGCAATTTTGCCGAGGACGTGGGCTCCGGCAACACGATTACGCTCGACGGCACTTCCAACGAGGCGGGGATCGGACCCTCCAGTACGCTCACGATGGGGGGCAGCGGCAATTCCGGGTATAGCGGCAATGACTCCACCGTCACGGTGGGCGGCACCAGCGACAGCTTCGTCGCATACGGAGATGACAACACCATCGACCTGACGGGCACAAGCGCCTCGTCCATTGACTACGGCAGCGGTTCCGGCAGCAACACCTATTCGGTGACGGGCGCTTCGGACACGCTCTCTCTCCTGAGCAACGACACCGTAACGCTTTCGGGCAACGGCGACTCGGCCACGCTTCATGGCAGCGGCACGGCCGTCACGCTTACCGGAACGGGCGACTCCGTGACCGATCGCGGTACGGGCAGCAATACCATCACGCTGGGCGGGTCCTCCAACGTTGCCAACGTCTATGGCTCCCAGAGCGACACCCTGACGGTGGGCGGCTCCGGCGATGCGCTGGCCGTCAACAACAACATCACGGGCACCAGCACGGCCACGATCAGCGGCTCGAATGCGCAGCTTATCTTCCGCGGTTCGACAACCGACAACATCGTGTTTTCCGGCAGCAGCATAGAGGAGCTGATACTGGGCTCCGCTGCCAGCTTTGCGGGCACCGTAGCGGGTATGGGAAGCAGCGACAGCATCGACCTGGGGAATTTCCAGTTCTCGAACAGTCCCACCATCAGCAGTGTCACGGGCACAGGGGCCAGCGGCACCTATACCGATGTCACTGTCAGCGACAACGGCGCCAGCGTGCAGCTCCAGCTTCTCAATCAGTACGCTAACCAGTTCGCCGTGAGCGCATCGGCCTACACGCTCGCCTCCGACGCCACTGGCAGCCATCCGGGAACGCTCTTTGAACTTGCCGCGGGCCATTAAACATCATCTGGCGCAAGACGGAAGGTGCTTAAAGCCGAAAAACGGGAGTCAGTGAGGAGAATGACACGGCTTTGCGCGCGTGCGCTGTCATCCTGACGGTGCCTTGTTCTTGCTTTTGGCGAGGTGATCAACTTGTCACGACTTTACACACGCTCGGGTTCGATCTAACGTAGATCACCGTGTGGGACTTTTTCTGCTGTCGGATAGCTCTCACACGGGCATCGCCCGATGCCTATTACGACCACACTCGATGCATCCGTCCCGGTCATCCGCCTCACCGGGGAAATCGAGATGACGGTCGCCTACGCTCTCCTCGATGAAATCAAACTCCTCCACAACTACTACCAGTTCCGAACGATTGACCTACATATAGACTCGCCGGGCGGC
>Ga0335085_10008955_pt1 | contig 15169 bp, 13 predicted proteins | sample Lox_Sample_45_FD_206712 | JGI IMG/M metagenome (GOLD analysis project Ga0335085, IMG submission 206712) | Soil microbial communities from Loxahatchee National Wildlife Refuge, Florida, United States - Lox_Sample_4.5 | ecosystem: Environmental > Terrestrial > Soil > Wetlands | place: USA... | reverse complement strand
CGCAGGTGCCCGTCGACCGGAAGGGCCGGATGGTCTCGCTCGCCACCCAGACCGACCGCACGCTGTTCTTCGACTTCCTCCCGCTCGACCTCGGGACCATCTCGGGGTTCGCGACCAAGTTCCAGCTGTACACGGTCCCGGGGCAGGTCTACTACAACGCCACCCGCAAGCTGGTGCTCCAGGGCGCCGACGGGGTGGTGTTCGTCGCCGACAGCCAGGTGCGGCAGCTCGACGAGAACATCGAGAGCCTCCAGAACCTCCAGGCCAACATCCTCGAGCAGGGGGTGGACGTCCGCACCCTGCCGATGGTGCTGCAGTTCAACAAGCAGGACCTGCCCCGCGAGCTGATCCTCTCGCCCGAGGAGCTGGACGAGGCGCTGAACTTCCGCGGCCTCCAGACCTTCCCGGCCGACGCGCTCCACGGGGTGGGCGTGTTCGAGACCCTCAAGGGGGTCGCGGCGGACGTGCTGCGCCGCCTGAGCCAGGGCGGCGTGGGGGCGCGGAGGGTCTGACATGGACCTCAACCCGCGGTTCAAGTTCGAGAGCTTCGTGATCGGCGGGAGCAACCGGCTCGCCGCGACCGCCGCGCGCACCGTGGCCGAATCGCCGGGCACGTCCTACAACCCGCTGTTCCTGTACGCGAAGTCCGGCCTCGGCAAGACGCACCTGCTGCAGGCGATCGGGTTCCACGCGCTGGAGCGCCAGAGCACCCTGCGGGTCGAGTACCTCACCCTCGAGGAGTTCGTCGAGCGCTACCACGCCGCCGTCGCGGCGGGGCAGATCGAGGCGTTCCGGCGCAGCGCCCTCGAGACCGACCTGCTGCTGCTCGACGACGTGCAGTTCCTGGCCGAGCACCGGGAGATGCAGGCCGAGCTGCTGCGGGTCACCGAGGCCCTGCAGGGCGCCGAGCGGCAGATCGTGCTGACCTGCGACCGGCCGCCGGGCGAGATCGCGGACCTCGACGAGCGGCTGGTGACGCGGCTGTCGGGCGGCCTGCTGGTGGACATCGCCGCGCCCGACTTCGAGACCCGGCTCGCCATCCTGCACCGCAAGGTCACCGAGCGCGGCGCGGACATCCCGCGGCCGGTGCTCGAGACGGTGGCCGAGGTGTCCACCGCCAGCGTCCGGGAGCTGATCGGGCTGGTGAACCGCCTCATCGCGTTCCAGGCCGTCGGCGGCGGCACGCTCACGCCCGAGGCGGCCCGCACGCTGCTGGCGGACGAGCTGCCCCCGGTGCCCGCGCCGCGCTCCGAGCGCGCGCCCGCGCCCGCCGGGGCCCCCGCCCCCGCGCCGGCGGCGGAGCCGGACGAGTTCGCCTCGTTCCTCTCGGCGATCTCGACCACCGTCGCGCAGACGGTCGAGGCGTGGCGCTCGCGCATCGGCGAGGCGGTGCTCCGCTGGCAGGGCGAGGGCTTCCGCACCACGCGGCTCGAGCAGCTGCTGCTGTCGGACGAGGTCCCGGACGTCGGGACGGCGCTGGCCGAGTACGCGTCGCGGGCCGGGGAGCTGCAGCGGCTGCTGGCCGAGGCGGCGGAGTACGATCCGGCCGCCGCCGGCAACGCGGTGTTCCACGACCCCGACCGGCTGGAGGAGGCGCGCGCGGTCGCCGAGCGGGTCAAGGCGGGCGTCGAGCCGCCGCCGCCGCCCTCGCGCGGCCTGTCGTTCACCGAGTTCATCGAGGGCAAGGCGAACGAGGCGGCCGTGCGGGCCGCGCGCGCCGTGGTGCAGGAGCCGGGGAAGCGGTTCAACCCGCTGTTCGTCACCGGCCCGAGCGGCAGCGGGAAGACCCATCTCCTCCACGCCGTCGGCAACGCGCTGATGGCCGAGCGGAGCGGCTTCGTGGTCGCCTGCCTCTCGGCCCAGGCGTTCACCGACGAGCTGGTGCAGGCCATCAACGCGGGGCGCATCGAGTGGTGGCGGCGCCGCTTCCGCCGCGCCGACGCGCTGCTGTTGGACGACGTCCAGCTCCTCGCCGGCCGCGACGCCACCCAGGAGGAGCTGTTCAACCTGTTCAACGCGTTCGCGGACGCCGAGAAGCAGCTGGCCTTCAGCGCCGACCGGCTGCCGGGCCAGCTCGCGGGCCTCGCGCCGCGCCTCACCACGCGGTTCGAGGGCGGCCTGGCCGTCGAGCTCGCGCCGCCCGACCGGACCATGCGCGCCGAGATGGTGCGGCGGCTGCTCGCGGTGCGCACCGTCGTGGCCGAGATCGAGGCCGTCGAGTACCTCGCCTCGCGCCCCGCCGACAGCGCGCGCGCGGTGCAGGGCCTGGTGAACCGGGCCATCGCCCGCATGGACCCGTCGGCCGAGACGCTGACGGGGCAGGCGGCGCGGCTCGCGATCGAGGGCCGCTCGCAGCGCCCGTCGCAGGCGCAGGCCGTGTCCGCGGTGGTCCCGGCCGGGCTCGATCCCGTGATCGGCAGCCGCGAGAAGGTGGTGTGGGATTGGCCGGGCGCGGCCGACCGGCTGATCGAGGAGCTGCGCTGATGGCCATCAAGGGCAGCCTCAAGGAAGCCAGCCTCCCCGACGTGCTCCAGCTGCTGTCGATGGGACAGAAGACCGGGTGCCTGTCGGTGGCCGACCGGAGCAACTTCGGCTACGTGTACTTCGACCGCGGGCTGATCACCTACGCCTCGATCGTCAACCGCCGCGACCGGCTCGGCGACATCCTGGTCAAGGGCGGCCTCATCAGCAACGAGCAGCTCGAGGCGGCGATCGACCGGCAGGCGCGCGAACGCGACAAGCGGCTCGGCGAGCTGCTGGTGGAGGAGGGGTACATCTCGCGGCCGGAGCTCGAGCGCTACATGCGGGTCCAGATCGAGGAGGCGGTGTACTACCTCTTCACCTGGGTCTCGGGCACCTTCAGCTTCGAGTCCGACGTGGTGCCGGAGGCGCAGGACTTCCTGGTCCGCATCACCCCGGAGTCGCTGCTGCTCGAGGGCGCGCGCCGGGTGGACGAGTGGAGCCTGATCGAGAAGAAGATCCCCTCCTTCGACCTGATCTTCGTGGTGGACCGGCCGCGGCTCGGCACCTCGGGGGTGTCGCTCACGCCCGAGCAGGAGCGCATCCTGCCGCTGCTGGACGGCCAGCGCGACGTGCTGCGCCTGGTGGACGACTCGGGGCTGCTCGAGTTCGACGTCGGCAAGGCCCTCTACGGCCTGATCACCGCGGGGTTCGCGCACCGGCTCGGCCGCACCCAGGCCGAGGAGCTGCCGGTGGGGAGCGACGCCCGCGTCGAGGAGCACCGCAACCTCGGCCTCGCGTTCTACAAGACGGCGATGCTCGACGAGGCCGCGCGCGAGTTCCGCCGGGTCCTCGACCTCCGGCCCGGCGAGAGCGAGGCGCACTTCTACCTGGGACTGGTGGCCCTGCGCCAGGGCCGCTGGGCCGACGGGGTGGACGCCTTCCGCCACGCGGCGGAGCACGGCGGCGGGCACGCCGCGGTCCTGCACAACCTCGCCGTGGCGCTGGAGCAGATGGGCCGGCTCGCCGAGGCCGACGCCGCGTTCACCGAGGCCGCCAAGCGCGCGCCGGACGACTGGCGCGTCGCGATGGGCTGGGGCATCGTGGCCCTCAAGCGCGGCCACGGCGCCCAGGCCGTGGAGCGGCTCGACCGGGTGAAGGTCCTCGTGCCCGGGGGCCAGCCGCCCAGCGCCGTGTGGTACTGGGCGCGCTCGCTGGCCGCGGTCCTGGCCGGCCGCGAGGAGGACGCGGTCCCGGTCGCCGAGGAGGGACTGGCGCGCTTCCCGCACGCGGCGGCGCTCCGCAACAACCTCGCCGTGCTGCACGAGCGGCGCGGCGAGCTGGACCAGGCCGAGCAGCAGCTCGGCGCCGCCCTCGAGGAAGATCCGTCGCTGCCCCAGGTGTCGAAGAACCTGGGCGACCTGTACTACCGGACCGGGCGCGCGGACGACGCGCGCCAGGCCTTCCAGCGCGCCATCAAGACCGCGCCCCGGCTCGGCGACGACGTGTACTTCAAGCTCGGCAACCTCTCGATGCGCGACCGCGATACCCAGCGGGCGGGGGCCTACTGGCGGGAGGCGCTGGCGCTGAATCCCGCGCACGAGCTGGCGCGCGCCAACCTCGACACGCTGGAGCGGATCTGACGGCGGCCACCGACGAGGCGGCCTTGCGGTCGCTGATGGGCAAGGTCGAGCGGGAGCGGGGCCTGGTGCTGTCGAGCTACAAGCAGCCCTGTCTCCGGCGGCGGCTCGCGGTGCGGATGCGGGCGCGCGGCGTCCACACCTTCACGGCCTACGCCCGGGTGCTGGATCGCACGCCGGAGGAGTACGACCTGCTGCTCGACGCGCTGACCATCAACGTCACCAAGTTCTTCCGCAACCCGGAGACGTTCGCCCTGCTGCGGGAGCGGGTGGTGCCGCGGCTGTGGGCCGCGCCCGGCGCGGTGCGGGTGTGGTCGGCGGGGTGCGCGTCGGGCGAGGAGCCGTACTCGCTCGCCATCCTGTTCGCCGAGCAGGCCCGCACCACGGCCGGCCTCCGGGCGCGGCTGCGCATCGACGCCACCGACCTCGATCCCGCGGCCCTCGAGACGCTGCGCCGCGCGGAATACCCCGAGGCCGCGGTCGAGGACGTGCCGCTGGCGCTGCGCGAGCGGTTCCTCGCCGCCGGGCCGCCGTACCGCGTCGATCCCGGCGTGGCGCGCGCGGTGCACCCGCGGGCGCACGACCTCACGCGCGAGCTGGCCCCGCACCCGCCGTACCGGCTCATCGTGTGCCGCAACGTGGTGATCTACTTCGACCGGGCCGCCCAGGAGCGGGTGTTCACCACCTTCGCGGACGCGCTGGAGCCGGGCGGCCTGCTGCTGCTGGGCAAGGTCGAGACGCTGTTCGGGCCCGCCCGGGAGCGGCTCGAGCTGGAGGAGCCGCGCGAGCGGCTGTACCGGCGCCGGTGACCGAGCGCCTGGTGCGGGTCGCCGACTGGGCCGTGGAGAGCGGCGACACGGTGCTGGTGACCCTCGGTCTCGGCTCCTGCGTCGCCATCGCGCTCTACGACCCGGTCGCCCGCGCGGGAGGGCTGGCGCACCTGCTGCTGCCGTCGCCCGCCCTGGCGCGGGACACCTCGAACCCCGGCCGGTTTCCCGAGACCGTGCTGCCGCTGCTGCTGGCGCGGCTGGCGGGGGTGGGCGCGGAGCGGAGCCGGCTCACCGCGCGGCTGGTGGGCGGCGCCAGCATGTTCGGCGCCGGCGCGGCGGCCGGCACCGCGATGGGCGAGCGCAACGTGGCGGCCGCCCGGCAGGTGCTGGCGGCGGCGGGCGTCCCGGTCGTGGGCGAGGACGTGCGGAAGAGCCACGGCCGCTCGGTGTACTTCTTCCTCGCGGACGGGCGCATCGAGGTGCGCACGGTGGCGCGTGGCACCGTCCTCCTCTGACGGCACCGCGCCGCCGAGCGGCGTGCTGGTGGTGGACGACAGCGCGCTGATGCGCCGGGTGCTGAGCGACGTGATCGCCGCCTCGGCCGACTTCCGGGTGGTGGGGACCGCGCGGAACGGACTCGACGCGCTGGCCAAGATCCGCGCGCTCGAGCCGGACCTGGTGACGATGGACCTGGCGATGCCGGAGCTGGACGGCCTCGCCGCCATCGAGCGGATCATGCGCGAGGCGCCGCGGCCGGTGGTCGTGGTGTCGGCGCGGGCCGGCCGCGACACCGCCGAGGCGATCCGCGCCCTGGAGCTGGGTGCCGTGGACCTGGTGGAGAAGCCGCAGGGCCAGGGCGTCGCGGACCAGGAGACGCTCGGCCAGCGGCTGCTGGCGGCGCTGCGGGCCGCCGCGGCGGCCGACCGCGCGCAGCTCGGCGCGGCGCCGGCCCGGCCGCCGGAGCGCCCGCGGCCCGCGCTCGCGCCGGGCGCGGTGCGCTGCGTCCTGGCGGTGGCCGCGTCCACCGGCGGGCCGAGGGCGCTGGTCGAGCTGCTGCCGGCGCTGCCCGCGGGGCTCGCCACCGCGGTGCTCGTCGTGCAGCACATGCCCGCCGGGTTCACCCGCAGCCTGGCCGAGCGGCTCGACGCCCTCTGCCAGGTGCGGGTGGTCGAGGCGACGCACGGCACGCCGGTCACGGCCGACACCGTGTACGTGGCGCCGGGGGACTGGCACATGCGGCTGCGCGCCGCGGCCGGCGGCCCGTGGATCGACCTGGCGCAGGACCCGCCGCTGTGGGGCGTGCGGCCCGCGGCGGACCTGCTGCTGCGCAGCGTCGCGGAGAGCTTCGGGCCCGCCGCGCTGGGCGCGGTCCTGACGGGCATGGGCCGCGACGGCGCCGAGGGCCTGGCGGCCATCCGCCGCGCGGGCGGCGCCACCTTCGCGCAGGACCGCGGCAGCTGCGTCGTGTACGGGATGCCCCAGGCCGCGGTGCAGGCGGGCGCCGTGGGCGAGGTGGTGCCGCTCGGGGCCATGGCCGAGCGGATGGTCGCGGAGATCCGGCGCCGCGGGGGCCCGCGGCGGTGAAGGCGCCGGCGGCCTTCCCGTTCGTGGTGGTGCGGCTGGGCGCCGAGCGCTACGGGTTCGACGTCGCCGCGGTGCGCGAGGTCGTGGCCGTCGGGACGCTGGCGAGCGTGCCGGCGCGCTCCTCCGCGGTGCGCGGCCTGATCCCGAGCCGGGAGCGCTTCCTCCCGGTGGTGTCGCTCGCGGCGCTGCTGTCGGGGGGCCCGCCGCCGGTCGAGCCCGGACAGTCCGCGCTGGTGGTTCACCACGGCGGCGCCGAGGTGGCGCTCGAGGTGGACGAGGTCGAATCGGTGGTGGACGGCGATGCCGAGTACGTGGGCGCCGCCACCGGGACGCTCCCGGCCCGCGGCGTGTGGCGGTGGAGGGAGGGGGGCGCGCTGGTGACGGTGCTGGACGTCGCCCAGCTGGCCGAGCGCGTGAACACGCTCGAGGAGGCGGAGCGATGACGGGCCAGGACGAGACCTTCCAGGTCGTCGTGTTCCGGGTGGGCGGGCACGAGTTCGCCTTCGACATCTTCCAGGTGCAGCGCATTCTGCGCTACGAGCCGCCGGCCGCGCTGCCCAAGGCGCCGGCGTTCCTGGAGGGCGTGCTGCAGATCGAGGGCGGCGTCGTGCCGGTGATCGACCTCCGCAAGCGGTTCGAGCTGCCCCACGCCCCGCTCGGCCCCGAGACCCGCACCATGGTCGTGGAGGCCGACGGCGGCGCGGTCGGGGTCGTGGTGGACGCGGTCAGCGAGGTGCTGCGCGTCTCCGCCGGCGCGGTGACCCCGCCGCCGCCGGTGGTGCGCGGGCTGGCGGCGGCCTACATCCAGGGGATCATCACCCAGCCCTCCCGCACGGTGGTGCTGCTGCACGCGGGGCGGCTCCTGAGCTCGGCCGAGCGGATCAAGCTCAAGGCGATCGGCGCGGAGACGGCCCATGGCTGACGACATCGTTGCGGCGCTCAGGCGCCGGCGCGAGGAGATCGCGGGCGCCCTCGACGCGGCGAGCGGCGCCCCGGCGCTCGCCGCCGTCAAGCAGGACATCATCGCGCTGTTCAAGCAGGTGGACGGCGCCATCGGGGAGCTGACGACCCTGAAGGACGACATCAAGAAGCTGGTCGACCGCTACAAGGCGAAGGAGGGGGAGGACCGCGGCGCCACCGCGCTCGCGTTCGACTCGGCGCACCCGGTCGTCCAGGCGGATCACATCGGCGCCTCCACCTTCATCGAAAAGGGCTGGAGCCTGATCTCGCTCGGCGACTACGACGGCGCGATCAAGGCGCTCACCCGGGCGCTGGCGCTCTCGCCCGGCGAGGTCCAGGCGGAGTCGCTGCTGGGGTGGGCGCAGATGCTGCGGGAGGACTACGACGACGCGCTCGGCACCTTCCAGCGGGTGCTGAGCAAGGATCCGGCCAACTCGCTGGCGCGCGTGAACCTCGGCTACATCTGCCTCAAGAAGCGGATCTTCGGCGAGGCGATCGAGCACCTGTCCAAGGCCATCCGGATGGCCAACGACAAGAAGGCCACGCTGTACGCCAACTACTACCTCGGCCTGGTCTACCTCGAGCGCGAGATGTACGAGGACGCCGAGAACTTCTTCCGCAAGACGCTCGAGCTGGGGCCGAACCTGATCGAGGCGTACTTCGAGATGGGCCGCGCCCAGTGGCTGGCCGGCAACCGCGACGCGGCGCAGGCGACCTGGCGGGCCGGGTTCGCCGCCAACAAGTTCAACCCGTGGGGCAAGAAGTGCCGCGAGGCCCTCGACGCGGTCGCCGCGGGGGGGCAGCCGCCGGCGGCCTGAACCGCGCTTGACGCGCCTCGCGGCCGCGGCTATCCTCAACCCCCGTGCAGAGTTCCGACTCTGAGGCTCGGCTCCAGTTCGGGGCCGTGAACGCCGCCCTGCTGGTGGGGGCGGCGATAGTGCTGGTGGCGGGATACCTGTTGCTCGCCCGTGGCTCGACCACGGCGGCGCCCATCCTGCTGGTGGTGGGTTACTGTATCCTGCTGCCCCTGGGTCTCATACTGTAGACTCGCGCGGGCGAATAGCTCAGCTGGTCCAGAGCGCCTGCCTTACACGCAGGAAGTCGGGGGTTCGAATCCCTCTTCGCCCACTTCTTGCGGTGGCAGGGCCGGACGGCGGTTGAGCACGGTGCAGTCAATCGGAGGGTCTGTCGCATGACGCGGAGTGCAACGCGGCTTCCGGTGTGGGTGCGGGCGATCGGTCTCGGCCTCCTGGCCGGCGTGTCCCTGGCGGCACCGGCCGGCGCGCAGCTGGCGCGGCTGCCGGCCTCCCCCAATGCGCCCAAGCTGCTGGTGGCGCCGTTCGGCCGCGACCAGGCGCCGGACTCGGACCTCGCGACGGTCGCGGCGGACGCCGTGCGCCGGCGGATGCTGACGTCGCACGCGGCGGATTTCGCGACGATCACCAAGGAAGCGGTGTGCAAGTCGCTCGAGGAGAGCGGCTTCTCCTGCACGCAGCCGCTGGAGCCGAGCCAGATCGGACAGCTCGCGCACCTGCTGAACGCGCGCTTCATGGTGGACGGGATGATCTTCCCGCACGGCGCCGACTCGGTCCTGGCGCTGGCGCGCCTGCTGCAGACGGTGCGCCAGAACCCGCTGGCCGCGAGCGCGTCGGTGGTGGTGGCGCGCGGCAAGGTCGAGCAGGCGGGCAGCCAGCTGGCCGACCGGCTGGCGGACAAGTACCGCTCGTTCGACCACATCACCGCCTGCCGGACCGCGCTCGACAGCAAGGACTACGTCAAGGCGACCGAGGCGGCGACCCGCGCGCTGCGGTACGATCGCGAGAGCGGCGGCGCGTACCTGTGCCTGGCGCTGGTGCGCCAGGGGCGCGGCGATCCGACCGACTCCGTGCTGACGGCGTTCGAGGCGGCGCACGACGCGGACTCGCTCAACACCCAGATCGGCCGGCAGCTGTACCTGATCTACGACGCCAAGCACGACACCACGCAGATGCTCCACATGCTGCACCACATCCTGCAGGTGGACGTCAACGACAACGACATCAAGAAGGTCGCGGTCCAGATCCAGGTGCAGCGCGGCCACCCCGACAGCGCGGTGATGATCCTCGACGACGCGCTGAACCGGAACCCCAACCAGGTGGACCTGCTGGTGCTGCGCGCGATCTCGCTCGGGGCGCAGAGCAAGTTCGCCGACGCGGCGGCCTCGATGGCGGCGGCGGCGGCGCTGGACTCGAACAAGATCGACTCGCTGTTCGTCGTCCGGACGCTGGCGTTCTACGACGCGGCCAACGACTCGAGCAACGCCTTCACCTGGCGGCACATCTGCACGATCCGGACGCCGGGCGACGCGGACTGCTGGTTCAAGTACGCCACCGGGTTGTACGACCGGCACGACACCACGGGCGCCATGGAGGCCATCCGGCACCTGATCCAGCTGCACCCGGAGACCGGCCGCGGCCAGATCGTCATCGCCAACTGGTTCGGCGTGGCGGGGCAGATGGACTCGTCGATGTACTGGACCAACGAGGCGGTGAAGGCCGACTCGTCGTGGCGGCCGCAGGCGGCCGCGATGTTCCTGCGCGCGGGCTACGCGGCGTTCCAGGCCAAGGACTATCCCCGGACGATCGCGCTGCTGACGCCGGCGCAGCCGTGGGCCAACCCGCAGAACGCGCCGACGATCGCGTACCTGCTCGGCAACTCGCAGTTCAACATCGGGCTCGCGTCCCTGCAGGAGCTGCAGAACGCGCGGGCGGTGAAGACCAACACCCACGACCGGCCGGCGGTGGACTCGGCGTGCGCGATGATCAGGACGATCGACGACAACTTCGGTCCGGCGCAGACCAACATGTCGGCCGGCGCGTCGGTGAGCCGCGACGCGGCCAACCAGATCCTGACGTACATCGGCAACGTGATGCCGGCCCTGGGCTCGATCAAGACGCGGCTGAAGTGCCCGTAACGGCTTGTAGCCGCCCTCGCGCGGTTCTATATTGACGTGCTTGGCCGCGGGGGGCTGTAGCTCAGCTGGTTAGAGTGCCGGTCTGTCACACCGGAGGTCGCGGGTTCGAGCCCCGTCAGCCCCGCCATTGCACGCCCCTCCTGCGGGAAAGCAGGGGGGGCGTCGCGTTTGGAGAGCGTGAGCCGTGAGGAGTGAGAACGTGAGAGGTTCACGTGAGAAGTGAGAGGTCGAACGGCGTGAGAGGTGAAGACCCTCTCACTTCGGCTTCTCACCTCTCACGTGAACCTCTCACGTCTCACCCCTCACCGCTCACCTTTGCGCACACCCCGGTCCTTCTCGACGAGATCGTCGCCCTCCTCGGCCAGTGCCGGAGGGTCTTGGATGGCACCATCGGATTAGCCGGCCACGCCGCGCGGCTCGCCGCCGCGGGCGCCCGGGTGCTCGGCCTCGACCGCGACCCCGCCGCGGTGCGCGCGGCCCGCGCCGCGCTGGACGGCGACGCCGAGGTCCGGCTCGGCGACTTCGCCGCGGCCGCCGCCGACCCCGACGTCGTGGCGTTCCGGCCCGACGGCATCCTGCTCGACCTCGGCGTGTCGTCGCCGCAGATCGACGACCCGGCCCGCGGGTTCAGCTTCCGCCCCGGGACCCGGCTCGACATGCGGATGACACCCGGCGAGGGGCCCGGCGCCGCCGAGTGGCTGGCCGCGGCCGGTGAGGCCGAGCTGGCCGCCGCGTTCCGAGACTGGGCCGACGAGCGCCGCGCGCGGGCGCTGGCGCGCGAGATCGTGCGCCGGAGGGCCGGCCGGCCGTTCGCGACCAGCGACGACCTGGTCGGCGCGATCCGCGCCGTGCTCGGCCCGAGGAGCGGGCCCGACGACTTCGCGCGGCTGTTCCAGGCCGTCCGCATCGCCGTGAACGGCGAGATCGAGCGGCTCGAGCGCGCGCTGCCCGCGCTGCTCGAGGTCGCCGCCCCCGGCGGGGTGCTCGCCGTCGTGAGCTACCATTCCGGCGAGGACCGCGTGGTCAAGCACGCGATGCAGGCGTGGGCCCGCTCCTGCGTGTGCCCGCCCGCGCAGCCCGTCTGTACCTGCCGCGGCCGGCCGCTCGGGGAGATCCTCACCCGTCGCCCCATCCGCCCGGGCGCCGCCGAGACGGCGGCCAACCCGCGCGCCCGCAGCGCGCGGCTGCGTGCCTTCCGGAAGGGCGCGCCGGCGGAGGCCGCCCTGGCAGCACCGCCGCCCTCGGCGCCGCCCGCACCCGACTCGCCCGCTCGAGGGTCCACCGCGTGAAGCTCAGGGGCCGCCACTGGGTCGTGGTGTGGCTCGTCGGCTTCCTGGTGATGGGCGCGGTCGTGGTCTGGCGCCAGACGGCGGCGCTCGCCACCGCGCGCCAGCTCAAGGCCCTGCAGACCACCCGCCAGGCGCTCGAGGTGACGCGCGCTGCCGCGGCGGCCGAGGTCCGGCGCGCGTCGAGCCGGGGCGTGCTGCAGCCGCTGGTGCAGTCGCGCCTCCACATGCGCTTGCCCTCCGACACCGAGATCGTCATTCTGCAGGACCCTCGGGCCCGGTGACCGGGTGATCAAGCTGCCCTCGCGCATCACGCTGATCGGCATCGCGTTCGGCCTGGCGGCCTTCGGCGTCCTGGCGAAGGCCGTGGACGTGCAGCTCATCCACGGCGGCGAGTGGCGCCAGCGCGCCCGCCAGCAGCAGACGGTGCGGGTTCCGCTCCCGGCCCGGCGCGGCACGCTGTTCGACCGGAACGGCGCGCCGCTCGCCGTGAGTCAGGAGACCTACGGCGTGGGTCTCGCGCCCCAGGAGGTCTCCGATCGTGGCCGCGCCGTCCAGCTGCTGGCCCGGGCGCTGCGCCGGCCGGAGGCCGAGTTCACGCGGGCGCTGGCGTCCGACCGGGTGTGGTTCGAGTGGCCCGGGCCGTTCACCTGGAACGACGTGAGGCCGCTCAAGACCCTGCGCGGGGTGTACCTCGAGACCCGGCTGGAGCGCTTCTACCCGCGCCCGGACCTGGCGCCGCAGCTGGTGGGCCGGGTCAACGACGCCGGGCACGGGGCGAGCGGGATGGAGCGGGCGCTGGACTCCGTGCTCGCCGGCCAGGCGGGCAGCGCCGTGATGCTCCGCGACCAGAGCGGCCACACCTATCCCTCCCCGTCGCGGCCGGCGATGGAGCCGCGCCCGGGCGCGGACGCGTATCTCACGCTCGACGCGCAGCTCGAGGAGATCGCCCAGCGCGCGCTGGCGGTCGCGGTGGACTCGGTGCACGCCTCCGGAGGCGACGTCGTGATCATCCAGCCCGCCACCGGGGAGGTGCTCGCGATGGCGAGCGTGCGCCGGACCTCGGCGCAGGGCAGCGGGGTGGGCGACACGTTCGAACCGGGGTCCACCGCCAAGGTGTTCACCGCGGCGGCCCTGCTGCAGGACGGGAAGGCGACCCCCGAGGACAAGGTCTTCGTGGAGCACGGCAGCTTCCGGCTGAACGGTCGCGTGATCCACGACGTGCACCCGGAGGACACCCTGACCCTGGCCGCCGTGCTCCGGGTCTCCAGCAACATCGGGATGGCGAAGCTGGGCGCGCGCCTCACGCCGGCCGAGCAGTTCACCGCGCTGCGCGACTTCGGGTTCGGCACGCCGACCGGCGTGGAGCTGGCGGGCGAGTCGCCGGGCCGGCTGCGCAACCCGCGCGCCTGGACGGCGGAGAGCCCGGCCAGCCTCGCGATGGGCTACGAGCTGGCGGTGACGCCGCTGCAGCTCGCGGCCGCCTACGCCGTGCTCGCCGACCACGGGGTGCTGCTGGAGCCGACCCTGGTCCGGTCGGTGCGCGACGCCGACGGCGACGTGCTGTGGACGGCGCGCCCGCGGCCCGTACGCCGGGTGGTGAGCGCCGAGGTGGCGAGGCAGCTCAAGGACATGCTGCGGGGCGTGGTGGAGGAGGGCACCGGCCGGAGGGCCGCGCTCGGCACCTACCAGGTGGCGGGCAAGACCGGCACCGCCCGCCGCGCGACCGGCGGCCATTACCTCCCGGGCGACTACTGGGCGAGCTTCGTCGGCATCTTCCCCTCGCAGGACCCGCAGCTCGTGCTGGTGGTGAAGCTCGACGATCCCCGGACGGACTACTTCGCGGGCTCGACCGCCGCGCCGGTGGTGCGCACCATCCTGGAGGCCGCGCTCGCCACGCCCGGCGTCGCCCTCGACCGCGGCCGCCTGGTGCGCCGCTGGCTCCCCGACAGCGGCGCGCCGTCGCCCGCCTCCGCGGCGCCCCCGCCGGGCACCACCGTGGTGGTGCCGTGGCCGCTGGCGCCCGCGGACCGCGACACCGCGCGCCCGGTGCCGGTGCCGGACGTCGCGGGCCGCGACCTGCGGGCGGCCGCGCGCGCGCTCCACCGCAGCGGCTTCGAAGTGCGGATCGAAGGCTGGGGTCGGGTGACGGGCACGACGCCGGCCGCGGGCACGCCCGCGCGGCCGGGGCGCACCGTCGTGGTGCGCGCGGAGGCCGGCAGTGCAGGCTGACGCCCTGCGCTCGCGCCTCGAGCAGGCCGGGCTGCTGGTGCGCTGGCCGGCCGACGCCCCGGCCGTCATTCCCTCGGTGACCACCGACAGCCGGCGCGTGGAGCGCGGCGCCCTGTTCCTGGCGTACCGGGGCTCCACCTCCGACGCGCACGCCTATGTGGCGGCCGCGGCCCGCGCCGGCGCGGCGTTCGCCCTGGTCGAGCGCGACGTGCCGGAGGCCGCGATCCCGCAGGCGGTGGTGCGCGACGGCCGCCACGCCGCCGCCGTGGCCGCGGCGGCCTTCTTCGGCAACCCCGGCGAGGGTCTGGTGCTGCTGGCGGCGACGGGGACCAACGGGAAGACGACCACGGTGCACCTGCTGCGCCACTTGTTCGGCGACCGCGCGCCCGCCGGCTCCATCGGGACGCTGGGCACCATCGACGGGAAGGGCGACCCGGTGCCGACGCCGGACGCGCTCACCACGCCGGGCCCGGTCGAGCTGCAGCGGGCCCTCGCGGCACTCCGGCACGCGGGGGTGCAGACCGTGGCGATGGAGATCTCGTCGCACAGCCTCGACCAGGAGCGGATCGCGGGGCTCGCCTTCCGCGCCGCCGTGTTCACCAACCTCACGCGCGACCACCTGGACTACCACAAGGATGCCGCGAGCTACCTGGCGGCGAAGCTGAAACTCGACCGCTACCTCGCGCCCGGCGGCTTCCAGGTGGTGAACGCCGCGGACCCGGCGTGGGCGGCGCTGCCGGCCCGGGCGGCGCGGATCACCTTCGCCGTCGCCGCGCCGGCGGACCTGCGGGCCGACGACGTCGCGGGCGACCGGCGGGGCATGCGGTTCCGGCTGGTGGTGCGCGGGGCGTCCGCGCCGGTCGCGCTCCCGCTGCTCGGCACGTTCAACGTGGAGAACGCGCTCGCCGCCGCGGCCACCGCCATCGCGCTCGGCCGGGACCTCGACGCCGTGGCCAGGGGCCTCTCGGCGGCGCCGCAGGTGCCGGGCCGGATGGAGCGGCTCGCCGAGCGGCCGTGCGTGGTGCTGCGCGACTACGCCCACACGCCCGACGCGCTCGAGCGCGCGCTCGCCGCGCTGCGGCCCCTCACCCGCGGGCGGCTCATCGTGGTGTTCGGGGCCGGCGGGGATCGCGACACCGGGAAGCGGCCCCTGATGGGCGCCATCGCCGCGCGCGCCGCGGACCTCGCGGTCGTGACCTCGGACAATCCGCGCCGCGAGGACCCCGACCGCATCATCCACGACATCGAGGCCGGCATGGCGGGCACCCCGCACCTGAGGATCGT
>Ga0335085_10008953_pt1 | contig 15171 bp, 10 predicted proteins | sample Lox_Sample_45_FD_206712 | JGI IMG/M metagenome (GOLD analysis project Ga0335085, IMG submission 206712) | Soil microbial communities from Loxahatchee National Wildlife Refuge, Florida, United States - Lox_Sample_4.5 | ecosystem: Environmental > Terrestrial > Soil > Wetlands | place: USA... | reverse complement strand
AACATCTCGGCCGAAGCCCAATCGCTGAAGCGCAGACCGGTGGCCAGCAACTTATCCTGCAGTTTCGGAATGGCAAATGCCCCGAGAACCAGTAGGGGCGACAGCTTCAGCAGCTCGCGCCGGCTCATACGCCTGAACTTTCGCTCGTTGGTTCGCAGCTCCACCGATGGCCTCTGAGACAGTCTGATCCGCAGCTCCAAATACGATGCGCCGGGACGGAGAAAGTTACCATCCGGAGAGCATGCACTGCAAAGACATTTCACGCCACACGCAACCGGCCGCACCCTGCGTCTGACTGGCCTGAGCGAGAATAGACCGGAAAAGCGCTCTTTATCGGCGGCCTCGGCTGGTGCTAGCGTCGGCGGAGTTTTCGAGGCATACTAGAGCGGCGATCGCTGGTGGAACGGCGGGGGGCGGCATGGCGTCCAGGCTGGAAGGAAGCGGCAACACAGGCGAAGACGGAGCACTGCGCGATAATGCGGGACGTTCCAACCCGGGAAATAGCTTGCTTGAAAATAATCGAGTTTCGCAAGCGGCGGCGGCGCAGCAACGGCAGCGCACTCAAATGCTGCTCGCCCTGGCATTGCTGGCCATTGCGCTGATTGTGGTGCTGATCAAGGACCGGCAGTTTTGGCTGGGTGCGAGCCCTCCGGCAGAACAAGCGGCCGAACAGACGACCGAGCAGAGTCAAGCAGCGGCTCCCGACTCCGCACAAGGCAATGCCGCTCCGGAAAAAACCACGACTTCCGCTCCGGCACACACAGCACCGGTGGAAAGAAGCACGCGTCGTGCGCGACCCGCTATTGCTCCGCACAACCCTCCCGCCCACACCCATGAACAGATGTCCCCAAGCATTGTGGCCAGCAACCGCGCGGCTCTTCCACCGCTTGAAGTGGAAGTAGTTGCCGGCGGGCAGCGGCAGACGATTCAGGCCAGCAGCCCGACGGTGCACGTGGATATGCAGTCCGGGGCACGTCCGGTGCCGGCGCCGGTCGCGGCCACGACTCCCCCACAGGCCCCCCCGGCGGCGAACAGCACGGCCGCAGGACGGGCAACTGTCAGCGAACGGGTCAGCATGTCGGCGGCGACCAGCGAGGTGGTTGAGCGGCCGGTCGAACCCAATTACCCCATGCTCGCCAAGCAGATGAAAGTTCAGGGTTCGGTGATTTTGCAGGCCCTGATCGGCCGCGAGGGCTCCATTCAAGACCTGCGGGTGTTGAGCGGCCCAGCCATTCTCTCGACCGCCGCCATGGATGCCGTCCGCCAATGGCATTTCCGGCCCTACTACCAATCCGGGCAAGCGATCGAGACGGAAGCACGAATCACCGTCAATTTCACGATCTCCACCTACTGAAGATCTGCCGGAGGGACGGTGGAATTGAAGAGACCGGGACGATTCAGTCAGAATCTGGGCGCACTGCGGATGGTCTGGCGTGCGTCCGCAGCGTTCTTTGCTTTGTTGCCAGCAGCCGTATGGCTGGCAGCCTCGTTGCACGCAACCTCATGGCGGGTGATCTCGCACCCGGCAACCCTCAAACTCTCTGCCGCAGGAGGGGAGGCTATGCCTTTCACACTGACTAGTACCAGCTTTCCCAATTCGGGAGATATCCCGTCGAAGTTCACTTGCGAGGGAGCGGACACATCTCCCGAACTTTCCTGGACCGGAACACCGGCAGGAACGAAAAGCCTTGCCCTGATTGCGGATGACCCCGATGCTCCGGTTGGAACCTGGACGCATTGGGTACTGTTTGACCTTCCGGCCTCAGCCACCAACCTCGCCGAAAACGTGAGTAAAGTGGACGAACTTTCCGATGGTGGCCGTCAGGGACGCAACGATTTTCACAGAATCGGCTACGGCGGCCCATGCCCGCCGCCCGGTAAGCCACATCGCTACTTCTTCAAGCTGTTTGCCTTGGATCGACGCCTCGATTTGAAGCCGGGCTGCAGCCGTGACGAACTGGAAGCGGCCATGAAGGGGCACATCCTGGAGCAAGCGGAATGGATGGGAAAATACCGCCGGTAAGGCCGGACCTTCCTTCCCGGTCATTCGAGAAATTGACTAAGCCTTTTAAGATCATATTGCTACTTCTTCTCTCGTCTGGGTCCGCGGATCGATTTCTCCTGCGGTTGGCGCTCACAAAAAAGAGGATCATCGCGTTTTGGTACGCAGGTAACGCTTTTGAGGGAATGCGGGGTGGGAAGAAAAAAGGGCAGAAAATTAAACAGGCGCCCCGGCTCTTACGAGCCTTGACGCCCGGGCAGCCCTCCCCCAGAACTGCTCGAAGAGAGAGTACAAAAAGTGACTATTGGTTGGAATGGCACCGATGTGCCAGAGATACCCACCAACGTGCCATGCTAGTTGTGGAAATTGCGGGTGATCGCCCGATCAGACCATTACCGTTCCACAGGATCGGCACTGGCCAGTTGCACCCGGCTGCGTCCGGCTGCCTTAGCTGCATAAAGAGCGTTATCGGCCGCCCGCAACAGAACCTCGGCGTCGTGAGTCTGGAGGGTTTCCGTAGACGCGACACCCAGGCTCAGGGTGGCTTTGATTCTCCCGGCGTCGGTTCCAATGGGACGAGTCGACACCGCAGTTCGAATGCGTTCGGCAGTCGAAACCACGTCGCTGGCACTACAGCCTGGGGTCACGACCAGAAATTCCTCGCCGCCGAAACGGCCGGCGGAGTCGTAGCTGCGGATGGTCTCCGCCAGGCGGCGAGAGGACTCGCGCAGCACGCTATCCCCCACCAGGTGGCCATGGGAGTCGTTGATCTTCTTGAAGTGATCGAGATCGGCCATCATGACGCCAAGGGGAGAATTGGTGCGCTGGTAGCGCAACATTTCCCGGCGCAGAATGTCCATAATGGCGCGGCGGTTCCAGAGCCCGGTAAGCGGATCGTGGGTGGCTTCGAATTGCAGGTCCTCGCGGCTTTTGAGCAGGGCGGCCTGCAACTGCAGGATGCGCCTGCCAGCCCGCAATCGAGCCCGTAACTCCTCGGCATTAAAGGGCTTGGTAAGATAGTCATCAGCACCGGCATCGAGGCCGGCAACCACATCGTCCTTGTTGTCGCGGGCGGTGACCAGCAGCACATAGCGATAGGAACCAGCCCCCCGGTCGCGAAGCCGCTCGCACAGTTCAACACCGTCGATTTCGGGCATCATCCAATCCAGAATCAGCATCTGGGGCGCGGCATCCTGCTGCAGGATGGACCATGCCTGTTGTCCGTTTTCCGCTCTGATCACCTTGTACCCCCACTTTTCCAGCCAGGTAGCGATCACGTGGCGGAATATAGGGTCGTCTTCGGCAAGCAGAATTGAATCCAGGGTGCGTTCCAGGCTGTTGTCACCCAATTGGCGAGGATTGACCGCTTGCACATTCATCCGGGAACCTTCTCCCCTTCCTGGATGGCGGCCGTGAGGCCGGCCAACTCCTGCTCCAGCAGGGAGAGTATCTCCGGCGCGTGGTCCAGGGTCCGACTGCGCCCCATCTCTTCCAAGCGGCGAGCAGCTTGAGCGGTGTTGGAGGCCGCCAGGTAGCTGACCTCTCCTTTCAGGCTGTGAGCCGCCCGCTGTACTGCCTCCGCATCCGAGGCGGCGACCGCCTTCTGCAGCTTCGCCAAAAGCCTGGGTGATTCCTGCAGGAATATATGACACAACTCCCGCAGCAATTCCTCGTCGCCATCGAGGCGTTCGAGAGCTTCGGTCTTGACCCAGACCGGCGCTCCGGAGGAAGGCCGAATGGTCGGTGGAGAAGGTGCACCGGCCACCTCGGTCAGAGTCTTTTCAATGTCGCTGAAGCGCACGGGTTTGGCGAGGTAGCCATCCATACCAGCTTGCAGACAGCGCTCGCGATCTCCTTTCATGGCATAAGCGGTCATAGCAAAAACAGGCAAGTGCTGCCCGGTGGATTTTTCAGTCTCCCGGATCGCCGCGGTGGCCGCCAAGCCATCCATTTCGGGCATTTGGACGTCCATAAAAACCAGATCGAACTTCTGCGCTGCCAACTGTGCGATGGCCTCGTTGCCATTGGCAGCGACCACTGGGGAGTGTCCCAGCTTGGCGAGCACGCGCACTACCAGAGCCTGATTCACTGGGTTATCCTCGGCCACAAGAATGCGGAGATTGCGGGGCATCTCGCGCAACGTGTGGCGCGTGACCAGCGGAGCGTCGGGCAGTGAGTTTTTCTGGTGGCTGAGCACGGCAAGGAGAGCGTTCTGCAAGTCGGTCTTGAGAACCGGCTTCAACAGATACGCAGAGATTCCCAGCTGCCGGCAGAGCGCCGCTTCCCCGGGGCGGCCAGCGGAGGTAAGCATCAGGAGTGTGGTCTCGTCATGGGACCCAATGCTCCGAATTTTCCGGGCCAGCTGAAACCCATCCATCACCGGCATGCAGGCATCCACCAGAAGGACGCGAAAAGGCTCATTTCGTTTTCGGGCCATTTCAAGGGCGAGCAACGCGGCCTTGCCGCTTTCCACGGCGGTAGCCCGCATTCCCCAGCTCTGGGTGAGGGTGCACAGGATTCTCTGATTGGTGGCGTTGTCATCCACAACCAGCACCGAAACATCACGGAGTTCGGCCATTGAAACCGCCGCTGGAAGGTCTCTGGATATTGGCGCGGGGGCGAATACAGCAGTGAAGTGGAAGAGGCTGCCTTCTCCCGGTCTGCTTTCGAGCCAAATCTCGCCGCCCATGAGATGAACCAACTGGGCGGAAATTGCCAGCCCCAATCCGGTGCCGCCATACTTGCGGGTGGTGCTGCTGTCCGCCTGGGAGAACGCTTTGAACAGCAACCCGTGCTTTTCTTGCGGAATGCCGATACCGGTGTCGGCGACCTTGAAGTGCAGCTCCAACCGCTGGCCTTGGCATTCGCGGCATTCTATTTCCACCAGTACCTCGCCCTGCTCGGTGAACTTGATGGCATTGCCGATGAGGTTCACCAGAATCTGGCGCAGCCGCCCGGGGTCTCCGATCACTTCGGAAGGCACGTCAGGGCTGACATCGTAGGCCAGTTCCAGTCCTTTCTGATGCGCCCGCAGGGCCAGAGCCTTCATCGTCTCCCCGACTGTGTTGTAGAGATTGAATGCGATGGGCTCCAGTTCCAGATGCCCGGACTCCACCTTGGAAAAATCCAGAATGTCGTTGATCAGCCCCAACAACGACTCTCCGGAGGATTTGGCCATCAGCAGGCAGTCGCGTTGATCCTGGGTCAGCTCGGTATCCAGGACGAGTTCGGTCATGCCCAGAACGCCGTTGATCGGCGTGCGGATCTCATGGCTCATGTTGGCCAGAAATTCTCCCTTGGCGTGACTGGCGGCTTCCGCCGCTTCTTTGGCGACTTCAAGTTGCTTGTTCATCAGAGTACGGGCGCCGACTTCATTCTCCAGGTCTGCCCGCTGATGCCGCAGCTCGTGGTCGCGGGCCTGAATCTGATCGAGCATTTCGTTGAACCCCGCCACCAGCAGGCCCAGTTCATCCTGGCCGGCGCCTTGGGCGCGCAAATCGTAGTTCTTTCCCGCCGAGATCTGTTTGGCGGTCCGCACCAGTTCCAGAATCGGACGGGAGACTGGCCGCTGCAGCTGGAAAGCCAGCAGATACGCAACGCCGGTCGAGCCAACCATGACCAGCGTCACGATCAAGGCATAGCGGCGCAGGCGCTGGTCCATCTCCTTCAGGTCTGCCTGCACGTACAGGGAACCCAGATTCTCGTCGCCGAGGGTGACGCGCCGGAATTCCACGAGCTTGCCATCCCGAAAATACGTCCCGTCTGCGGCCGGGAGGATGATGGTTTCACGGGCAGCTTCGGGGCGGGCATAGCGGGCAAAGACCTTGCCGTCTTTGCCGTAGAGGCATGCCACCAACACATGCGGCTGTTTCTCCAGGGATTCCAGTAGTTCGCGGCCGGCGCGGGCATCGCCGAAAATCATCGCCGCGGAACTGTTCTGGCTGAGCATGGCCCCGAGCGTGGACAAGTCGCGCGCCATAGCCTGCCGTGCCACGAACCAGTCATACGTGCCAACCGCCAGACAAGCCAGAAGCAGGGTGGTGCTGCTGGTAAGCATGGCAATGAACGTCAATTTGCGTCCCAACGACAGGTTTCGCAGCAGCCCCATACTCAATTCCTTTTTGCCGAAGGGTTGTCGTGCACGATCACCGCCAGGTTGAGGAGTTTGGAACTGATGGTCAGTCCCGCCCGACCGGCGGCGGCAAGGTTGATCTCGAAGGACACGCGATCCTGCCACAGCACCAGATTGATCACTCCTCCGGCTTGGGCGAAACCTTCGGTTTCACCCACAGTTAGAATTCCATGTCCAAAACCCTCATGCAGAAGACGCATCACGGCGGTTACATCGGCATGGCCGACAAAAAGCATGTGGCAGCCTCTGGCTGCATCCAGACTTTCCAAGCGATCGACCTGCAACGGCCGCCCTTCGAGCGACTTGCCCTCGGTCAACTGGCGTAGCGCTTGGTCAGCTGCCTCGGAGGACCACACGCACAAGTGGAAGGGTGTGTTCGGTCCGTCAAAAGCAGCAGAGGGCCATTGCACAAATTTGGCGAAATTCAACAGAAGGGCTGCCTTGACTTCATATTCTCCTGCGGCCGCAAGCTCGGCCTGGGAACTTGCGGGAACCGCCAGGAGAGCCGTAAGAAAAAACAGCAGGCCGGCGCGGCGCGGCACTTTTCGCAATGCCGCCGCGACTCTGAAAAGTTCGATCCCAGGCGCGAACTTTAGGCTCAGAAGTGCCATGTTGCCTTCCCGTAGATGGAGCGCGGCACCTCCCCGGGCAGGGTTGGAGTGGGAGGCTCGTCAAACTCCAGATGTCTCGGGTCCAGCAGATTTTGCAGGCCTGTGCTCAGCCGCAGATGAGGGCCCGCCGCCCACGCCAGATGCAGATCGAGACGGCTGTAGGCGGGCACGGCTTGGGCGGGCAATGCGCCCGAATAGTACAGGCTGGTATCGAACTGGAGGTTGTGCGGCAGAGAAAGAAACGAGTGCACCTGCGTCTGCTGCCCAGGACTAGCCCCAGTGCTGAAGGAAGGGGTGAGGACCGCCGCGGCGAAGGGTTCATAGTAGAGCCGCAGCCAGGAATAGCTTCCCGTCAACCGCCAAAATCGTGCGGGCAAGTAGTTCAGAGTAATTTCGCTGCCGAACGCATGCGCTCGCAGGTTGTTGCCGAAGACCAGAGGCAGAACCAAATGGATGGGCGACGGGGTATCCACGGGGAAAGGAGTTTGCAGGGAAGTGCCGGTGAGGTGCACGTATTCGTTGTAAAAGCAGGCCAGGTCAAGCGACAGGAATTTGCTGATCTGAGTGCGATATCCAGCTTCGAACCCCATAATGTTTTCGGACTTGAAGCGGGGGTTTCCGAAGAGCGTAAGGAGCACAGGAATTCCCCCGGCGCCAGGTGAGGCGGAAATCGCAAGGTGACCGCCGCGCTCGAAGCTGGCCGGTGTGCGCACCGCGCGCGAGGCCGCAATCCAGAACGAGTGAGTGGGCCGGACTGCCCACAGCAAGCGAAAGGTGGGTTCAATCTCGGCTCCGGTGTAGTCGTTGTGTTCGAACTTGGAGCCGATCGTCAGCCACAGACGTTTGGGAAGAAGCACGACCTGATCCTGGCCGAAACCGCTAAAGAGCTTGGTGGTCTGATTGGGCGGAATGAACGAAAGTTCCGAGTTGCCAATGGTGACCTGGCGTACGCCACGAAAACCCAAGCCCCAAACCAGGCCCTGCCTCGGGCCGAGACGAACCTGATGCTGGAATTCCAGATCGAAGGTGTCATCGTCGGCACGGAACCCCATCTCCTGCACGTTGCTGCGGTCGTAGAAAGCTTGCCAGGCAATCTCAGACCCGCCGGTCAGGGTATGCGTCCAATGCAATAGCAGGCTTCCACCAGCGTAGGAAACGGGACCGCTCGCGATACGGGCGCCGGGCGGATCGAGCACCGGCAATACAGCCGTTTCCCCAGCCTCCGATTGATAGAGATCCCCTTCCACCGAAACCGGATTTTGCGGCGAAGGCGACCAATCGAGGCGGGAAGCGATGCGCTCCAGTCCGGCGCGGTCATAGTTGCTGCCGCCTCCGGGCGACAGGAGGGGACCGCGATCAAGATAGCGGGCCGATACCCGGAAAGCGGCGTCGCTGCCGATGGTTCCGCCATAGCGCGCGCCCGCGATGGCGTGATCGTAGTTTCCGGCGCTCGCCGTGACCATTCCGCCCTGAGTTTCTCTCGCGCTGCGGGTGATGATGTTAATCACGCCATTGACGGCATTGGCTCCCCAGATCGTGGCGCCCGGACCCCGGATCACCTCAATGCGCTCTATGTCTTCGAGAGGGAGGTCCTGGACCTGCCAGAACACCTGGCTGAACGTGGGCGAATAGACGGAGCGGCCGTCGACGAGAACCAGCAACTTGTTGGAATAACGGGAATCGAATCCGCGCACCGCAATGGCCCAGGTGCTGGAGTTGATCTGCGATACCTGTACTCCGGGAGCCAAGCGAAGCGCCTCAGGAACGCTGGTGACTCCGGAACGTTCGATCTCCTCGGCAGTAATCACATAAACGGCGGCAGCGGTCTCCGACAGTTTCTGCTCCTTCTTGGAGACCGTAGTCACCCGCACGTTGAGCAAGTCTTCAAGACTCATTTGTGAGAGGTCTTTAGACGGCTGCTGGGCTTGCATCGCCACGCAGAGGTAAAAAAACACCGCGGGAGAAAGACGCCTCAAGGAGCTCCATTGGCAGAACGCGACTTGCAAAGCCACGGGGCGCTCGCATACTGCTCTGATCAGAATTGACATGACTATCCAGCAGAGAACGATTGTGGTGCGCTGAGAGGGGAGCCAACGGCGCAATCCGGGCGCGCCTTGCCTTGCCTGACTCAAACTCTCAATCGACCGGCCCATCCCGCTCAGTCCAAGAGGCTTTGGCAGTTTCTTCGGCGGGGCACCCAGTCTTCTTTAGGGGGAAGGCTCAAGGCAAGGGTTGAGATCGGGAACACGGGCAATGGCCATTGGTACCATCGCGGACCAACCAGAAGTCATGCCAGCCCTGGCCGTTCGGGGGATTTCACACAGCCCCACCTTCTAAAGACCACCTGAGCTCGGCCGATGAGTGCAGCAGTGGGAGGACGTGCGCCTGCAACGCTCGCGGTGTCTTCCCACGAACCGGGGTAGGTTGGGCGGACGCGAGGCCATACATTGGGATTCCTGGAAAGGCTGTTTTCCTCCGATTTCATGCCCCATGGCTACTGCTATCTGTGGGATCCCGGAATCGTGTGGTTGCACGTCATTTCCGATGGCTTGATCGCGCTTTCGTATTACTGCATTCCGGTGGCGCTGGTTTACTTCGTCCGCAAGCGGCGAGACTTGCCGTTCAACTGGATCTTCTGGATGTTCAGCATCTTCATTTTGGCGTGCGGCACAACCCACGCGATGGAGATATGGACGGTATGGCACGGCAATTATCTGCTGTCGGGAATCGTGAAAGCGGTTACAGCCGCGGCGTCGGTCACGACCGGAGTCATGCTGGCGACCCTGATTCCAAAGATTGTTTCTCTGCCCAGCCCGGCCCAACTGCACAGCCTGAATCATGAACTGGAAAAACAAGTCGGGGAACGGAAACGAGCGGAGTCAACCATCCGCCAACTGAACGACCAGCTGGAAAAAAAGGTGGCCCTTCGAACCAGCGAGCTGGAAAAAGTGAACAGCGCGCTCCGCGCCAACAAGGAACAGTTGAGCATGCTGCTGGACGGGGTGGCGGATTACGCCGTGTACCGGCTTGATCCGGGGGGACACGTGGAAAGCTGGAATGCGGGTGCGGCACGACTCAAGGGTTACACCGCGGAGGAAGTGCTGGGCAAGCACATCTCGATGTTCTATTCGCCCGAGGACCGAGCCGCAGGCAAAGCCCAGAAAGTCCTGGAGCAGACTTTGCTGGACGGCCGCTCGGAAACCCAGGGTTGGCGGGTGCGTAAAGACGGCTCCACATTCTGGGCACAGGTGGTGATTCTGCCGCTGTATGACCGCGCCGGCACGCTGTGCGGATTTTCCAAAGTGTTGCACGACATTACCGAGCGCAAGCGAATGGAAGATGCGCTGGTCGAAAGCCAGGGACGGCTGGCCAGCATCATCGCCTCCGCTATGGACGCCATTCTGGCCACCGACGAGGACCAGAAGATTGTGCTCTTCAATGCCGCGGCGGAAGGGATGTTTGCCTGCTCTGCGCGGCAGATGATCGGAGAATCCATCGAGCGGCTTATTCCCGAGAGGTTTCATGCCCGGCACCGGGAACACATCCAGCGCTTCAGCGAAACCGGCCTCACCACCCGGGCCATGGGTACACTCGGCGCCTTGTGGGGGCGGCGCGCCAATGGCCAAGAGTTTCCGATCGAGGCCTCGATCTCGCAAGTGAATATCGGCGGCAAGAAGATGTTCACGGTCATTATCCGTGACGTGACCGAACGCCAACAGATCGAAGAGAAACTGCACGAGCAGGCCCGGGTGCTGGACTTGTCGCAAGTGCTGGTGCGCGACATGGAAGATCGCATCGTGCTGTGGAGTTCGGGCATGGCCCGGCTCTATGGCTATAGCACGACCGAGGCCATCGGGCGCATTTCCCACGAGTTGCTGCGGACCCAGTTTCCCGAGTCGCTGGAGCTGATCAAAGACGCTCTGGGCGCAACTGGAGCGTGGGAAGGCGAACTCATCCATCGCAAGCGCGATGGCAATGCCATGGCTGTGGCCAGCCGCTGGGTGTTGTATCGCGATGCCGGCGGACGTCCAAAGCGGGTTCTCGAGGCGTGCGTAGATATCAGCGAACGCCGGCGGGCGCAACGCGCGCTGGAGGAGCAGACCGAAGAATTGGCGCACCAGGCGCAGGAAATAACCCGCTCTCAGGAAGCCCTGCAAAATCAGAGCAATATCCTGCAATCGGTATTGGAAAGCATGGGAGAGGGACTGATCGCCGCTGACCAGGACGGCAAGTTCCTCATCTGGAACCGCGCGGCGGCGGACATTCTCGGGCGGGGCGCGGCCGATCTCCCCATCTCGGACTGGACCCGCCACTACGAACTCTTCCAACCGGACGGAGTAACCCCCTTCCCTGCCTCCGAACTACCGCTGGCGCGGGCGGTTCGGGGAGAGGCCTGTGTGGCCGACATGTTGGTGCATAACCCCAGGCAGAGTGAGCGGGTCTGGCTCGAAGTCAGCGGCCGGCCGCTGCGGGATGACCGTGGAGGCCTGCACGGCGGGATGGTGGCCTTCCGCGACATCACCGCCGCCAAGATCGCAGAGCGGCAGATTCGCCAGCTGAACGAAGAACTCGAACAGCGAGTGATTACACGCACCGCGGAACTGGCCGCCGCCAACACGGAATTGGAGGCTTTCACCTATTCCGTCTCTCACGACCTGCGGGCTCCGTTGCGCCACATTGCGGGATTTTCCAAGATTCTGACCGAGGATTTCGGCCCGGCCCTTCCCGAAGAGGCCCAGCATCACCTGCAGCGCATTCAGGAGGGGACCAAGCGCATGGGCACGCTGGTGGACGAACTGCTCAATCTGGCACGGGTGGGGCGGCACGCTTTGTCGCGGCAGGTGTCGGGGCTGGATTCGATCGTGGAAGAAGTTCGGTCGATCCTGCAGCCGGAATCCGAGGGCCGGGAGGTGGAGTGGAAGATCGCCCCTCTGCCTTTCGTGGAATGCGACCCGGTTCTGATCAAGCAAGTGTTTCAGAACCTGCTGGCCAACGCGCTCAAATTCACGCGCACGCGCAAGCCGGCACGGATCGAAATCGGTCAAAGGGAGGAGGGCCAGCAGAAGGTGTATTTCGTGCGCGATAACGGAGTCGGGTTCAGCATGAAGTATTCCAACAAGCTGTTCGGCGTGTTTCAACGCCTGCATCGCGCCGAAGATTTCGAGGGCACGGGAGTGGGTCTGGCGACGGTGCAGCGCATTGTCCAAAAACACGGCGGACGGGTATGGGCCCAGGCCGAACTGGATAAAGGGGCCACCTTCTGCTTCACCCTGCCTCCCATGCCGCCAGCACCTTGCCCGGCGCAGAACGAGGCCGAAACCGTAGGAGCGGAGTCATGAATTCGACGGAGCTCGACATTCTGCTGGTGGACGACAGTCAGGAAGATATCGACCTGACCCTGCATGCTTTGCAGCGGGAAAATCTGGCCAACCACATCCAGGTCGTACGCGACGGAGAAGAGGCGCTCGATTTCATTTTCTGCGAGGGCGCCTTTGCCAAACGTTCTCTGGATTGCCTGCCCCGTCTGATCCTGCTGGACCTGAAGCTTCCCAAGGTCGACGGGATCGAAGTGCTGCGGCGAATCAAGAGCAATCCGCATACCAAGCTAGTCCCGATCGTGATTCTGACCTCCTCCAAAGAAGAACGAGATCTGATCAAGGGGTACGACCTTGGGGCCAACAGCTACATCCAGAAGCCGGTGGACTTTGACAAGTTCCGCGAAACCGTAAAGCGCATCGGCCTGTATTGGATGCTGACCAACCAGCGGCCGCTGGTGCACCAGGCAAAGGGACAGGGAGCATGACGCCGAAAGCAAACCAAACCACGGCCAGCCGAACCGGCCTGCAGGTGCTGCTGGTGGAAGATACCGCGGCGGACGCCGAATTAATTCTGCGCGAACTGCGGCGCGGCGGCTTCGAGGTTACCGGCGAGGTGGTGCAAGCCCCTGAGGCCTTCCGCCGGCGGCTGCGTGCATCGGTCCCCGACCTGGTGCTGGCCGACTACAACCTCGGGCAATGGAGCGGCATGGAAGCTCTGGACATTTTACGGGAAGAGGACCTGGACGTTCCCCTGATCCTGGTGTCAGGCGCATTGGGAGACGTTGCTGCGGTGGAGTGCATCAAGCGCGGCGCCACCGACTACGTGCTCAAGGATAACCTGGCCCGGCTGCCGATTTCGATCCGGCGAGCCCTGCAGGAGAAGGGATTGCGGCAAGGCCGCCGCCGGGCTGAAGAGGAGGTGGCGCGCAAGGCGGCGGAACTGGCCCGTTCGAACACGGAACTGGAGCAGTTCGCCTACGTAGCCTCGCACGACCTGCAGGAGCCGCTGCGCATGGTGGCCGCGTATACCCAGCTTCTGGCGGAACGCTATCACGGCAAGCTGGACGCCCAGGCCGACAAGTACATCCACTACGCGGTGGACGGAGCGCTGCGCATGCAGACCCTGATTCAGGACCTGCTGGCCTTTTCCCGGGCCGGACGGACCGGCCTAAAGATGGAAGCGGCGGATTGCAACCTGCTGGTCAAAGACGCCCTGCAGAACCTGATCGCGGCCGCGCGCGAAGGCGGCGCTATTGTCAAGTTCCGCGACTTGCCTGTGGTCCTGGGCAATGCGGCACAGTTGCGGCAGGTTTTTCAGAATCTGATCGGCAATGCGATCAAGTTCCGGGGGCCAAAGCCGCCCATCGTTCAGATTACGGCGGAGCCAATCGATGGAGCGTGGGTGCTGTCTGTGGCGGATAACGGAATCGGCATCGCCGCGGAACATGCGGAGTCCGTTTTTGTAGTTTTCCAGCGCCTGCACACGCGCACCGAGTACTCCGGCAACGGCATCGGGCTTGCCATCTGCAAAAAAATTATCGAGCGGCACGGAGGCCGTATCTGGGTAGAATCCGCCGAAAACCAGGGCGCAACCTTTAAGTTCACATTGCCGGCGAAAGAGCCCGCACTCAACCCGGACGCCGGCACCGTGGGCGTCGAGAGACCCGATGCACAACAAACCCCAAGTCTTGTTGGTTGACGACAATCCGGCGGATATCGATCTCACCAGCGAAGCGCTGTCACGCGGCCGCTTCCCCCACCGGGTTAGTTCGGTGCCGGACGGGGTCGAGGCAGTAGCCTTCCTGCGCCGCGAGGGGAAACACATGAACGCGCAGCGGCCCGATCTGGTGATTCTGGATCTGAATCTGCCGCGCAAGAACGGACGCGCCGTGCTGGCTGAAGTGAAGAGCGACCCCAGCTTACGACGGACTCCGGTGGTGATCTTCAGCACCTCCCAGGCGCGTCCCGATATTGGCCGCAGCTACGAGCTGGGGGCGAACAGCTACGTATGCAAACCCGGCAACCTACACGAATTTGTCCAGGCGGTGCAGGCGATCAGCGATTTCTGGCTGGGCTGCGCCGCTCTGCCGCAGGGGGAGGAATCATGAGTGAGCCGACGCAGGTGCTGCTGATTGAGGACAATCCGGGAGACGCGGACCTGATCCGGCTGCGCCTGGTCGAAAGCCGTTCGGATGTCAACGTTTCGTGCGTGGATCGCCTTTCCGCGGGTTTGGCCTCGCTCGACGAGAAGCCGCCGGCGCTGGTGCTCCTGGACCTGAACTTGCCCGACAGCCGGGGTGCGGAAACTTTCCGCAACATCCTGAGCAAGGCCCCCGGCGTGCCGGTGGTGGTGCTTTCCGGCCAGGACGATGAGGAACTGGCCGCCAAAGCCGTACACCAGGGCGTGCAGGACTATCTGGTGAAAGGCGCCTTCGACAGCAAGCAACTGGCGCGCGCCATGCGGTACGCCGTGGAACGCCAGGCGCTGTTGACCTCGCTCGATATGAGCCGCAAGCAGCAACTTCAGTTCAAGGACCACTTTCTCTCCCATGTTTCTCACGAACTGCGCACGCCGCTCACCTGCATTCATCAATTCGTGACCATCCTGCTGGATGGCCTGGCGGGGAACGTCTCCGAAGAACAGCGTGAACACCTGAAAACAGTTCTGCGCAGCACCCAGCAGTTGCACACCATGATCGGGGACTTGCTGGAGGCCAGCCGGGCGGAATCGGGCAAGGTATCTCTGGACAAGCGCTGTGTCCCGATGGACAGCCTGGTACGGCAGGCCGCAAGCATGCTGCAGGCCAGCGCCCAAGCCAAACATGTGGGGCTGGAGGCTGCCGTAGACGCCCGCATTCCCATGGTCTACGCCGATCCGGATCGGGTGCTGCAGGTGCTCACCAATCTGATTGACAACGCCATCAAGTTCACGCCGGCGGACGGTTCCGTCCTGGTCAGAGCCAGTCTGGCTTCGAGCGATCCTGATTTTGTGTATGTCTCGGTGACCGACACTGGCCGCGGCATAAGCCCGGAAGCGAAGCTTCTGATCTTCGAGCGGCTCTATCAGGACACGAACGTCGGCGACGGCAGCCGCAAAGGACTTGGCCT
>Ga0335085_10008952_pt1 | contig 15175 bp, 13 predicted proteins | sample Lox_Sample_45_FD_206712 | JGI IMG/M metagenome (GOLD analysis project Ga0335085, IMG submission 206712) | Soil microbial communities from Loxahatchee National Wildlife Refuge, Florida, United States - Lox_Sample_4.5 | ecosystem: Environmental > Terrestrial > Soil > Wetlands | place: USA... | reverse complement strand
CGCGTCCAAGGCATAAGCGATGTCCTCCGTGGTTTTTTTGAGCAAACCGGCGACGTCGCCGGTGAAAAAACCGAACGCATCGGAATACAGGGTGAACAGCCCGCTGATGACGCCGTTCTGGAGAATGGGAAACAATGCCACCGAACGGATGTTGCCTGCCCGGGCGGTTTCGTGTCCGATCCCCGCGGCCTTGACGGCAAAAATATCGTCGATCAGCACGTAATCCTTGGTCCGCATGACCTGCTCCAAGGGACCTTCCCCATCCGTATCTTGCGGCAGGCGAAAATCCCTGTGGTAAAGCCAGTCCTGCCCGGCGCCGGCGCCAGCACGAATGCGAACGGAACGCCCATCGTCGAAGACCTGCCCTACCCAAGCCAGCGAAATGCCCTCGTAACGAACCGCGATCCGGCAGATTTCGGCGAACAAGGCCTCGGCATCGCCATACCGATGAATGATCTCGTTAATGGCGCTCAACAGCCTGTGGAGGTTTTTCTGCTTCACCAGGGAAGCATGGCCTTCCGCCAATCGTTCGACCATGACGTTGAAGGTCTGGGCGAGCTCTGCAAATTCGCCCTTGCCCAGGTAGTGCAAGCGGGCGGAATAATTGCCCTGGGCCAATTGACGAGCCATCTCCTGCATTTGCAGGGCCGGCCTGGATACGAGCATTCGTAAAGCGAACAGCAGCGCTATCATGACCACGAAGGTGGCCAGCCAGAGAAAGCCGCCATCCCTCAAGACATTGAACAGCAGCTGCTGTTGAGCAGTGCTCAGATCGTAAAGAAGAAACAAACCGCCCGACCGGACGGAAGGCTCGTCTTCCGCTGGCGGAGCCGTCAGGGGAAAGTAGACGGCGACGGTGCGCTCGCCGTCGCCGCCATCGCCGAGCAAGAACAATTGTGCTTGACCGGAAGATTGCATCCGCTCGAATTCATGCAAATCGAAGCCCGATGCGACTTCGGCGGCGGGCCTTCCGCTCCAGGTGGACCTCAGGGAAAGTTGAACCTTGGCATCGGCGTCGACGGCGATTAGCGTCTTCACCTCCGGCGCAGCGCCCAACTCCCTGATCAACTTCTCGGCGCCCGCCATCGAGGTTTCCGCCTGCTCGTGGGCGATCAGCCGCTGCAGGCGCGTCAACTCCTGCAGCGCGAAGGTGACGCCGGCCTTCTCTAACGCGTTCCTTTGCTCCAGATACTGGAATAGCACGATCACGCCCGAAAGCGTAGCGAATAGCAAAAACACCAGAGCCGGCAGGCAAACGCGCAGGTTGACCGACCGCCAAGGCTTCATGACGGCGCTTGGGGCGAAATGCGGACGTCAATCCGCTGCTTCGGATCGATCGAGTAGGTAAGGGGTCCCTTGGGTTTCATGGATTCGGCCAATGGTCGGGCTAGGGAATTAAAACTCCACATAGTCAACACGCAGCGTTCTGCACGATGCAGCCGGCTGAGTACCTGAAGTTTAGTCTACATCGGCGTCAACACACCGACCGGCAGGCATGCCGGATCCGTGGTCGGTCAGAGCATGCGCGCCAGAACCAGCGCGTCTTCCCGCCCGTTCCTGGCGGGGTAATAGCCCTTGCGCGTACCGATCTGGTTGAATCCCAGATCGAAATAAAGTTTCATGGCCTTGGAATTGGAAGGCCGCACTTCCAGGAGCATCATCTCGGCGCGATGTGCCTTCGCCACCGCCATCAATTTTTCCATCAGCAGACGGCCGTAACCCTGGCCTTGAACCTCCGGCGCGATACAGACATTCAGGATGTGCGATTCGCCCGCGCCAACGGTCAGGATGCCGTAGGCGCGTACCCGCCCGGCCTTCTCGCCCACCCAACAGCAATAGCCCACTTTGAGACAATCCCTGAAAGTGGCCGGCTCCCAGGGAAACTCGTAGGCGCTGGCCTCAATTTCGATGACGGCTTTGAGATCGGCTTTCCGCATGGGGCGGAACACCAAATCGGCGTTCTCCGCGAGGCTCGGGTTGTGCTTGGCGTAGAAATCCCTCTCGGCGTCGTACTCCACCCACTTCCTGATGGCATCGAAAAAATCGGACATGGAAAACCTTGAATTATGTATTGCGGCGATAGGTGAGAACCGCTAGGCGCAAATCCTCCCAGGCCTTTCGCTTTTCCAAAGGCGAGCGCAACAGGTAGGCGGGATGGTAGGTGACCACCAGCGGAATCTGCTCGTAATCATGCACCGCGCCGCGGAGCTTGCCGATAGGCGTCGTGGTTTTCAGGAGATTCTGCGCGGCGATGCGGCCGACGGCCAGGATGATTCTCGGTCGTACCAGGACCAGCTGGCGCTTGAGGAAGGATTCGCAGGCGGCGGCCTCATCCGGCTGCGGGTCACGGTTTTTCGGCGGGCGGCATTTGAGGACGTTGGCGATGTAAACCTGTTCCCGCAGAAGGCCGACCGCCCTGAGCATTTCGTTCAGCAAGAGTCCCGCGCGCCCGACGAAAGGCTCGCCCTGAAGATCTTCCTGCTCGCCCGGTGCCTCGCCGATCACCATCCAGTCAGCCGATCGATCGCCGACGCCGAACACGGTTTGGGTTCGGCCTCGATGCAGGGGACAGGCGGTACAGGCAGCCACTTCCGCCTGCAACTCGTCCCAGTCGCAAGGCCGCATGGAAGCGACGGGCTCCAACGAAGACGGCGAGTTTCTCCCTGCCTCAGGCGGGGGTGGGGTCAATGCTGTTGAATTAGGCTCTGTGCCCGCATTTGTTGCTCCTTCCCCCCACGGGCGAAGCGCCGCGAAGGCGGCCGGGGGGAGGTCGGGATGGGGGCGATCAAATGGGCTGTCGCTACCTTTTTTAAGTCGCCCCCGCCTAACCTCCCCCGTGGGGGAAGGGACTGAAACCGGAGCGTCAGTTGTCAATTCAACAGTATCGAGGGATGGGGCAGAGGTCGAAAGCTCGACGTTTTCAGCCTTCCCGGCAGACACGCGGCCGGCCGGAGCAAACCGGGGCGTCCAGGCCTGAACGCCCATGGCTTCGAGATATTGCAGTCGCCGCTTGTCCTTTGAACGCATGCCGAACCGCTATACGTCGGCGGCCTGGGGATGGGTGCGGGGTTTGGAGGCGAGCAGCCTGTTGACCGCATTGATATAGGCCTTGGCCGAGGCGATGACGATGTCGGTATCTGCACCCTGCCCATTGACGATGCGCCCGCCCTTTTCCAGTCGCACGGTGACTTCGCCCTGGGCGTCGGTTCCGCTGGTGATGTTGTTGACCGAGTATAGAGTCAGGCTCGCCGCGGTATGCACCAGGGATTCGATGGCTTTGAGGCTGGCGTCGACGGCCCCGCCGCCGCTGGCTGCACCGATGCGCTCCTCGTTGTCGACTTTCAGCGTCACTTGCGCCTTGGGAATCTCACCGGTCTCCGAGCAGACCCTGAGCGCGACCAGCTTGACGCGTTCGTCCTCGGCCTCCACGCCGGCCTCGGTCAACAACGCCTGCAAATCCTCGTCGAAGATCTCGTGCTTCTTGTCGGCGAGCTGCTTGAAACGGAAGAACACCGCGTTCAGCTCTTCCTCGGAAGCGAACTCCGCTCCCAACTCCAGCATGCGGGTGCGGAAGGCGTTGCGTCCGGAATGTTTCCCCAGCACCATGCGATTGGCGCTCCAGCCCACCTCCTCGGCGCTCATGATTTCGTAGGTTTCGCGGCTTTTCAGCACGCCGTCCTGGTGAATGCCGGACTCGTGGGCGAAGGCGTTGGCGCCCACGATGGCCTTGTTCGGCTGCACCGGAAATCCGGTGATGCTGGATACCAGCTTGGAACACGTGACGATTTCGCGCGTATCGACCTCGGTACGACAGGGGAAAAAATCCTTGCGGGTTTTCACCGCCATGACGATTTCCTCCAGCGCCGCATTGCCGGCGCGTTCGCCCAGGCCATTAATGGTGCACTCCACCTGGCGAGCCCCATTCAGGACGGCGGAGAGCGAGTTGGCCACGGCCAGACCCAGGTCGTTATGGCAATGGACGGAAAAAATCGCCTTGTCGGAATTGGGAATGCGCTCGCGCAGACGGGCGATCAAACGGCCGAACTGTTCCGGCATTGCATAGCCCACGGTGTCCGGAATGTTCAGCGTTCTCGCGCCGGCGTCGATGACGGCCTCCAAAATCCGGCACAGAAAATCCTCCTCGGAACGCCCCGCATCCTCGGGCGAGAACTCTACGTTGTCCGTATACTGGCGCGCCCGCTGCACGGCCCGCACCGCGTATTCGACGACCCGATCCGGCGGCATGTTCAGCTTGCGCTGCATGTGGATGGGGGAGGTGGCGATGAAGGTGTGGATGCGCGAACTTTGGGCATCCCTGAGGGACTCGCCGGCGCGGTCGATGTCGTTATCCAGCGCCCGGGCTAAGCCGCATACCGTGGACTCCTTCACCGCCCGGGCCACCGCCTGCACCGCTTCAAAATCGCCCGTGCTGGCGGCCGGAAAGCCGGCTTCGATCACATCGACCCTGAGACGTTCCAGGGCCTTGGCGATGCGCACTTTTTCCTCGCGCGTCATGGAAGCACCGGGGCTTTGCTCGCCGTCCCGGAGGGTCGTGTCGAAAATGATGAGTTTGTCGCTCATGGAAAGGCTCCATTGATAACCGCCGCACTCGTCGGTCGAGTACTTCGAGAATGATTCGGATGAGATCGTGGGTTCGGCTGTCGGAATGTCGTTATCTGCCCTCGGCGGGCAGGAGAAACGGCAGGCGCGGGAAATTTGCGCGGCGCGCCGGCTCGCCGAACGATGCCGAACGGGGGTGCGAAACTTCGAGAAGGAGGCGGAATTGACTCATCATGGCCAAGCGGGGATCAAGCACCTTCGACTATACAGACCGTCGAGTGGATTGCCAAGCCGGACCGACTCATGGGCTTTAGACCCTGCGCTCGGTGCGACGCCTGCGCAGCATCAGCAAAGTCATCGCCGGTCCGGAAACCGCGTAACCGGTGAAGATAAGAAACAGCACCAAGGGTGGGTTGGTGAAAATCACGGCGAAGGCCAGCATCACCAGAATCGCCTTCACGAAGGGCATACGGCCACGCAGATCGATGTCCTTGAAGCTGTTGTAGCGAAAATTGCTGACCATCAGCAGACCGGTCGCGATCGACAGGCCCAACCCGACGTAAGCCGCTTGTGTTCCCGTCAAGTCATACTCGACGCAGGTCCAGATGAAGCCGGCGAGAATCGCTGCTGCGGACGGACTTGGCAGACCCTGGAAATAACGCTTGTCGGCCGTGCCGATCTGGGTATTGAACCGCGCCAGCCGCAACGCGGCCCCGGCGGCATGCACGAAGGCGGCGACCCAGCCCAGTTTGCCCAACCCGGCCAGGGACCAGATATACAACACCAAGGCCGGCGCCGCACCGAAGGAGATCAGATCGGCCATGCTGTCGTACTCGCCGCCGAACGCGCTCTGCGTATTGGTGAGGCGGGCGACGCGGCCGTCCAGGCCGTCCAGGATCATCGCCACGAAAATCGCGACCGCCGCCGGTTCGTAGCGCTCGTTGATGGCCGCGGTGATAGCGTAGAAGCCTGCGAACAGCGCCGCCGTGGTGAACAGATTGGGCAGCAGATAGATGCCACGCGGGCGTTTGATCTGGGGAGTCGGTTCGCTCATATTTCGCGGGCCGCCCGGACGGCAACCGGTCCTAGTTCCTGGATTTGTCGACGATCTTGTTGGCCTTGATCCAAGGCATCATGTCGCGCAGTTTCGCGCCAACCTGCTCGATCGGATGCTCACGACCCAGACGGCGTTTGGCCTTCAGGGTGGCGGCGCCGGCCTGGTTTTCCAGGATGAACTCGCGGGCGAATTCGCCGGTCTGGATTTCCTTGAGGATCTTCTTCATCTCCTTCTTGGTTTCCTCGGTGACAATCCTGGGCCCTCGGGTCAGATCGCCGTATTCGGCCGTGTTGGAAATCGAGTAGCGCATGTTGGCGATGCCGCCCTCGTACATCAGGTCGACAATCAGCTTGAGTTCGTGCAGGCATTCGAAATAGGCCATTTCCGGGGCGTAGCCCGCTTCCACCAGGGTTTCGAAACCGGCCTGAACCAGCGCCGTTGCGCCGCCGCACAATACCGCCTGCTCGCCGAACAGGTCGGTTTCGGTCTCCTCGCGGAAGCTGGTTTCGATGATGCCGGCGCGGCCGCCGCCGTTGGCGGAGGCGTAGGACAGGGCGATTTCCTTGGCCCGTCCGGATGCGTTCCGGAACACCGCGATCAGGCTCGGTACGCCGCCGCCCTGGGTATAGGTGGAACGCACCAGATGACCCGGGCCCTTGGGGGCGATCATGATCACGTCCAGATCGGCGCGCGGGGAGATCTGCTCGAAATGGATGTTGAAGCCGTGGGCGAAGGCCAAGGCTGCGCCCTGCTTGATATTCGCTTCGATCTGGTCCTGATAAAGTCTGGCCTGGTGCTCGTCCGGCGCCAACACCATGACGACGTCGGCGGCCTTGACGGCGTCTTCGATCGCCATGACCGACAGGCCGGCGTTCTCAGCCTTGACGGCGGAAGCGGAACCGGGGCGCAAGGCGACGATCACCTGAACGCCCGATTCCTTGAGATTAAGGGCGTGAGCGTGGCCCTGCGAACCGTAGCCGATGATGGCGACCTTCTTGCCCTGGATGATGGAAAGATCGGCGTCTTTATCGTAATAAACCTGCATGGTATTCCTCTTATCTCGCTTCTATGAAATGAACTCTCGTGGGTGGAGCAACGTCTTTCCGTTTACCCACCGCCGTTCGGTGGGCAGATGGAACCTGCCCACCCGACCTGTAGGGTGGGCTAGGCCGGGCTACCGTAACTACCCGCTTTCGGTGGGCTGCGCTAACCCACCCTACGAACTCAAACCCTTTTCGCCGCGCAGCATGCCCGTGGTTCCGGAGCGCATCAGCTCAATGATGAGTTCCGCGTCCAGCGCGTGTAGAAAAGCATCCAGCTTGGACCTTTCGCCGGTCACTTCGATGACGTAGCTGGTCGGCGTCACGTCGATGATCCTGCCGCGGAAAATATCCGTCAGCCGTTTGACTTCCTCGCGTGCCCCGTTGGTGGCGCGCACCTTGACCAACATCAGCTCGCGTTCGATGTGCGAGGATTCGGAGATGTCGATCAGCTTGACCACGTCGATCAGCTTGTTGAGCTGCTTGGTGATCTGCTCGATGATCTCATCGCTCCCGGTCGTGACCAGGGTCATCCGCGAGAGGCTGGCGTCTTCCGTCGGCGCAACGGTCAGCGACTCGATGTTGTAGCCGCGGGCGGAAAACAGGCCGGCGACCCGGGACAGTGCACCCGCTTCGTTTTCGATCAGAATGGAGATGATGTGTCGCATGGCTCAGGCAAGCTCCGTGTCCGTGCTGACGCCGGGCGCGAGACGCATTTGGTGGTGCGCCTTGCCCGCCTCGATCATGGGATAAACGTTTTCGGCGGGATCGGTCAGGAAATCCATGAACACGGTTCGATCTTCGAGTTTGAAGGCTTCTTCCAGGGCCGGACGCACATCGGCTGGCTTGTCGATGCGCATGCCGACATGGCCGTAGGCTTCCGCCAGTTTGACGAAATCCGGAAGGGTTTCGAGATAGGAATGGGAATAGCGGCTCTCGTAACTGAACTCCTGCCACTGCCGCACCATGCCCATATAGCCGTTGTTGAGGTTGACTATTTTCACGGGCGTGCGGTACTGGAGCGCGGTGGAAAGCTCCTGGATGCACATTTGAATGCTGGCCTCGCCGGTCACGCAAACGAAATCGGCGTCCGGGTGGGCCAGCTTGACGCCAATGGCCGCCGGCAAGCCGAAGCCCATCGTGCCAAGGCCGCCGGAGTTAATCCAACGGCGCGGCTTGTCGAATCTGTAAAACTGCGCCGCCCACATTTGGTGCTGGCCCACGTCGGAGGTGACGAAGGCTTCCCCGCGGGTGACCTCCCACAACTGTTCGACCACGTGTTGCGGCTTGATGAGGGGACTGTTGCGGTCATATCGCAAACAATCCACGCTCTGCCAGCGGGCGATCTGCTCCCACCACTTCGCCAGGGCCTCTTGGTCAGGCTTTTTCTCGCTCCCCTTGACCATCGCAATCAGCTCATCCAGGACCGGGGCGAGTTCGCCGACAATGGGGATGTCGACGCGCACATTCTTGGAAATCGAAGCCGGATCGACGTCGATATGGATGATCTTGGCATGGGGACAGAATTCGGGGATCTTGCCGGTCACCCGGTCGTCGAAACGCGCGCCGGCGGCCAACAGCACGTCGCATTCGTGCATCGCCATATTGGCCTCGTAAGTGCCGTGCATGCCCAACATGCCGAGGAACTGGCGGTCGGTGGCCGGATAGGCGCCCAGCCCCATCAGCGTATTGGTAATCGGAAAACCCAAAAGCCGCGTCAATTCGGTGAGCTGGGCGGAAGCATTGCCCAGGATGATGCCGCCGCCGCTGTAGATCATCGGCCGTTTGGCGCTTAACAACAGATCGACCGCCTTCTTGATCTGCCAGCGGTGCCCCTTCACGGAAGGGTTGTAGGAACGCAGGCTTACGCTACGGGGATATACGTAGGGAATCTTGATGTGGGGCGCGGTAATGTCCTTGGGGATATCGACTACCACGGGACCGGGGCGTCCGGTGGTGGCGATGTAGAAAGCCTTCTTGATCGTCTCCGCCAGCTTGTGCACGTCCTTGACCAGGAAATTGTGCTTCACGCACGGACGGGTGATGCCGACGATGTCGGCCTCCTGGAAAGCGTCGCTGCCGATGACGGGCAGCGGCACCTGGCCGGTCAGCACCACCAGCGGAATCGAATCCATGTAAGCGGTGGCGATGCCGGTGACGGCGTTGGTCGCGCCCGGCCCCGAAGTGACCAGCACTACCCCGGGCTTGCCGGTGGAGCGGGCATACCCGTCCGCCGCGTGGGTCGCCCCCTGTTCGTGGCGCACCAGAATGTGCTTAACCTCGTCCTGTTTGAACAGCGCGTCATAGATGTGCAACACCGCCCCGCCCGGATAGCCGAAGATGTATTCAACGCCTTCGTCTTTCAGACACTGGATAACGATTTCCGCGCCGCTGAGCTCCAATTCACTACCCTCTAAAAAGAATCAGGCGCCTTCTAACGCCCGATTTCGCGATCAAGCCGATCAAGCCAAAAATGGCCGGTTACACTACTCGCAATTGGTTTTTACGTCAAGATTGACTTGCCGTCTGACTGGACTTATCCCTCGATGCCGTCGGCGTAACGATGCCATTCCCTGGATGTGTCGCCGAACGCCAGGAAGTAGGGATTGAGGAGGGAAGGCTTGGTATTGTAGCGCAGCGCTTGGCCGCGCAGATCGGTCACGCCGCCGCCCGCCGTCTCGACGATGCAATGGGCGGCGGCGGTGTCCCACTCGGAGGTGAGGCCGATGCGGGGATAAATATCCGCCTCGCCCTCAGCAACCAGGCACAACTTCAGGGAACTCCCCATAGACTTCAGCTCATGCTCCCCCAATCGACTCAAGTAGATCGCCAGCCCAGCGCTCTGGTGCGAGCGACTGCCGACCACCGTCAACCGCTCCGGCGCCCTAGCCCGCACATGAATCTGCCGGGGCTCCTGATCACCGATTTTCTTAAAAGCGCCACAGCCTTCCGAGGCGAAATAGCAGGTTTCCAGTGCAGGCGCGTAGACCACCCCCAAAACCGCCTGGTTTTGGTGAATCAGGGCGATATTGACCGTGAACTCGCCGTTGCGCTTGATGAATTCCTTGGTACCGTCCAAAGGATCAATCAGCCAGTAGGTTTCCCACTCTCGACGCTCCTCGAAAGGCTGCTCAGCCGATTCCTCGGAAAGGACCGGATAAGCCGGCCGCAGAGCCTCCAGGCCCTCGACGAGACAATGATGGGCGGCGAGATCGGCAGCGGTCAGGGGCGAAGCGTCATCCTTGTGGCCGATACGGAAATCGGAACGGTAAATTTCCAGGATTTTCCGCCCCGCCTCCAAGGCTAGGGCGACTACGGGTTTCAAAAAGCGGGACGGTTCCTTCATAATCGGCATAGCGAGGTTTCCTTGGCTGCTACTCACGGGGATTAGGCGGTTGGTTGTGGGAATTGGGCGCGGCAGGCGTATTTCGATGGAATATTAACTCATGATCGACTGGGAAGACATTGAAAGCGTGTTCCTCGACATGGACGGCACCCTGTTGGACCTCAATTTCGATAACCATTTCTGGCAGGAATTCGTTCCGCAACGATTCGCCGAAAGCAATAACCTTGCCCGGGACGAAGCCAAGGCGCTGTTGGCGCCGCGATTCAAGGCGATGGAAGGCCGGCTGGAGTGGTATTGCCTGGACTACTGGAGCGAACAGCTGAATCTGGACATCGTCGGCATGAAGGCGGAAATCGACGGACTCATCGCGGTCCTGCCGCATGTCACCGAGTTTCTCGAAGCGGTCCGCCGCATGGGCAAACGGCTGCTGCTGGTGACCAACGCCCATCCGAAAAGCCTGGGCTTGAAGATGGAAAAGACCTGCCTGAACGTCTTTTTCGACGCCATCGTGAGCTCCCACGCCCTGGGCGCGCCGAAAGAAGACCCCGATTTCTGGCGCAAGCTCGGTGCGATAGAGCCGTTTGATGCCCGTCACACCCTGTTGGCGGACGACAGTCTCGCCGTGCTGCGCTCGGCCCGTGCCTTTGGCATCCGTTATCCGGTCGCGGTGCGCAAACACGACACCACCAGGCCCAGCCGGGACATCACGGAATTTCCCGCCATCGAGGATTTTCGGGAATTAATGCCCGTGCGCCTGAGCAAGGATTGAATCCTTGCCCGCTCCGTTTTATCCTTCCCGGCCTCGTGCCGGCCGCTCGTCCATCCTTAGCCGAAAGATTGCCGGCAATCGCCCCCATCGGAGACAGTCAAAGCTTGAAATTCAGCTGTATATTAGCGCTTGTGACGATGCTCGCGGTTTTTTGGGTAACCGGCGCCGGTGCGCAGCCCGACGTGGAAGAAGCGATCCAGGTTATTCAAGACGAATGGGCCGAGGTTTTTTACCGATTGCCGGAGGACCAGCAAGTGGAGAAATTCACCGCCTTGCTGGCCCGGGTTCGCGCCGTCAAGGAACAATATCCCAATCGCGCCGAGCCGCTGATCCTCGAGGCGATCATCCTCTGCACATACGCGGCTGCCGACTGGGGACTCAGCTCCCTGAGCCGCATCAGGGAGGCGCGGGAGTTATTGGTCAAATCGATCGACTTCGACCCCAAGGCGATGGAGGCCTCGGCCTTCATTACCCTCGGCAACCTCTATTACCGCCTGCCCGGCTGGCCGATCTCCTATGGCGACGACAATCTGGCCCGGCAATATTTGGAGGCCGCGCTCAGGCTCTATCCGAACGCGCTGGACGCCAATTACTTCCTCGGCGATTTCTGGCTGCACGAAGGCGATTACGACAAGGCGCTCGGCTATCTCGAAAAAGCCGACCAGGCACCCATTCGAGCTTCGCAAAAGCTATCGGACGGCAAAATCAAGGAGGAATTGGGCGTGGCGCTGAATGCGGCCAGGAAGCGGGAGAATACTCACTCCGATTTTTTCTCCGATCTCTTGCCTGATTCCTTCGAGTACGAGGATGAGACTCGGCAGTGAGGGTTGGACGGCTGGGCTCGTGAAAACCGGCTCAACCTGCGATCCCCTTCGGGTGCTCTAAAAAAAAGCCCACCAGGGGATGGTGGGCAAGCGCTGAAGAAGGAGGTAAGCAAAACAAAGAGGAGTCATGCTCTTCGCTGTATATTAAGCACGCAGCGTGCCATCTCTTAAAATCCGCCCGATTTAGGCGTTAGTCTCGCCGCTGGCCGGATGCGCGCCGTGAAGCTGCGCATTATTTGTGCATTCCTGCACCGAGCCGGCTCAAGCGATCGCTCGGGTCAGGTAGCCGGTAATTTCTTCGCGGTCGTGATAGAGCTGCTTGAACCCCAGCCGGCAAGGGACTTTGGCAGCGTTTAGGATTTCTTCGATGATCTTTCGGCAGCGCTTCGCTTCATCAAAGCGTTTTTTCATCGGCAGCTTGAGATTGAAGATCGCATGCCGGCAATCGCCTTCCGCGAGCCATCGCGCCACCAGCGCCGCGATGCGCGCGGGCTGCTCCACCATGTCGCAGACCAGCCAGTCGACCGGTTTGCCCGGGCGGTAGCGGAACCCGTCCGCACGCAGATGCTCGACCAGGCCCGAATCCAGCAGTTCCTTGTCCATAGGGCCGTTGTCCACCGCGGTGACGCGGATGCTGCGCCTGGCCAACTGCCAGCTCCAGCCGCCTGGCGCCGCGCCCAGATCGACCGCGCTCATGCCGGGGCGGAGGTTCTCGGGTTCGTCGCCGAGAAACGTCAGAAAGGCCTCCTCCAGCTTCAGGGCCGAGCGGCTGGGGGCGGAACGGAGAAGCTTCAACCGCGGTATGCCCATGAGCCAGGGCGAAGAGTTGCCGGGCTTCGACAGCCCCACATAAGCCGCGGTGGAGTCGAAAAAGAACAGATGCAACCGGGGTGCTGAGCGATTGCCCGTATCGCCTATCAGCCCGGCGTGTCGGGCGGCGTGCTCGAAAGGCCCGGCGAACTTGCGCACGAATACCGACAACGCCTTGGCCGCGTTGGTGTCCGCCGTTTCCAGAAAGATTTGCGAATAACCCTCGGCCAACGACCGCGCCGCCGTCAGCAGCGGGGTGATGCGGTCGGCCGGCGAAAGACCGTTCAGCAGGGGCAGGACGAAGATCAGCTGGCGAGCGAATATCAGCTCGCTGAATCGAAGCCGCGAGTACAGCGCCGCCACCGAAGCCGGGTCGTAGGGCGTAAAAACGACAAAGCCGCTGTTCGGTTCCGCCTTCAAGTAACCGGCCACCTCCAGCGCCCCTGCCTGTTCGTGTATTTCACCCGCGCATTCCTTCTCGAACCCGGCGCGGCAGTAAAGCAGGAGGGCGTTCAACATCGGCGGTTCGGGGTTCGGGCAATGGGAGACGCCGAGCTACTCGGCCCTGTGTGGAGAGGGAATGATCTGCACGGTGACTTCCTCGGCGGCTGGCATTTTCACGCGGCGGGCGTCGACGACGTTTTTGACCGCGATGATCAGCCCCAAGCCGATGAACGCGCCCGGCGGCAGAATGGCCAGCAGAAACCCCCCGTAATCGTCGAAGACCCGGATGGTCCAATCGCGGGCGAAGTCGCCGAACATCAGGTCGGCCCTGGCCAGCAGCGTGCCGAGGCCGATCACTTCGCGCAGCGCCCCGAGCGCCACCAAGGCGAAAGTGAAGCCCAACCCCATGAACAGGCCATCCAGAAAGGCCCAATCGACCGGATTCTTCGAGGCGAAGGCCTCGGCGCGGCCGATGATGGCGCAATTGGTGACGATCAGCGGGATGAAGATGCCCAGAATCTTGTGCAGGTCGTGAAAGAAAGCGTTCATCAGCAGCTCGATGACAGTCACGTTGGCGGCGATCACCAGCACGAACACCGGCAGGCGGATCTCGCTGGTCACATGGCCCCGGATCAGCGAAACGATGGTGTTGGAAAATATCAGGGCAACAGTCGTCGCCAAGCCCAGCCCCAGGCTGTTGATCACCGAGTTGCTGACGGCCAGCAAGGGACAAAGCCCCAACAGGGCAACCAGGGCCTGATTGTTTTTCCACAGGCCGTCGAAAGCGATCTTGCGGTATTGGGACAGGTTCATGTTTTGCCTTTATGGGAATTTAGGGGCGACCCAAGCCGCCCATCTATTCTTCGATCGGCGAATCGACGCCGCTTTGCGCCGGCTCGGAGAACAGCGCCGCTCGGTTCAGGGCGAAATAGCCCAGCGTCTTGCGTACCGCCTTGACCACGGCGCGCGGGGTGATAGTTGCCCCGGTAAACTGGTCGAAAACACCGCCGTCGCGTGTTACCTTCCAGAAGCCTTCGGGCGGGTTGTCCAGCGACAGGCCGTTGAAACCGAAAATCCAATCGGATTTGTTCTCGTCGATGGGATCGCCCAGCCCCGGCGTCTCCTTGTGGGCGAGCACACGCACCCCGGCCAGCCTCCCGTCCGCCCAGATCGCCACCAGCAGCCTGATCTCGCCGTTGTACCCGTCCGGCGCGCTGGGCGAGAGCACGGCGGCGACCGACTGGCCGGCCTTGCGCGCCCGATAGACCGACACCGGCTTGCGCGTGCCGAGATCCGGGTCGTTCACTTCGATGGCGTCGGCAAGGAGGTCGTTGTCGTAGCGGTCGACGGGAATCAGCGCCCGGAGCGAATTTAGCAGGGTCTGACGCTGGTTTTCCAGGATGCGCGCTTCGGTCTTGTCATGAACCAGCGCCACCAGCCCAGTGCCGAACACGGAGAATAGGCCGAGGATGGCTGCGGCGGTCAGGACCGGTTTGGGCAGGCGGTTCATCGCGGATGTCCGTAGACCCGGGGACGGGTGTAGTAATCGATGGTGGGCGCGGCCAGATTCAGCAGCAGCACGGCGAAGGCGACGCCGTCGGGGTAACCGCCGAAGCTGCGAATGACGTAAATCAAAATGCCGATCGCCGCGCCGTAGATCAGGCGCCCGCGTGGCGTCGTGGCGGCGCTGACCGGATCGGTCGCGATGAAGAAAGCGCCGATCATGGTGGCGCCGCTGAACAGATGGAACAGCGGAGTCGGATAATAGGCTGGGTCGATCAGGAAGAACAGCATCGCGCTCAGGAACAACCCGCCCAGAAATCCGGTCGGAATTTGCCAGGCGATCACCCCCCGGTGCAGCATCCACAAGCCGCCGACCAGATACCAGAAATTAACCCACTGCCAGCCCTTGCCGGCCAACACGCCGAAGATGTCGGCCGATTGGATTTCATCCACACCCCTGGCCAAACCGAGCTGGGTCCTGACCGTGTCCAGCGGCGTGGCCTGGGCCAGGCCGTCGAAGTCCCGAACCGTTTCCTGCTGAAAAATCAGCGCCAACATGTCGGTGAAGCTCGGGGTGACGCTGACCAGATCGAGCGGCGGCAGCCAGGACGTCATGTAGCGGGGAAACGAGATCAGCAATACGGCATAGCCGACCATCGCCGGGTTGAAAGGGTTGTAGCCGATGCCGCCGTAGAGGTGCTTGGCGATCACAATGGCGAACAGGGTACCGAACACGGTGAGCCACCAGGGCGCGAGCGGCGGCAGCGACACCGCCAGCAGCACGGCGGTCAAGGCCGCACTGCAGTCGAACAGGAAAGGCGC